>Ga0302173_10000019_pt1 | contig 79988 bp, 79 predicted proteins | sample I_Fen_N3_1_FD_198785 | JGI IMG/M metagenome (GOLD analysis project Ga0302173, IMG submission 198785) | Peat permafrost microbial communities from Stordalen Mire near Abisko, Sweden - I_Fen_N3_1 | ecosystem: Environmental > Terrestrial > Soil > Wetlands > Permafrost | place: Sweden: Abisko... | reverse complement strand
ATAATCTTGGAGTTGTGTGCTATCATGTTGCAATTTCTAGTTGAATTGCGTGCAAATATAGTGAATAAATTGGAAACTTGAATACTAACTTATTCATAAATTTATGTTTACAGGAAAGATCTCACAAATAACTTATAAGTTAAATATCAATTTTTATAAATTCAAAATTCCAATTGATGATCGAAATTCCACTAGATTCGAATGCCAAAATATTGAAATTTTTAAAAATTAATCTTCAGAATTTTGGAAAACAAAATTGAACCCAAATTGAAATGCTATACTATTGGCTTTTGATACATCTTTGTACTCTAAGACATTATTGACGAGAAGATACATATTGAGTTTCCCGAGTGTTCCTGAAAGTCCCAAACCTATATTTTTATCAGAATATTGATCTACCGTATACGTCGCTTTAAAATCTAATTTTTCGAATATGTTTCGTTTATAAAAAGCAGTTAAAGCTACAAAAGGCTCGACTGGCATTGACATTGCAAATAATTGTGCGCCTACTGCATTTACATATTTTCTAGTTACTTTTCCTTTACAATTGCATTCGTCATCAGAGCGCGATTCTCCGAATGAATATTGAATTGATGAATAAAATTTTGTTGGGCGCCAGGTCGTGTACTTATTATAAAGTGTATCACGCGGAATAGCTTTATCAAATTCGTCAAAAACATTTTTAGGCTGATTTGTCGAATCAAAATTAGGATTAACTCCATCGTATTTATATTCCCCTTTATAAGTTAAGGTTTGAATATCTTTTGATTGTCTTATAAAACCAAGATCAACAACACTTGCTGTAAGCTGTAAATTTTCTTTAATATAATAGGTCAATCCTGCATCAAATCCTAAACCTAAACTTCCGTTAAAAAAAGTATTGTGTACAACATCTTTAGGGATACTTCCATCATATTCGTCTTTTGTAAAGGCAGCAATACCAGAAGTTTTAAGTTCTAAGTTAGACGAAATAATTTGGGTGTATAAATTGGGCGTTCCTGCCATTTGCCCTGTATAAATATATCCTGAATTTTTAGTCGATGTAGCGTTTGCTCCACTTGAGTATATCTTTGCGCGACCGCCTAAAACAAGTTTTTCATTTAGTTTTTTATGATATCCCACGTGAAATACCGAAAGTACTTCGGCTCTAAGATTTATATCTCCCAAATTAAATGATTCCCCAATGTGATCTCTGTTTCCGTCCAAGGCAAGTATAGCTTCGTCTTTTGGTACGTATGCTAAAAAATCAAATTCCTGATATACTCCAAACGAAACGTAAGATTGACTGTCTTTTCCTCCTACTCTAAAACCGCCTGAGAATATCTCAAGTTGTTGATTGGCTTGTGCTTTGTCTTTGCTCGATGAATTGTTTACGATATTTCGAACTTTATCATTAAAATCGACGCCGTTTTTTGCAAATAAATCATATGCCGAAAAACTGCTGGATCCTAAATTGGCCGAAATTCCGGATAAAACCGGTACTCCAAAATAGAATTTATACGAAACGTCTGCTCCTGGATTTACAAGTGACGATTGTGGTATTGCAGTGAAATTATATAATACTTCTTTGTTTTGGGCGAAAACTGTAAGCTGGAATGCCAGCATTAAAATTAAGTATACTTTTCTCATTGTATTACCATGTATGCTGTTGCACTTGAACGTAGTTTTAAACTCCCTACACTATTTTCATTTAACGGTGGACCTGGTGCCATTATGACCACAAAACCAATTTTTGTAGATTGTTTTAATAAATCTAATCTTTGATTTTCAAATACTTCTGTAGGATATTTTACAACATTTGACGTTCCTGAATATGCAGGAATAGCAAGTCTTATGGTTTGAAGAATTTGATTATTATCATTTAGAATTAATACATTGAGAGTAAAAGCTCTATTTATAGTGTTTTCGAGTTCAAAATTAAATTCGGCTTTAGCCAAATTATCTCTAAAATATTGATCTTTAAAAACGTCAAAATTTTGTATATCAAATGGTATTTGCTGTTCCATACCATTATCGACAAACTTATTTGCTGCTACATCAAAATAAGCCAGATTTGCCACGATAACGGGCTCTAATTTTAGATCTTTTAATTGATCGAAATCCAAATCACTCGAACATGAAATGAATAAAATTGATAAAAACAGTACTTTAAAAATTCTCTTGGTGGGGGCTATTTTCATGGCTTATTTTATATCTAAATAATAAACAACGTGGTTCTTTTATTACTTATTATGTGCTTTGATGGGTAAATATAATTATTTATTAATGAAATTTCCCAAACAATTTTGAAGCCTCATTATAAGCACTTTCAAAACTTAGAGAATTTAAACCTGTTGTTTTTTTATTGGCGGTAAAATACGATACTAATTTTTCTGTCGGCATATTTCCAGTTAGTTTATCTGTCGCCATTGGACACCCGCCAAAACCCTGAATTGCTCCATCGAAACGAGTGCAACCGGCTTTGGCAGCCGCATCAATTTTTTCGAACCAACTATTTGGAGTGGTATGTAAATGTGCTCCAAATTCAATTTCGGGATATTTTGGAATTAAATTAGAAAAAAGATAGGTAATGACTTCTGGTGTCGAACTTCCAACGGTATCTGAAAGCGATAAAATTTTAACGCCCATTCCTGCTAGCTTTTCTGTCCATTCGCCAACAATTTCAATATTCCAGGGATCTCCATACGGATTTCCAAAACCCATTGAAAGATAGGTTACGACTTCTTTATTTTTTTTATCGGCAATTCCAAGAATTTCTTCAAGTGTTATTAAAGATTCTGCAATAGTTTTATGAGTATTTCGCATCTGAAAATTTTCAGAAATAGAAAAAGGAAATCCCAAATACTGAATAGGTTCATGTTCTGCTGCCAATGTTGCGCCTTGCGTATTTGCAATTATGGCTAGTAATTTGCTTGTAGTTTGCGATAAATCAAGTTGTGCCAAAACCTCGGCTGTGTCTTGCATTTGCGGAATCGCTTTTGGAGATACAAAACTTCCAAAATCAATAGTATCAAAACCAACGCGAAGCAAAGCTTGTATATAAGAAACCTTGTTTTTTGTAGGTATAAAAGTTTTGATACCTTGCATAGCATCACGAGGACATTCGATAATCTTGATTTCTTTACTCAAAGCTTACTCTTTTATGAAGCTAAGTTAGTTTCTTTTTTAAAGAAATAAAAACTATAATTTTATATTAATTACACATTACACAATATTGTAATAATACACAATATTACATAAAAGCGTAATAATTAAAAATATTACATATATTTGTAATAGTAAAGTTTATTTATTTTTAATTATATTTGATTTATGACAAGCGTAATTACAGGTGATATCATTGGGTCAAGACAACAAAAAACCAAAGATTGGGTTGAAGATTTAAAAAGAATCTTGTCTCCGTTTGGCGAAACACCAAGTCAATGGGAGATTTACAGAGGTGACGAGTTTCAAATCGAAATTAAAAACCCTGAAGAAGCGCTCTTGTCTGCCATTCTAATAAAAGCACGTTTAAAAGCTTTAAAATTAGATGCGCGAATGAGCATTGGCATTGGAGATAAAACGTATAATGCGGAGAAAATATCCGAAAGTAATGGTTCTGCGTTTATTCATTCCGGCGAACTCTTCGAAACTTTAAAGAAACTAAAAGTAACACTGGCAATACGAACGGGAGATGCTATTTTTGACGAAAAAATAAATTTAATGCTTCAGCTTGCTTTGACTTTTATGGACAATTGGCTGGCACAACCCGCAGAATTTGTAGCTATGGCAATAGAAAATCCAACTTTATCTCAGGAAGAATTAGGGCAAAAAATAGGCATCAATCAAGCAGCGGTAAGCAGAAGACAAAAACGAGCGCAGTTTGATCTGGTAATGAATTTAGACCGTTATTTTAGAACACAAATAAAACAAATCAAAGTATCATGATTTTATTTATAAAACTACTTTTAGCGCATTTATTAGGAGATTTTATAGGACAGCCTAACTCTTGGGTTTCTCACAAAGAGGCTAAAAAACATAAAAGTATTTATTTATATCTTCATATTATACTTCATGGAGTTTTGGTTGCAATTTTGGTTGGAGAAATTCAATTTATACCTTACGCAACCTTCATTGCCATTACACATGGTTTTATCGACTTAATTAAACTAAATTTTCAAACCAAGAAAACAAAACGCACTTGGTTTATCTTAGACCAAATTGCTCATATTTTAATATTAATTGGAGTTGTCTTAATTTACAAAAATGAACCAATAACTTTTCATGGATTCGGGAATCAGTTTTGGATTTTGATCACCGGGATTTTATTAATCACTAAACCAACATCAATTTTTATCAAAACTATTATTTCGATCTGGAATCCCGAAAGTCAAAATAGCAATCATGATAATTCACTAGCCAACGCTGGAAATTACATTGGCATATTAGAACGATTATTTGTATTCTGTTTTATCCTAACCGGACATTTTGAAGCTATAGGGTTCTTACTGGCTGCAAAATCTATTTTTAGATTTGGAGACTTAAAAGAAGCCAAAGACAGAAAACTAACTGAATATGTAATGATTGGAACTTTAATAAGTTTTGGATCTGCTATTGTTACAGGATTAATTGTGCAAGCCCTTTTAAATTTGCTCTAAAACCTTCTTATTAATCGCTTTTATCAAAGCCGGACCTTCGTAAATAAAACCTGTGTATAATTGCACTAAACTTGCTCCAGCATTTAATTTCTCAATAGCATCATTTGCAGAATGTATACCTCCTACTCCAATAATTGGAAATGCTTTATTACTTTTTTCAGATAGAAAACGAATCACTTCAGTTGAGCGTTTCGTTAATGGTTTACCTGACAATCCCCCCATTTCAGATTGATTTTCAGATTGTAATCCATCTCTTGAAATAGTTGTATTAGTCGCAATTACACCTGCAATTTGAGTTGTTTTTACAATATCAATAATATCTAGCAATTGCTCGTCTGTAAGATCCGGAGCAATTTTTAGAAGAATTGGCTTTATTTTCTGAGTACTTGTTTTTTGCTTTTCAATATTTCTGTTTTGCAAGGTTTGCAATAAAGCTGTCAAAGGCTCTTTATCTTGCAAAGCTCTTAAGTTTGGCGTGTTTGGAGAACTTACGTTTACCACAAAATAATCTACATGATCGAACAAAGCATCGAAGCAAATAATATAATCATCAACCGCATTTTCGTTAGGCGTAACTTTGTTTTTTCCGATATTTCCACCAATCAAAACACCTGAATTCTTTTTTAAACGTTCTACGGCTTCCAAAACTCCTCCATTATTAAAACCCATTCGGTTAATAATAGCTTGATCTTCTTTTAATCGGAACAAACGTTTTTTAGGATTTCCTTCCTGGCCAACCGGAGTTACAGTTCCTATTTCTATAAAACCAAAACCAAAATCAGAAAGCTCTTTGTATAATTTGGCATCTTTATCAAATCCTGCTGCAAGACCAACTGGGTTTTTAAATTTTATCCCAAAGACTTCACGCTCTAAACGAGTGTCCTTTACTTCGTAAATTGATCTTATAATTGATGAAACTCCTGGAATTCTTGAAATGAATTTAACAAATGAAAAAGTAAAATAATGCACTTCTTCCGGATCAAAGCAAAAAAGTATTGGGCGAATTATCAATTTATACATAAGAGTGTTGTGTGTGTTTTTTCGATTGCAAATTTAATTATAATACTTGAAAGTGACTATAATTTATAAAAAACTGTTTTCACTAGCATATTAAGATCTACTTATTTCGAAAGAAAAACACTAATTATTTTTCTTTCGAAAAATAAAATGATTGATATAAACTCAATAAATTTACTATAGAAACCTCATCAATAATTAGTTATATAAAAAAAAAGAGTTTATTTTCAAAAAAACTTTTTCCATTTTTAAAATCTTCTAATTGATCAAATTCTTTGAATAAAATTCATAATACACCATCAAAATAACTTTTCTTAAGCATAACGGACCACAATATTTAACAAATTCCGGAAAAATTAGACATTAATAAAACCAACATCATATTAAGAAAACCAATCATACTAAAACAAGTTTTACAATGAAATGATTTTACTGTTTTTTAATCAATATTCTTATTTTTTTCATAATTTTAATACCCTTAAAACACTGAAAATGAAAAACATAAAAAGAACTCTTAGAAAAACAGTACTAATGTGCTTGGTGGGATCATTTTTTTTGATTTCAATTAATAGTATAGCACAACGTCGTGGCGGCGGTGGAGGACATAGAGGCGGCGCAGAAAGAGTTAGACCTGCAACGCAATCAAGACCCGCTGTAAATAGATCCGGAAACAACAATTCTGGAATCAGAAAATCAGCAAACGCAACCAGACCTGGAAATAATGACTCAGGAACTCGAGCTACAAGACCCAACAATGCAAATTCAAACACTATAAATCGAAATAATAATGGTAACAGAAATACCAATATTAGTGGAAATACGGTTAATAGAAATAGGAATAACGTAAATATTAACGTGAACAATAGTGTACACGTTCGCAACAATCGCAATACCTATGTAAGACCAGGAGTAAGACCCTATGTTCGTCCCCCATATCGTTATGGAGGCTATAGATACAATTGTTACCACCCTTATTATCCTCGACCTTATGCTCCATTTTATTGGGGGCCTGTTTGGCATCCGTGGGGATTCTTCGTTGCAACTCTAGCCGTTACAGCAATTGTCGTTAGTGTGGAAAATGAAAAAATATCATTACGATCAAGGCGTTTGGTACACATCGTCAAATGGAGGATATACTGCCGTTCCTGCTCCAGTTGGAGGAACTGTAAATAATATTCCTAGCGGCGCCGAAACGGTAAATACCGGAACAGTTAATAACTATTATTACGGAGGAACATATTATGAAAAAGATGGAAGCAATTATAAAGTAGTTGCGCCAACAGCAGGAACTTTAGTCGATAAATTACCCGAGGGAGGTGAAGAAGTTACCATTGGAGACGTTAAATATGTAAAATTTGGAGAAACATACTATCAACCAGTACAAGTTGACGGAAAAGACAAATATGAAGTCGTTAATGTCGAAAAAGACAATTAAAACCATATTAACCTTATCAAATAAATAGAACTTTATAAGGTTAAATTTTATAACTTTATCCTCACCTTAATTAACAACCACAACTAGATTAAAAGTAACTATAATGAAAAATAAAACCTACTGGATTTTTGCCATACTGACAATCTCTATTATTTCTATTGCTTATGGCTATACCAAGCTTGTTCACCCCAAAGAAAATTTGGTAGCAATGGATTGTGCAGAAACTGCAAATACAAGTGCCGAATCGGAATTTAAGCCTACCATTGAGAATAACAAAAAACCAGAAAATAAAGCTCCAAAAGGAATGGTGTGGATTCCCGGTGGCGAATTCTCTATGGGAAGCAATGTTGAGGACGAAAGTTTATGCAGTCTAAAAGGCGTTACAAAAGATGCCGCTCCTATTCATCGTGTCTATGTTGATGGTTATTTCATGGATGAAACCGAGGTTACTAATGAAGAATATGCAAAATTTGTAAATGCAACAGGATATGTTACCGTTGCAGAACAAAAACCTACAAAAGAAGAGTTTCCAACAGCTGCAGAAGAAGACTTGATTGCAGGATCTGTTATTTTTACACCAACAGCATCTGCAGTAAATTTGAATAATTTTCTACAATGGTGGAATTACATTCCCAAAACCGATTGGAAACATCCTCTTGGACCAGATAGCACGATAAAAGGAAAAGAAAAATACCCTGTTGTACATATCGCGTTCGAAGATGCCGAAGCTTATGCAAAATGGGCAGGAAAAAGACTTCCAACAGAGGCCGAATGGGAGTTTGCTGCCAGAGGTGGAAAAACGGGAGAAATTTATGCCTGGGGAAATGTTTTAAAACCAAAAGGAAAATTTCAAGCCAATATCTACCAAGGGCACTTTCCAATTAAAGATGGAGACACAGGCGAAGATGGCTTTAAAGGTATTGCTCCTGTTAAACAATATGCCCCAAACTCTTACGGACTTTATGATGTAGCCGGAAATGTTTGGGAATGGACCAACGACTGGTATAGTGTAGATTACTACAAAATGCTAAGCGAAAGTGGAAAAGCTGCTAAAAATCCGCAAGGACCTGATGCCTACAATGATCCAACTGATCCAACCCAATTAAAACGTGTTCATCGCGGAGGCTCATTCTTATGTACTGATCAATACTGCACCCGCTATATGGTTGGAACAAGAGGAAAAGGCGAAGTACGTTCTGCAGCTAATCATCTTGGCTTTAGATGCGTAAAAAGCATTTAAATTAAGAAACAATACTCAAAAAAAGGATTCTATTCAGAATCCTTTTTTTATGGTTATAAATCGTAAATATATTGACTTAAAAAAATACCTATATTTGCTAAAAAATTAAAAAAATGCAACATATCATAGATCGTTTTATTAGTTATGTAACTATTGATACAGAATCAGACCCAAATTCACAAACAACGCCTAGTACTGAAAAACAATGGAATCTTGCGAACAAATTAGTTGAAGAATTAAAATCAATTGGTTTAAAAGATGTTACAATAGATGATAAAGCTTACATCATGGCAACTTTGCCTAGCAATGTAGAACATGAAGTACCAACTATTGGTTTTGTTTCACATTTTGATACTTCGCCAGATTTTAGCGGAGCCAATGTAAAACCTCAAATTATTGAAAACTACGACGGAAAAGACATTGTTTTAAACGCTGAAAAAAACATCGTTTTATCTCCAAGCTATTTTAAGGATTTACTGCAATACAAAGGTCAAACTCTTATTACGACCGACGGAACAACTTTGTTAGGAGCGGATGATAAAGCTGGAATTACTGAAATTGTTTCGGCAATGGAATATTTAATCCAACATCCTGAAATTAAACACGGAAAAATTAGAATTGGTTTTACTCCAGATGAAGAAATTGGTCGTGGTGCTCATCATTTTGATGTTGAAAAATTTGGTGCTCAATGGGCATATACAATGGACGGAAGCCAGATTGGTGAATTAGAATATGAAAATTTTAATGCAGCCGGAGCCAAAATAACTTTTAAAGGAAAAAGTGTTCACCCGGGTTACGCGAAAGGAAAAATGATCAATTCGTTATTGATCGCGAATGATTTTATTAATGAACTTCCAAAAGGCGAAACTCCACAAGAAACAAAAGGTTACGAAGGTTTTTTTCACGTACATCACTTAACAGGAAGCATTGAAGAAACGGTTTTAGAATTGATTATTCGTGATCACAACAAATTAAAATTCGAAAAACGAAAAGATTTAATTGTTAAAATTGCCAAAAAAATCAATAAAAAATTCGCTAAACAATTTGGTGAAGACATTGTAACGGCTGAAGTAAAAGATCAGTATTACAACATGAAAGAAAAAGTACTTCCGGTAAAACACATTGTTGATATTGCCGAAAAAGCAATGAGAGAATTAAATATCAAACCTATCATTAAACCAATTCGCGGTGGAACTGATGGATCTCAATTATCATTCATGGGATTACCTTGTCCTAACATTTTTGCCGGTGGACATAATTTTCACGGAAAATACGAATATGTTCCAGCTGAAAGCATCCAGAAAGCAACCGATGTAATTGTAAAAATTGCAGAGTTAACAGCAATTCCTGGCGTATTTGATGTAGCTGAAAAACCTAAAAGAAAAAGATAAATTGGAACCTACTTCTGGTAAAAAACACGTTTGGGATAAAGTTAACAATTGGGAAGAAGAACTTCTTTTTCTTAAATCGATTATTGACAAAACTGAACTTGTTGAAACCATAAAATGGGGCGGCCCTATTTATGTTTACAACAAAAAAAACGTTATTGGAATTGGAGGTTTCAAAAACTATTTTGCCATTTGGTTTCTTAACGGAGTATTTCTAAAAGACGAAAAAAAAAGACTTATCAATGCTCAGGAAGACAAAACAAAATCTATGCGTCAATGGCGATTTACATCAAAAAATGAAGTAAACGAGGTTGAAGTCTTAGAATATATTTTAGAAGTTATAGAGAACGAAAAACAAGGAAAAATTATCAAAGCAACAAAGAAAGAAGCAATTATTTCTGAGCTTTTTCAAAAAGAACTAGATCAAAATTCAACTTTAGCAGAAGCTCTTCAAAAATTTAGCCCTTATAAACAATATGAATTCTTAGAATATATCGAAAGCGCTAAACAAGAAAAAACTAAATTATCACGAATAGAAAAAGTGATTCCGATGATTTTGAACAATGTTGGCTTGAATGACAAGTACAGGTAAAAATTAAATTCCAGATTAATAAATCCTAAATTTCAACTATTACGAAGACAAACCTTTGTCAAAGTTTTAAACTTTGACAAAGGTTTTCTCATTTTTGTCATTTCGAGGAACGAGAAATCGCACTACAAAATCGACAAAGATTGTTGATAGTATTTACTGAGTTTCTTGTGTGGTTTCTCTCTTCGTTCTAAATGACAAGATATGAGCGCAACTTAAAACTTAAAGGCAAAAAAAATCCCAAACTCCATAATTGGAATTTGGGATTTTATTCCGAAACTTCGGGATTGTAATTTAAAAATTACGCTTTTTTCAAAGCAGCACTCATTTCCATAGAAATAGCTGAACGCTCAATTTTTAATTTTCCAGACATTGTTTCGATAATTGCACTTGTTTCTGCAAGCTCAACAATTTTACCGTGAAAACCACTTTTTGTAATTATCTTATCACCTACTTTTAGGCCGCTTTCAAATTCTTTTTCGTTTTTTGCTCTTTTTTGTTGTGGTCTAATCATGAAGAAATACAACACTACAAACATTAGTAAATAAGGAGCAAATTTCATTAAATCTTGCATAGTATTCAGTTTTTATTTTTTGTTATTAATATTTTATTTTAAATCTTTTCCCGAAGCCTCGAGAAGCTCAAAGTGAAATTAGAATTGGCTCTTCGACTTCACTCAGAGTGACAACATTGGAATTTGGATTTTAAAAATTGGAGTTTTTCCTGTTTTTACATTAAACCCCTACCAACTTTAATCATCTTTTTGTTAGCTGTCAACTCTTTTACAAGATTATCTAAAATTCCGTTGATAAAAATACTACTTTTTGGTGTAGAATACTCTTTTGCAATTTCTAAATATTCGTTAAGAGTTACTTTTACTGGAATCGAAGGGAATTTCAAGAATTCGCAAATTGCCATTTTTAAGATAATAGTATCAATTTCAGCAATCCTTTCGCTGTCCCAATTTGGTGTTTTATCATCGTACTCTTTTGCAAAAATGGTTTCATTTAAAACTGTTCTTCTAAATAAATCTTTTGCAAAGTCCTTATCTTCAACGTCTTTATACAATTTTGGCACTCTAAAATCGTCTGGATCTTGAGTTTTAATTGCTTTTAATTGTTTAATGATATGTGTATTTACCACCGGAATATCATCAACCCACGTCAATTTATCGTCTTCTAAATACTCATACAATTTTTCATTTGGAACAATTACATCAGCAAACAAATCAATTACAAATTGCCTGTCCTCTTCAAAAGTATTTGTCGTTGTGCTCATGTATTTTGCATACAAGTCACTTGACTTAATATCATTTAAAAGTAAAATGATATAATCATCATTTAAAGACCAGTTGTTGATTTTACGATTTTCTAAAGCAATACTTAGTGAATTACTTTCGGCAAGAAGTTGAAAAATTTTGTTATTGATAAATTTTTCATTTGGATTACGTTCTGCAGCAGTTGCAAGATGTTTTTTACTTGAAAGATGTAAAAAAACAGATTCTTTTTTGCAAATTTCAATCAACGAAGAAAGCATTATAAGATATAAGTCCTGAATATTATCAATGCTGTAAAAAAGAAATTTCTCTTCTTTTTCCATATTATCAGAACCGCTTTGATGCATTGCATAAATGGATTGCATTACTTTAACGCGTATGTGTCTTCTATTTACCACCTTGTAAGAACATTTAAAAATTAGTCTGCAAAATTAGGAATTTCAATCCTTATAATAAAATTAATTCGTAAAAAAGTGGCAGTTTTCAGTCGCAGTTTTCAGTATTACTCAAAACGATCAAGAAAATTTTCAGTATTGCGTCGCAGTATTCAGTTTTAACTCAATAAAATAAAAAGTCTCAGTTTCCAGATAAACCTGAAAACTGAGACTTAGACTCTCAAATAAAAAAATTACTTCTTTGCTGCGTTTTCAATTCTTCTCGCGTCAATACGATTTTGAGCAATTGTAAGCGCTGCTTTGTGCGTTGTCATTCCGTTTTTCACAGCATAGTCGATAATTTCTAAAGTAGTATTATAGATATTTTCGGTTTTAGTCATGATTTCAGCTTTACCGTAATGCTCTAATTCAGCATAAACATTGATAATTCCACCAGCATTGATTAAGAAATCAGGAGCATATAAAATACCTCTTTCTTGTAACCTTAAACCGTGAACATTCTCATCTGCCAACTGATTGTTTGCAGCACCAGCAATAACTTTAGCTTTAATTTTGTTTACTGTATCATCATTAATGATTGCTCCCATTGCACATGGCGCGTATATGTCAACATCTGCAGTATACAAATCATTACCTGTATAAATTGCGGCATTATATTTTGCAGCAACCTGAAGTAATCTTTCTTCGTTAATATCTGTAATAGTAACGATCGCTCCTTCTTTAGTCAAATATTCAACCAAAGCTTCACCTACGTGACCAATTCCTTGAACTAAAACTTTTTTACCATCTAAAACATCAGTACCAAACTGACTTTTAGCAGCAGCTTTCATTCCTAAATAAACACCGTAAGCTGTTATAGGAGAAGGATTTCCAGAACCACCTCTTTCTTCAGAGATACCAGTAACATAAGGTGTTACATCTCTAACAGTGTCCATATCTTTAGTCTCCATTCCAACATCTTCAGCAGTAATATATCTACCTCCTAAAGAGTGAACAAATTCTCCAAACTTACGCATTAATTCAGGTGTTTTTTGCGTTTTAGCATCACCAATAATTACTGCTTTACCTCCACCAATATTTAATCCGGTAATGGCAGATTTATATGTCATACCTCTTGAAAGACGTAAAACATCGTTTAATGCTTCCCATTCGGTATTGTAATTCCACATTCTTGTACCTCCTAAAGCTGGTCCCATAACCGAATTATGAATACCGATAATTGCTTTTAAACCTGTATCTTTGTCATTGCAAAAAACAATTTGTTCGTGATCATCAAAAGATAATTGGCCAAAAACAGGATCCATTTTTTGAAGTTCCTTTCCAGTTGCGAAAGTTGCATCCATAGCGATAGTATTTATTTAGTTATAAATTATGAATTTGTCAAAAAGACATCTCAAACTTAAACAAAAAATATACATGTGCTAATTTTTTATCTTTAAAATAACAATATAACAATCGTTTTGTTTTGATAAAATTATACTTTCCGTTAATTTTTATTCATAATAATTTACAAAATCAAAACATTTCATCATTGAATCTCTTAAAAAAATGAAAGAATTAAGCTATTTAAACAAATATTTCATCAAATATAAATATAGTTTCTCATTAGGAATTTTAATCACTATAATCTCACAAATATTCTCTTTATTCACTCCAAAGCTTATTAGTAAGTCTTTAAATTCAATCGAGAAGTTCGATAAGTTGCCAGCCGCAGATCGAGCATCACAGATAATCATTGATTCTTACCACCAGGATTTAATCCATAACGTTCTAATAATCATAGCCACTGCAATAATTTCAGGCTTTTTTCTTTTCTTAACGCGTCAAACTTTAATCGTGATGTCGCGTCATATTGAATTTGATTTAAAAAATGAAGTTTTTAAACAATATGAGAATCTTTCGCAAAACTTTTACAAACAAAACCGTACCGGAGATTTAATGAATCGTATTAGCGAAGATGTTTCAAAAGTTCGTATGTATGTTGGTCCGGCGGTTATGTACTCCATCAATACCTTCATACGTTTTGCTATCGTTATTATATATATGTATAATGTTTCGCCTTTACTTACCCTATACACCATATTACCTTTGCCAATATTATCTTATTGCATTTTTAAACTGAGTTCAGAAATCAATAAGCGTAGTACAACTTTTCAGCAATATTTATCGAAAGTATCAAGCTTCTCACAAGAAATCTTTTCAGGGATTCGTGTTATTAAAGCATATTCCTTAGAAAATCAACATCAGAACAATATGGTGGCTCTTGCAGACGAAAGCAAAAAAAAGAGTTTGGATCTAGCAAAAGTTCAATCTTTATTTGGTCCTTTAATGATTGCCTTAATCGGAATCAGTAATTTAGTAGTGATTTATTTTGGAGGTGTAATGTACATCAACGGAACTATCCAAAATATTGGTACTATTGCAGAGTTTATTTTATATGTAAATATGTTAACCTGGCCAGTCGCCTCTTTGGGATGGGTTTCATCAATGGTTCAAGAGGCTGAAGCTTCTCAAAAGCGTTTGAATGAATTTTTAAAATTGGAGCCGGAAATTAAAAATAAAAATGAAAATCACTCGGATATTCAAGGTTTGATTGCTTTTGAAAATGTAAGCTTCACATATGAAGATACTAATATTGAAGCCCTGAAAAATGTAACTTTTACGGTTAAAAAAGGAGAAACTTTAGCGATTTTAGGGAAAACTGGTTCTGGAAAATCAACCATCTTATCTTTAATTTCTCGCTTGTATGATGTTACCGAAGGAAGAATTACAATTGACGGAAATGAAATCAGTACTTTGAACTTAAATGATTTGCGAAACAATATTGGAATTGTACCGCAAGATGCATTCTTATTTTCGGACACTATAAAAAACAACATCAAATTTGGTAATCAAAACGCTACAGACGAAGAAGTAATTGAAGCTGCAAAAAATGCTGTAGTTCACGATAATATTATTGCATTTAACAAACAATACGACACAATTTTAGGAGAAAGAGGAATTACACTTTCGGGCGGACAAAAGCAGCGTGTATCTATCGCGAGAGCAATTATTAAAAACCCTGCGATTCTACTCTTTGATGATTGTTTATCAGCAGTGGACACAGAAACTGAAGAAACAATACTTAACAATTTATTCGAAATTTGCAAAGACAAAACAACAATTATAGTAAGCCATCGTGTTTCATCAGCGAAAAATGCAGATAAAATTATCATTTTAGAAGACGGAAAAATTATACAACAAGGCTCTCATAATCAATTAATAAATCAAGGCGGCTATTATTCATCTTTATATTTAAAACAACTTTCGGAAAAAGAATTACTTTAATTGTTGCGTAATAGATAATTTTTTATGATTTTTGAGTACTATTAATTCCAAAAGTGATAGAACGTATTATGAGAGAAAATGACATGTTAGAAAAAGAAGAGATTTTTTCTAAAGTATTACGAGCAGGAAGAAGAACTTATTTCTTTGATGTAAGAGCTACCAAAGCTGACGATTATTATATTACAATTACTGAAAGTAAAAAATTTACTGAAGAAGATGGTTCGTTTCATTTTAAAAAACACAAAATTTACTTGTACAAAGAAGATTTTAGTGCTTTTGCTGAAATACTAGAAGAAATGACTTCGTATGTCTTGAACCACAAAGGCGAAGAAGTAATCTCTGAAAGACACCAAAAAGATTTTAAAAAAGAATACGGTTCTGATAAACCAGAAGGGCAAAGATCAAGTTTTACTGATATTGATTTTGACGATATTTAGTCCTAAATAACTTTTTAAAAAAGTACAAGTCCAATATGTTTTACATTTTGGACTTTTTTTATATATTTAAACTCTATAAATTTAGTCGATTTTATATTTACGATCTAAAAACCAGAGATTCAAATATTTTAAAATAAAAAATCCCAGAAATGGCAACACAAATATTGATAATACCCGGGCTTGGAAATTCCGGAGATAAACATTGGCAAACCTTTTGGCATAAAAAATTTGAAAATTCAATACGCTTAGTTCAGGATAATTGGGACGAACCTATTCGTGAAGAGTGGATCGAACGATTAAACGAAGAAGTTACGAAATTGAACAGTCCAACGATTTTGGTAGCACATAGTTTAGCCGTTTCGTTAGTATTGCATTGGGCAAAAACCAATAATAATCCCAATATTATTGGCGCTTTACTAGTGGCTCCTGCCGATGTAGATTCACCTCAACATACACCTGATATAATTCGTAATTTTGCTCCAATGCCACTTTATAAATTACCGTTTCCGTCAATAGTCGTAGCAAGCGAAAACGATCCTTACGCTTCTTTTGAAAGAAAACTATATTTTGCCGAAAATTGGGGAAGTGATTTTGTAAATGTTGGCCGACAAGGACACATCAACTCTGACTCTGACTTAAAATATTGGGAAGAAGGACAGTTGATATTAAAACAATTGATAACAAAAATTAACTCACTGTAACATCTCTTACTATCTACTCAATGAAAACATTAGCAATAATTTTTATAACAACTTTATTTATTAACTGCTCTAACAAGCCAAGAAACTTCGACGGTATTGGAGAAATAAAATTAGGAGCAAATATTAATTCATTATCATTTTCTAAATCTTTAAAAAAAACAAACGAAAATGAATATAAAATAGACAGTTTTCAAATATCTAATAAAATAGGGCCAGTAAAAAATCTAATTCTAAAAACCGAAAACGAAGAGATTTATGATGTAAGTTTTGAGAGTACAGAAAAAACAAATAATATAGCAATAGATTCTACTATGAAAGTTTTTCATAAACATAGTAATATTCATATTGCCCAAAAAAAATCTACACCAATTCAAATTACCGAAGAAAGCGACGGAGATGTAGATTTTTCAAAAATAACAGAAAAAAACAATCGCAAGATTATTACTTATAGATATTTTGATATTAAAAAATTAACAAACATTGTTGATTCTCAATAATTAAAATCAACCAATTCTTAATCCATTTTCTATTTTAAAATCAGGAGCTAGTAAAATAACATCTCCCTCCTCGCCTACTGCACCAAGAACCAAACATTCACTCATAAATTTACCTATTTGTTTTTTAGGAAAATTAACGACTGCTACGATTTGTCGGTTTAGCAAATCATTTTTTTGATAACGTTTTGTTATTTGTGCCGATGATTTTCTGATACCAATTTCTGCACCAAAATCGATGGTAAGTTGATAAGCCGGCTTTCTAGCTTCAGGAAAATCATTTATTTCTATAATGGTTCCGACGCGCATATCGGTTCTTTCAAATTCATTCCAGGTTAAATCCATTTTTTATTTCAATGTTGTTTCAATACAAACCTATTAATTTTGTAATTGTTAGCACTAATTCTATAATCTTTTTTTTAGCTATACTTCTAATTTTACAAATAAAACCACGAAGTCATCGCTAAAAAAATATAAAATGGAAAATAGTTTAATAAATACCAACGTAGCTTTACGTGATTTGGATTTTGATGTTCAACAACAAAATTCTGACAAATATATCGAAACAGCCCAGAATGTTAAACTGTATGTAAAGGATTATGGAAAAGGAGAGCCTGTAATTTTGATTCACGGTTGGCCTCTTTCTAATGAAATGTGGGAATATCAAATCGATTTTCTAGTCGAAAATAATTATCGTGTAATTGCTTATGATCGACGTGGTTTTGGTAAATCATCGCAACCTTATAATGGCTATGATTATGATACTTTGACTGACGATCTAAAAGAGATTATAGAACAACTTCAATTAGAAAATGTTACACTTGTAGGCTTCTCAATGGGAGGTGGCGAGGTTGTTCGCTACTTTAGTCGCTATGAAGGAAAAGGGGTTAAAAAAGCCGTTTTAATTTCGTCTATTATTCCATTTTTAGCTAAAACAGAAGATAATCCTGAAGGTCGTCCAAAGGAAAAAGGTGATGCAACGGCAGCGGCAATTAAAGAAGATAGAATTGGCTTTTTGGATAATTTTGGTAAAATATTTTTTGGTATCAACATTATCAACAAACCATTAAGCACGCCTTTACTGGAATACTACAGGAATTTATGTTCTGTAGCTTCGCCAAGAGCAACCTTAAAATGTGCAGAATCTTTAAACAATACAGATTTTAGAGATGAACTTCAGACTATTAAAGTTCCTACTTTAATAATTCATGGAAATGATGATAAAAATGTTCCAATTGAAATTAGTTCTGAAAAAACAGCCAAAGCAATCGAAAATAATACTTTCATAGTTTATGACGGTGCTCCACATGGTTTATTTTACACCGAAAAAGATAAATTAAATAAAGATTTACTCGACTTTTTAAATTCGTAAATTTCTATTTATTCTCAAACAAATACTCAAAGGAGTTTATTATTTTAATAAAAGCTTCTTTGGGTATTTTTTATAGTTTCGAGCTTTTTTTTACAGAATTTTAAAGTTAAATTTGAATAACTTATTCTGTATAAAATGGCACGAACTCCATCAAATATGATTCCACTGGGAACAATTGCTCCAGATTTTCATCTTAAAGATACCAATTCTAACAATGAATATTCTTTTGAAGATTTGAAGGGAACAAAAGGTACACTTGTTATGTTTATTTGTAATCACTGTCCTTTTGTACTTCATGTAATTAAAGAAGTCGTTATGATTGCTAATGATTATCGTGTACAAGGACTTGGTGTTGTTGCGATTTCGAGCAACGATATTGAAAAATATCCCGAGGATGCGCCAGAATTAATGACTGAATTTGCCTTTAAAAACAAAATAGATTTTCCTTATTTATTCGACGAAAATCAGGAAGTTGCCAAAGCTTATGATGCTGCCTGTACTCCGGATTTTTATTTGTTTGATAGTCAAAACCGATTATTTTATCACGGTCAATTAGACGATTCAAGACCAGGAAACGGAATTCCGTTAAGTGGAAGTGATCTTCGAAGTGCAATTGATGCCCTTATTTACAACCGAAGTTTAAATGATATTCAGAAGCCAAGTATTGGCTGCGGAATCAAATGGAAATAAGAAATTAGCTATTTAAAAAAGTTTGTCTATCTTTGCAGATCAAATTAATTATACTCATTGTGAGCACTATAAATATATTTACAGTTTTTACGTTGTTGTTTTCTTTTACAAGAAGACCACTCACTGCTGTATTTATTTCACATAGTAAGGCCTTTATCAATTAGGCCTCCGTCTATTTCAATTTCTTCTTTCAGGCGGAGGATTTATACCACGATTTAATCATTTATTTTATTTGAAAGAGTAGATTCTCTCTCAAATAATTTTCTGGTTTTTTCAATCAAAAATTTCCAAAAACATAATTACTCAAAAAATTCCAATCTACTTGTATGTAATTGGAAATAGTATTGTGCTTTTATATGCCTGTAAAGAAATCACACGAACATTATACATTCAAAATAAATTTAATAATTAAAACAAAACATAGTTATGAAACCAACACCCACTTTCTGTAAAACAGATTATAATTTTTTAAGAGAACTAATCTTAAAAAGTAAAAATGCAACAAATGCTAAAGAAGCGAATCAGCTTTCGCAAGAATTAGATCGCGCTGTAATTAGCAAAGAAAGCGAATTAGATAACTCAATTGTGAGAATCAACTCTTATGTAACAATTGAAGATGTAAAGGCAAAAAAACAAATGAAAATTCAAATTGTTCTTCCCTCTTCTTCGGATGTAAAAGAAGGAAAAATTTCAATTCTCGCGCCTTTAAGCGTGGCTATCATTGGTTTTAAAGAAAATGACGAAGTCGATTGGGAATTACCGGCTGGAATAAAAACTTTAAAAATAATTGCGGTTAACAATCCTTCTGTCAACGTTTCTTAATTTTATTAAACACCTCATTCGTGACGGTGTTTTTTTATGTCTGCTCTAAACAAAAAAAAACTATCCAATAAAATAATTACTGAATAGTTTTTATAAATCTACAATAACAGCTTCTTACAATTGAGAAGTTATATAATTTGAAATCGAAGCCATTTGGCTATCATCTAACTTCGCTTTTTTCTGCATTTTTACTAAAATTGGTTTCCAATCCTCTTGAGTGAATTGTTTTGGCTCGTACAATTTGTGACATCTTGCACAACTGTTTTCGTACAGGTTTTTACCTTCTGCTAATGCCGGTGTTAATTCAGTAGCTTTTGCAGCCTCAGTAACTGCTGGAGTGACTGGTGTAGCTGGTGAAGCTTTTTTAGTTCCACAAGATGCTAAAAGCAACACTACAGCGGCTAGGATTAAGATTTTTGCTTTCATCGTTTTTCTATATTTTTAAGTAAATATAAAAAAAATCCCATTCGACAAGCGAACGGGATTATTATTTAAAACAATACTAAATTGTATCTGATATTCTTATTTAACTTCCATTAATTCAACATCAAAAATCAATGTTGCGTTTGGTGGAATAACTCCTCCTGCTCCAGCAGCACCGTAAGCTAAATCAGATGGAATTACAAAACGAGCTTTATCTCCTACTTGTAATAAAGCAATACCTTCGTCCCATCCTTCGATAACCTGACCTTGACCTAATCTAAATTCGATTGGTTTTTTACGTGGGTAAGATGAATCAAAAACTTTTCCGCTCTCTAAAGATCCTTCGTAGTGAACTGCAACTGTTTTTCCAGCTTCAGCTCTTTTACCGTCTCCTTTTTGAATCATTTTATAACGTAAACCGCTATCTGTTTTATCAAAACCTGCAGCCAATTGCTCCATTTTTGCTTCAGATTCTGCTTTTAAAGCTGCATCTCTTTTTAAGCGAGCACCTTTTAAGCCTACAAAAGCTTCAATAGCATTAAATTTTTCTGCTTCTTCTCCTACTCTAATAATTTCAACACTTTCTAAAGCATCACCTTGAGCAACAGCATCAACGATATCTTGTCCTTCGATAACATGACCAAATACAGTGTGTTTTCCGTCTAACCAAGAAGTTGGAACGTGAGTAATGTAAAATTGAGAACCGTTACTTGCTGGTCCTGAATTTGCCATTGCTAATACTCCCGGACGATCGTGTTTTAGACTTGGGTGAAATTCATCATCAAATTTATAACCTGGATCTCCTGTTCCAGTTCCTTTTGGACATCCACCTTGAATCATAAAATCAGGAATTACTCTATGGAATGTTAATCCGTCATAGAATTTTTGTCCTTGAGGTTTTACTTTATTCTCCATATTTCCTTCTGCAAGAGCTACAAAATTCCCTACGGTTCCAGGCGTTAAGTCGTGTGTTAGTTTTACTAAAATAGAACCTTTACTAGTATTGAATTTAGCGTATATTCCGTTTTCCATTGTTGTTATTTTTAATTTAAATGCAAATTTACAAATTAATTTTATATCAATTTGTCCTTTCTATTTTTTAGATTTTGATTTATAAGTAAGTCCGTAAACCACAAATGATAATATTGACAAAGCAACACATCCGATAGTTACAGCATGCCATCCTCCATATTTCCATAAAAACAAACCGTAAGCAGATCCGGCCGCTGTTCCTAAAAAACTAAACGACATGAATACAGTATTTAATCTATTGCGTGCTTCTGGTAATAGAGAATAAACTCTGGTTTGATTTGAAATATGAACCCCTTGAATTCCGATGTCGATAAAAACAATTCCAATTGCAATTCCGATTACACTCTCTGCTGAAAAATAAAAAACTAAAAAGCTTATTAAGATTAACAAACAACCGTAACCTACAGCTACTCTTGAACCTCCTTTATCTCCCATTTTTCCAACAAGCGGCGCTGCTAAAGCTCCAGAAGCTCCAACAATACCAAACAATCCAATGGTAGCGCTGTTAAAACCAAATGGTTCCCCTGAAAGCAACAATACCATTGTGGTCCAGAATGCTCCAAATTGAGCAAAACTAAACACATTAATTATGGTGGCTTCGCGTAAAACGGGTTGCGTTTTTATTAGTGTAAAAAGAGAACTAATTAATTGTCCGTAAGTTCCCTGAAACTGAGGTTTGTTAACTGGAAATTTATTCTGAATTACAAAAAAGATTAATAAACAAATTCCGGCAGCGATATAAAACATTGATCTCCATCCTAAAATCTGACCAATAAATCCGCTTAGAGTTCTTGAGAGCAAAATACCTACAAGCAAACCACTCATTATGGTACCAACGACTTTTCCTCGTTGCTCCGGCGCGCTTAATGATGCTGCCAAAGGCAAAATAAGTTGCGGTACAATTGAGGTGATTCCGATAAGCAAAGAGGCTATTTGCAAAAGGAAAAAACTTTTTGCGGTTGCAGCAATAATTAGTGCTATTACAGATGCAAAAGTAGTCATTAGGATTTGTTTTTTTCGCTCAATTTTGTCGCCTAACGGAACCATAAAAAAGAGCCCAATAGCATAACCCGCTTGGGTCAAATAGGTTATTGTTCCCGCGCTGGCTTCGGGAATTTTAAATTCGTTGGCTATTAAAACAATTAAAGGCTGGCAGTAATAAAGATTTGCAACTATAAGTCCAGTGCAAGCTGCCATAAATAAGACATTCGTTTTGGATAAATTCATTTTGCAAAAATACCGATCTAATCTTAATCAAAACTTTAAAAAATGTATAATTTTTTCAAACCTTAAAGTAAATTACACTTTTATTTTAGATATTACGCAGGTTTTCAAACATTAGGATTGCATAAAATCTTCGCGAATTGGACTAAATACATCTGTTAAAAGTCCGCTTTCCAGACAAACTACGCCATGAATCGCGTGTGGCGGAATATAAAAACTATCTCCTTCTTTTAAAGTTTGAGTTATTCCGTTAATTGTTACATCAAACTTACCGCTGGAAACATATGTTACTTGTGTATGATAATGTTCGTGTAAAGTCCCAATTCCTCCTTTTTCAAAATGAACATTTACCAACATAACTCGATCATCAAATGCAAGAATCTTACGTTTGATTCCTTCTCCAACTACTTCCCACTCGATTTCATCTCCTTTTATAAATTCTTTGCTTGTCCCGAAACTTTGCATATTTGTTTTTTTATTGAATTACTACAAAAATAAGGTTTTTGGTTATTATTTTTAATTCAAGTTTTTAGAAATAAAATCAAAACTTGTTTTAATTGACTTAAACGAATTACCTCCATAGTTATTCTCTTGCTCTACAAAAAAATGTTTCATTCCGGATTGTTTGGCTTCTTTAAAAATAGCTTCAAAATCAATCGCACCTGAACCAATCTCAGTATTTAAAGCCTTATTTATTTTGTCCATATCTTTTACATGCCACATTTTAAAACGCTCTTGATTTTTGGAAAATAATTTAATTGGATCATTTCCTGAACGAACTACCCAATATAAATCCAATTCAAAAAACACTAAATCTTTGTCTGTTTCTTGTAATAAAATTTCGTAACCCGTTATTCCGTCGTGTTTTTGAAATTCAAAATCATGATTGTGATATGCCAATTTCAAACCTGCTTTTTGACACATTTTGGCTGCTTCATTTAATCGGGAAGCAATCTTTTTATAATCTTCTATGTTTTTTCTAAAAGGCTCATCTATCCAGGGAATTGTTAGAAACTCACTATTTAAAACTTTCGCTGCTTCAATTGCCGCAATAAGTTCTATAGTATTTCCATCATAAAGAAAACTTCCTAAATTATAATGTCCGCTTACGGCTTTTAGATTGTTTGCATCTAACACTTTTTTAAGTTCAATTGCAGACAATCCCCAAAACTGTTCTTTTATCGAAAAACCATATGTTTCGACTGTTGTAAATCCTGCCGCAGCAACTTTTTCTAAAGTTGATTTTACATCTTTAGAAATTTCATTACGCAAAGTATATAACTGTAATCCAATTTCTTTTTTATTCATAGTAAATGCTAATGATGGCAAAGCTAGAACTGCTGTTGCTGCCATACTTGTATTTATAATAAAGTTTCTTCTTGTAATCATTTTTTATAGTGACTTTCAAAATTTTTCATAACGTTTTAAAGTGAAAACTCAGTTTCTTCATTTTCATTTATTGAACAACTTTAATATCCTTTTCCATTGCTTCAAATCCCTCAATTAAGTCATTCCGCTTAAAATATTTTTCTAAATCAGTTAATCTCTTTTTAGCGTCGTAAGGTATACAGGAATTTAGTTTTCTTTGACAAACAGAACATAATCGTATGGAATGTCTATCTGTTTCTCCCATACTATTTGTACCATTCATAACACAATTTGCTGTTGTACAATGATGCAAACCAAACATGTGCCCAATTTCATGAGAGCTTATTTTTAGCAATCGTGACAAACATAAATTAAAATTTTCGGCAGTTAATTCCCCATCCTGTAATCTATAAATCGAACTCACGCCCACTTTATCGTGATAAGAAGCCAAACCAAAAACATAATTCCATTCTGGTTTAGGATACAAATCCAGTTCAGAAAGTCCCATTAAAGCGATCCTGTTTAATGGTTTCACTTCTTTCAATACATCATTTAAAAGATAACCGGCTAGTAATTGCTCATGCCCTTCGGCAATCATTCTCCTGGAAGAATTTGGAACCACATCATTAGAAATAGGCTCTAAAGTTTTAGTTTTTAACTGAAAATAAATTTCTAAATATTCATTAGTAAGTTGAATTTGTTTCTTTTGCAAAACATTAAAATTCCCAATAGGTTGTATGTAAATAATGTTTGCTTCTTTTGTTGGACAAACATGTTTAGACCTAAAATATTGATCAAAACTTTGTCCTTTTTCTTTATGAGAAAACAGCCAATCTCCATAAACAGGTTCAGCCAATTTAACGTCATTACTTTTGATTTGCTTAAAGTATGACGCTTCTTCAGGAATTTCTTTTGGGGTCTCTTTTTGAGTTTCTTTTGTTTTTTCTTTGTTGCAGGAACAAAATAATACTAATAAAAATAAGATTATTTTTTTCATTAATTTCTTGGAGGTTTATTCCTTTTGGAGAGCATCAATAATGTTATCTATTTTTCTTCTTCTTCAAAATTATCAAAATAAGAGAAATCTTTAGTGATTAGTCCGTTTTCGATCGTAAAAATAGTACATATTGGTAATTCAAATTTCGAATTATCAGGCGCAGTTCCTGTCGAAACAAATTCGACAATAATATGTTTTTCTCCCGATGGATAAATTTGGATTACTTTGTCGTGTAAGTCAGGAAAAACTTTACTTAAGTCGGCATATTTATCCTGGATTTGCTGACGTGATTGCTTTACAATACCTGTTCCTAATGACGGATCTTTAAAGTCAACGGTTTCGGTATACATTTCGGACATTTTCTTCCAATCATGATTATTAAAATGTTCAAAATATTGTTTAACTATTTTTTCATTTCTACTAGTCTCCATAATTTTTGATTGATTTTGATTGTTACAAGATGCAAGTGTTAAGGTTGCAAAAAGTATTATAAATATTTTTCCCATCAACTTTACCTTATTAAATAATTAAAAATCAAATAATTAAAAAATTAAATATAATAAAATTTCTTTAATTAAGATCTTACTTTTATCAAATGAAAATAAAATTGATGGGAAAACATTTATTTACTTAACACGATTTGTTGTGGCGGATTTTTTTGTTTTTCATTTCGACATGAATAAATTTTTCCTTCCTTGTTAACATATACATAGGAGTAACTCCAATAATTAGGACCTGCAATTCTGGAACCTTCGGCACTTTTAGAGTTTGCATAAATTTGTTGTGCATAAACTAACACTTCTCCTTTTTGACCATCATCCATGTACCTTACTGGCGGGCCCCAGTTTTTTATCAGGCTGTTTTTTGTCTTGCCAACCCAGTTTTCTGAGATGTTTTTCATGTCTGAACATGATACAATTGCAATCAGCAATGTCATTAAAAGTAATTTTTTCATCATAAATCATTAAATATTGGTTCTGGTTGTTATCTAATGCTAAAAATAAGCAGTTTTTATTTATAAACAGACATAATAATGTTTATCAATTCATTATTAAACAAAATATAATGTAGATGTAATATAACTAAGCTTTTTAGTCGAATTTTAAACATTCATTCCTCAATTTTTAAATCTTTAAACTTGTCAAATATTAACTTTGTATCTTTGCCGCCTAGAACTCTTGAAGAAAAAAAATGCGAATTGACATTATTACGATTTTGCCAGAATTATTAAGAAGCCCGTTTGAGGCTTCGATTATGAAACGTGCCATAGACAAAGGTCTAGTTGAAGTACATTTTCATAATTTACGGGATTATACTACAAACAAACAAAAAAGTGTCGATGACTATCCGTTTGGTGGTGGAGCAGGAATGGTTATGACTGTTCAGCCAATTGATGCGTGTATTACACATTTAAAAAGTGAACGTGAATACGACGAAATCATTTATATGTCGCCTGATGGAGAAACGCTAAATCAAAAAATGGCCAATACAATGTCTATGTATGAGAACATTATTATTCTATGCGGACATTATAAAGGTGTTGATCAACGTGTTCGTGATCATTTTATTACTAAAGAAATTTCGATTGGAGATTATGTTTTATCTGGAGGAGAACTAGGTGCTTTGGTTTTATCTGATGCTTTAATCAGATTAATTCCTGGTGTTTTAAGTGACGAAACCTCTGCTCTAACAGATAGTTTTCAGGATAATTTACTATCAGGACCTATATATACAAGACCTGCAGATTATAAAGGATGGAAAGTTCCTGAAGTTTTAACCAGTGGTCACTTTGCTAAAATTGACAAATGGCGTGAGGATATGGCATTTGAACATACTAAAAACAGAAGACCTGATTTGTTGGAAGGACATTAAAGAGTTTTCAGTCGCAGTATTCAGTCTCAACAAACTGAAAACTGCGACCGCAAACTGGGACTGAATATTGCGACTGTAAAACTGGACAAAAATGAATGATTTTAATCTAAAACGCATTTATAATACTCGGAATTACATTGAGATGCATTACAATCAAATTATCTCAATTAGTGCTCTTGAAGATATTTCCAGTTATTCTTACCGAAATTTGCAGCGTGTTTTTTATTCTTTATTTAAAGAAACAATTGGTGCCTACCAAACCAGATTAAAAGTCGAAAACGGATATAAAAAGCTTCTGTACTCAAACAAACAAATTTCGGATATTGCCCTTGAAGTCGGTTTTGCCGATGTGCAGTCTTTCTCAAAAACTTTCAAAAAACATTTCAATTACAGCCCTTCTTCAGCACGACATCAAAAAGAACTTTTGTTAAATAACGTGCATCCCCAGCAAGCTATTTATTATACTTTAGAACCGGAAATAATTTTTATTCCAGAGATAACAGTTTATTATTCGAGTTGCAAAACTTCCTATATCAACCCCGAAATAGAAGAACTTTGGGAGATTTTACTAAAAAATGAATTTACTGAACCCATCACAGATTTTTTTGGTATTATAACAGATGACATTTTAATTACTGACAAGTCTAAATGTACATACGATGCTTGTATAATGACTAAAGCCATTGTTAAAAATCTTCCAATAAAAAAGATTTTCGGAGGTCAATATGCTCGTTTTTATCATCACGGAAGTTATGACACTCTGGAAGATACTTACGAGCAAATTTTTGGCGGCTGGTTTTTAAGCAATACTGTCGAGTTTTCTCATTTACCGGTAATCGAACATTATATAACAAACAATGGTAATTGTGATAATCCATCTGATTATGTAACAGCAATTTTTATTCCGCTTATTTGATTTGTCCATTTTGGACAACTTTGCAATTACGCTTTAGAAATACCTTTGTCCCGTCAAACTACCGGTACAATATGACACTAAACTTAATATACAACTAAGATGAAGAACTTATTTCTAACCGTTTTATTACTACCCTTATTCTCGTCGTGTCAAGAAGACGAGGTAACTGCAAAACCAGACGAATCATTAAATACAGCGATTATGTACACAATGCCCGAGGAATCGGCTCCACATGAAGGAACTTGGCTCCAATGGCCTCACCAATATCAATATGGTATTGATTATAGAAATGATCTCGATGCAACTTGGGTTGCCATGACGAAATCATTAACAGGAAGCGAGAAAGTATTTATTATCGCTTATGATCTTACTGAAAAAAACAGAATTACCACTTTATTACAAGACGCAGGCATTTCCTTATCTAATATTGAATTCAAAATTTTTAAGACAGACGATGTTTGGGTACGAGATAATGGTCCTATTTATGTAAAAGATAAAAACAATCAATTAGTGATTCAGGATTGGGGATTTAACGGATGGGGCAAAAAAGCAGCTTTTGCAAATTGCAACACGATTCCTTCACAAATTGCAGCAGCTCAAAAAACAACCGTTGTCGATTTAAATACGATTATGATTAATGAAGGCGGAGCTGTAGAAGTTGACGGAAACGGAACTTTATTAGCGACCAGAAGTGCGATACTAAATTCGAATCGTAATCCAGGAATGACGCAGCTAGAAGCCGAAGCAAATTTTAAAAAGTATTTAGGTATAACACACTTTATTTGGTTAGATGGAAAAGCAGGAAGAGAAATTACCGATATGCACATCGATGGTTTTGCGCGGTTTGGCAACCTAAATACAATCGTGACAATGAACGAAGACGATTTATTGTATTGGGAAGTTCCGCAAACTGACATTACAACTTTATACAACTCAAAAGACAAAAATGGTAAAGCTTGTACTTTTTTAAAACTACCATTGTCTAAGAATAACGTTGTAACCACTTATGGTAAAAAATTAGGCTACAAAGGCTCTTATGTAAACTATTATATTGGAAACACTGTTGTCCTTGTTCCAAATTACAATGACCCGAATGATGCAGTTGCCAACCAATTGATTCAAAGTTTATATCCATCCCGAAAAGTAATTGGGATTGATGTTCGCAATCTATATGCAAATGGAGGAATGATTCATTGTGTTACGCAGCAGCAACCAAAGTAAATGAAATAAATTCCAAATTTTTAAAATCCCAAATCCCAATTGATCAATTAGTTACGAAATTGGAATTTGGAATTTATTCTAATTGGAATTTGATTTTATTCTTATTGGAATTTAATTTATTTTAATTACATTTGCACCCGAATTAGACTAACCTCTGGCGAGATCCGTGAATGTTGCTCTATATAAAAAACCATAATTATAAGATATCATGGCAGATTTAATGAAATTCGTTCAAACCGAATTAGTTGCTAAAAAAGATTTCCCTGTTTTTGGAGCTGGAGATACTATCACAGTTTTCTACGAAATTAAAGAGGGTGAAAAAACAAGAACTCAGTTTTTTAAAGGAGTTGTTATTCAAAGAAGAGGTTCTGGTAACACAGAAACTTTTACTATTCGTAAAATGTCAGGTGCAATTGGAGTTGAGCGTATCTTCCCAGTAAACTTACCAGCTTTACAAAAAATTGAAATCAACAAAAAAGGAGCTGTACGTAGAGCTAGAATTTTCTACTTCAGAGAACTTACTGGTAAAAAAGCTAAGATTAAAGATAAAAGAAGATAATCATTTATCTCTTTGTTATAAAAAAGCTCGTTTCATTTATTTGAAACGAGTTTTTTTGTGCCTAATTTTTAAAATGCCAAATCTTTTTTAGGAGCTAATCCCGCTATTCGCTTCAATCTTTTGTGTCCGCCGCGGCGGACACAAAATGATTTTCTCCCGACACTTCGGGACTGTCGGGGCTATGACAATCATTTTCACAACAATACTTTCGTTTAGTTTTGGCTTTCTTGCTCTGTCAAATAGAACTTTGGATACCTTTGTTAAAGTTTAAAACCTTGACAAAGGTTTACGTTATCTAATATTCGCAATCTCAAATTTATTGAATAGACTCCAGCTTCAGCTGGAGAAACCTATTACGCAAACAATAAGGCTTTAGCCAAATAACGCATTTTGGCTAAAGCCATTTAGATTGATTTTATATAAACTCCAGCTAAAGCTGGAGCCTATTCAAAAAAAATGTGTTTAAGCATTTCGTTTTTACAAGACTGGGTTATAAACAAAAAGTTCTTATTTTACGGTTTGCGTGAGGGATAGAAGTGGAAAGCCCACAGCCTGACGAAGGAAGTGCGAGGACTTGAAGCGGATAGCCCGACCCGCCTTTTTCGGCGGGACACGCCCAAAATAAAAAAACCGACACTCTTAAAGCATCGGTTTGTATTTTAATGAAAATTGGTTTTCTATTTTTTTAATAGTTTTTCCAAATATTCGATTTTGTCTTTTTCAGCTTGTAGCAAACGTTCGTAAAGCTTTTCTTTTTCCTGAAAAGTTTCAATTAATTTATCTAATGGATTGAAAGTACAATTATTATTATGTCCCAAATGACCGTTATTGATACTATTATCGTGGAAAGTATTAAAATAGCTAATCATATTTTCTTCTGAAAAATTTTTAATTGCTTCTACACTTACTCCCAAAGCTTTTGCTACTTCTGCCAATTTTTCATCATCTATTGTTTCACTGTTTTCAATAGCCGATATAGCTTGTTGGTTTGTTCCTAAAGCCTGCGCCAAAGCTTCCTGCTTCATATCACGAAGTTCACGAATACGGCTAATTTTTCACCCTATATGATTTGGTTTTGTAAGTGTGCTCATAATTCAAAGATAATAATTAAGCGTAATAATAAACAACAAGTAAAAAACATATTAAACAATGTATCTTACATTTGTTATATGTCAATTGCATTTCAGTCAAAAATACAACTTTTCATACAAAAACAAACAAAACCAAAATGATTTTACGCAACTGTAGTCTTTTCGTTTTTTGAAATGTTCTGCTTTTACTTACGATTCATCAAAACTGTAATTTTTTAATACCAAAATCACCAATTTAGCAATTAAACGAGTCCGAAATAACAATCTGATAATTTCAGCATTTCTCAGGAAAACTATACCGTTTTCGGACTGTTTTTATTATATTTGCTCCGCTCATTTTGAGCCGAATATACCTTTTACATCGCTTAATCTCGGCGATACGATTATAAAAAAAAAAAAAAATGACACAGAATTCAAAAATCTATTACACCTTAACTGATGAGGCGCCATTATTAGCGACTTATTCTTTTTTACCTATTGTTCAAGCATTTACTGCTACGGCTGGTATTGCTATTGAAACAAGAGACATCTCTTTAGCAGGTAGAATTTTATCGAATTTTCCTGAGTTTTTAACAGATGCTCAAAAAACCGGAGATGCTTTGGCAGAATTAGGTCAATTAGCTACACAACCTGAAGCTAACATTATCAAATTACCAAACGTTTCAGCATCAGTACCTCAATTAAAAGCGGCTATTGCTGAATTACAATCTCACGGATATAATATTCCTAATTTCCCGGAAGATCCTCAAAATGATGCCGAAAAGGAAATTAAAGCAAAATATTCTAAAGTTTTAGGTTCTGCTGTAAATCCGGTTTTACGTGAAGGAAACTCTGATCGTAGAGCTCCAAGAGCAGTTAAAAACTTTGCAAAAGCAAACCCGCACTCAATGGGCGCATGGTCTGCTGACTCAAAAACTAAGGTTGCTTCAATGCCAAATGGTGATTTTTACGGAAGTGAAAAATCACTTACAGTTGCAGAAGCTAATGATGTAAAAATTGAATTCGTAGCAAAAGATGGTACTACAACTGTGCTTAAAGCAAGTACTCCTCTTAAAGCTGGTGAAATAATCGATAGTTCTGTAATGCATTTAAAAGCTTTAAAAAGCTTTGTTGCAGATGCAATTGCTGAAGCAAAAATTGCAGGTGTTTTACTTTCTGTGCACTTAAAAGCTACAATGATGAAAGTTTCAGATCCAATTATCTTTGGCGCTATCGTTGAAGTATATTTTGCTGATCTTTTCAAAAAATACGAAACTTTATTCTCTGAATTAAACATTGACACAAGAAACGGTTTAGGCGATATCTATGCAAAAATTGCTGGAAGACCTGAACAAGCTGAAGTTGAAGCTGATATTACTAAAGCTATCGAAAACGGACCAGCTCTTGCAATGGTTAATTCTGATAAAGGAATTACAAATTTACACGTTCCTTCAGATGTTATTGTTGATGCTTCAATGCCGGCAATGATTCGTACTTCTGGACAGATGTATAATAAAGAAGGTAAACAACAAGATACTCTTGCTGTTATTCCAGATCGTTCTTACGCTGGAATTTATACGGCTACAATTGACTTTTGTAAAAAACACGGTGCTTTTGATCCAAAAACAATGGGAAGTGTTCCTAACGTAGGTTTAATGGCTCAAAAAGCTGAAGAATACGGATCTCACGACAAAACTTTCCAATTGAAAGCTGACGGAGTTGTACGTGTTGTTGATACAAACGGAAATGTTTTAATGGAGCAAAACGTTGAAGCTAATGACATTTTTAGAATGTGTCAGGCAAAAGACGCTCCTATTCAGGACTGGGTTAAATTGGCTGTAAACAGAGCTCGTTTATCTGATACTCCTGCTGTTTTCTGGTTAGACGAAAACAGAGCGCATGACAGAGAATTAATTGCAAAAGTTCAAAAATACCTAAAAGATTACAATACAGTAAACTTAGATATTCGCATCTTAAACCCAATTGCTGCTACAGAATTTACTTTAGACAGAATCATTAAAGGTTTAGACACGATCTCTGTAACAGGAAACGTTTTACGTGATTATTTAACTGACTTATTCCCAATTTTAGAATTAGGAACTTCAGCTAAAATGTTATCTATCGTTCCGTTAATGAATGGTGGCGGATTGTTCGAAACTGGTGCTGGAGGTTCTGCTCCTAAACACGTTGAACAATTTACAGAAGAGGGATATTTACGTTGGGATTCATTAGGAGAATTTTTAGCTCTTGGTGCATCATTAGAGCATTTAGGACAAACTTTAGACAATTCTAAATCAATTGTTTTATCTGAAACTTTAGACGAAGCTAATGATAAATTCTTAGCAAACGATAAATCTCCAGCTCGTAAAGTAGGTCAAATTGACAACCGTGGTTCTCATTTTTACCTTGCTTATTACTGGTCACAAGCATTGGCTGCTCAAAATAAAGATGCTGAATTAAAAGCAATTTTTACTCCAATTGCTGCTGAATTTGAAGCTAATGAAGCTAAAATTGATGCTGAATTAATTGGTGCGCAAGGAAAACCTCAAGTTCTTGGTGGTTATTACCAACCTACTCCAGAATTAGTGAGCAAAGCAATGCGTCCTAGTGCAACATTCAATTCGATTATTGCTAAAATAAAATAATACATTTTACGATACATACTCTTCGAGATGTATCTTGTTAAAATTCTATCAAAAGACAACCTAAATGGTTGTCTTTTTTTATCTTAACTAATGTTTAACAATCGTTGTGCCTCAATATTTAGTAAGAATTCTTAACCTTGTAAAACCAAAACCAAGACAATGATTACAAAAAAAATCGGCATACTCCTTATTCTTTTTTTAGCATCATTAACATCATTTTCACAAGAAAAATTTACTTTAAGTGGCACGATAACCGATTTTAAAAATAACGAAACTCTAATAGGTGTAAACATTTATATTCCTAACCTAAAAATAGGAACCACAACAAACGAATACGGCTTTTATTCCCTTACAATTCCTAAAGGCGAGCATCAAATCGAGATTAGTTATTTGGGCTATCAAACTCTTCAAAAAACAATTACACTAAATCAAAATACAAAAAGCAATTTCTCCATAAACGAGAGCGGCGAAGAACTTCAAGAAGTTGTAATTACAGATAATAAAGGTAAAATCAATACCAAATCACCCGAAATGAGTACCAATAAACTTTCTATTGCTACTATCAAAAAAATGCCTGTTGTTATGGGCGAAGTCGATGTTCTAAAATCTATTTTATTACTTCCGGGTGTCACAAATGCTGGCGAAGGCGCTTCCGGATTTAATGTTCGCGGTGGCGGTGCCGATCAGAATTTGATTTTATTAGACGAAGCTACAATTTTTAATTCGTCGCACGTATTTGGTTTTTTCTCCGTTTTTAATCCTGATGCCATAAAAGATTTAAAACTCTATAAAGGTGGAATTCCTGCTCGATATGGCGGAAGAGCTTCATCTGTTCTGGATATTTATCAGAAGGACGGAAACAGCAAAGAATTCCATATGAATGGTGGAATTGGTTTAATTTCAAGCCGACTCCTTGCCGAAGGTCCTTTGGTAAAAGACAAAGGTTCTTTTCTTATTGGAGGAAGAGCTTCGTATGCGCATTTGTTCTTAAAACTATCCGAAAAACAAAAAGACAACTCGGCCTATTTTTACGATTTAAACACTAAATTAAGTTACAAACTAAACGACAATAACAGCTTGTACTTATCCGGTTATTTTGGTCGTGACGTTTTTAGTTTAAACAAAAGTTTTACGAATATATACGGAAACTCAACTTTAAATTTACGCTGGAATCATTTGTATTCCGACAAGTTATTTGCAAATTTATCCTTGATTTACAGCGATTACTATTATGGTCTAGATTTAGATTTTGTAGGTTTCAAATGGGATTCTGGAATTAAAAACTATAATATCAAATACGATTTCAAGAATTACATCTCAGATAAATTCAAATTAAATTATGGCTTAAGCGGAATTTACTACGAATTTAATCCCGGAACTATAAAACCGAGTAATGATACCTCAGGAATTAATCCGGATCAATTAGACAAAAAATATGCTTTTGAACCCTCTCTTTATTTAGATGCCGAAAGTCAAATTTCTAAAAAAATTACAGTAGCTTGCGGATTGCGTTACAGTTTATTTTATCGTTTAGGTGCGTCGACAATCAATTATTACGACAATAACGAACCTGTTATTTTTAATACCGATATGCAGATTTATGAAAAAGGTACACCAACCTCAACTAAATATTTCAGCAAAAACAAAGTCATTCAGAATTATAATAATTTAGAACCTCGTCTTTCAGCTTCTTATCAAATTAATGATGATCAATCGGTTAAAGCAAGTTACAACCGCATGGCGCAATATCTTCAATTGATTTCTAATACCTCATCACCTACTCCACTCGATGTTTGGATGCCAAGTGATAATTACATCAAACCTCAAATTGCAGATCAGGTCGCGTTGGGTTATTTTAGAAATATTGATAGTGGAGCATATTCTATAGAAGTTGAGGCTTATTACAAAAAAATCAAAAACAGATTGGATTATATTGATGGCGCAGATTTGATTGCCAACGATGCCATCGAACAAGTAATTTTAAACGGCCGAATGCGTGCTTATGGTTTAGAATTTATGCTGAAGAAAAATGAAGGCAAACTTAACGGATGGATTTCTTATACTTTATCAAAATCACAACAGCAAACTCCAGGTAGAACTCCTGAAGAAACTGGAATCAATAACGGACAATGGTACAGCTCTGCGTACGACAAAACGCATAATTTAGCCATCACATCGGCTTACAATTTAAACGAAAAATGGTCTTTTGGTGCTAACTTTGCTTTACAATCCGGGCAACCCGTTACCTATCCCAATGGGCAATATCAATATCTGGGAATCACAGTTCCAAGTTATGGTTTACGAAACGAAAATCGCCTGCCAGCTTATCATCATTTAGATGTTTCGGCAACGCTGACACCTAGAAATAACAAAGACAGAAAATGGAAAGCCGAATGGGTTTTTAGTATTTATAATTTATACAATCGTCATAACGCAGCTTCTATAAACTTTCGTCAGAATATTGACACTGGCGTAAATGAAGCAGTACAAACTTCGATTTTTGGAATCGTACCAGCTGTTAGTTACAACTTCAAATTTTAAAACCAGTTCTGTAAAAAGAAAAAAAGATATAGCATGAAAAAAGCAACATTACTTATCGTACTTTTTATATCGATTTTCTTCGCTAGTTGCGAAGAAGTTGTTGATGTAAATTTAGACACAGCGCCCCCAAAATTGGTAATAGAAGCATCAATAAACTGGCTTAAAGGAACAACCGGAAAACAGCAAACGATAAAATTAACTACGACAACAGGCTTTTTTCAGAACGTTATTCCTACCGTTTCCGGCGCAACTGTTTATGTGAAAAATAGCCAAAACGAACAATTTAATTTTAAAGAAGTTACAAAAACCGGTCGATATGTTTGTACCAACTTCAAACCTGTACTTAACGAAACATACACGTTAACAGTTATAAGTGGTGGCAATACATATACGGCAAGTGAAACAATGAAATCAGTCGCCCCAATAACACATATAGAACAAAACAATAACGGAGGAATTACAGGAACTGATATCGAAGTTCGTGCTTATTTTAATGATCCACCAGATGCAGATAATTTTTACTTGTATAAATATATGTATTCCAATAAAATTACTTCAACCTACTATGTTGGCGAAGATAAATTCTTTCAGGGAAACGAATATTTTAGTCAAACAGATGATGATGATTTAAAAGCTGGCGACGAAATCGAAATAACGCATTATGGAATTTCGAAACAATACTACAACTACATGAGTATCTTGGTTAGCATTGCAGGAAGTAACGCTGGCGGGCCATTTCAGTCACCACCGGCAACTGTAAAAGGAAATGTCATCAATACAACCGATAAAGCCAATTATCCACTTGGCTATTTTTCGCTTAGCGAAACAGACTCAAAAAAATACAAAATTCAATAACAAGAATAATGGAAGCTAGAATTGAAATTCTAAAAGAAAAAAAACTAATTGGTAAACACATAGACATGTCGTTTATCGAAAATAAAACCTTTCAGTTATGGAACGGTTTTATGCCCAGACGCAAAGAAATCAACAATGCAATCGATACAAATTTATATTCGCTTGAAGTTTTTCCTTTAAATCATTTCGACAATTTTGATCCCAACAATAATTTTCAAAAATGGGCTGCAGTCGAAGTTTCTAATTTTGACGATATTCCGTTAGAGATGGAAACATTAATAATTCCAACAGGATTGTATGCCGTTTTTATTCATAAAGGCCCAGCAACAGAAGCTCATACAACCTATCACTCTATTTTTGTAGAATGGTTGCCAAATTCAGAATATACTGTAGATGAAAGACCACATTTTGCTGTAATGGGAGATCAATATAAAAAAGATGATCCAGATTCTCAAGAAGAAATCTGGATTCCAATAACAAGTAAAGTTTAGAACTATGTTAATCGAAACACTAAAATCCCTTTTCAATCGTGATCTCAACAAACTAAAAGCTGAAATCGAGTTGTATGAAAATGAAAATCAAATTTGGTTAATCGACAAAAACATCTCCAATTCTGCAGGAAATCTATGCCTGCACCTCATTGGAAACATAAATACGTATATTGGAGCCGAACTTGGAAAAACAGGTTATATTCGAGATCGTCCTTTAGAGTTTTCTTTGAAAGATATTCCAAGATCAGAATTAATCAGTAAAATAAACGATACTATTTTAGTCGTAAACAATACACTTGATACGTTGACTGAAAATGACTTAGAAGTCATTTATCCGCAAATTGTTTTCGAAAAAGAAATGACAACAGGTTTCTTTCTGGTTCATCTTGCTACACATTTGGCTTACCATTTAGGACAAATTAATTATCACAGACGATTGATTTAATTATTTTTTTGCCACAGATTAAAGGATTAAAAAAGATTAATCTGAGCCAATCCTATTAATCTGTGGCAAAAAATAGAAATCTAAAATTGATACTGTACATTTGCAACACATTAAAAAAAAAGTAGCATGTCATCACACCATATAGTTCGCGACGATCAGGAACCCGCTTTAATTATTGCTAACGGAGCTGCCTGCAATCCAGAATTATTAGGACAATTGCTCGAATGGTCGCCGCTGGTTATTGTACTAGATTCTGCAATGGAAAGAGTTGTAGAATTAGGAATTAAAGTCGATGTCCTCTTAGGAGATTTTGATCGTGGTTTTGATCCCGAAATCTACAAAACATCACAATATCCTATCGAAATCGTTCATACGCCGGACCAAAACAAAACCGACTTGGAGAAAGCTTTTGATTATTTAATCGATCGAAAAATGCCTGCCGTAAATGTCGTTTGGGCAACCGGAAAGCGCGCAGATCATACGATTACAAATCTAACCAGTCTCGTTCAATATCGCAATTTGCTTAAAATTGTTATTCTCGACGATCATTCAAAAATTTTCTTATTACCCAACAAATTTGAGAAATGGTACACCGCAGAAACCCCTATTTCTTTGATTCCAATTGGTGTTGTAAACGGAATTTATTCCAGTAATTTAAAATACGAATTACATGATGATACGCTTACAATGGGCTACAGAACAGGAAGCAGTAATTCTGTAGAGAAAGACGGAATTGTAACAATAACACATCGTGAAGGTGATCTTCTTCTAATGGAATGTTTTGATTAGAAGCTATTTCCTGCTGTCTGCTTTATCTTTTTCCGGCTAAAGAAGCCAGAAAAAGGATATCGCTTCCATCAGGGCTAGACCAACCTTTTTCATCAAAAAATCTTTTTAAAAAATCTTTTTAAAAAATCACCTTTAAAAAACCTATAAGAAACTAAAAAACCAAAGCATGAAAATAAAATTAATCTTAGTATTATTCCTTATTATAAACTACTCTTTTGCACAAAATAAAACTTTTAAAGACAACCAGTTTAATTGGACAATGACTGTTCCTGAGGGATGTACTATAATTAAACCTAAAGCTTGGTTAAAAGAAAAAAACAAAGAAAATACAGCTAAAGGATACGAAATAGAAAATGAAGACAATTCGAAAATAATAGTTGTAATGAGTTTTGACAGTTTAAATTATTTTGTGGCTTATCGAGATTTCGATCTAAAAAAGTCAAGCGCATTTATTAATTTAAAGAAAAACATGAAAGAAATTCATTCGAAAGGACAAAAAATAACAGGAAATAATTCTAATGAAAAAGTCAAAATATCAAATTTAGAATTTAACAAAGTTAAATTCGATTATAATTTTCCAGACAAGTCCTATATATGTACCGAAGTTTATGGTGCATTTATTAATCAGAAAGTTTTCACTGTATACGTGCAATATAGTGACAAGCAAAAAGGATCTCAATTAATAGAAAACTTAGAAAAATCAACATTTCAATAAATAATAAACATAGAAATTGATTTTCAAAACCAAGACAAAATTGATCTTAAAATCAAATGTGAATTTTACAAAAAAGGAATGACTATCTTTGCACGGAAATTTACAAAATGAAAGCAACAGACAATTCCGAAAAAAACAACTTACATCCTCGAAACCTACATCGTTCACGTTATGATTTCGAGCTTCTTATCGCGAATTGTCCTGAACTAAAATCGCATGTTGCGGTAAATATTCATGGAATTGAAACGATCGATTTCAGCAATCCCTTGGCTGTAAAAGCGCTTAACAAAGCATTACTGCAAACCTATTACGACATACAAAACTGGGATATTCCAAAAAACTATCTTTGTCCGCCAATTCCTGGAAGAACAGATTACATTCATTACCTAGCCGATCTATTAGCTACAACCAATAACGGAGTTATTCCTAGAGGATCATCAGTTTTAGGTTTGGATATAGGAACAGGCGCCAATTGCATTTACCCTATTTTAGGACATGCCATTTACGACTGGAGTTTTGTTGGAACCGATATTGACGAAAAAGCGATCGAAAATTGCAGCAAAATTATCGAAGCCAATCCAAAATTAATTGATGCCATAAGTTTACAACAACAAACTGAATCTCGATTTATTTTTAAAAACATCATCACGCCCGAAGATCGTTTTACCTTTACGATGTGTAATCCCCCATTTCATTCTTCAGCCGAAGATGCAAATCAAAGTACCGTTCGTAAAGTTTCTAACTTAACAAAAGAAAGAAAAAAAACAAATCCGGTTTTGAACTTTGGTGGTCACAATGCCGAATTATGGTGCGATGGCGGCGAAATTGGTTTTGTAACACAAATGATTTATGAAAGTGCAAAGTATGCTATGCAATGTTTATGGTTTACTACTTTAGTTTCAAAAAGAGATAATCTTTCGAGCATCTACAAGACTTTAAATAAAGTAAATGCCTCTTCGATTAAAACAATAGATATGGCGCAAGGTCAAAAAACAAGCCGTATTGTTGCCTGGACATTTTTAACGGACGAGCAACAACAAAAATGGACTATCTAAAATTCTGATTTTCAGCACGAAAAATTGATTTTATTATTTGTTTTTGGTAAATTTACCTTAAAGCAATTCATTTAAAATCATGGCAGAATATATTGGTTATCTCGCATCATTTTTTATTGTGGGCGGTTTTTTACTCAAAGACCTCAAAACAATCCGTTTTATAAATATGTTTGGCTGTATCTGTTTCGTCATTTACGGCATCTTTTTAAAAGATTACAGAGATGTAAACCAATGGCTTTTACCCGTTATAATTCCAAATGCCATTTTAGCATTAGTACAGGTATATCATCTTACAGTAAAAGGTAAAACCGTATAATTCTGATACTTTAAAATAAAATTCTGATACATTTTCGGTTCGCAATTTCCGTACCTTTAAATCAAATTGAATTTTATGACTATGCGAAAATTACTATTCCAATTTTCTCTTTTATTTCTGTTTATTAGTTGTGCTACATCTAAAAAAGCAAAATTTGACGATTATGTTTTTAAAACAAAAACAGAAAAACAAGCTTATACGAATTCGTACGACAAAGCTTTAAAACTCTGGGATATTCCATATTCTGAAGAGAACATCAAAACCACTTTCGGAACGGCCCATATAACCTTTGCAGGTCCAAAAAATGGAGAAAATCTAATTCTGCTTCACGGAATGGACGCCAGCTCAACAATGTGGTATCCGAACATTAAAGCATTAGCCAAAAATCATCGCATATACGCGATCGATTTTATAATGGAACCCGGAAAATCGACTTTAACCTCAAAACCGCTTTCATCAGACGAAATTGTACTTTTTTACAATGAAATTTTTGATCATTATAAATTAAAGAAATTTGATCTTGTGGGCGCTTCACGCGGAGGCTGGATTGCTACTTTACTGGCAACTCAAAAAGGAAATTCAGTAGACAAAATAGTTCTGTTAAGTCCGGCACAGACTTTTAAATTCATTGATAAACCACGAAAAACATCCTCTGCCCTACTTCTAAAACTTTTTCCTAGTGAAAAGAAATTCAGCAAAACATTAAAAACATTTTCTACTCATCCTGAAAAAATTAGTCCAATATATAACCGACAATTTTATTTGGCTAATAAATACGCTAAATCAAATTCGAGCATGCTAAAAATGACTCCTTTCTCTAATGATGAATTAAAATCGATTACAAATCCGGTTTTAGTTTTAATAGGCGATCAGGACGTAATCAATTCAGAAGAAAGCTTAGAACGAGCAAAAAAATATTTAGTCAACAGTAAGACCGAAACCATAAAAGACGCAGGACATTTTTTATCAATCGATCAATCTAAAATTGTAAATGACGCGATGATTGATTTTTTAGAATAGTTGCAATATTAATAACGAAGCTTCTCGTGTGATTTACTTCGTCTGTTCGCTATCGCTTTGATCTCCTCCATCGAAATGACAAGATTACGTGTTTAAGCATTGGGACTTTCTAGAACTAATTTTAAATTCGTGCAGTTCGTGTAATTCGTGGCAACCCTTTTTTATAGAAATCAAACTTTGTATCTTTACAAAACTAATTTTTTAGCATCTTAAAATGAATTTCCAAGTATCCTCAGAATATAGTCCAAAAGGAGATCAGCCACAAGCTATTGAAAAACTTTCGCAAGGCATTGTCGATGGCGAAAAATATCAGACTTTATTAGGGGTTACAGGATCCGGAAAAACATTTACAGTTGCCAATGTGATACAGGAAGTTCAAAAACCAACTTTGGTTTTGGCACACAACAAAACTTTGGCCGCTCAGTTATACTCTGAGTTCAAACAGTTTTTTCCAAACAACGCAGTAGAATACTTCGTTTCTTACTACGATTATTATCAACCCGAAGCTTTCATGCCTGTAACAGGGGTTTTCATCGAAAAAGATTTATCTATCAATGAGGAGCTCGAAAAAATGCGTTTAAGCACCACCTCTTCCCTACTTTCTGGACGACGAGATATTTTGGTCGTTGCTTCGGTTTCGTGTTTATATGGTATTGGAAATCCTGTGGAATTTCAAAAAAACGTAATTGAAATTTCGAGAGATCAGGTAATTTCAAGAACAAAATTATTACACAGTTTAGTACAAAGTTTATACGCCAGAACTGAAGCCGATTTTACTCCGGGAACTTTTAGAATAAAAGGCGATACCGTCGAAGTATATCCAAGTTATGCAGATGACGCTTTTAGAATTCACTTTTTTGGAGATGAAATCGAAGAAATAGAATCCTTTGATGCCAAGACTTCGCAAGTCATTGAAAAATTTAAACGATTGACCATTTATCCTGCCAACATGTTTGTGACTTCACCCGATGTTCTACAAGGTGCAATTTGGGAAATTCAACAGGATTTGGTCAAACAAGTCGATTATTTTAAAGAAATTGGTAAACATCTTGAAGCCAAACGTCTTGAAGAACGTACTAATTTTGATTTGGAGATGATTCGCGAATTAGGATATTGTTCAGGAATCGAAAACTATTCGAGATATCTTGACGGAAGAGAAGCCGGAACAAGACCATTCTGTTTATTAGATTACTTCCCTGACGATTATTTAATGGTAGTCGACGAAAGTCACGTTACCATTTCGCAAGTTCACGCCATGTATGGAGGTGACAGAAGCCGAAAAGAAAATCTGGTAGAATATGGTTTCCGTTTACCAGCTGCAATGGACAACAGACCTTTGAAATTTGAAGAATTTGAAGCCATGCAAAATCAGGTAATTTATGTATCTGCGACGCCTGCCGATTATGAATTGCAAAAAACAGACGGTATTTATGTAGAGCAGGTTATTCGTCCAACAGGATTACTAGATCCAATTATAGAAATAAGACCAAGCTTAAATCAAATCGACGATTTAATCGAAGAAATTCATGTTCGCTGTGAACTCGACGAAAGAGTTTTAGTCACTACTTTGACTAAAAGAATGGCCGAAGAATTGGCAAAATATTTAGCCAAAGTAAACATACGTTGTCGTTACATTCACTCAGATGTTGATACTCTCGAACGTATCGAAATTATGCAAGATTTACGAAAAGGTATTTTTGATGTTTTAATTGGAGTTAACTTACTTCGTGAAGGTCTTGATTTACCCGAAGTTTCGCTTGTTGCAATTCTAGACGCCGATAAAGAAGGTTTTCTTAGAAGCCACAGATCTTTAACACAAACTATTGGTCGTGCAGCAAGAAACTTAAACGGAAAAGCCATAATGTATGCCGATAAAATTACGGCAAGTATGCAAAAAACGATCGACGAAACCACTTATCGCCGTACTAAACAGATTAATTATAATACGGAACACGGAATTACACCTCAAGCTTTAAATAAAAAGATTGATAGCGCTTTTACCAAAAATCCATTAGTTGAATATGAATTAGGTCATACGTTATCAGTCGCGGCCGAACCAGAAACAGCATATTTATCTAAACCAGAATTAGAAAAAATGATTCGCGAAAAACGTAAATCTATGGAAAAAGCTGCCAAAGAATTAGACTTTTTACAAGCTGCAAAATTACGTGATGATATTAAAAAACTACAAGAGCAATTGGCTTAAAAAAAAATACAACTGTCTAATTATTAATTATTTAAAATAATTTTATACATTTACGTGTCCATAATCTACTAGCATTTTAGTCTTACTGTCAAACTAGATAAATTATGAACACTAAGTTTACTTTGGCTATTGCTTCCCTGTTAGGTTCAGTAGTGTATAATTTTGGGCAAACTAAACCACAGCCCGCATTAGAAAAGATTGTTGTCGATGAATATTTTGGAGAAAAGATAGAAGATCCTTATCGTTATCTTGAAGATTTAAAAGATCCAAATGTGGTTAATTGGATGAAATCCAATTCAACATATGCCAGAGAAAAATTAAATGAAATTAGCGAACGCAAAAATATCGTTAAAAAACTTCAGGAATTAGACGCAAGAAAAGAGAGCACAATCACTGAACTTCAAATTACAGAAAACAATAACTATTTCTATTTAAAGCGTAATGCCAACGAAGAAAACAGTAAATTATACCATCGGGTTGGATATAAAGGCGCTGAAAAATTACTTTTTGATCCGGAAACGTATAAAAAATCTGCTGGAGTAAATTACAATATAAGCAGTATAGCGCCCAATGAAAAAGGAGATAAAGTAGCACTGGAAATTTCTCCAAGCGGCTCAGAAAGTGCAGAGTTATTAATAGTAGACAGTAACGGAAAAGTATATCCAGAAATTTTTGACAGATGTTGGTATAGCAGTCCGTCATGGCTTCCAGATGGAAATTCATTTACATACACAAGATTGAACTCTTCCAATGTTACCGATCCAAACCGATTATTAAACAGTAAAGTTTATTATCATAAATTAGAAAGTGATCCTAATAAAGACATCGAATTTTTTTCGAATATTACTAATCCGGAACTTAATATTGGTGCCGAAGAATTTCCTGTAAATGTTTATCATAAAAATTCGAATAAAAACTATGGACTTGTCCTGACGGTTGACAATAGAATTAAATTGTATACTACAGATTTTAAAGACAATTATGCTCCTGCCAAATGGAAAATGTTAGTCGATAAAAATGACGAAGTCACCAATTATCTCGTAGATAAAGAATTCATTTATTATCTCACTTTTAAAAATGCTTCAAATTTTAAAATTCTTAAATCTCTTATCTCGAGCCCAGAAATAAAAAATGCGATTACAATTGTAGAAGAACCTCAAAACGGAAGCATCACAAATTTTACATTAACAAAAGATGGTTTGTATTATTCGCTTACAGAAAATGGTGTTCAGGCAAAAGTTTATTTTCTGGGAAAAGGAAAACCGAAACCAATTGAACTAAAATTGCCATTTCAAGCTGGTTCAGTTTCTTTTTTGACTATAAACGAAAATAAAAGCGATATATGGATGACATTTTCTGGCTGGACTTCTCCAATGAAACGTTATTTATACAATCCAACTACCAATACATTCACTTTTCAGCCTTTAACAAAACAAATCGAATATCCTGAATTTAAAAATATTATATCTAAAGAAATTACAATTGCCTCACACGACGGAGTCAAGGTTCCTGTTTCTATTATATATGATAAAAACATAAAACTTAATGGCAATAACCCTGTTTTAATGATGGGATATGGCGCTTACGGATCATCAATGGAACCCCGTTTTAGTCCCGGGTTTATATTACCTTATTGTGCCTACGGAGGGATTTATGTAATTACACACGTTAGAGGTGGCGGAGAATTAGGAGAAGCATGGCACAAAGCAGGTTTTAAAACTACTAAACCCAATACTTGGAAAGATCTAATTGCAACTGCGGAATATTTAATTAAGGAAAAATATACATCACCAAAAAAAATCGCAATTTGGAGCGCAAGTGCGGGCGGAATTTTAATTGGTAGAGCAATTACTGAAAGACCTGATTTATTTGCTGCTGCAATTCCAGAAGTTGGTGCCTTTAATACCATTCGATCAGAAACATCGCCAAATGGCCCTGCCAATATTCCCGAATTCGGAACCGTAAAAGATCCTGTAGAATTTAAAGCGCTGCTAGAAATGGATTCCTATCATCATATTAAAAAAGGAACTTCTTATCCTGCAACATTAATCACGGCAGGAATGAATGATCCGCGTGTGATTGCATGGGAACCATCAAAATTTGCAGCTTCACTTCAAAACGCAAATGCATCCGGCAATCCTATCCTTTTCTTTACTGATTTTGAAGCGGGTCACGGAATGGGCGACAGCGCAACAAAAATAATCGAAAAATCGAGCGATGTTATCAGTTTTGCTTACGCTCATACCGGTCATCCAAAGTTTAAATCATCAAAAAAATAAATCAAGATTTAAAAACCTGTACGGTTCATACTGAATTAAATTAATTATGTTGTTCCTGAAATACTTTCAATAGTATTTTAGGATCAATCATAGCGTTTGGCGCTTTTTCCATTAAATCTAAAACACGTTTTACAGCCGTTGGATTCAATCCCATTTCAATTGCAATTTGCTGAATTCCTTTTGCTTCTTTTTCATGCAAAACTCCATCGCAATACATAATCAAAGCCAATCTATAAAATTGCTGAATGCGTTGAAATTCAGATTTTATAGTTACAGGCGTGTGTTCCTGATGAAACAAATCCTTAAAAACAGCATATTCAATATTTAATTCCTGAGCAACCAACCACAAAAATTCATATTCTCTTTTATGCAATTGCCCGTCAACGGTAGAAAAAGCAATCATTTCTAAAAGTAAACTTCTCTTTTCGGTCTCGGTATTCATCAATTTATTATTTTTAGCTAAAATATTGTTTTTAAAACTAAAACACAAAGAAACTCATGATTAGAGGCTTTTTCTTCTTTATACTTTTATCGTTAACCAATATTATGTATGCGCAAGAAAGTACCGCATCCAAAAACGTATCTACTTTTACGATTGAAGCGCCTCAACTCAAAACCACTAAAAAAATCTGGATTTATCTTCCTCAAAATTACTCAGCATCTGCTCAAAAAAAATACAGTGTTATTTATATGAACGATGCTCAAAATTTGTTTGACAAAAAAACTTCGTACGCTGGAGAATGGAATGTTGATGAAAAACTGGACAGCTTAAAAGCTCAGGTAATTGTTGTGGGTATCGAACACGGAAATGACAAACGCACGGAGGAATTAACACCTTTTAAAAATGAAAAATATGGAGGCGGAAATGCTGATAATTACCTCGATTTTATTGTAAAAACATTAAAACCTTATATCGATAAAAATTACAGAACCAAAACAAAAGCTAAAAACACTATTATTATGGGCAGTTCGCTTGGTGGATTAGTTTCATATTACGCGATTTTAAAATATCCCGAAACGTTTGGAAAAGCGAGTGTTTTTTCACCTTCATTCTGGTTTTCAAATGATATTTATACCCTAACAGAACAAGCTCCTAAAATTAAAACCAAAATTTATTTTTTATGTGGAGACAAAGAAAGTGATGATATGGTAAACGATTTAAAAAAAATGGAACGTTTATTGGACAAAAACCGATGTTATTGTTTGCATCTCAACAAAACAAAAATTGTAAAAGGCGGAGAACATAATGAAAAATTATGGCGAGATAATTTTGTAAATGCAATTCTTTGGCTTGGTTATTAAAATAAAAAAACAATCATACAATCATGAAACTAATTTTAAGAGAATACAACTTAAAACTAAAACACACTTTTACGATTTCAAGAGAATCAATTGATTTTCAACCCTCTTTGATTGTCGAATTACAAAGTGATGGATATTCCGGTTTTGGAGAAGCAACTTCAAACCCGTACTATAAAACAACTGTCCCGATGATGATCAAGGATTTAGAAAGATTGAGGAGCACAATTGAAGCTTCAGAAAATGAAACTCCTGACGTTTTTTGGGCAAAAATTTATCCGTTTTTAAGACACGATATGTTTGCTTTATGCGCTTTAGATTTAGCTTATAATGATTTATATGCACGTAAAAAAGGCAAAAAATTATACGAATTATGGAATTATACTACTGAGAAAAATCCACTTACAGATTATACTATTGGAATTGCCTCTATAGAAAAAATGGTTTCAAAAATGCAGGAACTTCCATGGCCCATTTATAAAATTAAATTAGGAACTAAAGAAGATATTGCCATTGTAAAAGAGTTGCGTAAACATACTGATGCTATTTTTAGAATTGACGCCAATTGCGGTTGGGGTGTCGAAGAAACCATTAATAATGCGATTGAATTAAAAAAATTAGGCGTCGAATTTTTGGAACAACCTATGAAAGCAGACAATTGGGAAGCGCATAAAGAAGTTTTCAAACATTCGGTTTTACCCATAATTGCCGATGAAAGTTGTATTATTGAAGAAGATGTTTCCAGATGCCATAATCATTTTCATGGTGTTAATGTAAAATTGGTAAAATGCGGTGGTTTAACTCCTGGGAAACGTATGATTGAAGAAGCTAAAAAATTAGGTTTAAAAACAATGGTTGGCTGCATGACAGAATCCAGTGTTGGAATATCGGCAATTGCACATTTATTACCTCAATTAGACTATGTCGACATGGATGGCGCATTGCTTCTGGCCGAAGATATTGCAACAGGTGTCACTATAGAAAATGGTGTTATTCATTATTCTGATTTAAACGGAACTGGCGTAACCTTACTATAAATGTTATGAATGTTAATCAATTTCCGGATAGAATTATTGAAATAGATCACGAAGAATATCTTTATTTTGGAGGAACGGCTTATTTGGGGTTACCAACCAATAAAACTTTTCAGGAAGTGGTTATAAATAATATTCGGAAATGGGGTACAAATTACGGAAGTTCAAGAAGTGCCAATATACAATTAACAGCTTATAAAAATGGAGAAACTTTTTTAGCCAAACATATTGAAGCAGAAGCTGCTGTTACGGTTTCGTCAGGAATGTTGGCTGGAAAATTAGTCATTGAAGAATTAAAGAAACAAACCGATACTTTCTTTCATTTTCCAGACAATCACACTGCAATTCAGGTGCAAGATAGCTTCCCTATTTTTGTAAAGAATGAAATTAATCGTAGATTATTAGATTCTAAATTAGAAAAAATCACCATTTTGACAGATGCCGTTTCTGGTTTTCAAACCAGTGCAATTAATCTATCAATATTGAATGAAATTCCAAGTCATAAAGAAATCACACTTTTAATTGATGAATCACATTCTCTTGGAATTTTAGGTCCAAATGGGAATGGAATTTACGCTGATGTTAATCTTCCTATTCAACGAAAAATTATGGTTTCTTCATTAGGAAAAGCTTTTGGTTTGAGCGGTGGAGTTATTGCAAGTGATGCTTCTTTCATCAATCAAATAAAAACTCAAAGTATTTTTGTTTCTGCTGCCGGAATGAATCCAGCATTTGTTCAAACTCTCGCCGACGCTGAAACTCTTTACAAAACTCAACATCAAAAATTACTTGATAATTTAAACTATATAGATCAAAAACTAATCAAACACGATTCTATAAAATTTGACAAAAATTATCCTTTAATTTATTTAACAGATGATCGTATTATTGAAATTCTAAAATCCAATAAAATCATTATTGCGAGTTTCAAATATCAGCAAAACGCGGGTAATCTAAATCGAATTGTGGTTACAGCAAATCATCTTTATGAAGATTTAGATAAATTAATAAACGTGTTAAATGAATATAATTCCAATTGAAAGCAAAAAAGGTCGCCACGAATTTCAATAATTTTCACGAATTAAATTTTGGACGTACCGTAATTAGTAAGAATTCGTGTAATTCGTGGCAAAAAAACTCAGCCCACTTCAATAAATCGTAATCAAATTACTTTAAAAACGTACCTTTGTAAAAAATTAAACGATGACGAACAACGATATCCTAAAAAAACTTCGCGTGGCTTTGATGCTCCGTGACGACCAAATAGTTGAGATTTTAGAATTAGTAGATTTTAGAATTACAAAATCTGAATTGGGAGCTTTTTTTAGAGCCGAAGATCATGAAAATTACATGGAATGTGGCGATCAGGTTTTACGTAATTTCTTAAACGGATTAGTAATTCATTTAAGAGGAACAAAAGAAAACCCGAAAAACCCTAATGATGTTTTAGCGAAACATAAAGCTGAAATCCCTAAGAAAGACACAAAAGACAGACCTGAGTTTAAAGCAAGTCCAAAAGATGCTGAAAAAGGAAGAGGCGACAAAGCTCCTTCCAAATCCGGAACAGCTGCTAAAAAACCTTTTAAGAAAAACAATACCAAAACTGCACCTAAAGTACAGGTTGTAGAAAAGGTGGTATATAAAAACGGTAAAAATAAAAAATAATCTTTTTTACTTTACTGTGAGATTTTAACCGCAAAGCACGCTAAGATTTTTTTCTTAGATTGAGGTTAGTAAACACAAAGTTCGCAAAGCTATAGATAAAGCTTTGCGAACTTTGTGTTTTTATTTAAATTACTTAAAGAAATCTTTGCGCACTTTGCAGTTAAATCACCACAAACCCAAATTTTATATCTTATTCTGATCAATTCTTTCGAAAAAAGCATCTTTAAAAGTCGCTCCAATTGGCAATTCCTTTGCGTTGATAAAAACCGAAAAACTGTCTGTAGATTCAATTTGTTTTAAGGCAACAACAAACGATTTATGTATTTGAATAAAATCTTTTTCAGGTAATGATTCAATTACGTTTTTTAATGACGAATGTGTAATAATTTGCTGTTTCAAAGTATGAATACAAACATAATTCTGAAGACTTTCTAAGTACAAAATCTCATTTAAAAATAACTTCTGAAATTTATTTTTACCATCTGTCTTAATAAATATAAAATCGGCTAGATTATTATTTGATGAGAACTCTATTTTTGATTCTGAATTTAATTTAGAAACCGCTTGATAAAATCGCTCAAAAGCGATGGGTTTCAACAAATAATCGATCGCATTTAATTCAAAACCTTCCAAAGCAAAATCAGGATATGCAGTAGTAAAAATTACTTTAATCTCTTTTGAAATGATTTTTGACAATTGCAAACCTGTTAATTGAGGCATTTGAATGTCTAAAAAAATAACATCAACGGATTGCGAATTTAAAAATTCTAATGCTTTTAAGGAATCATTAAAAACACCAATGTTTTCCAAAAAAGAAACTTTTCCAATATAGTTTTCTAAAATTCGCGTTGCTGGCGGTTCATCATCAACAATTATACATCTAAACTTCATATTATTTTTTTAATGGTATTTTTAAGTATGTTTTAAAGGTATTATTTTCTGTTCTTTTTTCAAGTACAAATTGATCCTTGTAAGCATATTCTAAACGTTTGGTCAGATTCTCGAAACCAATTCCTGTCGATGAGTAATTCTCCCCTTCCATACTATAATTAAAGGTTGATAGTTCTAAAAAGTCTCCTCCCATTTTGATCGAAATATTGGCTTTTTCATCAGGATTATTCAATTTTGCGTGTTTGAAAACATTTTCTATAAAATGAATTAATGCTGCTGAAAGGATTTTCTCGGTCGAATAACTACCAACAATTTCAAAGTCTAAATAAAGCTGATCTTCAAATCTTTTTTGCTGCAAATGAATATAGTTTTGCACAAACTGAATCTCTTTAGAAAGTAATACTTCATCTTTTTCTGTCTCTGTAATAACATAACGCAACAAATCAGACAAAACTAAAACATCTGAAGCCATTTTATCATCTTTCAGAATCAATTGGCTGTAGAAAGAGTTTAATGTATTAAATAAAAAATGCGGACTTACCTGGGATTTCAACATTTGAAGTTGTGCTTTTTTATTTTCTAATAACAATTCCTGATTTTGCTTGTAAGTATCCTGAAATTGCCAAAATAAATAACTTAATGCACTTAAAATAACGGCCGGCAATCCGAAGAAAAAATTATCCCTAATATAATACCCAATTTCACGCGTTTCTTCTGCATAATTATGAATTCCGGTAATTTCATACACAATAACTTCCTGCAAAAAGTAACGGACTCCCGCAAAAACTAGTAGCGAAACAGGAATACTCAAAAAATAGAGTAAAATCCTTTTTTTGTTCAAAAACCAATCGCAAAAAATGTAAAAATTTAAAAGATAAACTATAAAAATGGATAGAACAAAACCAGCATTAAAGAAGAAATACATACTGCTGAAAACAGCATCCAATTTTCGATTACTCACTCCAATATCCCAGAGATAAAAGGTAAAAAACAAACCTAAGAAAAGAAGAATATGATAATAAAACGGAATTTTTAGCTTCATAATAATGTTGTTGTTATTTCAAAAATACAACTATGACTTTACATGAATACTATATTTATACAAAACCCTTATTTCCTGTGACGAACGGCCAAAAACAATACATCAAATTTTTCAATCAAGAATTTTGAGAGTTCATAATATGGAAAGTGGTGTTTGTCAAAAAACGAAAAAACACTTCAATTCCTCTGATACATTTGCAATGAATTTAAAACAAATCATCATGCAAAAAATTATTCTACTACTTGTTCTAACTACATTTAACTTGACATTTGCTCAAACAAAAAAGAAACAAATATTATTATTCGGAAGTTTTCATTTTGAAAATCCAGGACTTGACGTTGCCAAAGTAAATACTTTTAATGTCATGACAGACAAAAGCCAAAAAGAACTGGAAAACATTACTGATAAGATTAAAAAATTTGGTCCTGATAAAATTTTCGTTGAATGGAATTACCAAAAACAAGCCAAACTAGATCAATTTTTTGCTAAAAATACTGATAGTTTACTTAAGAACGATTCTGATGAAAGAGTACAAGTAGCTCTAAGATCGGCGAAAAAATTAGGTCTTAAAAAATTATATGCAATTGATTACAACGAAACTGATTTTCCATATGATAGCTTGGTTAAACAAATGAAAACTGCTAATCAGTTTGATTTAATCAAGAAAAACGAAGAAACCATGAAAGATTACGAAACAGATTTCAATGCAAAAATCACAAAGTATTCTTTGACCCAATTACTTTTGGATGTTAATAAACCAGATCTTAGTTGGTATCTTCAAACCGCAATAAAAGGTGGTAAAACAGATAATTTTGTGGGTGCATTTTTAGTTTCAGAATGGTATCGAAGAAATCTTTATATGTATGCTTTGATTACAAAACTTACAGAAAGTAAAGATGATAAAATAATGGTTTTATTAGGCGCAGGTCATACTGAAATCATTAGAGAATTTGTAGAACATAATCCTGACTTTGAAATTGTAGAATTAGCAACTGTATTGAAATAATAAAATTTAACCGCAAAGCTCGCAAAGATTTACGCAAAGCTCGCAAAATTTTTATTGACAAAGCTTTGCGAGCTTTGCGTTTTATATAAAATCTGAAAAACAAAAAAACTTTGCGCGCTTTGCGGTTAAACAAAAAAAATCCCTCCGAATGATCGAAGGGATTCTCTATATATAATTTAAATCTTACTTGATTAAGATAATGCAGCTTTAACTTGGTCAGCAGCTTCTTGAAATTGAGTAGCTGATAAAATTGGCATACCAGAGTTGTCAATTAATTCTTTTGCAATTTCAGCATTTGTTCCTTGCAAACGAACGATAATTGGCACATTGATAGCGTCTCCCATATTTTTGTAAGCATCAACAACACCTTGAGCAACACGGTCACAACGAACGATTCCTCCAAAGATGTTAATTAAGATAGCTTTTACGTTTGGATCTTTTAAGATAATTCTAAAAGCAGTTTCAACACGTTTAGCATCAGCAGTTCCACCAACGTCAAGGAAGTTAGCAGGCTCAAAACCAGCGTATTTAATTAAATCCATAGTTGCCATTGCAAGACCTGCTCCGTTTACCATACATCCCACAGTACCGTCAAGATCTACATAGTTTAATCCTACTTCTTTAGCTTCAACCTCGATTGGATTCTCCTCACGGATATCTCTCATCTCAGCATATTTTGGTTGTCTGTATAAAGCGTTATCATCGATATTTACTTTAGCATCAACAGCCATAATTTTATTGTCTGAAGTTTTCAAAACTGGGTTGATTTCAAACATAGAAGCATCAGAACCAATGTAAGCATTGTAAAGTGCGTCGATGAATTTTACCATTTCTTTGAAAGCATTTCCAGAGAGACCTAAGTTAAAAGCAATTCTTCTTGCTTGAAAACCTTGTAATCCAACAGAAGGATCTACTTCTTCAGTAAAAATTAAGTGTGGAGTGTGCTCAGCAACTTCTTCAATATCCATTCCACCTTCAGTAGAATACATAATCATGTTGCGTCCTGTAGCTCTATTCAATAAAACAGAAACATAAAATTCTGAAGTTTCACTTTCACCAGGATAGTAAACATCTTCAGCAACTAAAATCTTGTTTACTTTTTTACCTTCAGCAGAAGTTTGAGGTGTAATCAATTGCATTCCGATGATTTGTCCTGCAATTTCTTCAACTTGTTGCAAGTTTTTAGCCAACTTAACTCCACCACCTTTTCCACGTCCACCTGCGTGAATTTGTGCTTTTATCACATGCCATCCTGTACCAGTTTCGGCAGTTAATTGTTTTGCAGCAGCTACAGCTTCAACTGCATTATTAGCCACAATTCCGCGTTGAATGCGTACTCCGTAGCTAGCTAAAATTTCTTTTCCTTGATATTCGTGTATGTTCATAATATAGAATTTGTCTGGTTCTGAATTTATTTCAGAATAAAAGTGCGACAAAAGTAGCAAAATTCAACTTAATAGTAAAATCTTTTTCAATTAAAAATGAGTCAATTTCATATGTAAATTAATAATCGCTTACAAAGCCAAAAAAACGTTAAACAATTGCACAGAAAATGTTAACTAAAAATCACTATATCGTTTGAGATTTAACAAAAAATACAGCGGTTTCAATAGCTAAGCGTCGATTTTTCCTAATATAATTTAAAACAAATTGTGATTTTGACATTTCGCAATGCTTTAAATAAAATTATTATCATTTAAGAAGCGTTTTTCTAATATTACAACAAAAATGTAAGTCAAATTATAAATTCAATACATTATGTTTAACGAAATCTTTATTTTTGTAGAAAAAATATCAAGAATGAAAGTTAAAGAACAAGGGCTTTATTTGCCTGAATTTGAACACGACAATTGTGGTGCAGGATTTATTTGTAATTTGAATGGTATTAAATCAAATGATATTATTCACAAAGCATTAGACATCTTAATTAAATTGGAACATCGTGGTGCCGTTAGTTCTGATGGAAGAACTGGAGACGGGGCTGGAATTTTATTTGACATTCCGCATGATTTCTTTAAAAAAGTATGTGATTTTGAAATCCCTGAAACACGTGAGTATGCAGTAGGAATGGTTTTTTTACCAAAAAGCAAAAACCAGGTTTCTTTTTGTATTAACGCATTTGAAGCAACTATTAAGGATCAGAACTTAAAGATTCTAGGTTGGAGAGATGTACCTGTTGAAGTTGAAAATTTAGGGCAGATTGCCGCAGAAAAAGAACCAACAGTTAAACAAGTTTTCGTTTCAAAAAACGGTCAGAATTTAACTGAACAAGAATTTAATGCAAAACTTTTTGCAGCTAGAAAAATTGCAGAACATGCCGTAAGAGGATCTAAAACCTCTGAAAGTCATATGTTTTATTTCTCTAGTTTATCGACAACTACCATAATATATAAAGGTCTATTGATGCCGGAAGACATCAGCCGTTATTATGTTGACTTAAAAGATCCAGATTTAGTGACTCGTTTGGCGTTAGTTCACCAACGTTTCTCTACAAATACTTTCCCTTCATGGGAATTAGCTCAACCGTTTAGATACATGTGTCATAATGGTGAGATCAATACACTTCGTGGAAACGTAAGCCGCATGCGTGCTCGTGAAGAGCTTATGCAAAGCAAAGTTTTTGGCGATGACATCAAAAAATTATTCCCAATTATCTTAGAAGGAAAATCAGATTCTGCTTCTATGGATATGGTAGTAGAACTTTTATTAATGACAGGTCGTTCATTGCCAGAAGCGATGATGATGGTGGTTCCTGAAGCTTGGGAAAAACACCAAACTATGTCTCCTGAGAAAAAAGCATTCTATGAGTTTAACGCTTGTATTATGGAACCTTGGGATGGTCCGGCTTCGATTCCGTTTACAGACGGAAACGTTATTGGTGCATTATTAGACAGAAACGGATTGCGTCCTTCTCGTTATACATTAACACATAGTGGTTTCGTAATCATGTCATCAGAAATTGGTGTATTGGATATCGAGCCAGAAGATGTAATACGTCACGGTCGTTTAGAGCCAGGAAAAATGTTCTTGGTTGACATGAACGAAGGTCGTATTATTGAAGATGAGGAAGTAAAAAAATCAATCGTAACAAAACGTCCTTATCAGGAATGGATTGACGAAAACTTATTGCCTTTATCTAAAATTCCATACACAAATAACCCTACTCCTGTAGAAAAATTAGATTTCTTAACAAGACAAAAGTTATTTGGTTATACAATCGAAGATTTAAAAACAATCATTAATCCAATGGGAGGTCAAGGAGCTGAAGCTATCAGTTCTATGGGTAACGATACGCCTTTGGCAGTATTATCAGACCAACCTCAATTGTTGTACAACTATTTCAAACAATTATTTGCCCAGGTTACCAACCCACCTTTGGATGGTATTCGTGAAGAAATAATTACTGATATTAGTTTAGCGATTGGTGGAGATTTCAATATTTTTGAAATTGAATCTAAGCAATGTAAAAAACTAAAAATCCAAAATCCGGTTATTTCAAATGAGGATTTAGATAAAATAAGAAACATTGATCACGTAGATTTCAAATCGGCTACAATTTCTACTTTATACAAAATAGAAAAAGGAGTAAACGGCTTAGAGCGTGCGCTTGAAAAATGTGTTGATGCAACTTTTAAAGCAGTTTCTGAAGGATGTAATATCATCATTTTATCAGATAGAGGCGTAAGCGAAGAATTTGCTCCAATTCCAATGTTATTGGCTTGTTCTTACATTCACCACTCTTTGAACATCTTACAAGTTCGTTCTAAATTTGGAATCATAATCGAATCTGCAGAACCTCGTGAACCACATCATTTTGCTTTATTATTTGGATACGGTGCAAGTGCCATCAATCCTTATATGGTAAACGAAATTATTCACGATCAGGTAAACCAAGGATTCATTACAGGAGTAAAAGCAGATTATGCTATTGTAAATTACAATAAAGCAATTGCAAAAGGAATCGTTAAAATCATGAACAAAATTGGAATCTCTACTTTACATTCGTACAGAGCGGCTCAAATTTTCGAGATTTTAGGTCTAAACAAAACATTTACTTCTAAATATTTCCCATACACACCTTCTAGAATTGAAGGAATTGGTTTGATGGAGGTAGAAAAAGAAGTGAAGAAACGTTTCCAAAAAGCATTTCCAAATTCAAAAATTGCCAACTTATTGCCTTTAGAAATTGGAGGTATTTACAGATGGAGACGTGGTGGAGAAAAACATATGTTTAATCCAACAACTATCTCTAAATTACAACAGGCTGTTCGTTTAAACAGTCCTGAAAGCTATAAAGAATATTCTGACATGGTCAATGAGCAAAGCTCAAACTTAATGACTATTAGAGGTTTATTTGAATTCAACAATCTTGACCCAATTTCTATTGACGAAGTAGAGCCTTGGACAGAAATTGTAAAGAAATTCAAAACGGGTGCAATGTCTTACGGATCTATTTCAAGAGAAGCACACGAGAATTTAGCGATTGCAATGAACAGAATTGGCGGAAAAAGTAACTCTGGAGAAGGTGGAGAAGATCCTAAACGTTTCCAGAAAGAAATTAACGGAGATTCTAGAAACAGTGCTATCAAACAAGTTGCATCAGGACGTTTTGGTGTTTCGATCAACTATTTGACAAACGCTAAAGAGATTCAAATTAAAATGGCTCAAGGTGCTAAACCTGGTGAAGGTGGACAATTACCTGGAGAAAAAGTGGTGCCATGGATTGCCGAAACTAGAAACTCTACACCTTATGTAGGTTTGATTTCGCCTCCTCCTCACCACGATATTTACTCAATTGAGGATTTATCTCAGTTGATTTATGACTTGAAAAACGCTAATCGTGAAGCACGTGTAAACGTAAAATTAGTTTCTGAAGTTGGAGTTGGAACCATCGCTGCCGGTGTTGCCAAAGCAAAAGCTGACGTTATCTTGATTTCTGGTTATGACGGAGGAACTGGTGCTGCACCTTTGACTTCATTACAACACACAGGTATTCCGTGGGAACTTGGTCTTGCTGAAGCACAACAAACTTTGATCTTAAATGATTTAAGAAGCCGTGTAGTACTGGAATGTGATGGACAGTTAAAAACTGGTCGTGACGTTGCAATTGCTGCATTATTAGGAGCTGAAGAATTTGGTTTTGCTACTGCTCCGCTTGTAGCTTCCGGATGTATTATGATGAGAGCTTGTCACTTAAATACTTGTCCGGTTGGTATTGCAACTCAGGATCCTGAATTGAGAAAAAATTTCAAGGGAACACCAGAGCATGTCATCAACTTCATGTATTTTATTGCTGAAGAGTTAAGAGAAATCATGGCACAATTAGGTTTCAGAACCTTGAAAGAAATGGTTGGTCAATCACAAAAATTAAATGTGAACAAAGCGATCAAACATTACAAAGCAAATGGTTTAGATTTATCATCAATTCTATACAAACCGGAAAAAGCAAAAACACAACCAATTCACAATACTACAGAGCAAGATCACCAACTTGAAAATGTATTGGATTTTGATATTATAAAAGAAGCAATTCCGTCTATTTATAGAAAAGAAAAAACAAGAGTTACATTTAAAATTAAAAATACAGACCGTTCTGTAGGTGCTATTTTGAGTAATGAAATCTCAAAAATATATGGCGCACAAGGTTTACCTGAGGACACTATTTTAGTTGATTTTGAAGGTTCTGCCGGACAAAGTTTTGGTGCATTTGCAACAAACGGATTGTCGTTTAAAATTCACGGAAACTGTAATGATTATTTAGGAAAAGGTCTTTCTGGAGGAAAATTAATTATAAAAGTCCCTCCTACAGCAACCTTCAAACCTGAAGAAAACATCATTATTGGTAACGTTGCCCTTTACGGAGCTATTACTGGAGAGGCTTATATTAATGGTATGGCTGGTGAACGTTTTTGTGTAAGAAATTCTGGAGCAACAGCAGTTGTTGAAGGAATTGGAGATCACGGATGCGAGTACATGACAGGTGGTACAGTGGTTGTTTTAGGAAAAACAGGAAGAAACTTCGCAGCTGGTATGAGCGGTGGTGTTGCTTATGTTTACGATCCAAATAAACAATTTGACTCAACATTATGTAACATGGAAATGGTTGCTTTTGACCCAATCGAAAATGAAGACATTACAAAACTAAGAAGATTGATCAAAAACCACTCATTATACACTAGTAGTCCATTAGCAAAAAGAATTTTAGCAGACTGGGAAAATGAGCAGAAACATTTCGTAAAAGTAATGCCTACTGATTACAAAAAAGCATTACAACGAATTGCAGAAGAGAAAAAAATAGAAGAATTAATAGCTGGATAAAAATCAATTTCAAAAAATAAAATTCCAAATTCCAATGGCAATATCAATGCCTTTAGTAATAAAAAATTGGAATTTGGAATTTAAAGAAATTGGAATTTAATTTAAAAAGTCATGGGTAAAATAGGCGGATTTAAAGAATATAACAGAGCCGACGAAAGTAATTTAGCAGTAGTAGAACGTGTTTCGAATTACAACGAATTTACTATTCCGTTAGCAAAAGATAAAATAAAAGAACAAGGTTCAAGATGTATGGATTGTGGTATTCCTTTTTGCCACAGTTCTTGTCCATTAGGAAATTTAATTCCTGATTTTAATGACATGGTACATCAGGAAGAATGGCAAAGTGCTTTAGAGATTTTACAATCTACTAACAACTTTCCAGAATTTACAGGTCGCTTATGCCCTGCTCCATGTGAGAAATCATGTGTATTGGGAATCATAAAAGAACCGGTTGCTATCGAAAACATCGAGAAAAACATCATCGAAAGAGGTTTTGCCGAAGGTTGGATTAAACCACAAGCACCATTAACAAGAACTGGAAAAACTGTAGCCGTTATTGGTTCTGGTCCTGCTGGTTTAGCAGCAGCTCAACAATTAAACAGAGCTGGTCACACGGTAACTGTTTTTGAAAGAGATAATGCAATTGGAGGTTTATTACGTTACGGAATTCCAAATTTCAAATTAGAAAAAGGAATTATCGACAGACGTGTATTAATCCTTGAAGCAGAAGGAATCACTTTTAAAACCAATGTAAATGTTGGTGTTAACTTTAGTGTAGACGAATTAAATTCTTTTGATTCTATCGTTTTATGCGGAGGAGCAACAGAAAGAAGAAGTTTGCCAACTAAAGGAATTGAAAGCAAAGGCGTTGTTCAGGCAATGGATTTTCTTACTCAACAAACAAAAGTTTTATACGGAGAATCGATTCCAGATCAGATTAAAGCAACTGGTAAAGATGTAATCGTAATTGGTGGTGGAGATACAGGTTCTGACTGCGTTGGAACATCAAATAGACACGGAGCAAAATCTGTAACTAACTTTGAGATTTTACCAAAACCTCCAGTTGGAAGAAGTGAGTCTACGCCTTGGCCTTTCTGGCCGTTGCAATTAAAAACCTCATCATCTCACGAAGAAGGTTGCGACAGAAACTGGTTAATCAATACTAAAGAATTCCTTGCGAACGAAAAAGGAGAATTAGTAGGATTAAAAACAGTTGAAGTACAATGGAAAATGACTCCTGGTCAACGTCCTGAACTAATCGAAAAAGAAGGTTCAGAGAAAATCTGGCCTTGCGATTTAGCTTTATTAGCTCTAGGATTTACAGGACCGGAGAAAACTTTAAGTGAGCAATTAGGTCTTGAATTAGACATGAGAAGCAATTATAAAGCTAAAAATTATCAAACAAATGTTCCGCATATTTTCACCGCTGGTGATATGCGTCGTGGACAATCATTAATCGTATGGGCTATTTCAGAAGGTCGCGAAGCTGCAAGAGAAGTTGATATGTTCTTAATGGGATATACCAACTTACCAACCAAAGGAAACGGAGATTTACCAAGTCTTTAATTTTTTGAGGTTCTGAGCTACTAAGATTCTAAGTTTTTCTCTTAGTATTTTAAATCTTATGAACATAAAAGATTAAAACATCAAATCTTTATTCCGATAAACAACACACTAATAAAAAACCTGGACTTTCGTCCGGGTTTTTTAGGTTCAAAGGGACATAGAAACAAAGAGACAAAGGTTTAGAAACGTTAAAAAAACCTTTGTCCCTCTGAACCTTTGTATCTTTGTAACTAAATAATTTTACAAAAATCCGAAATAATGCACTTTTTGTTCAAAATTAAACAATTTGTTATAATTTGTTATTTTTCTACAATTAATTTGTCGTTACTCAAAAGTGTAATAACTTTGCTCAAAATAGTTTAAAAATGCAAGCAAAAGATTTACTGCAGTTAGCAGACCAATTTGGAAGTCCATTATATGTTTATGATGCCGAAAAAATCCAATCTCAGTACAATAGGTTAACTAAAGCTTTCTCTAAGGTAGAAAACTTAAGAGTTAATTACGCCATGAAGGCATTGTCTAACGTTGCGATTCTTCAGTTATTAAAGAACATGGGGTCTGGTTTAGATACTGTATCAATTCAAGAAGTTTTATTGGGACTTCATGCTGGCTATGAACCTGAAAAAATATTTTTTACACCAAACGGAGTTTCTTTAGAAGAAATCGAAGAAGTTGCTGCAATGGGCGTACAAATTAATATTGATAACTTATCTATCCTAGAGCAATTCGGGACGAAACATCCTGATATTCCTGTATGTATTCGTATTAATCCACACGTTATGGCAGGTGGAAATGCAAATATTTCTGTAGGACATATCGATAGTAAATTTGGAATTTCTGTTCACCAGATTCCACATATTTTACGTATTGTCGAAAATACAAAAATGAGCATTGTTGGAATTCACATGCACACGGGATCTGATATTTTAGATATCGAAGTATTCTTGTATGCTGCTGAAATCTTGTTTGATACTGCTAAACATTTCAAAGATTTAGAATTTCTGGATTTTGGAAGCGGATTCAAAGTTCCTTACAAAAAAGACGATATCGAAACAGATATTGAAGAATTAGGTAAAAAATTATCAAAAAGATTCAACTCTTTCTGTGCTGAATATGGTAGAGATTTAACGTTGATTTTCGAACCAGGAAAATTCTTGGTGAGTGAAGCAGGTTTCTTCTTAGCAAAAGTAAACGTAGTAAAACAAACAACTTCAACAGTTTTTGCAGGAATCGATAGTGGTTTCAACCACTTAATTCGTCCAATGTTTTACGGTTCTTCGCACCATATCGAAAACATCTCAAACCCAAAAGGAAAAGAACGTTTTTACTCTGTTGTAGGATACATTTGCGAAACTGATACATTTGCCAATAACCGCAAAATTTCACAAATTACAGAAGGTGATGTTCTTGCTTTTAGAAATGCCGGAGCATATTGTTTTTCAATGGCTTCAAACTACAATTCAAGATACAAACCAGCCGAAGTTTTATGGAAAGACGGTCAGGGAATCTTAATTCGTAAACAAGAAACTTTTGAAGATTTGCTTACCAATCAAATTCCGTTGCCACAAGAAATTGCTGCAACAGCTTAAAATAAAAAAAAAGAGAATATCTACATTAATCCCGTTTCTTAACTGAGGCGGGATTTTTTTTGTTTTAGACTTTTAGCGTTTGTCAGGCTGAGCGATCCTGAGGCTCCGGGAGAAGCCCCACAAAGTGACCACAATTTTTGACAACTTGAAACTTAAAACCTGAAACGTCATGTTTTGGGCATCTCCCTCCGGGCCGGGCTTTCGGCTATATCTTTTGCTCCGTTTCACTTCACAAAAGGATACCGCCTCTATCCCTGACGCATAAAAGTTTCACAATAATAAGTTAAAATTACAGATTTATACTACAAAAGTCTATTTTTGCATAATTTTTAAATAACAAAAACATGGGGCTTTCAAAAGCAATTGTAGCAATTAAAGGAAACCGACTAAATGAAATAGATAAGATTTCTGAAATCCTTAATTACTTCGAAGATGAAAATTTATTTGACAAAATTTCACAAACAATACAATTTACAAATGGCTGGACAATTTTACAAGATGAAGAAATGGTCTTTGTTACGGAAGAAGATTTACTTCAAGAATTATCAGAAGAATTAGCTATAGAAGTTTTTTCCTTGATAATACAATCAACTTCTCAAACCTATGGCTTCTCACATTTTAACAACGGTCAAGTAAGAGTTTTTCTAGTTCAAGAGGGTGACCTAATGGGAAATAGCGGAAATGAATTAGATTTCGAACAAGATTTGAAAATTAATAAAGATGTTTCAGAGAATGAAATTTTAAAAATAGCAGAAAAATTAAACATCAATATTATCTAAACAATGCGTTTAATCCTAAACTTTGTGAGTACCAGCGAGACCTTCACACTCACGAGGGAAAATCAGGAATAAATAGAAATCTACTAAATAAAAAACAACACATGGCTTTTATCTACTTACTTTTAGGTATAATACCAATAATAGGAGTAATAATAATAGTTTTAGTTTTAAAAAAAATTAAAACTGATATTTCTCTTTTGGAAAAAATTTTAGCCATCATTTATATCTCTTCACTCATTATACTCTGTGTTGGTTTTCAAATCCATCGTAATCAGTACAATATTGCTATTGATCCCTATAATGATGGATGTTACATTCCTTTTGGGGGTAAACACATTGTCACCTTAAATCTATATTTTATTCTTTTTAATATCTCAATTCTTTTAATTTGGATAAAAGGCAATAAACTACCTCCATTAACGCAGGTTTTATCTTTAAGTTTTATTTTAATTGGTTCTACTATTTCTTTTTTTGTTTTATTGCATGTATTCACACATCCTATTGAAGATCTAGGGTATAACGAACCTGGCGATCCTTATTTTTTCATATTTACCCCCATTATAAGTATCCTGATTTCGGTACATCTTATATTTAAGATTGTGAAAAACAAAATGATGGTTGCAAACGAAAAAAAATACTCGAATCATTTCCTGAATAAATTAAATTCATTCTTCGCTTCAAAAAAAAATTTACCACTGTGGAGTATTATTCTAATAATTCCGTTACTAGTAATAATAACTATTATTCTTATTTTACTTGGTCAAGACTCCAATTCACTTATAAAAGTATTTACCGAAACGGCAACCTGGAGGTTTTCTCAAAAAATGCACCCGCCAATTCTTGATCATAAAGGACATTATCTGTGTACGGTTGCTGCATCTGGAAATCCTAAAATTGTAAAACCTATACGTTTAGGCAGAAGAAATAATAGAACAATAATAATTAACAGACAATTGCTTATTGCAAATGCATTTGAAGAGATGATTCAGTATTTCTCTCCCAAATTGCATCATTTTATACGTACTAACTATGATAAATATGGTTATAATTTATCTACTAAAATTAACTCTACTCAAATGTCTAATTTGACCTATTTGTTAATGAAACCTTTAGAATGGTCATTTTTACTCTGTCTTTATTTGTTTTGTGAAGAACCAGAGAAAAAAATAAATAAGCAATATCAAATTTAATACTATTCTCAATAATCCTTTCTTTGTCTAGTTACAAACGCGATTTTTCCCTCTGGTCGAAATGACAAAATATCACAAACAGATGCCAATAAATCAGGTTCAACCAAACATCCTATTTTCTCCCAATATTCAAATTTAACATCAATTGCCATAATTAAATGCTATTTTTGATAATCTTTTACTACAATTTATCATCCAATTTCAACTTTACATCATGAAGCGCCTCTTTGATAAATGTAAGAAACAACAATAATAACTTTAGATTTCAAGCATGAATGTTCTACTCATTGAAGATGATAAACGCATAAGCGAATTTATTGTAAAAGGCTTAGAAGAAAATAACTTCACTGTGCATCTGGCCGAAACTGGCGAAATTGCCAGAGACCTCATCCAACACGATACTTGGGATATTATCCTGATGGATATTATGCTTCCTGGCATTGATGGCATTCAGCTAACAAAAATGATGCGTTTCAAGAAAATTCATACTCCAATTTTAATGCTGAGTGCACTTAGCGATACTGATGACAAAGTAAATGCTTTAGATTCTGGTGCCGATGATTATTTAGTAAAACCGTTTCATTTTAAGGAATTAATTTCGAGAGTTAATGCATTAACCCGCAGAACTAAATTCAACTACGATAAAGTAGAAAACTTATACACCTTAGGAAGTTTAACCATAAATCCTGATGAACATAAGGTTACAGAAAATAACGTTTTGATTGATTTATCTCCGCGTGAATACAAATTATTACTCTTTTTATTAGAAAATAAAAATAAGGTTATGTCAAGAACCCAGATTTTAAATGCAGTTTGGGGCATCAATTATGACAATAATACAAATGTTGTCGATGTATACATTTCTTATCTAAGAAACAAAATCGAGCAAAACCATAAATTCATCCACACCATAAAAGGAACGGGATATATGCTTAAAGAATAGTTATGAAAATTCGTAATAGATTTACTCTAATATCGTCACTTACTTTTAGTGTTGTATTTGTGATTGCTTCTGTTATCACCTATTTCTCTTTCTACAGTTATTCGGAAAAAATCATTTATAATGAACTCCAAAAAACATGTTTATTAACCGGTATTTTTTATCTTGAAAAAGACGAAATACCAGAAAATCAACATTTATTAATTGGTCAGCAATTCAGGGAAAACTCGCTTGAAATTATATCGCGCGTTTACAATAATAAAAATCAAATTGTATATGGCGACAAAACAATTGATACCAATATCAATGCAGAGAAACTGGACTATATTAGAAAAAACAGAAAACTGAGCTTTAAATCCAAACATCATTTTTATTTTGGAAGTTACTACCATGATAATCAAGGTGATTTTGTAGTTTTTGTCAAGAAAAATGATGTCGAATTTAAAACAATGACAGATCGATTACAGATCATTATGATTTTGGTTTTAATCATCGGGTTAATAACAATCTATATTGTAAGTCGCGTACTTTCTAATCTTGCTTACAGTCCAATAAAAAACATTGTCGATCAGGTAAATGAAATTGAAGCTTCTTCGTTAGATCGTCATATTATTTCGCCAAATACAAAAGATGAAATTCAGGAACTTGTAGCAACTTATAATGATTTATTTAAACGCTTATCCGATACTTTTATAATTCAAAAAAACTTCATTAATTATGTTTCGCATGAATTTAAAACGCCTTTAACTGCTATTTCAGGAAATCTTGAAGTGTTTGCCCAAAAGGACAGAACTAGTTTAGAATATAAAGAAATGTCTGAGAAGGTTTTGGAAAATGTCTATCAGATCGAAGATACCATGAATACACTTATGATGCTTTCTGGTTTGCGAAACAATACAGAACTCAATGAAATTTTTAGGGTAGATGAATTAGTTTGGGACATAAACGATCAATTGCCCGAAGTTTACCAATTAAAAGATGCTCAGATACAAATTGCAATAGAAATTACAAACGACAAACTACTTTCGATAAAAGGAAATACCAATGAAATAAAAATTGCATTATATAACATTATAGAAAATGCCGTAAAATATTCAAACGGAAATCCCATTAAAATAAGCTTACTCCAACAAGATAATCAGCTTAAAATTGAAATCGAAGATCATGGAACAGGTATTAATGAAGAAGATTTAAAATTCATTAAACAAACCTTTTATAGAGGTAAAAATGTGAACGATATAAAAGGTAGCGGCGTTGGACTTTCATTAGCCAATATCATCTTCAAACAAAACAATATTCATTTTACAATTACATCAAAAAAAGACCATGGAACAACGGTAATCTTATTATTTCCGCCACTCTAATCGTTTTCTAATCTAACCCCAACTCCTTTCTAATAGACCTCAAATTAAGGATTAATATGCCGCTAATAGCTTTGCAACATATTAAAATCAACTTAATTTGAAACGTCTACTTTTTACCTTATTTGTTATTGTATCTATTAAAAGTACAGCCCAAACTGCTGCGCTCAGCGATACAATTGTACTTTCCAGAACACAAGCCGAAGCTTTGTTTCTGGATAAGAATATTTCTCTGATTTCAGAAAAACTAAACATCGACATTGCCGATGCACAAATTATTCAGGCAAAATTATGGCCAAATCCTACGCTTACAATTGGCGAGATTAATCTTTGGAACAATGCAACAGCTCAAGAACTACCACCGCTTTGGGGTAATTTTGGTACAACATCGCAAGTTACTGCAGAGCTTGAACAACTAATTCAAACTGCGGGAAAACGAAAAAAGATGATTGCAATGGAAAAGGTGAATGCAGATATTGCTAAGGAATATTTTAAAACCTTTTTACGTAATCTAAAAATTGAATTTCGAGGTAACCTTACAGATTTGCAATATACACAGGCACAAGAAGCTGTTTATAAAAAACAACTTTCGTCGATGCAAACTTTATTAAAAGCTTATGGAAATCAAGTAAAACAAGGAAATGTTGGTAAAGGCGAATACATTCGATTAAAAGCATCTGAGCTTCAATTCCTAAAAGAAATCAGTGATTTACGAAAAGAAAATAATGCTTTACAAAAAGAACTAAAAGTCTTAATGAATCTTCCTGCAACTAGCTTTATCAAACTTACAGATGAAGGTTTTGTTCCTGATAATAAAAATATTGAGAATATCAATCTTGGAGATTTAATGGCCTCGGCTGTAGAAAATCGTCCAGATATGAAAGTTCTAAAACTAGGCAATGACTACAACGACAACAAATACAAATACGAAAGAGCCATGCGAACACCAGATGTTACTCTTGGAGTTAGTTATGATCGTGGTGCCAGTTTGATGAATGATTTTGTTGGGATAGGTTTCTCCCTTGATCTTCCTTTTTTTAGTCGAAACCAAGGAAATATAAAAGCAGCAAAAATCGCAATAGAGCAAGGTAAATTACTTACCGAAGAGAAAACACTTAGTGTACAAACAGAAGTTTTACAATCTTATGAAGACCTACTTGTGACTAAAAAATTATACGATAGCGTTGAGGCTGATTATGAAGGGGATTTAGATAAACTTCTCGAAGCATATCGTAAAAATTTCATGCAGAAAAACACCAGTATGCTCGAATATCTTGATTTTGTTGATGCCTATTTAGACAACAAATCTATCCTGCTAAATTCTAAAAAAGACCTGAACAAAAATCTTGAAGAACTACGCTATATAGCAGGTCAGGAAATCAACTAAAAATCTAATTGTCTCAAAATAACAATAAACATAATGAAGAAATTTATTTTACTCCCAATACTTGGGTTAATGCTCGTTTACGGATGCGGCAAGAAAGAAGAAGTTAAAGAAAACAAAGACGAAAAGTTTTGCATCGATAAAGACTTAAAAGAAAAAATTACAATCGAATCTGTACAGAAACGTGCAGTTACCGAATCGATAAATCTTACCGGAAACATTACTTACAATGGCGACCATGTCGTTCAGTTTAATAGTCTTGTGGAAGGAATAATTACCAAAACTACTTTTTCATTAGGCGATTACGTTCGAAAAGGACAAGTTTTGGCCGAGATAAAAAGTACCGAATTAAACAGCATGCAATCTGAAAGTAAATCGCTTCAATCTCAGATAAATGTGGCACAACGCAATTTACAAGCTGCTAAATCAATGTTTGAAGATGGAATCTCTTCGCAAAAAGATTTAATGCAGGCACAAAGCGAATTAGACGTTTTAAAATCATCACTTGGAAATGTTCAAGCAAATCTGGCTATGTTTAGTGCCAGCAGCGAAAGATCTGTTTTTCAGATAAAAGCACCAACTGAAGGTTATATCGTCGATAAAAATATTAGTCCCGGAATGCAAATTACAGATAGCAGCGAGCCCTTATTTACCATATCTGACTTAAAAGAAATTTGGGTTTTGGTAAATGTATATACCAGTAATTTAAAAAATGTTACTGAAAATATGCCTGTAGATGTTACAACCCCAGCATATCCGGGAGAAATTTTTAAAGGAAAAATAAAAATGCTTGCCAAAGTTTTTGATGCTGACGAACATGTTTTAAAAGCCAGAATTGTAATGGAAAATAAAGATTTAAAACTAAAACCCGGAATGACTGCAGATATTATTATTGACAAAAGTTTAGGTGGCGAAAATTTAGCGGCAGTTCCTGCAAAAGCTGCAATTTTTGATAATAATCGTGATTATATTCTGATTTATAAAGATGATTGTACCATTGAAACCAGAGAAATCAATCCTACCATAAAAAACAACACCTGGCTTTATTTTGAAAAAGGTGTTAAAGAAGGTGAAATGGTAATTACCAAAAATCAACTCTTAATTCACGAAAGATTAAAAAACTAATTATCTCCTAAAAATAGATAAACACCATACAAGACATGAAAAAATTTGTACAAGGTCTGGTTGCTTTCTCGCTAAAAAACTCACTCATCGTTTTTTTCCTGACAGCCATACTATTAGTCGCAGGAATAGTTAGCTATATCCACACGCCTATTGAAGCCTTTCCCGATGTAACCAATACAAGGGCAAGAATCATTACACAATGGCCAGGAAGAAGTGCCGAAGAAGTAGAGAAATTCATTACACTGCCTATTTCGAAACAAATGAATACCATTCCTAAAAAAGCCGAAGTACGTTCAATTTCGCTTTTCGGATTATCGGTGGTAACCGTATTATTTGATGATGGAGTTGAAGATTTTTACGCACAGCAGTATGCCTCAAATCGCCTTAACGGACTGGATTTACCGGAAGGAGCCGTTGTAGAAATCGATCCACCGTCTGGAGCAACAGGCGAAATATTCAGGTACGTAATTAAAAGTGATTTGCCTATTAAGGAAATAAAAGCCATTCAGGATTGGGTAATCGAAAGAGAATTAATCGCCGTTCCCGGCGTTGCCGATGTAGTAAGTTTTGGTGGAGAAGAAAAAATGTTCGAAATCAAAATCAATCCAACACAACTGGAAAATTACAATCTTTCGGCATTAGATGTTTACGAAGCCGTTTCAAAAAGTAATATCAATGTTGGAGGAGATGTAATTCAAAAAGGTGATCAGGCTTATGTAGTACGTGGCGTTGGATTAATCAATAAAGTAGAAGACATTGGTAACATTTTGATCGAAACCAAAGGTTCAGCCCCAATATTAGTCAAAAACGTAGCCGAAGTTTCCATCTCGGCAAAACCAAGATTAGGACAAGTAGGTTTAGACGGAAATGACGATGTGGTTGAAGGAATCGTAGTCATGCTACGTGGAGAAAATCCGGGCGAAGTAATCAAGAAATTAAAAGTACGTCTGGATGAACTTAACGAAAGAGTTTTGCCAGATAATGTAAAAATAGTTCCGTTTATCGACCGTACCGAATTGGTAAATACAACTGTAAAAACGGTTACAAAAAACCTTGTCGAAGGTATTTTACTAGTATCGTTAATCGTGTTTATTTTCCTTTACAACTGGAGAACTTCATTAATTGTAGCTTCTGTAATTCCGCTTTCGTTTTTGTTTGCCATAGTAATGCTTAGAATTCAAGGATTACCTGCGAATTTAATTTCGATGGGAGCATTAGACTTTGGATTATTACTCGAAGGAACGCTCGTCATTGTTGAGCAAGTCTTTGTTTCACTCGAAAAGAAAGCACATAAAGTAGGAATGGAACGCTTTAACAATATGAGCAAAATGGGGCTTATCAAGAAAAGCGTTGGTAGTGTAGCTACCTATATTTTCTTTGCTTTAATCATTTTGATTGTTGCCTTAATGCCAATTTTTTCATTTACTAAAGTAGAAGGAAAAATGTTCTCTCCCCTAGCCTTTACACTAAGTTATGCATTATTAGGATCATTAATTCTATCGCTTACTTATGTTCCGGCAATGTGTAAAGTGATGCTGACGAAAAATATTGTCGAGAAAGAAAATATGATTTCGCGTTTCTTTAGAGAAAACCTTTTTAAACTTTTTCAATGGAGTACCAGACATCGTAAAGTAACATTATATGCGTTTTTAGCTTTACTAACAGTATGTTGTGCAAGATTTGCTTTTTACGGATCAGAGTTTATTCCAAAACTGAATGAAGGTGCTATTTATGTGAGAGCTACTCTTCCAAATAGCATAAACCTTGATGAATCTGTAAGATTAACCAAAGAAATGAAGGCTAAAATAAGAAAATTTGAAGAAGTAAAATTTATATTGACTCAAACCGGAAGACCAAATGATGGAACAGATCCAACAGGATTTTTTAATATTGAATTTCATATCGAATTAAAACATAAAGACGAATGGAAACATGATATCAGTAAAGAAGAACTCATTGCCGAGATAAAAAAAATACTCGATGTATATCCGGGAATTGCGTTTGGTTTTAGTCAGCCCATTCAGGATAATGTTGAAGAATATGTTGCCGGAGTCAAAAGTCCGCTGGCGATAAAGATTTTTGGCAATGATCTTTTTCAACTGGAAGAAATGGCAGCAAAAGTGGCTAAATCTATCAAAGACGTAAAAGGAATTGAAGATATAAATGTCTATAAAAATATTGGTTTGCCTGAATTAAGGATTCAGCTTGACGACGAAAAAATGGCGCGTTACGCCGTTACAACTGCCGATGCACAAGCCGTAATCAGAATGACAATTGGAGGACAAGCTGCAACCAAGTTTTATGATGACGAAAAGATATTTGATATCACTTTGCGTTTTGAAAAAGAATATCGCAACTCAAAAGAAAAAATAGAAGGAATTCTTATTCCAACTATGAATGGTAAAAAAGTGCCATTGAAAGAAATTGCAACTGTAGAATACAAAACTGGTCCAACCTTTATTTATCGCGAAGGAAACAGCCGTTACATTGCTGTAGGATTTAGTATTGAAGGACGAGATTTAGGAAGCACCATCGACGAAGCACAGAAAAAAGTAGCTGCAGAAGTAAAACTTCCTAAAGAAAATGTCATGAAATGGGCTGGAGAATTTGAAAGTAAGGAAAGAGCGTCAAAACAATTAGCGATGATTGTACCGGTTGTTTTAGTATTAATCTTGTGTTTATTGTATTTCAATTTTGGAAATTTCAAAGACACTTTAGTTGCTATTAGTGCAATGCCTTATGCATTCATTGGCGGATTCTTATCACTTTGGGTAACAGGAACTGTATTTGGAATATCAGCAGGAATTGGATTTATAATTTTATTTGGTGTAAGCGCCATCGATAGTATCGTCCTCATTGGAATGATTAGAGAAAACATGAGATCTGGAATGCATCTTAAAGATGCTATTTCAAACGGAATTCATAGCCGAATTCGCCCTATTGTTATGATTGCACTTATGGGATCTTTAGGATTATTACCTGCTGCATTATCAACAGGAATGGGTTCTGAAGTTCAAAAACCATTAGCGATCATGATCGTTGGCGGATTAATAACCTGCATGATTTTATCGTTAACGGTTTTACCTCAAGTATTTTATTTGGTGTATCGCAAAAAAGATCCAAGCAATACAGAATCTTAATCTTACTACTTTATAAATTTAGAAAAAGGCACCTTTAGACATTTTGTTTAAAGGTGCTTTTATTCAAATATAACAAACCTAAAAAATGTCTTATAATGACACAATTAAAACTTTTGAAGACAGAAAAGCTCAATCTAATTAGTTTTCATTTCTGCTAAATGATTTAAAATAATATTATCTCTTTAATTTTCTTTTTATGAAACAGAAAGTTGACAATCAAAAAAATAACGAAATAATAGAAACTGAGTTACTAAACCACGTTAGACTTAGTATAAATTCTAAATTTCAAGATTGGGTTTTGTTTAAAAACGGAACCTACATAATTTTTGACAATCCAGATACAATTCCTGATTTAGAAAGCGAAGCAATAAAACTAATGGTAGAATTTGGTCCAGTTTATACCGGAACCTCAGCAGCTGATTTTGATGTTACCGATTTAAACAAAACCGAAGGCTGGATTGTTTCTGGCCACGGTTATGGAATGTACACGTATGTAAGTCCGTACGAAATAAAATCAAACATAACAGATATTACAGAAATTGGTTTATTAGGTCGCGCCAAAAGAGATTTAGACGGAAAAAATCCAGTTGTACTACATATTAATAGAAAGTAAAAATGAGTGATTAAAATAGATTTTATCAGATTTTTAAACATCTATTAGCGCCAAACCCGACAGGTTTTAAAAACCTGTCGGGTTTACTTATTTATAAAGAAAAGAAGATCAATGTGATGAATTATAACTATAATTTCAATATTTTAGCAAGAACCAAAAATCATTACTCTAACCAAAAACTAAACTGAATGAAACTAATAAACATCTTACTTTTAACTTTGACAATTAATGTTTCATTTGCACAAGATTCTGAAAAAATTAAAATCCCAAAAGGAGTTGTTTATAAATATAGTAACGCCAAGACAGTCGAAAAAGCTAAAAAAGCAATCGCTGACAATTTATCAAACAGTTCAGATTATTCACTTATAAAGGAGAATCTTATTATTGGCCCATTATTATGGAAAAGATACAAGGCAATAAAAAACTACAGGAAATTGAAAAGGGAAAGGTTATATTTCATGTTGACAATTTGGAACTAGATGGGAAAATGGGTCAAAGTTTAAGTGATTCAAAGATCATTTGGGACGAGTTTAGAAAAGAAATCGGTCAACAAGAATATATCATTCGAAAGGCAAACGAAAATGAACTTATTTATTATTGGTCGGTTATTTCGTTTGATATTGAAGAACCTTTACTAATTGTCGAAACAAAAGATCATAATTACATTTTAAACATTTTAAAAGATGATCTAAAACTAATGTGGTTAGACGAAGCTCCCAAACTAAAAGATCAAAATTCTAACAACAAAAATACGGAAACTCCCATATTTGTAGCATATGAAGGTGGAAATCAAATTGATTCTATTTCTAAAGGCGTTAAAGAAACTAAGCTTGAAAAAGTTGTTTTCTTAGACAATAATGATGTGCTCGAAAAAAACACCTCTCTTGAAGATATAAACGAAATCATTGCTAAGACTGATAAAATATTTGACGACTTATTTAAAAATTCACTTAAACCAGGAAAAATAATGGTTGAGTTTGAATTAAAAAAGAAAAAGAATCAAATAAACTTTGCTGTTAAGGATGATTTAGATTTGGACATTATGAAAGAATTTGAAAAAATGGTCAACAATGAAAAATATCCCAATTCAAAAAAAGACCCAATTAAAATTCAATTGATCTATAAAGTAAATTCATTTAATGATACTGAATAAGGAACAAAGGTTACATTACTTAGTGCAAAAAACTTGAAGAAGACAAAATGAAATTATACATCGTTAATGAATGAGCTAAATTAAGCTCTACAAATTGCAGTAAATGCGTGACGACAACAAAAAACGCATTTAAAACCTATACTAATCTCAGCTTCATTTTTAATTTGTAATTTTGTTACACAAAAAAAACATAAAAATGAAACCGCAAATCCGAATTTTAATTTATTCAATCCTATTCTTTTTATATCTTTCAACAACGACAACTTTACTTACGTTGGGTGAAAAATTAAAAACGGATCCGTATGTTACTTTAGGCTGTGGTTTTGCTGTTTTAAACATACTTTACACTTTCTTCGCTTTAAAATGGACACCATTACTAAATATAATCTTGTCTATCGCTATTGCTGCTTTGAGTTTATTTCTAGCAGTCCAATTTGCGAATTTACATCTCCTTGTAAATTATGACCCCTATTTGGTAAAAACCTCCATATTTACAAATGCTATTTTATCGATTTTGTTTTGGGAAATTGTTTATCAGGTAAAAATTAGAAAACAGGCAAAATAATATTTAGACATACTGCTGTCTCTACAACAAATCGTTACGAAAAAACAAACATCGTTTTACCCTAAATTAATAAAGACGCTAACTAGTACGTCTAACATTTCTATTTTTCTATTTAAAAATTCATAAATTTATTGTACGATTATTTTATGGTCGGAATTGAATTCTAATTTTTAAAATGAATCTTATGGAAACTAAAAAAATATGGGCCAATATGGGCGTAGAAAATTTAGACAGAACAACTAAATTCTATACCGACTTAGGTTTTAAACCAAACGGCCATAATGCTAATAAAGAACTGAGAAGTTTTATTTTTGGAGATGAAAATTTTATAATCCATTTTTTTGTGAAAGAACAGCTGGGAAAGTTTGTGCCTAAAGTAGCAGACTTATCAAACGGTAATGAAATTATATTCAGTATATCTGCACAGAATAAAGAACATGTTGACAAATGGGCTGAAGAAGTTAGAAAAGCCGGAGGAAAAATTTTTCTCGAACCAACAAAGTATCAACAAGGATATACTTTTGGGTTTTCTGATCCGGACGGACATAAGTTTAATGTTTTGTATTGGCCTGGAATGTAGAACCTTTAATCATTTAAGTAGAACAACAAATACCCCCAATAGCATACACATCTGAGTCGCGAATGCACCAAAAAATCATGAAAAAACTCATAACATATCAAATTGATTCTTTTACAAAAGAAAAATTCAAAGGAAACCCTGCTGGAGTCGTTGTTAATGCAGACGGATTAAAGGATTATGAAATGCAGCAAATTGCGAGAGAATTAAACAATTCTGAAACTGCCTTTCTCTTTGCTCCTGACAATGATGATTGCGATGGCGTAATTCGATATTTTACTCCAAGTATAGAAGTTCCAATTTGTGGGCATGCTACAATTGCTGCAATGTATGCAAAAGCTATTGAAGATAATTTAGATTCTTGCGTGTTAAGGATGAAAACTAAAGTTGGTATTCTTCCGTTTGAAATCATTAAGGAAAATAGAGATTATCAGATTGTAATGACTCAGGGGACTTTTGAACTTAGTCCTACATTTGATGCTGAAACAACTCGAAAAATGTTAGCCGCATTAGATCTGGATTCCTCAGATATGGATGAAAAATGCCCAATTCAGATTGCTTCGACAGGACATTCGAAAGTTATGATTGGAATTAAAAGCCGAGCAAAACTTAATGCTTTGTCTCCAAAATACAATGACTTAGCTGAATTAAGTAAACAGATTAATTGCAATGGTTATTTTGTTTTTACTTTTGATTCTGACAGTAAAAATATCCTGACTTATGGCAGAATGTTTGCTCCGGCAATTGGTATAAATGAAGATCCTGTAACCGGAAATGCAAACGGACCTTTAGGTGGTTATTTAGTACAAAACAAAATCATTGATTTTAAGAATAATGTATTTGAGTTCAGTGGAAGACAAGGCGAAAAAATTGATAGGCTTGGTGTTATAAAAGTTAATGTTAGAATTGAAAATGACAAACCTGCTTTAATTAAAATACAAGGAGATGCTGTTGTTATTTTTAGAACTGAAATAGAAGTTTAAAAACAACTTTCGCATTCACAATACGTAGAGGCAATACTAAATAATACAATTTGCTTGGGTAATAAAAAAAATATATGAGTATTAAATACTTAATTCTAAAAGATAAATTTGATTTTGAAACTGTTGAGAAACTGAAAAATTATTCTTTTGATGAAATTGAGCCTATAATTCCAAATTTATTAGAGTGGCTACAAGACATGAATTGGCCAGTTAGTAGACCTATTGCAGATTTTTTATTGCCATATTCTGAAGAAATTTCATCTGAAGTATTAAAAATTCTACAAAGTAAAGATGAAATGTGGAAATATTGGATTCTACTAACTTTTGGAAAAAGTATCAAAAACAAATCAGTTCATCAGGAAATCACCAGAATTGTACAAAATCCAACTAAAGATGAAATAGAAAATGATGTTTTTGAAATTGCTCAAGAAATACTTAAATAAAGAGTTTCATTCCAAAACTAACTTTCTTATAGAAAAAACAGTTTCTAATCTAGCCCCGATAAAGCCGATATCCTCGTAATGAAATGGAGAGGTAAAGGCGAAAGCGGGACAAATGATTCTAATAAAAATAGCTGTTTCTGCTTCTTAAATTAAAAAAATACATGATCTAAATTTCTCTAAAAACCGATATATTTACACCTTCAAAATCAATTGGTCTTTAGAATGAAAAAAATTACTTTACTGTTTTCAATATTATTTTTGGCACTTTCGTCATGTGGCGTAAAAACTACTCAATCATTAATAAGTGACGGAAATTATGATGGCGCTATAGACCGTGCTGTCGAGGCTTTGAGAACCAAAAAAGACTCGAAAGGAAAACAGGATTATGTGTATTTGCTCGAAGAGGCTTTTGCAAAAGGGAAAGACAGAGATTTGCGCAATCTTGATTTGATGACAAAAGAAGCAAATCCTGCAAATGCAGAGCGTATTTACAATACGTATTTACAACTGAATAATCGTCAGGAAAAAATCAGACCTTTATTACCATTGCCTTTATTGAAACAGGGCAAAAATGCTTCTTTTCCGTTTGATAATTATTCAGATGAAATTGTGAGCAGTAAAAATGCGTTGTCGAAGTATTTGTATGAAAATGCCTTAGCGCTTTTAAAATCGAACAACAAACTGGATTTTAGAAAAGCATATGATGACCTTTTCTATCTGGAAAGTATTAATTCTGGCTATAAGAATACTAAAAAATTGATGAGCGATGCTCAGTTTAAAGGAACTGACTTTGTGGATGTTTATGCTACGAATGAAACCAATATGGTGATTCCGAAGCGTCTTCAGGATGATTTACTAGATTTTAAAACTTACGGATTAAATGATAAATGGACGGTTTATCATAGCGCAAGACAAAAAAATGTTGCTTACGATTATAGCTTGATTATCAATTTTGTTCAAATTAATATTTCGCCAGAACAAATTAAAGAGAAAGAATTTATTAAGGAAAGACAAGTTAAAGATGGTGTAAAAACACTTTTGGATGGCCGCGGAAGACCTGTTAAGGATAGCTTAGGCAAGGAAATAAAAGTAGATAATTATAGAATGCTCCGTGCAAAGATATACGAATTTAGACAATTTAAATCTTGTCAGATTACTGCCAAAGTAGATTATGTTGATATAAAAACGAATCAGTTACTGCAATCGTTTCCTGTAAGCAGCGAATTTGTTTTTGAGAATATTTACTCTACATACAAAGGAGATCGAAATGCTTGCGAGGATAGTTATATGAATTATTTTGACAGACGTCCTATACCTTTCCCAAATAACGAACAAATGGTTTATGACACGGGTGAGGATTTGAAAGCTAGACTTAAAGACATTATTGTTCGGAATAAATTTAGAGGATAAGCACTTTTAAATATTTAATTTTAAAATAACAAAGATGAAAACCAAAATTCTAATTGCATTAATTCTTGTCTGTCTTTTAAGTTGCAAAAAATCAGATAAAATTGAAAGAGAAAGCCAACCTGACATTTACAATGTTGAAGGCAATGATAAAGAAATGACTGAGGCAATAAAAAAAGCCAATCAAAGCTTAGCCGATTTCAACACTGCATTAACCAATCCAAAAATTGAGGTTAAATCCTTAAAAGTTAAATTTAAAAATCAACAGAATACTGAGCATATTTGGTTAAGTGATGTTGAATTTAAAGATGGGAAATATACCGGAATTCTAGATAATGAACCCGAATACATTACAGACTATCAAATTGGAGACACAATAAATGTTAACAGTAAAGACATTAGCGACTGGATGTATATTGAAAATGGAAAATTATTTGGCGGTTATACTATAAAAGTTCTAAGAAACCGAATGTCCGAAAGTGAAAGAAAACAATTTGATGCTGAAAGCGGAATGCAAATAGATTAAATACAATAGGTAAAGATGCACAAATGTGCATCTTTTTTTTTCATACAAATTAAAAAAAAGATGTAAAAATATTGCGCAACCAAAAAGTTGCGTATATTTGCAACTGATTAGTTGCGTATTTAAATAATTTAGAAATGAAACGAGATATTTTTCAAGCTATTGCAGATCCTACTCGCAGAGCAATTTTAGTATTGATTGCCAGTAATGCTTTGACACCAAATGCAATTGCAGAACAATTTAATACGACGAGACAAGCCGTTTCTAAACACATTAAAATCCTCAATGAATGTGAGTTGCTCGACGAAACAAAAGTTGGCAGAGAAATTTATTACCAACTTAAAATTGATAAAATGAAAGAAGTTGACCAATGGCTAGAGCAATTTAAACAAATTTGGGAAAGCCGTTTTAGTCAATTAGATCAAGTATTGATAAATTTAAAATCTAAAGAAAATGGAATCTAATCTTTTAATGAATTTTGAAGTAGACAAAGAAAACAAAACGGTAAACATAAAACGCGAGTTTAATGCTTCTTTGTCAGATGTTTGGTCAGCTTGGACAGAAGCTGAAATATTAGACCAATGGTGGGCTCCTGCTCCATTTAAGTCTCAAACCAAGAGTATGGAATTTAAGGAGGGTGGACGAAGATTGTACGCGATGGTTGGTCAGGAAGGCGAAGAACGTTGGAGTTCTTTTGATTATACTTCGATTTCTCCAAAAACCAATTTTAAATATGCTTCTACATTTTGCGATTCAGAAGGAAATCCAAATTCAGAATTTGCAAGTTCCTACTGGAGTGTCTCATTCTCTGAACAAGATAATTCGACATTTGTTGATATTGCCATTAAACGAGATAGCTTGCCTGAGTTAGAAAAATTAATCGAAATGGGCTTTAAAGAAGGAATTACAGTTACGATGAAAAGTTTGGACAAAATATTTGAAAATCGAAAATAACAACCTTTTAAATCTATTAACTAAAAATCTAAAGAAAATGAAATCAAACCTTTTGATGAATTTTACCGTAGACAAAGAAAATAAAACGGTGAATGTAAAACGCGAATTCAATGCATCACTTGCCAATGTTTGGTCTGCATGGACAGAGGCCGAAATATTAGACCAATGGTGGGCGCCCTCACCTTGGAAATCTAAAACAAAAAGCATGGATTTTAAAGAAGGTGGTCAAAGACTTTATGCAATGGTTGGCCCTGAAGGCGAAGAACACTGGGCTTTGGCGGACTTTACCTCAATTACTCCAAAATCAAATTTTAAATATCTGGATGCTTTTTGCGATAAGGATGGAAATTTAAATCCGGATTTTCCACGTTCTAATTGGGACGTAAATTTTTCAGAACAAGGAAATGCTACTTTTGTAGATATTGCAATAAAACACGATAACTTATCTGATATCTAAAAAATTATCGAAATGGGTTTCAAAGAAGGATTTACAATTGCTTTGGAAGGCTTAGACGAAATTTTTGCTTCGAAAGCATAATACTAATTATTCTGTATCAATACAATCCCGTTTACCAAAAGGCT
>Ga0302173_10000017_pt1 | contig 82464 bp, 48 predicted proteins | sample I_Fen_N3_1_FD_198785 | JGI IMG/M metagenome (GOLD analysis project Ga0302173, IMG submission 198785) | Peat permafrost microbial communities from Stordalen Mire near Abisko, Sweden - I_Fen_N3_1 | ecosystem: Environmental > Terrestrial > Soil > Wetlands > Permafrost | place: Sweden: Abisko... | reverse complement strand
CCCCCCATAGAAATCACATCATCGTCTGGATGTGGACTAAAAAGAATTACTCGTTTTTTTGCCGGATTGGCTCTTTCCGGACGAAACGAATCGTCGGTATTGGGTTTTCCTCCCGGCCATCCTGTAATAGTATGCTGTAAAACATTAAACATATTGATGTTTAAATCGTAAGCAGAACCTTCTTGTGCCAAAAGATCAGACATTCCGTTGTTGTTGTAATCTCTGTCGGTTAATTTTAAAATAGATTGTTTTGTTTTTTGACACAACCAAACAATCGCTTTGCTTTTTAATTCTTGTGTCCAAATGCATTCTCCTACTAACCAAGGCGTTTTAAAACGTGTTAATTCAGATGCGGCAGATTGATCTAAAACGAAAGTCGCATTAGGATGATTTTGTAAAAATGTTGCAGGAACTTCTGAGCTGATATCTCCCTGAATGGTTCTTTTAATGATATCGGCTTTGTTTTGTCCCCAAGCCATTAGTACAATTCTTTTAGATCTTAAAATGGTAGAAACTCCCATTGTAATGGCTCTTTTTGGCACATTATCAATTCCGTTAAAATCAGACGAAGCATCTACTCTTGTAATATGATCTAAGGTAATAATTCTGGTTCCTGAATTGATGTGTGATCCTGGCTCATTAAAACCTACGTGACCGGTACGACCAATTCCTAGTAACTGAAAATCCAGACCTCCGGCACTTTTAATTTTTAACTCATAATTAATGCAAAACTGATTTAGTTCATCAATATGTACAGTTCCGTCAGGAATATTAACATTTTCAGGATTGATGTCAATGTGATTAAAAAGATGCTGATGCATAAAATGATGATAGCTCTGATTGTTCTCTTTAGTCATTGGATAATATTCATCCAAATTAAAAGTGATTACGTTGCCAAAACTCAATCCTTCTTCTCTGTGCATTCTCACTAATTCTTCGTATACTTTTATAGGAGAAGAACCTGTGGCTAAACCTAATACGCAAGATTTATTTTTCTCTAATCGTGCGATTTCCTGCGCTACAATTTTTGAAGCTTCTACCGAGTTTTTGAAGATTTCGTTGTGGATTTTCTCAAATCTGGTTTCTTCAAATTTTCCCGCGCTTTTATAGCTGATGTCAGGTTTTATTTCTAAATCAGTTTCCATTTTTATAAATTTTATTTGGTTGTTTTAATTTGTTAATCCGTATTAATTTTAACTCTCAACAGCTATCAGAATAAAAAGCTAAACAGATTACAGAATAAAATCTGCTTAATCTGCCAGAAAAAAACATACATCGCTTTAATTCGGAAATCAACACAAAATCGATATCCTACAAAATATATTTAGGCTTATTATTTTACTTTTTTATCAAGTGAAAGACTGAAATACAATCCGATGATGACAAAGACAACTCCAAAAAGAGTATAGAGCGTAAGCGGTTCATCTACCATAAAATGAGCAATTAGAAAGCCGAATATTGGACAGAGAAAAAGCCAGTAAGCAGCTTTTATGGGGTTAATTTTTAATAAATACAACCAGAATTGAACGGCGCCAATAGATACTGCTATTGCCAGCCATGAAGTTGAAAACCAGAAATCACTATTAAAAATATTTTTATTGGGATGATAGGTTAAAAATAAAACCGGAAGCAGAAACACTGCACCAATAATGGTTTGCCACCCATTAATGGTCAGAATGTGTAATCCGTTCCAGTTTTGTTTTGAATAATAAATTGTTCCTAACGAGTAAGCAATCATACTTGTAACTAAAATAAGTATCCCACCGGGGGTTGCAAAACTGCTTTGTAATAATGGGTATGCCGCTAGAAATACGCCAATAAAACAAAGAACTAAACTCAGAATGTTTTTAAACTTGATTTTATGCGATAACCAAATAGCCGAGATCAAAACAATAAAAACAGGATTAGTTGCAACAGCTAAACTCCCCAAACCGGCGGATACTTTTTGCATGGCAATGACGTACAAACCCAAATAAAAAGTGATATTAAACAAACCATAAATACTGATTTGAATCCACTCCTTTTTTTGCGGAAATCGTTTTGTCATTACGATATGTGAAATGAAAAGCATAATGCTCCCGGCTATTATAAATCTAAAAATAGAAATCACAAAAGGTTGCGCGGCATGTAGTCCAATTTTGGTTGCAGTAGATGCTGAAGCCCATAAAAAGGAAAAAATAAGTCCGGCAAAAATGATCTTAAATTCTTTAATTTTATTAGTAATCGGGAGCATTTTTTCTTTTATCATCTTAAGAAATAGTTGTTGAGGTTTTAGAAAAATCTAAAGTTTCTATTTCAGATAAATCATCATTAAATTGTACAAAAGTCGCTGGAAATCCAGCTTTTATTTTTCCGAATTTATCTGCTAAACCAATTGCACTTGCAACGCGTGAAGTTGCCATTTTAATCGCTTCATCTGCCGAAACTTCTAAATGATTATAGGCATTTTGAACGGCTTCAAGCATCGAGATTGTCGCTCCGGCCAGATTACCGTCGTCATTTCTATAAAAGCCATTGTCTAAATGTGCATCGAAATTATCCCAATTAAAAATTTCTACTTTTCGGCCTAAAAAGGTGGCATCACTAATTAAAAAGAATTTGTCCTGCTTTAATTTGTAAGCCAATTTTGCTGCGGCATAATCGCAATGTGCACCATCTAAAATAACAGGAGCAAATACATTTTCGTTTTCGAGAGTTGCACCAACCAAACCTGGTTCGCGGTGACCAAATTGTGTCATTGCATTGAATAAATGTGTCACCAGTTTAATTCCTTTTGAAAAATAAACCTGAGCTTCTTTGTGTGTAACTGTCGAATGTCCAATTGAGATTACAATGTCACTTTCTAACAACATATTCAGTTGTTCGTCTGTAAAACATTCAGGTGCAATTGTAATAACTTTAATAACATCTTTTCCAAGTCTGATAATTTCTTCAAGCTCTACATTTGTTGGTTTTCGAACCTGATCAATACTATGTGCACCACGTTTTAACGGATTCAAAAACGGACCTTCCAAGTGCATTCCAATCACGCCATTTTTATGCTTATCTCTATAATTGCGCACAGCTTCAATTCCTTGTAGAATGGTTTCGTGAGAAGACGATATTAAACAAGGAAGTACCTGCGTAGTTCCGTATTTTAAGCTTGCATCATAAATATCCTGAATGGCTTCTTCGGTTGGGGTTTGGCTAAAATATAATTGTTCGCCTCCGTTAATCTGAATATCAATAAAACCTGCTGAAATGTGTTTTCCCTTTAAATCAATTGTTTCAAGATCATTTGGAATGTCTTTCTGGACTGATATGATTTTTCCGTTTTCGATGATAATTACTCCGTTGGTAATAATTTCATCACCTGTGTGAACGGTCGTATTGATAATCGCTTGTTTCATTTTTTAATTTTATTTCTTTATTATTTTTCGGCTAATGGTAGTATTTGTATCATTTACATTTACAAGATAAATACCTTTGGCCTGATTTCCCAATGAAAAAAAAGTTTCTTTTTCATTTGATTTTAAGGTTTCGGTACGGATCATTTTACCAGACAAATCAAATATTTGTATAACCACTTTTCCTTTAGGATTATTAATGTTAACTTTTATTAAATCTTCGGTAGGATTTGGATTTATATTAATGTTGAAGTTTTGATTTTCAGTTGTATCAACTTTTGCAGGTTTTTTAGTGAGTGTGTTATTATTGGCAGGAACAAAAGTATCTGCACCATTTGTTAACCAGTTTAAACTAAAGCGAACAAAATACATTTGATAGGTTGAGCTTTCTCCATTTTCATAATAAATACCAATAGTTCCGTCAGATAAAATCGTTAAACTTGAATATGCCGATGCTCCGGTGAAAATAGTTTTTGGAGATCCCCAAGTTGTTCCTTCATCAGTACTCATTAAAACGCTCACATTTTTTCGACTTCCTGAAAACGGAATTGAATGTAACAAACGATTTTTATCGTAACCGTCAAGGGTAGAAGTATAGCGAATAAAATCGCCATCGCAATTTGGATCTGTTATGCTCGCTTGGTTGTAAGCTGTTCCCCAAGTTGCGCCTTTATCTGTAGAAACATTAAAACGGCGTGTTCCTGAGTTACGAATACTCATCATAATATTACCATTGTTCAATTCAACAACTTTAGATTCGTCACCGTCTAGTTCGGCTCTTCCAGTAGATGCTGTCCAAGTGATTCCGTGATCTGCACTTGTAATCATATAATTGTTGATATGTTCAACGCCAGATACATTTTCGCGCACTGCTATAGCTGCTACAATTTTTCCATCACGCAATTGATGCGCTCTTCCTGATGCTACAAATAATCCTTTCCAGTTTGGATTTGGACCATAAATTTGGCTTGTAATATCAACAGGACTTCCCCAAGTTACTCCGTTGTCTGTACTATGAATTACTAAAATTTTTGCAGGTGCAGCATTTGTAGAAGCAAAGAAACCTTTCTCGGCAGAAACTAAACAAATTAATTCGCCAGTGGTTTTATCTAAAACCAGAGCAGCATCTCCCGCGCCAGTCGAAGCACCAAAATTTGCAATCGTTAAAGGTGCAGACCACGTTTTACCATTATCTGTACTACGACGAACTACAGGATCAATTTTGGCAGCTAAATCTCCTGCACCATTCCATCTTTTATCCGTTACGGTTACCAAAGATCCATCGGCAGCAGTAATAATTGCCGGAATACGATAGTTTGATGATCCTGCATCTCCGGGCGTAAACAAAAGTGTGTTGGCTAATAAAACTACGCGATTACCCGCAACAGTATTGGCCGTTGTATTGTATGTAATGCTATTGGCTACAAGAGATTCGCAAGTAGCATCTAATATATTTCCTTCGGTTGCAGATGCCGAAACATCATAGGTTATAAAAAAATAATTGTCTCCGCTTGATAAAGCTTTTGAACCATTTGCAACAAGATTTCCGCTTGCAGGTGTTACAGTTCCAAATAAAGTTGCAGTAGCAGGATCAAAAATTGCCGTCGCTCCGCTCGAATAAACTTTGATATTGGTAACATCAGAAATAGTAGTGGTTCCTGTCATTGTAAATTTTAAAGCACTCATCGTTAACGGATTTAATGTTCCGCTAACCGAAGCTTTTACAGCAATAATACGCTGATTTACATCTCCAATACCAGTAGGTAATTCCGTTTGAATTAAGGCAACCGAATTAATTTGCATTTCGTTGGTTTGAGCAATTACAGCTGCTCCGTTGTTTAATGTGCCCGGATGATTGTGTCCGGAAATATCAGGAACATTTGTACCGGTTACGTTTTCAAAATCCCAAGCAGCAATTAAATTTGTTTCAGTTCCGTTTACAGTTGCCGTTTTATCAGTTACTATTTCGGCAGCCGTCATGGCTTTATTCCAAAAACGAATATCATCTAATTGTGCATTCATGTAAGATGCAAAATTGCTAAGAGTTCCAAACAATAGATCTCCTGTGTTCGAAACGGTGCTCGTTGCGCTAATATTTGTTGACGTTTTGGTTTGTTGCAAAACACCATCGACATAAATTTTACAACTTGTCGAAGCAACATCGATTACCATTGCTAAATGATGCCAAGTATTATCGGCTATATTTGATGTTCCGTACGGAGGTCCCGCAGCGCCAGCACTTGTCGTTAAATTTACTCCAAATTGTCCTCCGCCAGACGACGTATTATTAATAAATTCATATCCAATACCCGCACCGTTCGGACGTTTGCTTAAAATACGTTTACCAGTATCAGCTGTTTTAATTTTAAGTGTAATTGTTAAATTTTGACCCGCTGCAATATTAAAATCACTATGATTAACCACAGACATATAATCGTTGATACCATCTAAAGATAAAACATTAGGAAAGGCATTTGATGCCGTTGGAGATCCAACAAGAGTTCCGGGATGGTTATTTCCTGAAACATCCGGAACCGATGTTCCTGTGATGTTATCAAAATTCCAAGCTGCGAGTAAATCAGTTGCAGGGGCATTTACGACCACAGTCATATCGGCTTGCAGTTCAAGTGCTGTCATGGCTTTATTCCAAACACGAACATTATCAATTTGACCTGCCCATTTATAACTATTACCAGTATCTGAAGTTGCGCCAACAACGAAATTTACAGCATTAGAAAAATCTGAACTTACTGAGGTAAATGTTTTACCAGTATTTGCCAGAACGCCATCAATATAACCGTACATCGTTCGATTGCTGGAAGCATCCATAACCAAAGCAATATGATGCCAGGTTCCGTCAGCAATTGAATTTGCTGAATATCCTGCTGTACTAATATTATTTGGAGTTCCGGTGCCACTCATATTCATGGCAAATTTTCCGGCATTAATACCATTTCCAGTCCAAAATTCATATCCGTTTCCGGAAGCTCCGGTTCTTTTGGCAAAAATTCTTGGAGTACCCGTATTAGTAGTTGTTTTAATCCAACAAGTAATAGTCTTGTTTTGGCCTGCGCCAAAGTCCAAATCGTTGTGATCGGGGACAGTCATATAAGTAGAAATTCCATCAAGGTTTAAAACCTTACCACTTTGTGCATTAATACCTGCACAGAAGAAACACATAAAACACGAACAAAAAAAGAGTAATGATTTTTTCATAGTTTTTAATATTTGGTTAAAATTGGTTAATAAGCGTAAGATTTAAAAACGAACGACTTGATGTAATTGCTAAACTCTTATAATACTATTTAGAATATAATCTTTGTAATTTTATTGTACAAATAGAAACATATTTTTTAAAGTAAATTTTATAGACTATGTTTCTATTTGTTAGACATTATATTCAATAGATTACTAATTGTTTTTTTCAAGATATTCGTTTAGGATTTGTGTACAATACCATTCCTGACGTGGTAAATGAAAAGGTCCTTTATAAAGATTTCCTTTGGCAGTTTGCGCTACACTTCCGTCGCGGTGTAAGTACCCAAACCATTCTCCGTTCTCTTTATCATGAAACTTATTGTACGAATAATCGTGAATCATTTTATGCCATTTTGCATATTTTTCGTCACCAGTCATTGTATAAGCCAGTAATGTTGCAATGATAACTTCATTATGTGGCCACCAAAATTTCATATCTTGCCAGTATTCCTGAACTGGCTGATCATAAACGTCGCAGAAATATAAAATTCCGCCATGTTCTTTATCCCAACCGCGTTCCCACATATAATCAAGCATTTTACAACCCAATTCTATTAAACGAGGATCATTGTTTCTGTGTTTTGCTTCGTGCAATATAAACCAAGCGCCCTCGATAGCGTGACCCGGATTTAAGGTTCGACCGTCAATATGATCGATTATAGAACCATCTGGCGCAACTTGTTCCATAACACATTTTATATCGTGTTTTACAAAATCATTTTCGATTTCGGCAATACATTTCGTGATATAGTCGTCGCAGCGCGGGTCACCAATAGTATCTCTAAGTTGTTGCGCTGTATTGATCATAATCATTGGAGAACCAATTCCTTTTGAAGGGCGAACTGCTGTATATTTTGGTTCCAATAATCCCGGAGTGGTAGAGTATTTTATGCATTCGCCAAATAAAAAACGAGCTTGTTCTGCAATGGCTTCGTCTCCGCTTGCTTTCGCGTAAGCACTCATGGCAATTACGGCAAAGGTTTCAGAAAAATAATAACGTCGTTTACGAATTGGACTTCCGTCGCGAGTTACGTGAAAAAACATTCTTCCATCCGTATCAAAACAATGCTCATTTATAAAATCGATTCCGGATTTTGCATCGTCCAGCCATTGTTGTTTTGGTTCAACGGTGTTATAAAGTGTAGCCAATAACCAAGCCGCACGTCCTTGAAACCAAACCGATTTATCGTCATCGATTAAATTTCCTTTTTGATCACGCATCAATAAATAACCTCCGTGAATAGGATCAACAGAACGTGGAAACCAAAATGGAACAGTATTATTTAATAATTGGTTCTGATAAAATTCTTTTAATTGTAATAGATCAGTTTTTGAATAACTCATTTTATATATGTTTTAGACTTAGTGTTTTGTATTTACTAAGTGTTGATTTCTATTATTTTTTGTCACAGATCAAAAAGATTATTATGATTTTAATTTGTGTTTCAATTGCTTAAATCCAATTGAAAAGTCGAACAAGGTAAATTGGCTTCGTTTGTTAAGTTTGCTGTTGTATATGGTTTCCACGCGTATAAAACGGTTCTTATTTTTTCGTCTTTTGGAAGCTGAATTCGAACTTGATTTCCAATAATTGTGGCGCTGCTTTCTATCCTAAATCCTTTTTCGGTTACTAATTCAAAACCAATTACTTCTTTTTTATTTGCCGTAGATAATTGTTTTGCATTCGAAAAAGAAATTAAAATTGCATCTCCTTTTTGTATTGCTTTTACCGCCTGTGGTCCATTTGCTATAATGGCTTTACCGTAAGTATTTCTTAATGCCAGAAGCGTAAGACGATCTGCAATTTGTTTTTTCCTGATGGGATGAACATTTGTAGCATCACCATAATCCATGCTAATTGCCATTCCGCTATTCGGGATTTGCTTTTGTATTCTGTTTTGAGCATCTCTAAACAAAGGCCACGTTGGACGATCGATACCCGACAATTGAACGTAGTAGAAGGGAACTGAAGCGCCCCAGGCTTTTCGCCAACTCTGAACCAAAACGGGCATTAAATGTTCGTATAGTTCAATGTTATGAGCGTTGCTTTCGCCTTGGTACCAAATAATTCCTTTTATGGGGAAATTGGTAAAATTTGATACGCCGGCTTCAAAATTGTAACAAGGTGAGTAGGGATGTCGCTGTTTTGGGTTTTTGGCATCTTTTAAATTAACATCGGCTCGTGATCGTACCCATGGCATTATAAAATCTGATTTTCGCCAGTTGGTTAAGGCATCAACAATTTTATCATCATGCTCAAAAGTATAGCGATCAATCCAGGATTCTATAGGCGAACCGCCAACGGCAACTTGTATTAAACCTATTGGAATATTTTCTTCCTGAGCAATATTTTTTCCGAAGTAATAGGCTATTGCCGAAAAATCTTTGGCACTTATAGAATCACTAACTGCCCATTTTCCTGAAAAATATTGTAGTTGATTTGTTTTTTGCAACGTAATAGAATCCCAAGCTTTGTCATCGGTTTCTTCGATTGCTTTATAATTAAATAGTCGAAGTGTTTTATTGTTTAAGGCTTTCTTTACTTCGGCAATTCCATTTTCTGATTTTTCTAATGTAAATGCCATATTCGATTGTCCGGAACAAAACCAAACATCGCCAATTAGAATATTTTTTAAAACGATATTTTTTCTATTTGATGTAATCGTAATTTGGTGTGTTCCTCCAGATTTCATTGCAGGAAAAACAGCTTTCCATTTTCCGTATTCGTCTGCTACTACATTTTTTTTCTGATTGTCAAATGCGATTTCGACATTCTTACCTCCATTTGCATTTCCATAAATTAAAATGGGTTGGTTGCGCTGAAGCACCATATTATCTGTAAAAACTGGAGCTAGTTGTAATCCGCCAAAATCTTTAGTAATATTTCCGTAAACGGTTTGTGCCAGAATTGTTGCGCCTTCTTTTGTTGGATGTAGAGCATCTGGAAAAAGATCTGGGCGATTGTATAATTTTTCGTGTAGGTCGATTAAGCTGACTTTGTTGGCTTTTGCAATTGAAGAGATATGCTCCTGAATTTGCCAAAACCAATCCCGAGTGCCTGATTTAAAACGTGGATGCTCATTAAATATGGGAGTCATTTTGCAGATGTAGATTTTTACTGCAGGATTTTGTTTTCTTAAAGTGTCGATTAACCAAGAATAATCGGCATCAAAATCTTCTCTGTAATTTGCCCAATTTCTCGGGTCAGTATCATTTAATCCCAAATGAATAATGGCAATATCCGGGCGATAGGCAATGGCTTCGGCACATTTCTCGGTTTTAAAATAAGGTGTACTTCCTTTCTTTAAAAGAGTAGCTCCGCTGTGTCCAAAATTTTTAACCTCATATTGATTTCCCATTAAAATTTGAAGCTGCGAAGGATAAGATTCTGCCGGTGGATTCGCTAAAAGATAACCCGCAGTTACAGAGTCTCCAATGCAGGCTATTTTTGTAAGGGTTTGTTGCGCTGTTATTTCAAGATGCAGCATCATTGAAAGTAACAGTGTGACTATAAAAATATTTCGTTTTTTTGTTCTCATTTTTTCTCAGAGCTATTATTAAAAATGTGGCATTTATGAGCTGGGCAGAACGCATGGCTCCGCCCTAGCTTATAAAAACAAAAAGCCAACTAACATTTTTTAAAATTTAAAAGGGGTGTGAACGACTAGGTTCTAGGCATCTGCAAAGTCATTTACTTTTGGACGCAGAAAACTAATTTGAACCAGTAATGCAACCAACACGACACCGGCCATTAGGGCAAAACCAAAACCTAGAGTTCCGGTGTCAGCTGATTTACCAAGTAATGATGTAACCAACGCGCCACAACCAACTCCGGTCATATTTAGTACACCATAGGCAGTTGCCCGGTGTTTAGACGAAACAAATTGACAGATGATGGGCATATTATTCGCGTCAAACATTCCATATCCTATACCAAAACATAAAACCGCTCCAACTACGTGAAATAATGAATGCCCAAAACCAATCAACATTAATGCGGGAATCGTTAAACTCAGTCCAATCGCACTGGTATAAACTCTTCCCTTAATATTTTTTTGTACCCATTTATCAGATAAGATTCCTCCAAAAATAACTCCGATTAATGACGATAATGAGATTGTAATTGTTGCTATTGGACCTGCCTGATCCATCGAAATTCCTAAATTATCAGAGAATAGGGTAGGAAGCCAGTTTTTGGTTGCCCAACCCGGTAAACTAATAATGGCGAAATAAAATAAGATTACCCAAAATGAAATGTTGGTAAACAATAATGCCAATCCTTTAAAGAGTGAATCTTTTTCGTGTGTTTTATTAAATTGAGGATCAAAAGTTTTAGCAAGATCTTTTTTCTCACTTAAAAAGAAAACCAAAACGATTGAATAAACAATTCCAATAATACCAAAATGGTGAAAAGTAGTATGCCAAGAAAACTTTGCTGCGATTGTAGCTCCAAAACCACCCAATGCAGACCCAACGTAAAGTCCTGTCATATGAATACCAATGGCAAGCGATCTTGTTTTTTGTTGGTGATAATCGGCGATTAAAGATAATCCTGCCGGAATATACAAAGCTTCACTCACGCCCATAACAGCTCTTAACCAATAAATTTGATTGTATGTTGTTGCATAACCCATTGCATATGTAACAGCAGACCAAACAAATAAACTTCCAATAATTAGCCATTTACGGTTTAATTTGTCGGCAATAATCCCTGAAATCGGGCTCATTAAAGCATAAATCCAAAGAAAAATGGCCATTAAACGTCCAAAATTTTCGCCCGATACCAGTTCTGGAATGTCAGCTTCCATAGATGGTCTCATGGTTGCCAGCATTTGCCTATCCATATAGTTAAGCAACGCTACAATCCAAAGTAACGCGACTACCAGCCAAGGATAATATTTAGAGTTTTTCATATTTTGATTCTTGTCAGACCTAGCAGTCCCAAAGCCTCGGGATAAAACCTGTTAGGTCTTTGATGATTAATTTCTATTTTTTGCCACAGATTAAAAAGATTATTACGATTTTAATTCGTGGTAATTCTTGCAATTTGTGTTTTAATTTTCTGATTCTCTTTGTGATTTTTTTTCTCGCAGATTTGGCAGATTTTATTTTCATTGTTGTTAAACCTGACAGGTTTTTAAAACCTGTCAGGTTTAGTAAACTGATGAATTGATTATTTATTTAATAGTTCCCAACATAACATCTGGTGTGCGAATACCTGGTTTTATTTCTCCGTTTGATAAAACAATTTTATCATTCCAGATTGTTGCTGTTGTTGTTACATGAGCAAGAAAAGGCAATTCGCCAATTTTCGACCATTTGTTTGTGTGTGTGTTGTATAATAAAATGTCGTTGTAAAAACCTTTGTGGGTTGTGTTTAATATATTCTTTTCGGCGATAAGCCTTGATTTTTCTTCTTCAGAAGTGGCTTGCGCAATTTGAGATAAATAGGTTTCGATTTTATGAAAAGTAGTACCGTTATCTCCGCCAACGATTAAAATATGTTCTTTTCCAAGAGCAACTCCGGCACCGGCCGAAAAGTTGGTGGTGTGTTTTCCGTCAGAGATATCAGCTTTATTTTCCCAAGCTTGTTTTTTTAGATCAAAAGCCAAAGTTGTATGGTGCAAATCGCTTATTCCTGATGGCGTTTTAGTTCTTCCTCCAACAACATAAATTTTACCATTTTGGACAACTGAAACCGAATTTGCTAAAGCAAAAGGCAATTTGGTCAACAATTTCCATTCTGGTTTTTCAGCGTTCAAATCAATACTAAAAACTAGATCTGATGATTTTTTTGCTTCATCGCCGCCAATCGCATAAACAACATTCTCACTATGTGTTAGCGCGATATTGGTAATGGCAATAGGAAAATTAGGTAATGTTTTTGTTTCAACTTCATTTTTAACAGCATTCCAAGTTAGCAAAAAAGCTTTATTCGAAAGTCCAATTTCATTTTCTCCACCTACATAAACAATTCCTGATTTTGTATTTGTATTTCCCGGATAGGCGATAGGTTCCGGTAAATTACTTGCGTTTTTTTTGTTCCATTGGTATTGATCGCCAACTTTTTGTAAAACATGAATTTCGTTCGAATAATGTTTTTTCCCACCTTCCCAAGGCATTTTATCCTGAAAATTTGCTCCGCCTGCCACAATCAAAACGTCATTGCTCACGCCATTAATTGGTCCTGCAAAACCCAATGAAACACTTCCGTCTGCATTTTGCAATTGAGCGGCTTTTTTCCATTCGACATTTGAAATATTTGTTTTTTGCGAAAAACCAAGCGTTGTTGACATAATTGTAATAGTAAGGATTAGGGTAGAAATTGACTTATTCATAGTGTTTGTTTTAGAAAAAACGAACTCGTTTATTTGGATTTAAAAGAATCGAAATTTAAACCTGCAACATCTTTTTTGAAAAGTTCAAATTGTTCTGCACTCATATTTTTAACTGGTAATCTGAAACCTCCTAAATCATGACCAACTAATTTCATGTATGCTTTTCCAACAGAGATTCCGCCATATTTCCCTAAGAAACGAATCATGTCGATCGATTTTTGTTGAAGTGCACGAGCCTTAACTAAATCATTAGCATTAAAAGCATCAATTAAATCATAATAAAGTGGAGCTGCATAATTAAAAGTACTTCCTACAGCACCTTTTGCACCTAATACTAAAGCTGATAACATATTTTCGTCACGTCCCCAAAGCATATCAAATTTTCCGTTTTCGTAGCTCATGCAACTCTGGAAATCCATAAAATCTTCGTGTGTGTATTTTACTCCGGCAAAATTTGGAAGTTTACCATCAAGAGCCCTAACCAAGTCATACATTGCAACATTTACACCGCTTAATACTGGAATGTGATAGTAGTAAAATGGCATATTTGGAACGCTTTCTCCCACTTTAATACAAGTTTCGGCTAATACATCAACATTTGCTGGTTTAAAGTAAAAAGCACCTGTTAATGAAACTGCGTATAAGCCAATTTCGTAAGCATGTTTTGCCAAATCAATACAATCATCCAGACAAGTTCCTCCAAGAAAAACCATTACTTTAAAATCGTCATCGTGATTAGAACAATCTGCCCAAGCTTGAGCAACTGCTTTTTTTTCTGCCAATGTAATAGAAACTCCTTCGCCAGTAGATCCGTTAATAAAAGCTCCGGTAACGCCGTTTCTTTTTAAGAAAGCGTAGTAAGGAGGGATAAGGCTTACATCTAGTTTTCCGTTGCTGTCAAAAGGTGTAAATGGAGCAGAAATCAGACCTTGTAAATGTTGAATTTTCATGAGTTTAATTTTTAATTTGTTTATGTTTTTTTGTTTTTAATTAGACTGGAAACTTTTAAACTTCCAGCCTAATTGTAAACTGTAATCTTTAATTCCGTTTTTTATAGTGGATTTTGAGTAATTTTTGGATTAAAGTTGATTGTGTTTTGAGAAATTGGAAACAATATTTGTTTTCCAGTCATAGATGGTACCCAACTTGTTCTATTAAAACGAACTAAATCCCACCAAGATTTTCCTTCAAAAGCCAATTCTTTCAAACGCTCTCTCAAAATTGCATCATCATTTGCAGTAGGAGTACTGTTTGTAAAAGTTGCGGAAGCGTCTGCTCTTTGCATTACCAAATTCATTTCGGTAGATGGATCTTGTCCTAAAGCATTTTTAATTTCCGCTTTCATTAACAAGATATCAGCCCAACGGTAAATGATAATATCACTTACAAATCGTCTAACAGTTCCGTCTACAGTTCCATTATATTTAACCAAACCTGTAACTACTGGAGTTGCTCCGTTGTATAAAGTTAGGTAAGTTGCTGCTTTTCTGGTGTCTGTAGAAGCAAAATTGAATCTTGTAATGTCTGGTTGAACTCTTGAGATTCCGGCATTACCAGCTCCAGATCCTAATGTTCCAAAAGTTGCTGTTGCTGTTGCAGATGTTAAGGGAGCAAAATCTGCCGGGCCAACAAACATAAACTGATTCCAGTTATCTGCTAAATTTGATGGTAAATCTGCAAGAGAATAACGAACTGCAAAAACTACTTCGGCATTTGCTTTTTTGTCATATGCAAAAACATCTTTAAAACTTGGTAACAAAGTTGGAGTTCCGGGAATTGTATTTATTGCTGTTAATGCAGTATTTAAATCTGCTGTTCCTCCACCTAATTGTTTTGCTGTCCATAAATTCACATCGGCTTTTAAAGCGTATATGGATGGAAGTGACAATTGTATTTTATTATTAGACGTGTCTGGATAATTTGCAATTGCTAGATCAATATCTTTTTTGATGAAAGCAAATGTTTCTTCAATCGAATTACGTGGAACGATGTATTGAGATTGATTGGTGTTTTCTGTAGGATCTGTAACAATTGGTACTCCACCCCATGAACGAGCCATGATAAAGTAACATAAAGCACGCATTGAATACGCTTGTGCAAGGTATCTTTTTTGCTCGTTTACGGTACTTGGGCTAAATGGAATTTGCGGAACGTACTTTAAAACTAAGTTTGCCTGATGAATTACAGTGTATAAACCTCCCCACTCAACATCTATGTTTTGCGGTGTAAGATTGTTATTGTAATAATTTGCTAAAGTTAATGGCGACTGAACACCACCTGTTATTTCGGCACTTCTTGCACCACCCAACAAATAATAGTTTTGTTGTGTTTGGATTCTAAAGTTTACATACATACCGTTTACACCAGCTTTGGCGTCATCTTCAGTTTTCCAAAAACTATCAGATGTAATTACACTTGTAGATGTTAGATCTAAATCATCCTGACACGAGTTGAATAGAGAAAGACTAGCAAAAAGTATTGTGTATAAAAGGAATTTCTTTTTCATGATTTTATTATTAAAATTTACAAAGTGATATTTAAACCAAGGATAATATTTCTAGGAACCGGATATGTACCAGTAGACCCTGCTGCTGTTAATCCTAAACTAGATCCTCCGTCAATACCTTGTACTTCTGGGCTTAATCCTTTGTATTTAGTAAAGTAGTATAAGTTACTTCCGGTTACATACATACGAAGTGATGTTAACCTTGCTTTTTCAACCCATGTTTTTGGGAAGCTGTAGCTGAATGTAATTTCTCTTATACATAAGTAATCTCCACTTTCGTAATAACGGCTATTACCTTGAAACATATTTGTGTTGTATGCTGCACCACTAGCTTCAGATCTAAACAAGTTGTTTTGATTGGTTTGATCAGCCCAACGGTAACGAGGTACATCTGTAATGTCTCCTTCTTTTTGCCAAGATTGTGCACTTTCGGCTAATAAACCGTAGTTACCTTGAAATTGACCTAAGAAACGAGCTCTTGCTTCGTTGTAAATTGTAGCTCCCAAAGAGTAATCTGTTCTAACTGTTACAGAGAATCCTTTGTATGCTGCATCAAAGTTAAAACCTCCTACAAACGTTGGGAACATATTCCCCATGTATTTTCTATCTCTACTATCAATTACACCATTGTTATCAGTATCTTCAAATACTGCATCTCCAGCGAATTTTTTACCTTCTGGATTTCCTCCGCCTGCAGCCGTTTTAGTTACATAAGTATCATGAACTTTTAAGTTGTAAGCATCGGCTTCAGCTTGTGTAGATAAAATGTACAATTGTTTGTGAGCATAGAAATTTCCAATTTTTTGTCCTTCTTGTAAACCTCCAACATATTGGTAAGAACCACTTTTTTCGTCCCAAATTTGAGTTCCACCAATTCTGTTGTTTAAGTTTCCGTTAAACGGAAGTTTTTCAACTGTGTTTGTATTGTGAGAAACGTTTGCTCCAACATTAATTTTCCAATCGTTTTGATTGTAAAGATTTGCTTGTACCTCTAACTCAAAACCTTTACTTCTTAATCCTCCAAGATTTGTTAGAACTGTAGAGAAACCACTGTTTGATGGTAAAGTCAAATTCGTTAATAAATCCGAAGTTAATTTGTTGTAGAAATCTCCAATAACTCTAATTTTATCTCCGTTGAAACCTAAATCGAAACCAGCATTTACAGTTTCAGATTGTTCCCATTTTAAACCTGGATTTGCAATTTGAGAATTTATAATTGCTGATTGTCCATTGTAACTGTTTGCAATTCCATTTGTTGAACCAGAATATAATCCTCCAGCCTGAAAATCGCCCAAAGTACCTAAGTTACCATTTACACCATAACTTCCACGAAGTTTAAGAGAAGAGAAGAATTTTGGCATTGCTTTTTCCCAGAATTTTTCTTCTTGTACATTCCATCCTGCCGAAATTCCAGGGAAGAAACCATATCTGTTATCTGGTCCTAAACTTGAAGATCCATCATAACGGAAAGATGCTGTTGCAAAATATCTGTTTTTATAATCATAATTTAAACGACCAAAAACACTATTTAAAACCAATTTTGTATCGTTACTGTAAACTGAAACCGGAATTGGAGAAGAGTCTAAAGTTTGAGCTAAATCTGATGGACTTCCTTTTCCTGAAGCATTAAAAGCTTTTATCGTTCTGTCGTATTTTGAAGCTCCTAACTTAGCATCAAAATCTCCAATATTATCCCATCCTTTTTTATAAGCAAAAACTCCTTCGTATTGAACTTGGTAAATTTGATTACTCAATCTTGTTGCCGTACGCGTATTGTCGACTAAACCACTACTACCACTTAAAAAAGCTTGTTGAAAAGTATTGTCGTTTTCGTTTTCGCTATAAAGAGACATCGAAGGAAGGAACGTGAAATCTTTGGCAAGTTTTAATTCGCCATCGACGCTCATTTGTAATTTATTGTTTTCGTTGATTCCTTTAACTTTGCCCATTTGATATAATGGATTTCCGTTGATGTTATTTTGACCCGGAGCCAAAGTTCCATCTTCTAAGTATAATTTTGTAGTTGGCGAGTTTCCTAAATATCTGTTGAAAACTACACTGTTTGCAACCACTTGGTTATTGCTTGATTTAGAGAATAATACATGACTATTAACGGTAAAATTATCAGCTACTTTTAAAGAAGCATTTAATTTACCTGTAAATCTTTGATAACCTGTAAAGATTGTAATACCATCACCTTTTAAATATCCTAAACTTAAATCGTAAACACCAGTATCATTACCACCGCTAATGCCTAAGTTATGATTTTGTGTAATAGCATTTTGAAATAAAATATCATTCCAATCCGTGCTTTTGTACATAATTGTACTATTAGGATTTAAAGGATCAGCCATTTCCTGCCAGCCTTTTGCTTGTAATTGTCCAATTGTACTTGCTGATAAATTAGATTTTAATAAAGTAGCAAATGGAGTATTGTTTTGAAGGTTGTTACCTGTACCTGCAGGTGTTGCACCAGTTAACTGACCCAATCTTGCAATACCTGTTGTAGTAGAAAGTCCTGCAAGTTCGGCAGCATTGTAAAGACCTTGACGTTGAAATTTGATATAATCTCCGCCATCCATGAAATCGTATTTTTTACCAATTCTACTATTTTGAGTAGAAACATTATAGGTAATTTTCATTTTTCCGGCTTTACCTGTATTTGTTGTAATAATAATTACACCATTTGAGGCACGAGCTCCGTAGATTGATGTTGCTGCTGCATCTTTTAAAACCTGAAGAGAAGCAATATCAAAAGAGTTAACGTCATCAATTTGAGAACGAATTACACCATCTACAATATATAAAGGTGTAGCTCCAGAAGGATTGTCGATAGAAGTACCTCCACGAACTAAAATATTGGAAGCTTTTCCTGGTTGACCAGATGATGTTTTAACCACCAAACCGGTAACGCTACCTTGTAACGATTGAGTTACGTTTGTATAAGGTACGTTTTCTAAAACTTTTTTATCTAGTTTAGAAACTGCCGTACTTAAAGTTCTTCTGTTTTGAGAACCGTATCCTACTACAATAACCTCATTCATTTGTTGTCCTATTTCTTTAAGAACAATATTAAGAGGAGCAGTACCAATTGCTACTTCTTGTTCTTGCAGACCAATATAAGAAACAACTAAAGTAGTAGCATTATCTGGTACATCTATAGAAAATCTTCCGTCAAAATCTGTTTGAGCGCTAAAAGTAGTTCCTTTAGCAACGATATTTACACCCGGCAAAGCTTCGCCTTTTTCATTTGTAACTTTTCCAGTTACTTTCTTCTGAATCGGATCATTCTTTTTTACAACTTTATCTGTAAAAACAATACTTTTTTCTGTTTTTGCAGCGGCTAACTGCATGCTAAAAACTAAAAGTAACGTTGAGGTTAATTTGATAACTTTTACGTGGTTAGGAGTAAACCTATAATCTTTAGGTTTACTTTTAGGCAATAATTTCATACTTTTGTAATGGTTTGGTTAATAATAACTTTGTTAAAGGTCTATTATCTATATTCGAATCATTGTTCCTTAACGGAACCAGCCAGCAATGTTTCCAGCATTAGCTGGCTTTTTTATGATTTAAAAACAGATGTTGTATGCAATTGTATTTATTATGATTGGCGTGTGATCTTTAATTTTTCTTTACTTATATATAAAACTTGTATTCTTTATTCTTCCCTCTTTATTCTTCCCTCTTTATTCTATATTCTTTCCTCTTCTAGGTCTTAAATTCTAAGCGTCTTTTTTTTACTTATTAATGACAGCGTTTATTATTGTACTTTTTTAAAAACTTTGTATTCAATAATTATTAAGCTATATTCTTGAATAAAATGTTTTTTGTGATTAACCACCTTTTTGTAAATCTATTTGTTGATTTGGTCATCATTTAACACCTAAATTTTATATTCTGAATAAATGTTATGATAACCTTATGAATAAATTAATTTTTTATTACGAGGTAAAGATATAAAATATTTTAATATAACAATATTAGTTATTAAAATATTTTAATAATAAGGAAAGGATAAAAAAAATTAATTATTAATTAACGGGAATAACATCTTTTCTTTGATAACACAACATGCCCCAATAACGCCCGCACGACGGCCTAAAGTAGACTTTTTGAGTTTCATGTCACGGTTAACTAAACCAAGTGAATATTTTTTTAATGCAGACTGGATTGGTAGTAATGCGTAGTCTCCAAGTTGTGCGAAATCTCCGCCAATTACCAGTAGATCAGGGTTGAAGATATTTAATAAAATAGATAAATAACGTCCCATTTTTTCGCTTTGTTGCGTTACCAAATCGACACAAAGTGTGTCTTCGAGGTTTACGGCACCCGCAATAATAGCATTGTGTTGTAGTGTAGAAGAACTTTCGTCAAGAACGACTTTAGATAGTTTTCCTTCGTTTATGGCATCTTTAAACTGGTTAATTAAGGACCAGCCGGAAATTTCGGTTTCTAAACAACCCAGTTTTCCGCATTGGCACATAATTTCATTATTAAAAATAGTACTATGTCCAAATTCTCCAGAATAGCCTGATTTTCCGTAATATAACTTACCATCAGTAATCATTCCAATAGCAACTCCCCAGCTGTAGTTTACAAAAATTATATTTTGCTCATCGTCTACAACTCCCTCACAATATTCCCCAAATGCCATGGCGCGAGTATCGTTTTCTAAATGAACAGGTAGATCTAATTGCTCTGAAATGATTTCGTTTAACGGCCTGTTTTCGCTAAAGAAGTAATTATAGCTAAAACCTTCCATCGAGTTAATACGACCGGAAAAGTTGATACAAACCCCTACAATCATTTTTTTCTCTACAGAACTATCTTCAATAAAGGAGTTGATGAGTTCGCAAAATTTTAATAATGATTTTTGAGAGTTTTCGAGTATAAAAGAAGTGCCAAGATCGACACTAACCAATTCGTTTTTGATATTTTGTAATCCAATAGACATGCTGCTAATACCAACTTCAACACCCAAAAAGTAAGCACAAGTTGGGTTAATACTATAAAGAGAAGGCCTTCTTCCGCCGCTGTTGGTAATTTTTCCCATATCAACAACATAGCCTTCAACTAATAATTCGTTAACAGCTTTGGTAACAGTAGGAACACTCGATTGTAATTCTGTACTTAATTCTGCAATTGTAGCATTACCGCCAGACAATAATCTTTTTGTAATAGATTGTCTTAGCATATGCCATTTTTGCCCTGAGAGGCTTTTGTCTTTACTAACGTCTAATAAGTCTTTTAAACTCATGGTTTTATAAATTACAAAAATTGTACATACAAACTTAACATAATTTTTAAATTAATAACAGCATTGGACTTTCAATATTAAATTTTTTTTCTATTCGTATTGATATTTTAAAATTTTATAAAAAGACCTATCTGAAACTGATTCATTTGAGATTTTAATAATAGAATAAAATACCTGTTTTCTGAAGCATCTCAAAAAATAATAAATAAAAGAATGTTCATTCATTTATTATTTTATCTTTGCAAAAAAAATATTGAAATGAGAGTAAGAGATGTTGATAAAGAGAAACTGGTAATCGCAACTGCAATAGATCAAATTGTTGAAGAAGGTTTTCAGGGATTCAGTATGAATAAGCTGGCAAAAGCCTGTTCTATTTCTGTTGGAACTTTATACATTTATTATAAGGATAAGGACGATTTAATACAAAAAATAGGAGCAATCATTGCACTTAAATTTTTTACAGGTACCATTAAAAACTTTTCGCCCACAATGACTTTTGAAGAGGGATTGTGGAAACAATGGGAAAACCGTGCAGATTTTACCATGAAATATCCTAAGGAAGTTGCTTTTTTTGAAATCGTCAAGCATTCGCCTCATGGAGAAGCAATTTTAGACTCTATAAAAGAATTCTCTGATTTTAGACAAATCATGAAGGAATTTATTGAAAACGGTTTACGCAATAAAGAGATTGTTCCGTTAACATTTGAGGTTTTTTGGTCTATTGCTTACGGGCCATTATATACATTATTAAACCTGCATACTGAGGGTAAGAGTATGGGAGGGAAGCCATTTACACTTACCAAAGAAATGATGCAAGAAGCTTTTAAGGCAACGATAAAAGCACTAAAACCATGAAAAATTATGGAAACCAATTTAGATACAATACATATTTTTAAAACCAATATTGGAGATCAGGATCCAAATTGTCCTGTTCGTCAAAAACTTAATGCCCACTCAGATATTCAACAATGGAGTATTGACTGCGATGATGTCGATTGTGTACTGCGTGTTGTTTCAGAAACGCTTATGCCCGAAACTATTATCGATATGATTACAGAGTTTGGTCATGAATGTCAAGAGTTAGACTAAAACAAAAAAAGATAAATGGAAAAAAATACCATAGAAAGCCCGCCTTTCACTTTAAATCAAAAAATGATTATCGCCATATTGGCACTTTTGCAATTTACAGTTATTCTGGATTTTATTGTTATTTCGCCTTTGGGAGATATTTTAATGAAAAAGCTGGATATGACCACAGCAAATTTTGGATTCACGGTTTCGGCATATGCTTTTAGTGCAGGAATTTCAGGTTTACTTGCTGCGGGTTTTGCAGATAAATTTGACCGAAAAAAACTTTTACTTTTCTTTTACACAGGATTCATTATCGGAACTGTGTTTTGTGCACTTTCTACAAACTACACAATGTTACTTTTGGCAAGAATCTTTACCGGACTTTTTGGTGGAGTAATTGGTTCTGTTTCTTTGGCAATCGTAACCGATTTGTTTGTTATTCATCAACGCGGGCGCGTTATGGGTTTTATTCAAATGGCTTATGGAGCAAGTCAGATTTTAGGAGTGCCGCTAGGACTTTATTGTGCTAATCATTGGGGATGGCATTCTTCATTTTTAATGATTGCCGTTTTGGGAGTACTTATTTTACTGGCGATCATTACACAAATGCCTGCCATTACCAAACACTTAGAATTACAATCAGACAAAAGTCCGTTTTTGCATCTTTGGCATACGTTGAGTAATAAAAATTATCAAATTGGTTTTGCGGCAATTGCATTACTTTCGGTTGGAGGTTTTATGATGCAGCCTTTTGGAAGCGTCTTTTTAGTAAACAACATTCATATTAGCCAGGAAGATTTACCAATGGTATTTTTCTTAACCGGACTTTCGGTATTGTTTATTATGCCAATTGTTGGAAAATTAAGTGACAAAGTAAATAAGTTCAAGCTGTTTGCCGCAGGATCTGTACTTTCTGTAATTATGATAATTATTTATACAAATCTTGGACCTATACCATTATGGCAAGTTGTAGTACTTACTATGATTATGTTTATGGGAATAATGAGTCGTATGGTTCCTGCAACGACATTAAATACTGCTATTCCAGAAATGAAAGATCGTGGTGCTTATATGTCTATAACATCTTCGATGCAGCAAATTGCGGGCGGAATTGCAGCAGTTAGTGCCGGGTTTATTGTACATCAGGAAACGAACTCTTCTCCGCTTGAAAATTATGATATTCTTGGATATGTAATTTCGGTAATTACACTTTTTACCGTGTTTTTAATTTGGAGAGTAAGTCAGTTGGCAAAAAGGAGAGAAAATGCTGCAAAAGAAATCGAAATTTAGTATTTAAGTTTGAAGCATTAGAAGCATCATTAAATAAAAGAGAAAAGGGAATAGTTTATTAAAAACTATTCCCTTTTTTATTGCATTTTTAATTTTTAGAAAACAAAAACTATTAAAATTTCCATCTCACAAAAGCTTCCATTGCGGCATAACGAGATAAACCCAAATGGTTATACAATGCTGCAGTTTCTGCATTTCTATCTTCGGCTCTTTGCCAAAATTCTCTGGCATCAGTTCCCTGAAAAACAACACCGTCTTTTTGCGATTGATGTTTAAAAATTCCGTGACGTTTTTCTAAAACCTGATCCGGGCTCATTGGTACCGCCATTTCGACTTCGTCAATTCCCCATTCCTGCCAAGCTCCGCGATATAGCCAAACCCAGCAATCATTCATGAAAGGTTTTGGTTTTAATGTTTTTACAGCTTCAAAAATGGCATCCAGACAAACTTTATGAGTTCCGTGTGGATCTGCTAAATCTCCTGCCGCATAAATTTGATGCGGTTGTATTTTTTTTATCAACTCGATCGTAAGCTGAATATCGTCTACTCCCAAAGGTTTTTTCTCAATTGTTCCGGTTTCATAAAATGGTAATTCCATAAAATGAATTTGCTCGTCTGGCAAACCTACAAAGTGACTTGTCGCGCGGGCTTCTCCTTTTCTAATTAATCCTTTAATGTAACGCACTTCAGGAATATCAATTTCACTGTTCCTTTTATTCTCTAAAAAGGTTTGTGCTTTTTTGTAGATATCATCTGCTTCAACGCTTTTGATTCCAAATTTCTCGTTATAATCAATTACGAATCTTGCAAAACGCAATGCTTCATCATCGGCAACAGCAATATTTCCTGATGTTTGATAAGCTACATGCACTTCGTGACCTTGTTGTTGCAAACGCATAAAAGTTCCGCCCATACTAATAATATCATCATCAGGATGCGGACTAAAAATCAATACACGTTTTTTAGTTGGTTCTGCTCTTTCCGGACGATTGCTATCATCTGCATTTGGTTTTCCGCCCGGCCAACCCGTGATTGTGTTTTGTAGTTTGTTGAATATTTTAATGTTTATGTCGTATGCAAGACCGGAATCAGCCAATAAATCACTCATCCCATTTTCGATATAATCTGCATCAGTAAGCATCAAAATTGGTTTTTTAAGATCTAATGCTAATCCTAAAACAGCTTTTCTAATTAATTGATCAGTCCAGATAATTTTTTCTACCAACCAAGGTCTGTTAATTCTGGTAAGTTTTGAAGAAGCTTCTTTATCTAAAACAAAAACCGCATTGTTGTGTTCCTGTAAAAATGAAGCCGGAATTTGATTGGTTACTTCTCCTTCAACAGATTTCTTTATAATATCTGATTTTCCTTCGCCCCAAGCCATTAAAATAACTTGTTTGGCTTCCATTATTTTTTTTACTCCAAGCGTAATAGCGGTTCTTGGTGTATTACTTAAACCGGAAAAATCGCCACTTGCTGCAACTCTCGTAATATGATCTAAGGCTACTAATCTTGTTTTTGAATTTTGTAATGAACCGGATTCGTTAAACCCAATATGACCGTTTCCGCCAATTCCAAGAATTTGCAAATCGATTCCGCCAAGAGCTTCAATTTTGGCTTCGTAATTATGGCAATAATCAGCAATTTCTTCTTTAGACAAAGTTCCGTCCGGAATATGAGCGTTTTCAGGTAAAATATCAATATGATCCAATAATAGTTCTTTCATAAATCGAACATAACTATTGATCGAATTTGGTTCCATTGGATAATATTCATCCAAATTAAAACTTATTACATTTTTAAAACTCAAGCCTTCTTCTTTGTGCAAACGAACCAATTCTGCGTATAATCCTTTTGGAGAAGAACCGGTTGCTAAACCTAAAATACAAGATTCATTTTTTTCTTGTTTAGATTGGATAAGTGTTGCTATTTGCTGCGCAACAGCTTTAGATGCTTCAGCCGAATTTTCGAAAACAACGGTGTTGATGTTTTCAAATCTTTTTTCGAATCCTGTTGCTTTATCCAGGGTACTTTTTATCATTTTAAATTAATTTTTATAAATAAAACACTCAACGAGTCAAGGTATAATTACTCGTTAGACGGTTTTCCAATTGTAGCCAAAATTCCGCCATCGACATAAACAACATGTCCGTTTACAAAATCACTGGCTTTTGAACTTAAAAATATTGCAGCACCTTGCAAATCTTCAGGATTTCCCCAACGTCCGGCTGGAGTTCTACCCATAATAAATTCGTTAAAAGGATGTCCGTTTACACGAATTGGAGCCGTTTGACTTGTTGCAAAATATCCAGGGCCAATTCCGTTAGTTTGAATATTAAATTTAGCCCATTCCGTAGCCATATTTTTAGTCAGCATTTTTAGTCCGCCTTTTGCAGATGCATAAGCACTTACAGAATCTCTACCCAATTCGCTCATCATAGAGCACATGTTTATTATTTTTCCGCCTCCACGCTCAATCATTCCTTTTGCCACGTTTTTTGAAACGATAAAAGGACCTGTTAAATCTACTTTTATTACAGCTTCAAAATCTGCAACTTCCATTTCTATAATTGGAGTTCTTTTAATAATTCCGGCGTTATTGATTAAAATATCGATAGGTCCAACTTCAGTTTCTATTTTGTTAATTGCCGCAATTACTGCTGTTTCATCTGTAACATCAAATAAAAAACCGTAAGCTTCAATTCCTTCTGATTTGTATTCTGCAATAGCATTGTCTACTGCTTCTTGCGATGAATGATCGTTTACTACGATTTTTGCTCCTGCATGTCCAAGTCCTTTAGCCATTGCCATGCCTAGTCCGTGAACTCCTCCTGTAATAAGCGCTGTTTTCCCTGTTAAATCAAATAAGTTAATTGACATTTTTTTGTTTGTTTTTGGTTATTAGTAATCTTTATTTATTATTTTTTGAAGATGTTTTTTTTAACACATAGAAACATAGGATCTTTAAGCTTTCGGAAAGAAGATTAAAAAGAAACTCGTTTCTAACACATACATATTGTTTGACTAGATTCGGCTTGTGGGACTTCGACTTCGCTCAGTCTGACAATGTTGTCTAAATAACTTTGGCAGATATTTTTAAAATCAATGTTTCTAGGTGTTTAAAATATTTGGCTTAGTATTTTTATTGGTACTATTTTACAATCACTATCAAAGGATTTTGAAGTTCCTGATAAAAGTGATTCAAATAATCGAACCATTGTTTTGAGTTTGTGATCTTTCCTGCTTTGTCCCAAGCTGCTCCAGAATAATACACAATTGGTTCGTTGTTATTAACAGTCGTTTTGGCTAAAATTTGAGTTTTGTTTACCCACATTGTACTTACAGGAGTTGTTAAAATCGAGCCAACGCCAGTTGTACCTTCTTTTTCAGTTGGTTCCCAATAAGCCATAATACCTTGTTGTTCGTTTAATGAAATAACGCCAGGTTTTTCGCGTCTAATAATTCCAACTACAACAGGCAATGGTTTGTTACCATCGAAAGTATAACTGTTTTCGATGCGATTGAGATGAGATCCTGCATCTATTGAAATGGTTTTCGTTGCTTTAACTTTTATTCCGCCAGCGTTCCAAGTATCAAAAGTCAATTGAAAAGTCGAGCGCAAAGGACCATTGTCTAACATTTTCCATTGATGATAATTGGCAGAATATCGAATCGTATCGTTTACAAACGGTGCCATATTTCCGGCACCCAATGTATAACCTACATGATAATAGTCTAATCCGTCGCCGTGATCGATATGATATTCATTGCGTTTATAACGGTCGTTTAAGATCATTTTATCTGTTCGTTTTACCCAAACATCATAACCGTAAGCATCACCCTCGGTTTTTTCTAATGCTTTGCCGTAGGCACGAAAAGCAATTTTGTCGTTTTCCCACGCAAAATCGTCAAGACGTTCCGGTACGTAACGCGCAAAAGTCTTAGTGGTAAATGGCGCAGGTTTTGCTTTTTGAATTAAAAGTGTAAGTGTCGATTTTGCTTTAAGATCTACCTGAACTAATAAATTTTGAATTGCAGTATTTCCTTTATGTTCTAATTGATAGGCGATTTGTTTTTTGGTATTGCCATTAATCACAACAAAATTGGTCGTATCAATTTGCGGATAAGTATCTAATACAGTTGCCCATTTAATGGCTACTACAGTTTCTTTTCGGTCTAAAGCTGAGTTGTTCTTAATGGTTACTGTTGCTTTTGTTTGCGCAACTGTAATTATAGGCAAAATAAAAGCAAGTAAAAAGAGGGTTTTAATTATTTTCATTGGAGTTATTTTAATTAGTAAGCACTATTATAGTCGATGTTTTAGGATTTAATTTTTATCAAATAATTGGTTCAGTTAAGGCATAGTTTGGGCTTCTCACTCCAGAATGATCGCTTCATTTGGGCAGGATTATAATTTTCAATATTGAAATTTGTAATTGATTTATAAGCTCTTAATAAACTTCGTTTCAGTTGTTTTAATTAAGAGGAACTAAGATGTTTTTTCATATCATAATAGTGGTGTTGTTTCAATTTCTATTATTCTTTTGGATCTTCTAGTTTTGCTAAATATTCGCTTGGCATGCAGCCATAATGCTGTTTAAAAGCAGTCGAAAAATAAGAAGGCGAGTTAAAGCCACACATATAGGTGATTTGTGCAATCGTATAACGTTTACTTTGCATGAGTTCTACGGCTTTTTTAAATCGGATTCGCTTAATAAAATCCATTGCCGATTCGCCTGTAATTGCTTTTAGTTTTAAATAAAGATTAGACCTGCTCATTCCAATTTCTTTACTAAATTGATCGACAGAGAATTCTGAATCAGCCAAATGATCTTCGACAATTCTGATGGCTTGTTTTAAAAATTCTTCGTCAAGCGTATTAAAAGCAATGTTTTCCGGAACCATTTCTTTTCCAACAGAATAATACTCTTTTAAGCGTTTGCGTGAACGCAATAAATTGGTGATTTTTGCTGCCAATAATGGTGTCGAAAATGGTTTTGTGATATAATCATCGGCACCCATTTCCAGTCCTTTTATTTGCTGACTTGTTTCGTTTCTTGCTGTTAAAAGCATTAGCGGAATATGCGAGGTATTGATATTTTGTTTTACTTTTTTACAAAAGTGTAAACCATCCAATTCCGGCATCATAACATCGCTAATAATGATATCAAATGGCTGAATCTCTAATAATTCGAGCGCCATTTGCCCATCATAAGCTACTGTAACTTCATAAATTTTACTGAAATAGTCTTGCAAATAATTTAAAATCTCTTTATTATCGTCTACAATAAGCAGTTTTATGGGTTGATCTCTTTCGACGATTTCATTTTCTTCCGGCAATAAAGAATCATTTGTTTCGAGTTCATTATCAGATATAATAGACAAATCATAAGCGGATTCTTCAACATGCTGATCGTTTTTGTAAACCTGATCTAAAACCGGAATGCTAACGGTAAAAGTACTTCCTTCCTGCATGGTACTTTCGGCGATAATTTCGCCATGATGCAACTCGACCAAACGTTTGGTAAAAGCTAATCCAACACCGGAACCCAAATTCATCTCGCGGTTATTTACCTGATAAAAACGATCAAAAACTTTAGATAAATCTTCCTCGCTAATTCCAACTCCCGTGTCGGCAACTTTTATTTGTACAGTATCGTTTTTCTTTACCAATTCTACACGAATAGTTTGACCGGCTTTGGTATATTTAAATGCATTAGATAAAAGATTAAATAAGATTTTCTCCATTGCATCTTTATCAAAATAAAATAACAATTGCGATTCTTCTGAATGATAGGTATAATGAATGCTGTTTTTTTCTGAAAGCGGTTTAAATGATTCGAAAATTTCCTGCGTAAAACTTACAATATCGGCTTTGCCCACTTTTAGTTGACGCGTTCCCATTTCGGTTTTTCTAAACTCAAACAACTGATCGACTAAATTGTAAAGTCGTTTGGCATTAATAAACATTAATTCGTGTTTCTTTTTGGTCGCTTTATCTGCAAAAGGCATTTTTAGTAACTCTTCCAGAGGGGCCAAAATCAAAGTTAAAGGCGTTCTTAATTCGTGCGAAACATTGGTAAAAAAGTCCATTTTTACCTGATTAATGTAACTCACCCGTTCTTTATCAATACGTTCTACTTTTAATTGCTGAACAGCTTTTATTCTTTCTTTTATGATTTTAAAACCAATGTAAGCCGCTGTACCAATAATAGTAAGCAATAACAACGAAAACCAAATTGTTTTATACCAAGGCGCGAGAATTATAATTTTTAGACTTCTAACTGCACTCATTTCGCCATTTGGACCAATGGCTTTGATTTGAAAATTATATTTTCCAGAGGGCAAATTGCTGTAACTGACTTTTAGTTCGTCAGTTCTTTGCCAATCTTTATCGATGCCGTCTAATTTATAATAGTAGTAAGTTCTGTTGGATGAAATGTAATTGAAAGTATTAAAAAAGATACTGAATTGTTTGTATTCAGGGCCAATTTCCAATTCGTTCGTCTGGTCAATATGTTCTTCCAAAATACCCGTTTCATCTTCTACAGCAACCGTTTTGTTTAAAACTTCTAAGGCAGTAAAACTCAATTTCAAAGGCAACGGACGTTGTTTTACCATTGATGGATAAAAGTACGAGACACCTTTAATTCCGCCAAAAAGCAACATTCCGTCTTTAGCCTTGCAAAAAGCATAATCGTTAAATTGTTTGTTTTGAAGACCATCGCTTTCGTCAAAAGCCTGAACAGAATCTTTATCGGGATTGAATTTAATTAATCCGCTGTTAGTCGAAATCCAAAGGTTTCCATCTTCATCTGGGATTATTCCGTAAATTGTTTCTTTAACAAAATTCTTTCTCGCATTAAAGCTTATAAAAGTTTCCTGACTTTCATCATACAATCGCAAACCTTCTCTGGTACCAATCCAGATTCTGTGTTTTTGATCTTCAGTAATACAATTTACAATATCATCGCTAAGTTTTCCGTGTCCGATGTTTCCAAACAAAAGCGTTTCAGGATAAAATAATGTTACACCGTTGGTGGTTCCAATCCAGATTCTATGTTTACTATCTTCAAAAAGAAAAGTAATATCGTCTGATGCCGGGCGTTTTCCGGCCTTGTCTAAATGAATGTGTGTAAAGGTTTTTGTTTCAGGATGAAATTGATCTAATCCAGATCTTGTTCCAACCCAAATACGCCCTTTAGAATCTTTTAATAAGCTATAAACCAAATCGCCTGCAATGGTGTTTGGATTGTTTTCGTCGTGGCGAAAGCGCTGTGCAAATCCAGTATTCGGATTCAGTAAATTCAGTCCGCCGTTGTGTGTACCAATTAAAACATTTCCGCTATTATCAAATTCGATGGCTTTGATATTGTTAGAACTTAAACTATTTGGATTGTTCTCGCTATTTGAAAAGTAGGTAATGGTATTGGCATTTTTATTCCAGCAATTGATTCCTTTGTCGTTGCTTCCAATCCAAAAATTACCTTTTGTATCTTGTTTTATTACGCCAATTACTTCATCGTTCAATGATGGTTTTCCTGAATTTTGACTCAGTAAATTGAATTTAATATCATTTTTATGATAGTAATTTAAACCGCCATAATAGGTTCCTAACCAAATTCCGTTTTGTTTGTCTTTAAAAAAGCAACGAACAGAATTTTGACTAATCGTATAAGGTTGAGATATTTGATGGTAATAGTTTGTAAAAGAATCATTTTTTGGATTAAAAATAGAAAGTCCTTTAAATGTTCCAAGCCAAATATTTCCTTCGGTATCTTTTCCTACGCATCTAATGTTATTATCGGCAATACTATTGGTGCTTGAACTGTGAAGTAGCGGATTAGTCTGTCCCGTTGCAGCATTGTATCTAATTACTCCGTTGCCTTCGGTCGCTACCCAAAGGTTTTTTCCGTCAACATAAACGTCATTGATATAAGGCTTTTTTGCGCCTAGATTAATTTTTATTAGTTGATGCGAGTTGGCTTTTAGTTTAAAAAGTCCAACATCTGTACCTAGAATAATTTGTTTTTGCCAAACACCTATGTAGGCTATTTTTTTAATTTCGTGAGAGGACGCATTAAATTTAATGGTCACAAAATTTTCGGCTTCGGGTGTAAGAACAAAGACTTCGCCTGTAATCGAGGTTGCCCAAATTTTATGTGTGCTATCTTCCGTTATAGACGAAATGTACCATTCGCCAATACTACGCGGAAGTTTGTAATTGGTAAAACTGTCTGTGTTGTAATTGTAAACGCTAATTCCTTGATTTCCGCCAACCCATAATTGCCCTTTATGATCTGTAAATAAGCTTCGGATGTAATACGATTGCAGGCTGTTTTTAACATTCTTGATGGGTCTGTAAACTTTAAAACCTTTACTGTCATAACGATTTAAACCGTCTTGAGTTCCAATCCAGATAAAACCTAAAGTATCTTGCTGAATGGCAAAAACGGAACTTTGCGACAAGCCTTTATCTACCGAAATATTACGAAAATATCGGTCTTGTACCTGCGCATGACTTTGTGTGGCAAAAAGTACAATGTAGAAAAGCGCAAAAAGTGCAATCGTTTTCTTCATGAATGTGGTATTATAATTATTTTGTATGCGTTTATTTCTTCCTATAAAAGTAATTCAATTCTAATTTAATTGACAAATTACTATATTTAATAATGTTTCTGTTTGCTGCTTTTCTTCTTCTTTAAAACAGTCTATAATCCTGATGTAAAAGAATCTCCATTCTTTTTGCACCATTGTTTTAAATAACGACGGATTGCAATTAATTCTTTTTTATACGTTTTATTTACTGCCAAATTGGTGATTTCGCCCGGATCTGTCGTTAGATTAAAAAGTTGCTCTTTTAATTCGCCTTTGTTGTATACAATGTATTTAAAATCATTTGAGATTACGGCACGTCCGCTAATATTCATGAGTTTGTCGTTATCGGCAAAATCAGTTTCAATAACCAGAGTATCGCGTAGTTTTTCTGTTGGATTGGCAATTTTTTTGCTAATGTCAATTCCTTTTAAGTAAGCTGGTTTTGGTACTCCGGTAAAGCCACAAATGGTTGGAATAATATCCGTACCGTTGCAAACTAACATATCATCTGTTCGAGGTTTCCATTGGCCTATTTTTGAAATTATAAAAGGAATTTTAGCCGACTCTTCGTATAATATTTGTTTCTGATTCCAACTATGTCCGGCATAACCGTCGCCATGATCTGCTGTAAAAATGATAATGGTATTTTTTTCGATGTTGTATTTTTTTAGAGAGGCTAAAACCATTTCGATATAACTGTCTACTTTTTCGACAAGTCGGTTATAGGCCCAACGGTATTGACGCCATTGATCTGCGTTCCAATTAACGGTTGGATAGGTTCTAAAACTTACTTTTTGCTGATCGCGAACAATCTTAGGTTCAAAATCTGGAATTTTCCAGTTGGCTGGTAATTGCGGACATTGATCTGGTGGAGGTGCTTTTTCTAAAATATCCATTTTTAAATCTTCATCTCTTGCCCATTCGCAAATATCGTGTGGATTTAAAAACGAAGCCACTAATAGAAAAGGAGTATTTTTATTTTCGCTGATAAAACGTGCACAAAAGGATGGCGTTGCCGCATCGTTGTAATCCAGGAAATTGGTGTTTTCGATATACTCAAAACCATGCTGACTTTTTTTGGAGGTAGGAACGGGAAGGTGCCATTTGCCCACATAACCGGTTTTGTAACCTCCATTTTGGAAAATTTTTCCCATCATCAATAAATCATCCGGCCATTGACCGTCTTTTTCTGGAACGTTGCCAATAAAACCTGTTTCATAAGGCATTTTTCCGCTCATTAGCGATGCACGTGATGGCGAGCACAAAGGCTGAGCGCAATAAGCTTTGGTAAATCGTACTCCGTTTTGGGCTAATTTATCCATTGCAGGAGTATGCAAATCTTTGTTTCCTGCTATGCTCATGGCGTCAGCAGTTTGCTGATCGGTCATGATAATTAGAATATTTGGACGGTCAGCAGTTTGAGTATTCCCTAAAAAAGGAATGTGCAATACCACGAGTAGCCATATAAAAAATATGTTTTTTTGAAACATGATCTTTGAAGATTATAATTTGTTTTGTGAACGCTCTGAATTACAAAACGAATTTAATGATCAATGTTATAAGAAGGTTTTGAATTTGTGCAAAATGATATTAAATTTATCTAAAAGCCTTTAAATAATGAACTTTGTGAAAGATTTAACCGCAAAGTGCGCTAAGTTTTTTGCTCGAAAAGCCTTAAAAGTGCTAAGTTTTTTTGCTCGCAGATTTGGCAGATTTAGCAGGTTTTTTTTAGTCATTTTAATCCTTTAAATCTGTGGCGGAATAAAACTTTGTGTCTCTGCGTCTTTGCGAGATTAAATCTTAAGTTTTTTATAATGGAGATAGTTTCACGCAAAGTCGCAAAGTCGCAAAATTTTATTTGTTTAAAATTGAAGTTAACACAAAGTTTAAAACTTAAAAAGGATACTTTGCGCCTCTGCGTCTTTGCGAGATTAAATTTGAACTTTTATTACAGCGCGTATTCTGTCTTTTTAAATTTTTGAAAAGCATTTGCACATGCGCCCAATAATCCGGCTCTGTTACCAAGTGTTGCTGCAACAATTTTAGTATTTGAAAAAGAAACCGGAAGCGCACCTACTTTTACTCTTTGTGTTAATTCATCAATATAAAACTGACCTGCTTCGCTAATACCGCCTCCAATAATTACTTTTTGTGGACTAAATATATTTACACAATTGACTATTCCGCCAGCTAAATAATCAAAATGATGTTGCATTGTTTTTATGGCATGTTCTTCTCCGGCAAGATATTTTTCGATAATGGTTTTACCGTCAATATCTTCATCTGCAGATGGATTTTGAGATTTGTAGTAACTAATTAATGCCGTTACGGATGCATAGGTTTCTAAACATCCACGTCCGCCGCAAGCACATAGTAAGCCGTTTTGCTGAATTATGGTATGTCCTAATTCGGAACCACGATTTTTGAAACCGCCAAAAAGTTTTTTGTCAATCATAATTGCACCGCCTATTCCTGTGCCAATGGTGAGAAAAATAGCATCGTCGCTGTCTTTGGCAGCACCATACATTAGCTCGCCAAGTCCCATTAGGTTTGCGTCGTTGTCAATCACAATATTATAGCCGGTTAAATCTTTTAGAATTTTACCTAAAGGCAATTGCTCAAAACCGGGTAAATTAACGCCACCGCCAATAATAACATCATTCTCGATTAAACCGGGAAAACCAATTCCGATTCCAACAATTGGTTCATTTAATTGATCTGTACATTGTTTAATTGCGTCGACCATTAAGTCTATAACTTTGGCTTCGGTTTTAGCTTCTTTTAAAGATACTATAAATGAAAATAAAATTTCTCCGAGTTCATTAACAACGCCACATTTTAGTGAAGTTCCACCAATATCTATCCCAATTGCATACGAATTAGATATTTGTGTCTCGTTTAAAGTATTCATAGTGTTAATTTTTATGATTGTATTTTACCTGTTTTTATGTGTTTCAATAAAATGTCATTACGTGTTTTCGAGGGTTTTGCATGCTCCTGGAAACAATTAATGCAGAACGGCAAGTTCTGCATTAATGTCCAAAAATCGTGTAATTTTCTAAAAAAAATATGCCCTTATTTTAAGCTGATTCCTATTATGATTTAGGTTTATTTAAGGATTTGCCAAAATCTCTCCAAATTTGAAATTGTTCAGGATTTAGAATCGCTTTTTCTTTTGTGGTTATGTCTTTTTTCCATGCTTCTAATTTTTCTTGTCTTTGATCATAAAAAAGTGCCGGATCATCTTTAATGGCTTTTTGTCCTTTACCATTTTCGGAAATTAAATCGTGCATTTTTTGTCTGTTGACCGGACTAAGTTTCATAACTGTAAAAATAGAATCTCTTAATACTTTCATGTTTTTGGGCTTGTCTTGTGCAAACATGACTGTTGTCATTAAGATTAAACTGAATACTAATACTATCTTTTTCATAAGTTTCTAGTGGTTTAATATTTAGGATTTTGACGTGTTATTGATTTGTTTACATCTGTTTCGTTTTGCGGATAAGGATACAATTCGTGTTTACCTGCAACGAAATTAGTGATGCAAGGAAAAAAGTAATTGGAGCGAATTAGCTTCACGGCTGCATTTGTTTCATTTAACTTGGTTGCCAAAATTCCCCATCGAATCAAATCTGCTCTTCGGATTCCTTCGCCCGAAAGTTCCCAAGCTCTTTCTTGCTGTAAGGCTTTTAAGAAATCATCTTTGCTAAGACCTGTTGGAAGACTCATTTCGGCAGTCGTTGGTTTTGTAAGCAATCTTGCAGTTGCAGTGGCTCCAGTTCCTTTTCCGTCTGTACTTGTTATTGTTACCGTTGGAGCAGAAGTATAACCATCTCCGGAACGTAACATTCCAATTGTATTTATACCGCCACTTGCAAGTGTAATTACTGCTGCCGAAGCATCTGTTCCGCCACCGCCTGTTATATTTATTACAACTGTTGCGGCAGAGGTGTATCCCGTACCTTTGGTTTTTAGATCAATAGCAATTCTGCTTCCTTGAATATCTGCACCAAAACCTCTTTTTCTAACTTGATTAATTGCATCGTAAGCAATTGTATTTGGACCTTCGTTCAATTCATTTTCTACTTCGGCACGCATTAAAAGTAAATCTGAGTAACGCATGACAACCCAATTAATATGTGTGTAAACTCTTTCGGCAACTGCATTGGTTTGGTATTCACGACTCCATTTACCAACAGTCCAAGCTTCATCTTGTCTGGTTGTTAAAAGCGGTAATTTATTCCCTAAATTATTAATAGAATAAGTGGCTATAGAAAAATCTCTTCGTTGATCGGCGTCGTTAAAACTGGTGTAAAACGGTTTTGGTACTAAACATCTTGCTGTATTTGAAGGATAAACTCCGCTTGCAGTTGCAGGACCATTAAAATTACCAACCCAAGAGGCATTTCCAATATTTCCGGATGGATTATAGAAGGCTACTTGAAAGATATTTTCTGTAGGTTCTAAAACATGTTGACATTGGTTTTTGAATACTTTAGAATAAGAAGGATTTAATTTGTACGGATTTTGTGCCATTACATCATTAATTTCCTTTTGTGCCAATTTGTAATATTCTTTGTAATTGGCAGGACGTTTCATAGTTCCGTCTGGGCTTAACGAAAATCCTCCTGCAAATAGGGCAACTCTGGCGAGCATAGATTTTGCAGCCCATTTGTTGATGCGTTCGTCTGTTGGGGTTTGCTCAGGCAAAAGAAGAGCAGCTTCCTGCATGTCTTTTATAATTTGTGCATAAATTTCGTAACGATCCACCAAAGCACCTTTTAGATTATCTCCAGATTGTGAGCTTTTGGTTTTAAAAGGAACATCGCCCCATAAACGTACTAATTCAGAATAATAAAATCCACGAAGAAATTTAGCTTCTCCAATCATTCTGTTCAACTGGTCTTTTTGAGATTGAGTTCCGCCGGTATACAAATCCATTTTTGGGATTCTTTCGATAACAACATTGGCTCTGTCAACACCTTCATACAATTTGCTCCATGAATTATATAAAGCATTTGTTTGAGAAATTCCCTGATAATGTGGTATGGTTCTCCAGTCGTCCGGACCAGTTCCGCTTATTTGTTGGATATCAGTATCGGCATCAAAAATTAGAGAAATGTTCCATCCATAAGCATCCATAGACGACATCGATTCGTAAACGCCTAATGTTGCCATGTAAGCTTCGTCTACATTAGAGAAAAAGTTAGCGGTGGTAAAATAGGAGTAAGGAGTAACATCAAGGTCTTTGTCGCAAGAATTTAATGGCAATAATAGACAAGTAATACCTGCCAGAAGGATTGCTTTGCGGGAAAATATATATTTTTTCATCTTATTGAACTTTAAATTATAGAGAAATGTTTAAACCTGTAACAAAGGATTTACTTCTTGGATAAGCACTAAAATCAACTCCTCTTGTTATTGCATTATTAAGAACATTTACTTCAGGATCGTATCCGGAATATTTGGTAAATACATATAAGTTGTAAGCGGTGAAGTAAATTCTCAAATTAGAAATTTTTGATTTTTTTAGCCATTCTTTAGGTAATGTATACCCAAGACTTACGTTGTTGATTCTTAAAAATGAACCATCTTCGATAATATCGCTATACAAACGTCCTGTATTATTGCCATTGAAGGCAGGATTGGTTTTTCCAACATTTAGAGCTGCCAGTTCAGTAGGATCAGTTACACGTTGTCCGGCTGCATTAATAGTAGTCCATCTGTCAGCATAAATTGCAAGCGTATTTAAATTGTCTCCGTCTAATCTGGAGTTGTTTAGTACATTGGCATTGTAAATATCATTTCCTACTGTAAAATCCAGAAATACACTTAAATCAATTCCTTTGTAACTAAAGGTATTATTTAGACCTCCGGTATATTTAGGATTTGCATCTCCAATAACAGTTCTGTCTAAATCATTAATAACTCCGTCAGGCGTTCCGTTTGGTCCGCTAATATCTTTAAATTTAATAAAGCCCGGTTGTACTGCAATATTATCGCTAACTACGCCTGTTTTTAGAGTATAAGCTTTTGTTGTTGCGTTATAATCAAAATCATTTACCTGATATAAACCATCTCTAACATATCCGTACATAGTACCTACAGGTTGTCCTACTTTTAAAATGTAATCATTTTTGTCTGTGTAACTGTTGGTAATTAATGCATTTTCGCCTTCGCTTAAGGCAAGAACTTTTGTTTTATTAAAAGCAATATTAAAAGTCGTGTTCCAATTAAAATTGTTGGTTTTTACATTGATTGTATTCAACGTAAATTCGATTCCGCGATTAGAAGTAGCTCCAATATTCTGAAACTGTTTTTTAAATCCTGAACTTGCAGGAACACGTGTGTTGTATAATAAATCTTTTGATTTATTATCGTATAATTCTGTTGTTAAAGATATTCTTTGTTTAAAGAAACCTAAATCAAGACCAATATTAGTCGATTTTGTAGCTTCCCATTTTAAGTATGGATTAGGAAGGTTGTTTTGAAATGCTGTAATATTCACTTGATTATTTAACGGATAAGAACCTGAATTAAAAATACCCAAAGCGGCATAATTTGCAATTCTGTTATTTCCTGCTTCACCATAACTTACACGAAATTTTAAATCAGAGAAAACAGGTAACTTTCTCATAAAACTTTCTTCGATTACTCTCCATGCTGCCGAAACTGATGGGAAATATCCCCACTGATTTTCAGACCCAAATTTAGAAGAACCGTCAGCTCTAATACTTGCAGCAAATAGATATCTGTTTTTATAAGAGTAATTTGTTTTTGCGAAGAAAGACAACATCTTATCATCTTCGGCAAAAGTTGTTGGGATTCCTGCAATAGTTCCCAATTGTAATTTATCCCAACCTAAATTTACAGCAGGAAAACCAGAAGCCGTAGCTGTTATTCCTTCATTATAATTGTAAATGTATTCTTGTCCGATAGTAGCATCAAACTTGTGAATTTTATTGAAGGTTTTACTAAACGTTAATACGTTGTTGTAGTTTAAACGTGTCGAAATATTGTGTGTAACGCCACCATTTGCACCACCGCTTCTAATGGCTTGAATACCTCTGGAATCATTAAAATATTTGCTTTTCATGCTATTATCAGTATAACTCACCAGTCCGCGATAAATTAAATTTGGTGTGATATTGTACTGAAACTGTAAACTCATATTGATAGATCGTGTGATTGCTTCTCTTTTTTGGCTGTCAATTGTTATAAGCGGACTTTGAAATGCTGGTGAACTCTGATTGTCTAATGGATCTACAACCAGGTATTTAAGATCTTCATCTGATCCTGTTTTTCCAATTGTAGGTCTGTATTGCAATAAAGTTTGCAACATGCTTAATCTTGCATTTCCTCCATCTTGCGTAGATAATCCGGTTACTTTCTGGTTCGAATAATTTACGATTGCGTTAACTGTAAACTTTTTGCTGATATTATTTATAACGTTTAGTTTGGCAATATTTTTTACAGAACCGCTTCCAAGTAAAATTCCCTGATCGTTGTTTACAGAATAGAATGCGTTGTATTTGGTATCATTTTCGCCTCCGCTGATGCTTATTTTGTGGTATTGACTTTCTACTGCATTTCCAAAAACCTCGTCTTGCCAGTCAATTCCTTTTCGGTTTTTATAAAGGCCTTCTAATTCATCATAAGTACCAAAAGCGTTTACAAATTTTGTCATTCTGGTATCATCAGTTGCAGCTTCATACAGTAATTGTGTGTACTGATATGGATTTAATACTGGAAGTGTTTTTGCAATCGTTTTTATTCCTCCATAAGTATCATAACTAATGGTTAATTTGCCTCCTTTAACTTTTTTGGTCGTTACCAAAACTACTCCGTTTGCACCCTGAGCACCGTAGATAGAAGTAGAGGCAGCATCTTTTAAAACATCTATAGATTCAATATCCATTGGATCTAAAAAACTTAATCCTCCGGTTTGTGCAACGCCATCAACTACATACAAAGGTTCGTTACTTTGGGTAATAGAACTTCCCCCTCTAATTCTAAGCGAAGGTTCAGCACCCGGAGTTCCGTCAGACATCGTAACCTGCATACCTGCAATACGACCTTGCAAAGCCTGAGCTACGTTTTGTACTGGAACTTTTGCCAGTTCTTGTCCTTTTACAGATGAGATGGCTCCCGTAAGATCTTTTCGTGTTTTGGTTCCGTAACCTACTACAACTACCTCGTCAAGATTATTAGTATCGTCGATTAGTTTAGTATTAATTTGTGTTCTGTTTTTAACGTGTTCTTCTTTCGGTTTTGTTCCAATAAAAGTAAACACCAAAATAGCATTCGGTTTTACTTTAATTTGATAATCACCATCCATAGAAGTAACGGTAGCATTTTTGGTTCCTTTTTCAGAAACAGTTGCTCCGGGCATTGGCATATTTTGCATATCGGTTACTACACCTTTTACGGTAATAATATCCTGTCCATACATCATTTTGCATGTAGTTAGCAACAAAAATAAAAATATAGTCCTTTTCATAATTTTTTTTTAAACCGGAACAAGTTTTTACTCTTAATTCCTATTGATGTTATTTAAGTTGAGTTTTGGTCTTATTACTTAGATCAGCCACTGGATCTTTTTATTTGTGGTGAAAATTATAACAATTTATTAACCTGATAAAGGTGCTGGGGAATTTTGCGCCGGGTAAATAAAAATAGATTTTGCAGAAGTCGGTTTGTTTCTTTTGGATTGGTCATGTTTTTTTTGGATTTAATTAAAACAAATATATAAATCGGGTCTGCATGACAGTTTTGAATATGTCCAAAATACTATTGAATTTGATTAATACAACGTTTTAGTTGCCCGTAAACACAGGGAAAATTAGGTTTTTATGTTGTTTTTGTAATATGTTTTTTTTAAGAAACTCTCGTAATTACTACTCAATCTTGAAATATGTTGTGTTGCATATAAGTTAAACGAAAGGAAGCAAAATGTTAAGCTAAATACGGGTGTTTTAAGGTGATTTTTAATGTTAGATTTATCTATTTATTTCTTTCATTCAGATAAAACTTATTAATTTAAAAATCAAGCGATGATTTATTCTTAGATGATTTAAATTAAAATTTTAAGATTGGTTTTTATTTCCAATAATTTGGTCAAAATTCGTAAAAGTTATAACATTCAAAAAGCGTTTTTTAAAGGAAAGGAAGAGATAAAAAAGAAAAAATAACTAAGATTTAGAGTATCCTTTCCGAGAAGAGTCTTTTTGTTTTTATTCGATAAATGAATTAAAAACTAAATAGAAATATCAGTTTACAGTATTGCAAAAAAAAGACGCCTAAAGAATACTTTTAGGCGTCTGGGCATATGTATAGAAGAAAAGTTTTTACTCTTTTAGAGTCGTTTTTACTTGGCTTTTTTTACCATCAATTGTAATTGTTAAACTGATATTTCCTTTTTCGAAGTCATTATCAGAATTAGTCTTGATGCTGATTTTAGGAGCTTTATTTCCGTCAAACGGATATACTACGCTTATAAATTGTTGTGTTATAGCATCTTTTTTTTGTTTCTCGAAAACAAAAGCTGGTCGCGCTGTTTCTTTTGCATAGACATAAGATACTTTTCCTTCTTCTTCATTCAATACTAGTTTATCTGTATTTAAGGATTGAATTAGCAGGTTATTTCCATCTTCGTAAGTGGTGTACACTTTGTTGTTTTCTTTATCATAAACAGGTTTACTGTCTTCTTTTAATTGAAAATGTACGCCAAGATTTCCTATTGCTTTGCCAATGGCTTTATCGATAACTAAAAAGTATTTTTGATCGATAAAAAGTACGCTACGCTGATGATCTAAATCAGTATAACTTGGATTGTTATAGGTTAGAATATCTAGTTTTTTATCTGTTTTCCATTTGTTTTCCTGAGCTTTGGTAATGACCATATTTTGGTTGTCGAGCGTCAAAGTGCTATGAACTCTGGTTTGACGGTACCAGTTTCTCATCTTGGTAACTTCGGCATCTCCGCTGTAAATGTAACATCCTGTATCTGGTGTAAAATTGCGTCCTTTTACCCAAAGTTCAAACGTTCCGTTGTCTGGTTGCGCATGAAATTCAGCCGGAGGACCTGCTTTTAAAATCATAACTGTAGATTTATTATTCCAGCCGTTTCTAAAAGTATAAAAACCTCCATTTGATAAGGCGTGCGATAAATAACTTGATCTGCCTTCGGCACCATCGGTCGCAAAATATTTAATAAGTTCGTTGTCAGGGAATATTTTCGACCAGCTTGCAAAAAGCTTTATTCTTGCATTTTTATCACTTGTCCATGAATCTCCAAACATTGGATTGCTGTAATCCGGAAATGAAATATTGGCTGTAGCAATTATCATTTTCTCGATTGTATTGATGTAAGTATCCGGAAACTCTTTTTCCAGACCCGCCATTTTTGCTGAGTTGTATGCTTTTAGGAAAATCTCGATACAAGCTATATGATACGTAGGAGAAAGTTCCCATTGAACACCATCGGCCAGGACTTGAAGTTTTATTTCGCGGTTTAAAATTTCGATACCGCTTTTGCGCCATCCATCGGCAAGTTTAAGTTCAGGAAAAGAAGCGCCGGCACCTAAAACGCGTTGCGCTTCAAACAATAAATGATTTCCTTCTTTACTGTAATGCTCAGGAATGTAAGCGGTTTGTTTGCTAAAGCTGTTTAAGAATTCTAATAAAAATGCAGGCGTAAAATTTGGAGAAAGTACAAATAAATTAAATGTTCCTGGAAGACTTTGTATGCGCTCTGATACTTCGAGCGGACGCCATGCGATTTGATCATTTTCTTTAGAACGCCCTAAATAATTCTTTTTCTCCCAATCGCGAAACTGAAAAATCCATTCTTTAGCATATTTTTCATCACCAGAACTGCGATACGCCATTCCCATTGGTTGCCACCACGTAACGCGGTGAAGTTGCCAACGAACTTCATTGTCTTTTACAGGCCAATAATCCCAGTTTATGTCTTTTCCGTAATCAAAGAAACCGTACCCTTTTTGTGGTTTAAATTGATGCAATAAGGCGTTATCTGCTTTTTCCTGATTTGCTTTTCCAATATCTTTTCCTCTAAAACGAGCTTCGTCACCAATATTAAAATCAGGATTTTTGATGTTCTTTCGATTACGATAATAGGTTAAAAGTTCACGCGCTGCCTCATCGAATTTACCTGAACTATAAAGAGATTTTACGTTCTCCAAACCTGAGTAATTGAGATTGATTGTATTAAAGCTTTCTTTGTTAATAGCAATTTCTTGTGCATTGCCAAAACAAATCGTCAGTAGCATAAAAAGTAATGCTGTTGTTTTTTTTAAATGTATCATCGGATTCTAGTTAAAATAACTTTAAATGTCTGTTTTTATTTAGACAGTCAAAGTTCATTATTGTTTTATTAATTTGACTGTTTTTTTATTGTTTCCTTGACGAATTTCTGCAAGGTATATTCCGGAACTCCAATTGCTGCCTATTGCAATAGTTTGTCCGTAGTTTGATTTTAATGTATTTAGGCGTCTTCCTAAAGTATCAAAAACATTTATAAAAATAGGTTCTTGTGAGTTGCTGTTTATATTAATTTTAAATTCTGTTTGCGTTGGGTTTGGAGCAACAACTACTTTTAATTCGTTTGTATCCAAATCAAAATCGTTTACGCCCAAAGTGGTTTTTACTAATTCAGTCTGGATTGTTAATCCGTTTATGGTGCTAAACGTAACATCTGTATTTGAGCCATTTGCAGTTGTAGTTACATTGTTGGCTGGCGTTGATAATACCCAACTTCCGGAAAGAGTTAGTGTCACCATATCTGTTTGTGCTGCTCTGTTTAAAATGGAATTTTGACTACTAATCTGACTCCAGGTATAGGTTTCGTTTGAAGTCAATAAACCTAAATTTGGATTGGTCAGACTTACTTTTAATTTATTGCCATTATCTGTTTTTTGAGTCATTACAACAGCTGGTTTGTTTACGCTTACCACAACATCGTAGGTAAAAACTGTTGCCGGAGTAAAAATAATATAACCAAATATCGCATCAGGAATATACTGTAGAATATGTGCCTGACTATTTTGATGATAAATTTTAAAGTATGATGCAAAATTATCTGCAACTTGTTTTGTTGTGGTCTGACCGCCTTGCATAACGACTGCATATTGAAATTTAGCCGAAAGTGGTGCAATACCATGATTCATATATGCCGTGGTAAAATTACCAGTTGTATTACCAGTATTGCTATTGTTAATAGAGTTTTGCTCGACACGATTAATAGTAACTGGGTCTGTATTAGTTGTGGGAACAACATAACCGTTTCCAATAGCATCAGTCGCCCATAAAGCTCCTGTTTGAGTTTGAGTAAAATTATTTCCTGTGGCAGCGGTTCCGTTTACATAAGTTGCAGTAGTGGTATTCGCTAATGCAGTTTGAAATAAAGTGGTATGAACAGGATAAGTTCCGTTGGTGTCCCTGATGTTAGACCCAAGACAAAGTATGATATTTTTAAAAAAGAAGTTAGATTTTAAAGCCGTCATAACCGTTGCAGAATTAACGTCTTTGTAATCCATACCAAAAACACCATTATTATCTAAGGCACCATGAGCAAGGAAATTTTTTCCGTTCATTTCTCGCATAATACCAGTTCCAAGAACGTTTAATGGGAGATAGGCAACGGTTGTTCCGGGAATATGCGACCAATCCCAACCATTTTCTGAAAAACCATTTGAAACGCGCGTTACAGGATTTCCTGTTGTTAATAGTTCTAATGCACCCGCCGAAGTATATCTGCCAAAAACATTTTCGGTACTCGAGTTTTCAAAATGCCAAATGTGTTTGCTTGTGCCTTTTACGCTTGCCTGAAATCCGTTGTATTTATGTACACTTAAACCCGCAAAAGGGAAACTAAATTGTCCTTCGGCTATTTCAGGAAGTGGAGAAAGTCCGGAATTTAGAGTTTGCAAAATATCCATTACACCACTTGGGGTATAAACCAAAGTAATTGATAATGCATTTTGACGAAGTAAAGCGGTATTGGCAGTCGTAGAAAGCGCCCAGAGCCTTACAAACTCTCTTCCTGCGTCGAGATTTGCAACTGGATCTGTTACGTATAAAAAAGCCAAAGCAGGTCGTAAATCGTTAAGAGCATCTGTATTGGTTGGAAATCTTCCAGCGAGTCCTAGAGGAATTTCAAAACCTTTACTGAATTTGCTGTAACTTAAAATGGCATTTTTTAAATTACTCTGGGCTTCCGGATTTAATTCGTAAGCGGTGTTTTTTAGCATCATATTCATGATCGAAGATTGCTGCAAAGCATCTACGCCATAAGAATTAGAATATGCTCCTCGATGATGATAAGTAATAAAATCAGGTTTGATACAATCGTTCCAGCCGTTGCTGATTTTTAGTGCATTGTCGATAAATCTTTTTAAGAAATCCATATCCGAAACTTTTGTACTAGAGGTATCATCCTGAGCTAAAACATAACAAAGTCGCTGCTGAATTGATGAGCGAATGATATCTGTATTAAAACCGGGATTGGTAAAATTAAAATTGGGATAATCTGGCGAAATAAAAGCGGTTAACGTTTTGAGTGCTCCTAAATGATGGGTAAATTCACCCGCCGCAATCAACTCCTCTTTCATTAAAAAAATGGCAGTTGCATATCCTGATGAGCGCAAGCATACGCCGTGCCCGCTGCTAATAACTTCTTCGGTTGCGGGAATTGCCAGATAAGCAAAATCTGTTGTACTGCTAATTCCTTTTGCTTTCATATAATTAAAAAGCTTTAAAATAAGATCTTTAACTGCTAAACTGCGATAATCCGGATTTGGACTTGTGACTGATCCTTTTAATTGATATAAAAACACCAACCGAATTAGTTTTTGTTCCACCAAAACCTGATACGCATTTTGATCTGCGCTTACGCTGAAATTCCAAACTGCACCTGGATTTGCAAAATCGTAAGCCGAGAGGTTTTTTGCTGCAATTCCGTTACTCAAAAAACGACTATATCTTTCGTTGACTTGTGCTTTCGAATAATCGAGATTTTCGCCTGTAAGCCAGTTGCTGTATTTTGTTTTTATAGCATTTATATCACTCAATTGAGCATGCGAAAAGTTAAATACTAAGGCAATTAGCCATACTGATAAAAGTAATTTTTTGCGCATAAGATTATTTTTAGAATGACTAATTGTTAGAATATATAAAAGCCTATAAAGTCTGTTTTATAGGAGTTATTTTTCCGTTGATGGATACGGTAATATCAATGATTCCATTTGATAGATTATGTCCGGAGTTTTCTGTGATTTTAACTTCTGGAGCCGTACTTCCATTAAACGGATATAATATCGAAATAAAACCTTCTGTTGTCTCGCTATTTTTTGGTTTTTCGAAAGCAAAAGCCGGACGAGGCGTTTCCTTTTGATATTGGTACGACACAAAACTGCTTTCCTCTTTTAGCGTTACTTTATCTTTGTTTAATAACTGTATTAAAAGATTATTGCCATCTGTATAATTGGTTACAATACTATTGTTTCCGGCATTCATCGTCGCTTTACTGTCTTCTTTTAAATTGTATCGAATGGCTAAGTTACCTTTGGCACTTCCTATTGCTCTGTCGATAATTATAAAGTAAGTTTGATTTACAAAAAGAAATGTTCTTTGATGATTTAGATCTTTATAACTAGGATTAGTGCTCGAAAGTACCTGAAGATCACCATCTGGTTGCCATTTGGTCACTTTTGCATTATTCTCGATATTCTCATTGTCCAGCGTTAAGGTTTGATGCGCTTTTGTCGAACGATACCAATCTCTTTTTGAGTTTTCCTGATTGCCTATATTGGCATAAATAAAACTACCTGAGTCAGGTGTAAAATCGCGTCCTTTTATCCATAAAACAAAATTACCATTGTCGGGATGAGAATGAAACTCTGCCGGAGGTCCTACTTTTATTTGCATCACAGTCGATTTGGTATCCCAGCCATTTCTAAAAGCATAAAATCCTGCATTTGGCAAACTGCTCGACAAATAATCAGGTTGGTTACCTGATGCTCCATCTGTGGCATAATATTCAATTACTTTCTCTTTAGGGAAAACACTTGCCCATAATTGATAATTTTTGAGCATTAGAGTTTTATTGGTCATAAACGAATTTCCATAAAGCGGAAATGTATAATCCGGAAAGGAGTATTTACCTACTGCCAAAATCATTTTTTTGACCAAATCGCGGTAACTTTCCGGAAACTCATTTTCGGCACCGTTTAATTGTGCAATTTGCAGTGCATCCAAAAATATTTTAATGGTTCCAATATGATAAGAGGGAGACAACTCAAACTGAATTCCATCTGGTAATACTTGCTTTTTAATTTCTTCGTTTAAAATCACAATTCCACTTTTGCGCCAAGCTTCGGCCTGTTTCATTTCGGGAAACGAGCTTCCGGCGCACATCATATGTACAGCTTCATACAATCTATGATTGCCAATATCAGTATAATTGTTCTTTACATAATTTGCCTGCTCATTGTAGGAGTTTAAATATTCCATTAAGAAAGCAGGAGTAAAGTTGGGCGAATTCACAAACAAGTTAAAATATCCGGACCAATGGTTCAATCTAAAAGAAACCACAAAAGCTTTCCAAGCATAGTCTTTATCATCTGGATAAGCACCTTGTTTGTTTTTCTTTATCCAGTCGCGCACCTCAAAAATCCATTCTTTTGCATATTGTTCGTCACTCGTACTGCGGTATACAATACCCAAAGATTCCCAAAAAGCAGTTCTGTGCAAAAAGGTAGTAAGCAATTGATCTTGTACAGGACGATATTGCCAATTAATGTCTTTGCCATAATCAAATGTTGGATAACCTTTGTGAGGTTTAAATTTATGGACTAAAATATCATTGGCAAGTTGCAGTGTATTTTCGTTTACTTTTTTGCCTGCAAATTTTGCATTGTCTTCAAGATTATAATCTAAAAGTTTAACATTGGTACGATTGCGGTAGTATTTTAAAAGTTCTTTTGCTGCATCGTCGTATTTACTCGAATTGACCAAGTTTTTTACTTTTTCAAGTCCTTTGTATTCGAGGTTTATATTGTCGAAACTTAATGCACTGATTTTAGCTTCCTGCGCAAGAATACTTTGCGCAAAAAGCCAAAAAAAACAAGAAACAAATATTTTTTTTAAGTTCATCATCGTTAGTTGATTGAATTACGATTTTTCGACAAATCAATTTTTTTAATGGCTGCGTATCTTTTTAGAGCCTCAAGATAATAGTAATCTGCATAATCTAGCGGTGTATCGATTTCTGAATTGTATAAAAAAGCTCCAACGCTATGTTTCAATAAAAAATAACTGTTTTCTCCCGGCTTTGCTAAATAAGCATCAGACGAAAGCGATTTTAAAATATCCTCGGCATAATCGGCATACTTTTTTCCGTCTTTAACCTGAGTGCTTAAATCTAATAATGCCGATGCAATTACTGCTGCTGCCGATGCGTCTCTTGGTGCAAGCTCAGCAGTATCCAAAGCATTATGAACATCAAAATCCCAAACCGGAACTTTGTCTTTTGGCATTTTAGGATGATTCATAATAAAAGAAGCAATATGTTCTGCCTGATCTAAAAACTTCGGATTTTTAGTATTCTCATAACACATTGTATATCCGTACAATCCCCAAGCTTGTCCGCGTGCCCAAGCCGAATCATCTGTAACGCCTTGATGTGTTCCTTTTTTTAATACTTTACCTGTTTTTGGGTCATAATCTACTAAGTGATACGAACTGTAATCTTTTCTAAAATGATTTTTTATTGTCGTTAAAGCGTGCGTACTAGCTGCTTTTGCATATTCGGGTTTATTGAATTGGTTGGCACTCCAATATAAATATTCCAAATTCATCATATTATCGATAATTACAGGGTAATGCAACCAAGGAAAATCCCATGAACGAATTGTTCCCACTGTTGGGCTAAAACGTGCGTAAAGATTTGCAGCTCCATCTGCAAGAACAGGAAGATAGGTTTTGTCGCCGGTAATTCGGTACGCATTTCCGTAAGAACAGAATAACATAAAACCAACATCGTGGGTATTTTTTATGTTTCGGATAGAGTCTAAAGCGATTGTAAATTTTTTTGCTTGTTCTGCCAAAGTCTTATCTCCTGTAAGTTCGTAGCCATACCAAAGACTTCCCGGAAAAAAACCAGTTGTCCAATCTGTCAATCCGGCAATTCTAACTGTTCCATTAGGATTAACAGAACGTGGATTTTTGCCGGGTTTATAGGTTTGTGCCGCTTTATTTAACTGAAAATTGATTACTTCGGATGTTTTCTTAAACCAATCCAACGATGGATCTTGTTGTTTAAGTTGGGCAAACGTATTTATTGAAAAGGCAGTGATAGCTAAAAATAAGGCTAAGGTTTTTTTCATTGGTTAATCTTTTAGATTTATGATCTGTTTGTTCTAATGCTTCGATTGAGCGAAGTTAGAGTTGAGTTCCAAAAAGGTCTTTCAGTTTTTATCATAAAACTTTCAAATTTGTGTAATCTTCCTGTTTTTAGTGTTTCTGGGTGGTTTTTTTAGCGTTTTAAAATAAGTTTTTTAAATGCGTTGCAGTAATTGGTCCAGAAAATAAGCTTTTGTTTGTAATTGATTAGGTTTTTGCAAATTCAAAATTTTGTGTTGATTTGTTTCAAATTAATAAAGTAGACTTGTTTCAAAATGCACTGTCGTGTTTCAATTTATAAAATGAAACCTGTTTCTAAAAAACGATTTCCTTTTTATTTGTAATTTAATTCTCAATTAAAAAAGTAAAAATGTCTGTCCCAAAAGAATTGTACAATGTCAAATTTGTTGAGTACAACGAATCACTAAAGATTTTGTATCTAGTAGATGACAACTTTAAGTCAATTTGTGATGAATACTGTAAGAGCAAATTAAAAGCGGAGAAATTTAAACAGAAATTTGAGAAAAATTTCAAGCATAAATTAGAATACGAAAATTTATCAAAAGAATTAGAAGAAGAAATTCTAATTTATTTGATTCGAAAAGGATGAAGATGCTGCGAAAGAATGGGAAAGAATTGTTCCCAAAACTTTTTACAAGATTAAAATAGGGTAGCGATATAATTTCTAAAACCTGATTTTAAGAATTGCTCTCTATGATTTTTTGTATGCTGTCGATAAAAAGCTCCGTGTTTTTAACTTCCTGGTTAATGTAGATATCATAATTTGCTAGTTTAAACTGTTCGATAATATCTTTTTTTAAATACTTTATAATAGATTCTATACTTCGATTTTGACTTTCAGGATTGCTTTTTAATTCTCTTTGTTTGCTTTCCAGATATTGTAAACTACTTTTTAATCTTTGAATGTTTAATTTTTCCAATCCTTTATTCTAATTTAAAATTTATCAAAAAACACCAATTATTAGTAGGATAGTATTTTTAAGAGATTCTAAAAAAACACTATAAACTACTGTGTTTGCCTACATACGTACAATTAGAGAATTTAGTTTTTGATAATATTTACACAATTCCCGGATTAGTTTTTAAAATCCCCAAACATTAATGTTAGTTATCTGAAGATCTTTTACTTATAAATAAGTTTTGTTGAGTGAGTTTTGATAAAAAAAATATAAAATTCTTTTGTATTCTTAAAGTTTATCGTAATATTGCAATATAGATATAAAACAATGGGAGCTACAAAAACAGATCATTTTACAGAAAACCAAAACGAACTCGCGATTTTGGCAAAAGCTTTAGGGCATCCTGCTCGAATCGCAATTATGGAATATCTTCTAAAAGTTGATGCTTGTATTTGCGGAGATATAGTGAATGAATTGCCACTTTCTCAGCCAACAGTTTCGCAACATCTTAAAGAATTAAAAAATGCAGGTTTGATTAAAGGCAATATTGAAGGTAACTCTATTTGCTATTGTATTAATGAACCCGGATTAGAAAAAATTAAAGGATTTTTTGAACACATTAGCAATCATTTAAAGAAAAAAAGAAACGATTGCTGCTAATTTTTAAAAACAACAAAATATGAAACTTTCAGAAATTAAAAAGATATTAAATACGGTAGAAGCGGTAAATTTTGAATTGCCAAATGGAACTTTTGTTCCAGAGTATTTTCATGTAACCGAAGTAGGTTTGATTACTAAAAACTTTATTGATTGCGGTGGAGTAGTTAGAAATGAAACAAAAGTAAATTTTCAGCTTTGGGATGCAAATGATTATGAACACAGATTGAAACCTCAAAAACTAATTCATATAATAGCACTTTCAGAAAAGGTTTTAGGGATAGAAGATCATGAAATTGAGGTAGAATATCAAGATGCAACAATTGGTAAATATGATCTTGATTTTAATGGTAAAAACTTTATTTTATTAAATAAACAAACGGCTTGTTTAGCACAGGATCAATGCGGAATTCCAGCAGAAAAAAGTATGTTTAAAACCGTGGGCGATACAAACGAAGCAAATACTTGCACGCCAGGCGGAAGTTGTTGCTAATTTTAAGTAAAAACATATGATATATAGCAAAATAAAAAATACAATTGACAGTTTTGATTTTAATCAGATTTCTGAAGATCGTAAAAGTGTGTTGCAGCCGTTAATAGATTACATTCAAGATAAAGTAAACAACAAGCAGGAAATTAGACTTAATTTAATTTGTACGCATAATTCAAGACGAAGTCATTTGTCTCAGGTTTGGGCGCAAACTGCAAGTGCATTTTATAAGGTAAAAAATGTTACTTGTTATTCTGGGGGTACGGAGGCGACAGCTTTATATTCGATGGTTGTTGAAACCTTAGAACAAAATGGATTTATGATAAAGGCCATTTCAACTGGAAATAATTCCATTTATTCCATAAAGTTTTCGGCAAACGAACATCCTGTTATTGGATTTTCTAAAACATATGATGATATTTTTAATCCCGAAAGTGAATTTGTAGCCATAATGACTTGCTCGCAAGCTGATGGAGGTTGTCCGTTTATTGCTGGTGCTGAAAAACGCATTCCAATTACTTTTGAAGATCCAAAAGTATCTGATGGAACAGTTCAGCAAAAACAAATTTATCAGGATCGCAGTCTTCAAATAGGAACTGAAATGTTTTATGTTTTCTCTCAAATTCAGCAGTAAAAATGTCGGGAAATAATTGTACGCCCATAGTGGAGCGAAAGAAATTAAATTTATTGGATCGATTTTTAACGCTTTGGATTTTTCTCGCTATGGCTCTTGGTATTGTAATTGGTTATTTTATACCATCAATCGGTAATTTTATTAATTCTTTTTCAAGCGGAACAACCAATATTCCGTTAGCAATTGGATTAATACTAATGATGTATCCTCCGTTGGCAAAAGTAAAATACAACCATTTGGGGCAAGTTTTTAGAAGCACTAAAATATTAGGAGCATCTTTATTTTTAAATTGGATTGTTGGTCCAGTTTTAATGTTTTTATTAGCGTTGCTTTTTTTAAACGGATATTCTGAATATATGATTGGGGTCATTCTTATTGGATTAGCACGTTGTATTGCGATGGTAGTGGTTTGGAATGATCTGGCTGATGGAAATAGAGAATATGCTGCCGGACTTATAGCATTAAATAGTATTTTTCAAGTTTTACTTTATAGCGTATATGCTTATTTCTTTATTACAATTTTGCCTCCATATTTTGGATACAAAGGTTTTGAAGTTAATATCAGTATTGGTCAAATTGCAGAAAGCGTGGGTATTTATTTAGGTATTCCTTTTGCACTTGGAATCATAAGCCGCTACACTCTTATAGCGTGGAAAGGAATAGAATGGTTTGAGAAGAAATACGTTTCTTTTATTTCGCCAATAACACTTATTTCTTTGCTATTTACAATCATTGTTATGTTTAGTCTTAAAGGAGAGTTAATCGTACAAATTCCTATGGATGTAGTTCGTATTGCTATACCATTGGTAATTTACTTTTGTATAATGTTTGTGATCAGTTTTCTGGTTGGAAAATATTTTGGAGCCGATTATTCAAAAGCCACCGCTATAGCTTTTACGGCAACAGGTAATAATTTCGAATTGGCAATTGCAGTTGCAATTGGTGTTTTTGGAATAAATAGCGGAGAAGCATTTGCAGGAGTTATAGGGCCGTTGGTTGAGGTTCCTGTTTTAATTGCGTTAGTAAATGTTTCTTTTTGGTTTCGAAAGAAATATTATGCTGTAAATAGTTAGGTATTGGGTAATTTTTTCTAATAAGAGATTCATTAAAGTAATTTATTAAATGAAATCTAGAACTTATAGAAACAAGAAAAGAGACGATCGTTCGTCTCTTTTCTATTATCTAAAAATCTAATTTGTATTGCTTTTTCTAACTTAAACAAAAACAACTTAATATCATTATACTTTAAAGATTAATTTCTTTTTATAGAAAACCCATAATATAAGTGACCAAAAAATGGCATACAAAATTGCATAAGCTAATGAAGAATTTAACGGATTTTCGAACCAAGTTTCAATTCCAAATTTATAAATCAAAGTTTGAAGATTGATTTGTTCTGTCGCGATTTCCGGACTTTGAACTTTTATAGAACTTAATACTCTTGGAATCACTCCAGAAAAGAAAAACACAATCATAGGATTTACACCCCAAATCAAGAACAGTTTTGTCCATTTTTTATAATTGGCAATATCTATAATGTAGTACAATATAGTTAGGCAAATTGTTGCAATACCGGCAGTATATAATACATAAGAACTTGTCCAGAGTGATTTATTGATTGGGAATATAGTACTCCAGAGTAAACCAGAGATTACCAAAACAATTCCTGCAATAGCTAATTTTTTAGCGATTTCAATTTTAGCAATTTGCAAGTTTAATAATTGCCCAATAAACATTCCGATAATACCTGTTCCAATAGCGGGTAAAGTACTCAAAATACCTTCTGGATCCCAAGTTTTAGAAGATGCCCATAAATGTCCTTCTAAAAGTAAATTGTCTAACCACGCCGCAAGATTAGTTCCTTTTTCAAAATTAGCTTCACCAAATCCTGGAACAGGAACAAAAGCCATTAAAAGCCAATAACCTACTAATAATGAGGCGGCAACCAGAAGTTGTGTTTTTAAGTTTGTTTTTAAATATAAAATCGAAGCGAAGAAATAGACAATTCCTATTCGTTGTAAAACTCCAGGAATTCTAGTGTCCTGAAATGATTCTAAATTACTGTATGTTAAACCCAATAATATGGCAAAGATTCCAACGGCGAGATAGGTTTTAACTTTTAAACTAAAGTTTCCTAAAAGTGCATATGCAACAGCAAAAGTTATAATTAATCTTATTGCTAACAATGGGATTCCTTCCAAATCGAACAAATGAATTCTACTAAAACAACTCAGGAAAAAACCTAAACAGAATATTCTAAGTGAACGAACTAAGATTTTATTAAAAACTGCCCAATCAAAATGTTTTGTTGGCATTGCAAATGGTATTGCAGTTCCCATTATAAAAACAAAGAATGGAAAAACCAAGTCAGTAGGCGTACAGCCGTGCCACTCTGCATGTTCTAACGGCGGATATATTGATGACCAACTGCCTGGGTTGTTGACTATGGTCATTAATAAAATAGTAAATCCTCTAAATACGTCGAGAGATGTTAAACGTTCTTTTGTCATAGGTTTGGTTGTTTTGGGTTCAATTAAAATATAAGTGTCAGGCTGAGCGGAGTCGAAGCCCTTTTAAGGTCATAAGCCTTCGACTCCGCTCAGGATGACATTGAATTTATAAGTTCTTATTTTATAATAGCTTCCTGAATTATTTTCTGAATGTCTTCTCGAATTTTTCCTTTAGCAAGTTTATTTCCATCATCACCAACATTAGGAAAAGTTCTGTTGGATAAAAACACATAAACAATTTCTGTTTCCGGATCTACCCAAGCAATATCTCCTGTAAATCCAGTATGTCCAAAACTAGACTCAGAAACGCAGGCACAAGTTGGTCCATCTTTGCCAATTCTTTTATCAAAACCTAAACCTCTCTGAACGCCTTGATCTTTGTAATAGCAAGTATTAAAAGCATCAAATGTTTGCTCAGAAAAATATTGTTTATTACCGTAATTTCCTTTTTGTAAATACAATTGCATCATTTTGGCAACATCCATTGCATTCGAAAAAATTCCTGCATGACCTGCAACTCCGCCTTCCATAGCGGCCGCCATATCGTGCACATAACCCTGAATAAGCTGATGTCTAAAATAAGTATCGATCTCTGTAGGAGCAATGCTGTTTTTGTCGAATTTGTTTAGCGCATTGTACAAGGTATTGTTCATACCAAGTGTGCTGAAAAAATTCTGCTGACTCAAATCTTCTAATTTTGTATGCGTTTTTCTTTCCAGATATTCTTTTAGAATGATAAAAGTAAAATCGCTGTATTTGTATTCTTTTTTTAGTGATAACGGACTATCTGCAATGATTTTCATGATCGTATCGTGATAATCATCTCTAATAAATAAGCTATCTGCGACTTTCGTCGAAAACTTAGAATCGGCTATTTTGCGATAATATTTAGCCGAAGGTTTTCCGTCACTGTCCAAAGTTGCTTTATAAAAAGGAATCCAAGCCTGAAGCCCTGCATAATGCGTTAGTAAATCTTTAAAGCTGATGTTTTCTTTGTTTGTTTTGGCAAAAAAAGGCACCATATCTTTTAGTTTGGTATCTAGTGTCACTTTATTTTTATCGTACAATTGCATAACATTTGGCAATGTCGAGATCATTTTTGAAATTGAAGCGACATCATATAAATCTGAGTTTGTAACTTTTCGAACATTGTCATAGGTTTGGTAACCGTATGATTTCTGAAAAATCACACTTCCTTTTCTAGCTACAAGAACTTGCATTCCGGGAGTCATTTTACCATCAATTGCTTTTTGTGCAACAGCATCAATTTTAGATAAAATAGCAGGATTCATATCTACATTTTCAGGCATTGTAAAAGCCAAACGATTTAATTTTTCGGTCGATAAACCATCGTTTACACTAAAACTGGTATTAATAGATACGGGTAATTTTCCTTTTGCTCCAATTGCTCCAAATAACAATTCTGCCGAAACCACCTGACTGATATTTGAGTTTTGGTAAGAAACGACTAGACCTTCGATATCATCAAAATTTGTGATTGGCAATAACGAATAAGGTTTTGTGAAAATATCTAAAATTACTTTGTTATGTTTCGCAATTTCTTGCAGCCAAAGCAATTCAGTATCTGTAAAGTTTTGTTTTTCCCACGTTTTATTCAGTTTATGAAAACCAATAATTACGGTGTCATAATTTTTTAATTCGTTGTTGAGACTTTCAAGATTGGTGTTCGATACCTCTGTAACTTCTGTATATTTTTTTAAAGCTGTTACAAATGTGCTGTTTACATCGTCACCCAATTTTACGTAGGCAATTTTTTGATCTAAGTTTTTGATAGGAAGTATTTCCTTTTCATTTTTTAAAACCGTAATTGCGTTTTCATACAGCTTATAATGCAAAGCATCATTTTTTGACGGATTAAGGTCATTGTAAATATTAGCCATATCTATAGGCTTGTATTTGTTTAATCCGGCTTTGAATTTGTAATGCAATATTTTTTTTACGGAGTGTGCCAAACGTTCTTCGGTAATGGTGCCGTCGGTGTAGGCTGCTTCGAGTTTTTCGACCGCTACAGGAACATTTTCCGGACAAAGTAAAATATCGTTACCGGCAAGAATTACAGCTATTTCCAGTTCTCCCGGCGGTTTAAAATTGCTTGCGCCTTTCATGGCCAAACCATCGGTAAAAATTAAGCCTTCAAAGCCTAGCTCTTTTTGAAGTAAGTTAGTCACGATTTCATAAGATGCCGAAGAAGGATAATTGGGTCTTGGATCTAAACTTGGAATACTAAGATGTGCTACCATTACAGAAACTAAGCCTTCATCAAACATTCGTTTGTACGGATATAACTCGACTAACTCTAAGCGCTCCTTAGAAAAATCGACAACTGGCAATGCTTTATGCGAATCTGTCGAAGTGTCTCCGTGACCGGGAAAGTGTTTTCCGGTACTAAAAACGCCCTTACTTTCTACACCTTTCATCAAGGCAATGGCTTTGTTGCTTACATTAACTTTGTCCTCGCCAAAAGAACGATTACCAATTATAGGATTTTTAGGATTGGTATTAATATCTAAAACAGGAGCGAAGTTAAAGTGAAGTCCAATTCGTTTGTTTTCAGTAGCGATGTTTTCTCCCACTTTTTCAATTAAACTCAAATCCTGAATGGCCCCCAAAGTCATATTCCACGGATAAGTGTAAGTGGAGTCTAATCGCATTCCTAGTCCCCATTCGCCGTCAATTGCAACAAACAAAGGAACTTTTGCTTTTGATTGATATAGGTTTGTCAATTTTGCCTGACGAACCGGACCTCCTTGAAAAAAGATTACGCCACCTACTTTGTAGTTTTGAACTAAATCATTGACTTGTTTGGTATGAAGTGAATCTTTGTTAGAATAGGCCGAAATCATGAACAATTGTCCAATTTTTTCACGAATGGTCATTTTGTTATAAATGCTGTCAACCCAAGCCGTTTCGCGATCTGTATCTTTGAAAAAAGTTTTTTTCTCCGTTTTATCTTTAGCGCTGTATACAACGGTATCTTTTAAAGGAATGTCTTTTTTTGAATCTGTAACTGCATTGTTTTTTTTAACAGCACAATTGGTGATTAAAAATAAAAATGAAGCACAAAGGCTAATCTTTATGATGTAATCTTTCATAATTATAAGTTTTGGAGCAATTAAACTTTAAAGTGTTTTTAGAATTCAATTGCTTAATTTTTTGTGTTTTTAGGGCAGGTTAAAAACTTATTTTATTGCTGCTTTTTGAACTTGTCAGGAATAATCCTAAATACGTTATTAATCCGTTTAGGAGTATTAATTCGTTGTCGAACACGTAACCTGAAAATAGTACTTTCGAATTTTCGTTGATTAAATAGGTGAAGAAAGGCGATAACAAACAAATTAGTGGAACTAATTTGTCGCTCACATTTCTTGATTTTTGGAACAATCCAAAAGCATATAATCCTAGTAATGGACCATAAGTATAAGATGCTACTTTAAAGATCATTCCAACAACAGAACTGTCGTTGATTGTATTGAAAATAATGATCACGAAGAATATCAATGCCGAAAAACTAATGTGTACGATATGTCTTGTTCGAACGGTATTTTTCTTGCTGTTTTCGGCTTTATCCATACCCAAAAAGTCTACGCAAAAAGAAGTAGTTAAGGCTGTTAATGCCGAATCTGTTGTGGCAAAAGTTGCAGCGATAATTCCCAGTAAAAATACTATTGCCGGAATTGTAGCTAAATGATTTAAGGCGATTTCAGGAAAAAGTAAATCGGTTCTTGGTTTGCCTGTAATTAAATCAGTTGGAATCGCGATCCCGTTTTTATTTGCGTAAATGTACAATAGCGCACCAACACTCAAAAAGAAGATGTTAATAATTACAAAGATTCCTGTAAAAGTAAACATGTTCTTTTGTGCTTCGCCAATGTTTTTGCAACTTAGGTTTTTTTGCATTAAATCCTGATCTAGTCCAGTCATGGCAATAGTTACAAACATTCCGCCTAAGATCTGTTTTACAAAATGAAATTTACTTCCGAAGAAATCATCAAAGAAAAATATTTTAGAATAGTTGCTATTTTTTACTTCTTCGAATGCACCAATTGCACTCAAATCCATTCGGTCGCAAATAAAGTAGATCGTAAGAAAAACTGATGTTACCAGAAAAAACGTTTGTAAAGTATCTGTTATAATAATGGTTTTTAATCCGCCTCTATACGTATACGAGAATATTAGAATTAAAGAAATCAACACGGTAAAAGCAAACGGAATATGATAAAAATCAAATACAAAACGCTGCAAAACAATTACTACCAAATAAAGTCTGAAGGCAGAACTTACAGTTCTACTAATTAAGAAAATAGATGCTGCAGTTTTGTAACTGTAAAAACCCATTCTTTGCTCAATATATCCGTAAATAGAAGTCAAGTTCATTCTATAATACAAAGGCAAAAGCAACTTTGTAATTACTATAAATCCAAGTGCATTACCCAGTACAAATTGAAAATATTTGAATTGTTCGCCGCTTGGAGCGCCCACTTCTCCGGGAACAGATATAAAAGTTACTCCCGAAAGAGCTGTTCCTATCATCCCAAAAGCAACTAAATACCATTTTGAGTTTTTGTTTGCCGTAAAAAAAGCGTCGTTTCCGCTATCTTTTCGGCTCACTCGATGTGAGATATAGAATAAAGTTCCGAAATAAATGATGATTAGGATTAGAATTGTACTTGGTGTCATTTTAAAGCTTTATTGGTTTGGTTTTTATGCTGTAGTTAAGACCTAACAGTCCCGAGGTTTCGTGACTGTTAGGTCTTGGTAAAATCTTATCAGTTATAGATTATGGTTTGATTGGTATAAATCTATAAAAGATTTTAAAGAGTTTGGGAGTTAGACTTCCAGATTTTTATTTTCGGCAAGTAAAACTGCTCTTACGCTTTTGTGTTTTTTGAGTAATTCAGAAGCTTTTTTCTCGTCGATTTTAAGTTCTTCAACAATCATTTCAACACCTCTTTGTACTAGTTTTTTATTAGACAATTGCATGTCTATCATTTTATTGCCATAAATTCTGCCAAGCTTAATCATAACCGAAGTCGAGATCATGTTTAAAGCCAATTTTTGCGATGTTCCGGCTTTCATTCTTGTACTTCCTGTAAGGAATTCTGGACCTACAATTAATTCGATAGGATAATCTGCTTGTTTAGAGATAAGACTTGCGCTATTGCACGAAATACTACCTGTGGCAATATTGTTTTCTCTGGCTTTTTTTAGTCCTCCAATAACATAAGGAGTGTTTCCGGAAGCAGCAATACCAATTACTACATCTAAACTCGAAATGTCGTAAGCAGATAAATCTCTCCAGGCTTGATTAATATCATCTTCTGCATTTTCTACCGCTTTTCTAATAGCCGAGTCACCACCCGCTATAATTCCAATAATCCAGTTGTCCGGAACTCCAAAAGTAGGAGGGCATTCTGAGGCATCAAGAATACCAATTCTTCCAGATGTACCTGCGCCAATATAAAATAACCTTCCGCCAAGTTTCATTTTAGAAACAATAACATCGACTAGTTTTTCAATATTTGGAATTTGTTTTTCAATTATATCGGCTACTTTTTTATCTTCATTATTTATACTTGTAAGTAATTCATTTGTGCTCATTTTATCTAAATTAGAATAAAGTGATTCACGTTCTGTGTCTGGATTTACTTTTGCCATTTCTATTTGATTTTTTTTATTTTAATTTTTTTTGGAGACAGTTTAACTGTTATTTATAAAGTAGATATTTTATGCGCATTTTTTTGAAGGCTTCTAAATCCTTCACCCAGCTTTTTCTGATCATTTCTTCAGAAGTTCCGCTTTCAATTTGTTGTTGTAATTTTTTTGTTCCGGCAAGTTTTGTGAAAAAGCCATTAAAGAATTTTGTTTTGTCGCTCGTGTTTTGATAGGCTTTAAGCAACCATTTTAGCTCTAATTGTTTCAGTTTTGGATAAGCTGTTAAGTCTTCGCCAAAACATTCTTTGCCATTGTATAATGGATCTTTGGCACCAAAATTTGGTTTAGGTGTAAAACTAAAATTAGTTTTGGTTAAAAAAGGCGAACCATAAATTTGAAATTGTTTTTCGGTTCCGCGTCCCATACTTACATTCGTTCCTTCAAATAAACATAAACTTGCGTAAAGATTTATAGATTGATCGTTTGGTAAATTTGGAGATGGTTTAACGGGTAAACTATAATCCATTTTTCTGTTATAATCAAGACAAGGAATAACGGTTAGTTTGCATTGAACGCCATCTTTAAGCCATTTTTCACCATTGACCATTTGTGCATATTCGCCAATTGTCATTCCATGAAGTAACGGAATAGGGTGCATGCCTACGAAACTGGTAAATTCTTTTTCTAAAAGAGGCCCGTCGACAATTCCGCCATTTGGATTTGGTCTGTCAAGAACGATAAGCGGAACGCCATTTTCAGCACAAGCTTCCATTACATAATGCAAAGAAGAAATGTAAGTGTAAAAACGTGCACCAACATCTTGGAGATCAAAAATCATAACATCGATTCCTGCTAATTGTGCTGCTTTTGGTTTTTTATTGTCTCCATAAAGAGATATAATCGATAAACCCGTTTTTGGATCTTTTCCGTCAACAACATGTTCACCGGCATCGGCAGTTCCTCTAAATCCATGTTCTGGAGCAAAAATGGTTTGAACGGCAATTTTTTTCTCTAGTAAAAAATCTACCAAATGTGTTTTGTTTGATAAAATTCCGGTTTGATTCGTAACGATACCAACTTTTTTATCTTTCAATAATGGTAAATACTTTTCATAATTATCGGCTCCGGTTTTAATTGGAGCATTTATTACGACAGTTTTGCTTGTTGTAACTGATTGAAATGAATTGGAATACGTAGAATTGAAAAATAAAGTAGTTACAATAAAAATACTTTTTGTTATGAATTTTATCATCTTAATTACAGTTAATAGTTAGAGTACAAAAATTGACTAAATAAAATTAGACTATTATTTGATTGCTATTTGATGTTTTTTGATTGGTGTTGTTGTGGTATTGTAGAAAGGTGTATCTGAATTTTCAGATTAGGATTTTATGCTATGGTTTTTGTCTGTCGCAACGCGATTAGAAAAAGGTATTTTAAATACTACCTCTGGAATAATTGAGCTCCAGAGGTAGTTTATTGTGGTATTGGTATTTAGTTTTTAAAACTTAGAATTACCAACCTGGGTTTTGTTTTAATTCTACACCCTGAGCTTTGTATAAATCAATATCGTTTGTTGGGATATTCATTAAATAGTGTTTTGCTTCAAAGTTTCTTGAACTTGCAGGATATAATTTTACGTATCCGTTTGCATCTACTACAGTTTGAGATCCAACAGGAGTACCAATTCTTGCACCAAGATTTACATCAGGATTTTTATTAGTATCAAGGTAATCACCTTTTTTCCAACGGTAAATATCAGCTTGTCTTAGTGTTGTCCAGCTCATGAATTCAATTCTACGCTCACGACGTACTTCCCAAATTAAAGGATTAACAACACCTGAAATTTGTTCTAAAGTTGATGTTCTTCTCGGATCGTTAATTTGTACACCACCAGCCGAAGCATTAACTCCATCAGTAGTTAAAGGAGCAATTCCTGCACGAGCACGTACTAAATTGATTGATATGTTAAGATCGTTATTACTTGCTGTACCAAGTTCAGCACAAGCCTCTGCATAATTTAAGTATACTTCGCTCAATGTAAACAAAGGCGCGTCAGTATAGTTACGTCCACCTGTTGTAACATCCGGACCTGTTGTTGCAGGATTATTGTACAATTCGAATACATAACCAGACATAGAAACCAATGCAGCAGTACCAAAAGGTTTTCCTTTGTAACCGTAATTACTGTTGTTTACAGTTTTTCCAAAACGTGGATCTCTGTTTGCAAAAGTTTTTGTAACGTTGTCATCACCTGTATATTGTGCATTTCCAGCTTGTTGAATAGGTAATCCGTTTGTCGTTACATAACTATCAGCAGCAAATTTTGTTAAACCGTATTGAATAGTCGAAGTATTCGTATAGTTTTGGAGTGAGTGCATCAATACATTTGTTAAATAACGTTTTGTAAGTATCACCTCTGTATTACCAAGTAATTCAACAGAATTATAAAGTGATTTCCAATCTGTGTTTAATTTGTAAGCAGAATTGTTCATTACTGCCAAAGAAGCTGTTTTTGCTTTGTTTAAATACGCACTTCCATCTTGATTTAAATGGTATTTTCTGTAAGTTCCCTCATAAATGCAAGCATTACTTAAGGCTGCGTAAGCAGTGTATTTATTTACGGTAGCATTTTTATCATCAACAGGAAGCATTAAAGTAGCAGCTTCTTCAAGATCTGCGATTACTTTATCCATAACTTGTGCTCTTGGTGTTGCAGGAGCGTAAACAAGAGGATCACTTTGAGTTAAAAATTTGTCAGTATAAGGTACGTCTCCCATTTTTTGTACCAAACGGAAATAAGTATAAGCTCTAAAAAATTTTGCAACACCAATGTAGTGGTTCTTTTTGTCCTGAGACATACTCACTGTAGGTATTTTTTCAAGCATCAAATTACAACGACGAATAAGGGTATAATATTCATTCCAAGAATATTGGTTAGTCGTACTCGCCGTAATTGGCATCTGATAAAAACTAAAAGCCGATAAGTTATCATCTACTTTAAAATCAGTACCGTGATAATAGAAAGACGAAAGACCAATTGTAGTACCATTTCCGTAACCGTAAAAAGTATCATAGTTAAGCCATGAAAATGTTTTTACGTTGTCTTCTGACTGCCAAAAGTTATCATTTGTAAATTTATCAGCAGGATCATCTGTTAGATAGTCTGTACAGCTAACTGCGCTCATTGCTACTGTAGCTGTGGCAAACATCAGTAGAAATTTAGATTTTATATTTGATTTTTTCATTTTAAAAGTTTTGAATTGTTAGTATTAGAAAGACAGCTCAACACCAAAAGATACGGTTTTAGTATAAGGATAAGCTCTTCCCCAGAAAACCTCTGCTTCGTCAATTTCTGGATCTACAGGTAAACGGCTGTCTGCCCAAGTCAATAAGTTTTCGCCAGAAGCGTATAATCTTACTTTATCTAATCCTGCTTTTTTAACAACACTTGCTGGCAATGAATATCCAATAGTTGCATTTTTAAGACGGAAATAAGCCATGTTCAACAAATATCTTGTCGATGTAACAAAGTTGTTTTGACCTGTTGTACCAGAACCAATAGCATTGGCTTCGTTACCATAATAAGGATTTGGCCAATAAGCGCCTGTATTTTCAGGAGTCCAGTAATCTGCTTGGTTTTCATACATTTGTTGAGGTGCACGGTAGAAAGGCAAAACAGCATCTGAAGAAGCCCAGTAATCACGTTTTGCAACCCCTTGAAAGAAAGCAGAAACATCAAATCCACGGTATTTTCCACCTAATGTAATACCATATTTGTAACGAGGTGTTGTGTTTCCAATTTTACTTAAATCACCATGATCGTCAGCAGTTCCTGCTCCACGTGATATAACACCATCTCCATCTGTATCTACATAATGTACATCTCCAGCTCCGTATTTAAAGTTACCACCCATTGTTTTAGAGTAATCAACACCATTTACTGTTTTACCATTATTTGTAATTACATCAGTAGACTGAAGAAGTCTGTCGCTGGTTAAACCCCAAATCTGACCAATTTCAAAACCATCGTAGTAAGGATATGTAGTAGAAGTAACTACAGCTAATAATTTTGAGGTATTATTCCATTTCGTAATAACCGATTTGTAATCTGATAAAGCAACATCAACAAAAACCGAAGCATTTTCGCTTAATTGTTTGTTGAAGTTCAAAGACAATTCCCATCCTCTGGTTCTCATGTTTCCTGAGTTCGTCTGAGCTGAATTTTGACCAAATGAACCTGGTAATGTTATCCCTGGAGCTAACATTCCTTTTGTATCACGTTGGTACCAGTCGAAAGAAGCACCAAGCATGTCGAATATTTTAACATCGATACCCACATCTTTAGTATATACTTTTTCCCAAGTTAACGATGGATCAACGTTAGTTGGTAAGCCAGTAGAAGGAGGTATTGTAGAACCACTGTTTACCCATGAAGGATTTGTAGCATTCAAGATCGATAAGAAAGCATTGTTACCAACATTTTGATTACCAATTGAACCAATAGAAGCACGTAGTTTAAGATCGTTTAACCAACCGCGTGTACCTTCCATGAATTTTTCGTTAGCAATTTTGTATCCTACAGAAGCAGAAGGGAAGAATCCCCATTGTTCATTAGTTGGAAATTTTGAAGAACCATCATAACGAGCATTTAATTCTAATAAATAAATTCCGTTATAATCGTAGTTTACTCGACCAAAGAAACCTGCAATCGAATAGGTTGTTTCTGTTGGATTCAAGTCTTTATTAGCAGAACCTGAAACAAATTGTTCTCCAATTGCAAGATTGAATTCTGGTTTAGATTTGTCTAAAAGTGTATTTCTTCTCGCATAATTACGAGAGAAATTTTGCCACTCCGAGTTAAAACCTCCCAAAACTTTGAAATTATGTTTACCAAGTTGTTTTTTATAGTTACCATAAATGTTGATAACATTAGTAGCTGACTCTGCTTTAGATTGTGCTACATAATCATTTCCAGCTTCTAGCGTTGCAGGAACTGCTGTTTGAATAGTTGTAGCATCATAAGGCATCGCAGACCAGCTATCCCAAGCTAAAAACTTACCACCATTTTGTTTTCTGTTGTAAGTTTCGGTTACGTTACTTACTTCGGCTATAACATTGAAGTTTTTTGTAATATCTGCCGTAAATTTAGCACTAAGTCTATTATTACGTTTGATGTTTTCGTTTCTAGATGCATTAGATAAATATCCTCCCGCTGTACGGAAATTATATCCTCTATAGGTTCCGAAATTTGGGAAGTATTGTCCCCAACGAAGCGCATATCCAAAATAACCACCATAACTAGTATCATCAGTACCAGAACCACCATAATAATTAAAAGGCTGGTCGTATGTACTATTGATAGTCATTACTTTGAAATCTCCAGTAAGCCAATCAGCTAGTTTTGTAGTAAAACCTAAATTTACGTTTGTTCTTTGTCTTTGTTCCTGATTTACTCTCAACATACCATCTTGATTAGTAAGTGCAAACGAAGCAAAGAATGAACTTTTTTCGCCTAAGTTTCCTTGTGCCGAAAGATTGTGAGTAGTTTGCAACGCATTGTTTGCATACAATTCTTTATTAGCGTCCCAAACTCTGTAGAAATAAGGAGTTCCATTTTTAATTTCCCAATCTTCACCATATACCATTTCTCTACTAGTACGGTTGTTAGCGTATTTTTCTTTCCAGTTTTTAATTCCGGCAAGTAAAGTATTGTAGTTTGCACCAAAGATTTCGGGTACAGCACCATCAGTACGGGTTCCTGCAGCAATTAAACCAGGAATTTCTACTGTAGGATCTAAGAATTTTAAAGTAGAAATAGGATTGGTGAAAGCCGTATTTCCGCTATAAGAGAATCTTACTTTTCCTTCACCTGTTTTTCCACCTTTGGTAGTAATAAGAACCACCCCAAAAGCAGCACGTGCACCGTAGATAGAAGCTGAAGCAGCATCTTTAAGTACAGACATCGTAGCGATATCGTTCGGGTTAATAAGAGATAAATCTGTTGGAACACCATCAACCAATATTAAAGGTGCATCCGAACCATTAATAGTACCAGCTCCACGTATATTAATTGTCGCAGCACGGTTGATATTTCCTGAGTTAAAACTAACGTTTACACCTGGAGTTGTACCTTGTAATGCTTTGCTAACATCTGTTAGAGGTCTGCTGCCTATAGTTTTGGCAACATCAATGTTTGCCACAGCACCTGTAAGATTCGTTTTCTTTTGAGATGCGAATCCCACAATAACAACTTCATCTAATTTTGAAGTGCTTTCTGAAAGGTCAACATTAATTTTTTGTTGCCCGTCAACCTTTATCACTTTAGATTCAAAGCCCATATAACTAAAGGTAAGGCTTTGTCCTGATGATGCAGCTAAACTGTAATTTCCATCAAAGTCAGTTGTAGTTCCATTTGAAGTTCCCTGAATAAGGACACTAACTCCAGGAATAGGAAACCCGTCCGCTTTGTTTTTTACAGTTCCGGTAATTGTTTTTGTTTGCCCAAATGTTACTTGAATGAACAAAACCAACAATGAAATAAGGAATAATTTTTTCATGATTATTTGGTTTTTTTAATGGTTGTTGAGCAAATATATTTATTTATTGCGTATAAATGCGACATTTTGTATTTTTTTTCAAAAATTAACTAAAATAACGCAAAATAACGCATCTTGTGTTTCGTAATCACTTACATGTAGTGGTTTTTAAATAAAAAATGCAAACTATTGCAGTTGTCAATATATTCTCGCCTTTTCAATTAAATTATTTGATATATTTGTCGTGAATTCTTAATTTTTAAAAAATGCTGAAAGCTGAAAGACATAAATATATAATGACTAAACTCATTGAGGAGCAAAAAGTTGTTACGACAGATTTGGCTTTTGATCTGGATTTGTCAGAAGATACAATAAGGCGTGATCTAAACGAATTAGATAGCAAAAAGCTGCTGGAAAAGGTTTATGGCGGAGCAATACAAATTACAGAAAAAACGGTTGATGTTTTTAATATTGATATTAGTGGAGAGGAAGTAAAGAAACAAATCGCAACAAAAGCTTTGTCTTTATTGCATGACGGACAAGTTATTATAATGAGTGGCGGAAGTACTAATTTGGTGTTTGCAAAATTAATTCCATCAGATTTAAAAGCTACAATATATACCTATAGCTTGCCAATTGCAATGCAATTATCACAACATCCAAATGTTGATTTAATATTTATTGGTGGAAAAATGCAGAAAAATGCAATGGTAACAATAGGTATGGATGTAATTCAGGTAGTATCGAAGATTAAAGCCGATATTTGTTTCATTGGAGCTAGTAGTATTAATATAAAACAAGGCTTGACAGAGATAGGTTATGAAATTTCTATTGTAAAAAAAGCAATGATAGAAGCTTCTGATAGAGTAGTTTCGATGTTTTCTTCAGATAAATTAAATACAAAAATGCCACACGTAGTTTGCGATCTTAGTCAATTAAGTACTATAGTTACAGATTTAGATCTAAACGATGAACTGTTAGAAGAATATCGAAAAGCTGGCGTTTCTGTTCTTTAGTTTGAGATTCATTTAATATTTTATGCGTTATTTTGCGTGTTTAAAATTTAATTTTGTTAAATAACGCAAAATAATGAATTTGCTTTGTTTTTTGTATATATTTGTTAAACCAAAAATTTAACAAATCGAATATACTATGAAAACCAGTACTTCTTTGGCTTACGATATACCCGGAAAATTTGAAGAAACCCGTTTTGAAAAAAATCATAATGTCATTTTTGAAAGCTCAATTGAAGCTTCAAAAGTAGTGGCGCAGGAAATTGCCGAATTAATCCGTTCAAAACAAGCTAAAAATAAAACCTGCGTACTTGGTCTTGCCACAGGATCATCTCCAATAAAAGTATACGAAGAGTTGGTTCGCATGCATAAAGAAGACGGCTTAAGTTTTCATAATGTTGTCTCTTTTAATCTGGATGAATATTATCCGATGACAAAAGAAAATCGTCAGAGCTATCATTATTTTATGCATCAATATTTATTCAATCATATAGATATTAAGCCAGAAAATGTAAATATCCCGGACGGAACAGTTGCAATAGAAGAATTGAATCAATATTGCGTTGATTACGAATTAAAAATAAAAGAAGCCGGTGGACTTGATTTTCAATTATTAGGAATTGGTCGTACCGGACACGTAGGTTTCAATGAGCCGGGTTCACATATCAATTCCGGAACCAGAATTATAACATTAGATCATATTACCAGAGTCGACGCCTCGTCTGACTTTAACGGTATCGACAACGTTCCTACAAGAGCCATTACAATGGGAGTTTCTACAATTCTAAGATCTAAAAGAATTGTTTTAATGGCTTGGGGACAAAACAAAGCCGCAATTATCAAAAGAACTATTCAAGGTGAAATCACTTCTGAAGTTCCTGCCACTTTTTTACAAAATCATTCTAATGCTACTTTTGTATTAGACCAATTTTCTGCATCAGAATTAACCCGATTCGAAACGCCGTGGTTAGTTGGTGGTTGTACTTGGACGCAAGAATTAAAAAGTAAAGCCATCGTTTGGCTTTGCAAAGAGACCAAACAATCTATTTTAAAATTAACAGACAGAGATTATAACAATAACGGAATGTCTGATTTGTTAGCTCAAGAAGGTTCTTCGTATGATTTGAATATTAATATGTTCAATGTTTTACAGCACACCATTACAGGCTGGCCTGGCGGAAAACCAAATACAGAGGATTCTCATAGACCAGAAAGAGCAAACCCGGCAAAGAAAAGAGTAATCCTTTTTAGTCCGCATCCAGATGATGATGTGATTTCTATGGGAGGAACATTTTCTAAATTAATAAAACAAGGTCACGATGTTCATGTCGTGTATCAAACCTCAGGAAATATTGCCGTTACAGATGATGAAGCATTAAAATTTGCAGAAATATGCAACGATTTTATCGGAAAAGAAATCGAAGGCGTTAATTTCTCATCTGTAATTGATTTTCTAAACAATAAAACAGAAAATCAAATAGATTCATTGGAAGTTAGAAAGTTAAAAGGACTTATAAGACGTCGTGAATCTTATGCCGCTACAAGATATATTGGACTAAAAGACGATAATACACACTTTCTTGATCTTCCATTTTATGAAACAGGTCAGGTAAAGAAAAAACCTTTGGGACTTGAAGATATTGCAATCGTAAGAGATATCATTGCCAAAATAAAACCGCATCAGGTATTTGCTGCAGGAGATCTTGCAGATCCTCATGGAACACATGAGGTTTGTCTCAATGCCATATTTGCAGCCATGAAGGAATTAAAACCGGAAAAATACATGGACGATTGCTGGCTTTGGTTGTACCGAGGCGCTTGGCACGAATGGGATATTCATGAAATCGATATGGCCGTTCCGCTTTCGCCATCAGAAGTATTATTGAAACGTCATGCTATTTTATACCATCAATCTCAGAAAGACAGAGTAATGTTTCAAGGAAATGACTCGAGAGAATTTTGGGTGAGAGCCGAAGACCGAAATAAAAATACAGCCATTTTATATGATCAGTTAGGATTAGCAGAATACGAAGCAATCGAAGCCTTTAAACGTTTTGATTATTAGTAAACCTTAATGTTTTTTTAGATGGTAAACCTAACAGATTTTTTTTTGAATTTGTTAGGTCTTTTATAAACCAGATTATTCCAAATTAACCAAAAACCACCAATTACCAAATAATGTCCAATTCTCTTCCATTACAGCAACTATCAGATTCATTAGAAGGAACTCTTTTTTATGACGATCTTCATAAAAAATTATATGCCACTGATGCATCAGCTTACAGGATTATACCTGAGGCGGTTGCAGTTCCAAAAACAGAAGAAGATATTGTCAAGATTATTCGCTTTGCATCAAAGAATAAAATTTCGATAACGCCAAGAACAGCAGGAACTTCGCTGGCTGGACAAACAGTTGGAAACGGAATTATTGTAGATGTTTCGAAGCATTTTACCAAAATAGTTTCTTTTGATCCTGTAAAGAAAACCATAACGGTACAACCAGGAGTTATTAGAGATGAATTGAATTTATTTTTAAAACCATATGGTTTATTTTTTGGACCAAATACTTCGACCACAAATCGTTGTATGATTGGCGGAATGGTTGGTAATAATTCGTCAGGAACCACATCAATACGCTACGGAGTTACGCGCGACAAAATAGTCGAGATTAGAGCGGTTTTAAGCGACGGAAGTATTGTAGTTTTTAAAGATCTATCTTCAGAAGAATTTATGGAGAAGACAAAAGGAGATTCATTAGAAAATATAATCTACAAAACAATTTTCGAAGAGCTTTCGAATAAAGAAAATCAGGAAGAGATTGTAAGAGAATTTCCAAAACCTGAAATCCATCGAAGAAATACAGGCTATGCGATTGATATACTTTTAAAATCAGAACTATTTTCAGGTTCAGAAAACACAATAAATTTAGGAAAACTACTTTGCGGAAGTGAAGGAACTTTGGCATTTACAACCGAGATTACACTAAAAGTAGATGATTTACCGCCAACCAATAATGTAATGGTTGTGGCGCATTTTCAGACCATTCAGGAAAGTTTAGAAGCTGTAGTTACCGCAATGAAACATCATTTGTACACTTGTGAAATGATGGATGATACGATTTTAAATTGTACCAAAACCAATAGAGAACAAGCCAAAAATAGGTTTTTTATAGTAGGCGAACCCAAAGCAGTAATTATGCTGGAAGTAGGTTCACACATAAGTATGGAAGATGCTGAAATGCAGGCCGATGCTTTGATAAAAGACCTTGAGGAAAACAATTTTGGATATGCTTTGCCTAAAATTTATGGATCGGATATTGACAAAATAAACGATTTACGAAAAGCAGGTCTTGGACTTTTGGGCAGTATTGTTGGAGATGATAAAGCTGCAGATTCTATTGAAGATACTGCTGTTGAAGTAAGTGACTTACCAAATTATATTGCAGATTTTGCGGCCATGATGAAAAGTCACGGACAAGACGCCATTTATTATGCACACGCCGGAGCAGGAGAAATTCACTTGCGCCCGGTTTTAAATTTAAAAACAAAAGAAGGTTTACACCAATTTAGAAACATCGCTACAGAAGTGGCTATTTTGGTAAAAAAATACAGAGGTTCACTTAGTGGTGAACACGGTGACGGAATAGTGCGTGGAGAATTTTTGCCGTTTATGATTGGTGATAAAAATTACGAATTATTAAAACGCATAAAAAACGCTTTTGATCCAAATACAATTTTGAATGTTGGAAAAATTGTAAACGCTTTTAAAATGGATGAAAATCTTCGTGTTGAGGCAGGAAGAGTTGAGCCAGACATAAAAACCATTCAGGATTTCTCTGATAGTATGGGGATTTTGCGTGCTACAGAAAAGTGTAATGGATCAGGCGATTGCAGAAAAATGCCATCGGCAGGAGGAACTTTATGCCCAAGTTATCGTGCCACGCGAAATGAAAAAGATACCACTCGTGCCAGAGCCAATGCGCTGAGAGAATATCTAACACATTCTGAAAAAGACAATAAATTCGACCACGAAGAATTATATAAAGTATTCGAATTGTGCGTGAGTTGTAAAGCCTGCGCAAGCGAATGCCCAAGTAATGTAGATGTTGCCACTTTAAAAGCGGAGTTTTTATACCAATATCAAAAAGCAAATGGATTTTCTTTTCGAAACAAAGTATTTGCATTTAATTCCAAATTGAATCAGTTGGGAAGTGCAGCTCCCTCGATTACTAATTTTGTGTCCAATTTGTCGTTGGTCAAAAAAAGTATGGGAATTGCGCCAAAAAGACAAGTACCTTTATTAGCGCCTAAAACTTTTAGAAAATGGTACGAGAAAAATAGAAAATCAGCCGAAACGAATTCTTTTAAAAACGGAAAAGTCTATCTTTTTTGTGATGAGTTTACAAACTATTACGATGTTTCAGTAGGAATTGACGCTTACGAATTATTGACCGCATTGGGTTACGAAGTAATTGTTACTAATCACGAAGAAAGCGGAAGAGCTTTTATATCAAAAGGTTTTCTGGAAGAAGCACAGGAAATCGCCAATAAAAATGTGAATCTTTTTGCCACTTTAATTTCGGAGAACATTCCGTTAATTGGTATTGAACCATCAGCCATCTTAACTTTTAGAGACGAATATATTCGACTGGCAAGAGATAAAGAAAGTGCAGAGAAATTAGCAAAAAACACTTTCACAGTCGAAGAGTTTTTTAAAAGAGAAATAACAAAAGGGAAAGTTCATTCCGGCCAATTTTCTGAAATAGAAAAGACAATAAAAATTCACGGACACTGTCATCAAAAATCATTAAGTACAGTCGAGGCTTCTTTTGCAATGCTCAATTTACCCAAAAATAGTTCAGTTACCATTTACAATTCAGGTTGCTGCGGTATGGCGGGGTCATTTGGTTATGAAAAAGAGCATTACGAAATTAGTATGAAAATGGGCGAAGATACTTTGTTTCCAAAAATTCGTGCAACCGAATCTACGACTGCAATTGCAGCAGCGGGAACAAGTTGTCGCCATCAAATTTTTGACGGAACTAATAGAAAAGCAATGCATCCGGTAACAATTTTAAGAGATTGCTTAAAGTAAATTTTAGAGTTTTTAAATGAAACTTAATTTTCTACTACCATTAAGAGATTAAGTAATTTAAGCTTTATAAACTTAATATCTTAATGGTAAAAAAAAGGAACTTATTTTGAAAAAGTTACTAAAACAAGATTTTATGAAAAAAACAATCTACACATTATTACTAACCTTTGTATTCTTTTCTGCTCAAGCAGCAAAAATAGATACCGTTCAGGTTTTTAGTGCTTCGATGAATAAGAACATAAAAACGTGTGTAATAGTTCCTGACAATTATAAAAAAAGCAAGAAAAAATTTCCCGTTGTTTATTTGCTTCACGGTTATAGTGGCAATTATGCAACTTGGGTAAAAAGCTTTAAACATGTTGGAGAACAGGTCGATAAATATGGTTTTATAGTAATTGGCGTCGACGGAAATTTTTCGAGTTGGTATTTTGATAGTCCAATAGATCCAGATTTTAAATACGAAACCTATATAATAAATGAGCTAGTTCCTTTTGTAGATAAAAATTATAAAACAATTGCAAATAGAGAAAGTCGTGCAATATCTGGCCTTAGTATGGGCGGACACGGTGCATTGTATTTGTCATTTAAACATCAGGACGTTTTTGGAGCAGCCGGAAGTATGAGCGGAGGTGTTGATTTTCGTCCTTTTCCGGAAAAGTGGGACATCAAAAAACGATTAGGTTCAATAACAGAATTTCCCGAAAATTGGGATAAAAATACGGTTACCAATATGCTCGAATTGGTAAAAGACAATAATTTAAAACTAATTATTGATTGCGGAGTTGATGACTTTTTTATAGACGTAAACAGACAACTTCATACAAAGATGCTGGCATTAAAAATAAATCACGATTACATCGAACGTCCCGGACAACATAATATTGAATACTGGGAAAATTCGTTGAAGTTTCAGTTGTTGTTTTTTAGTAATTATTTTGAGGTACAAAGGTTCTGAGGTACAAAGGTGCAAAGGTTTTTTGCATAGAGACGCACAGCAGTGCGTCTAACACAAAGTAACCACGGTTTAGGCAATGAAATTCAAAGGTTTTTTGTAGAGACGCACAGCAGTGCATCTTACACAAAGTAACCATGATATAAATTATTTAAAATAATAAGTTCAGTAAGGAATTATGTGTTGCGATTCTATAAAAAATATGCGGTACATAAATTTTGTTTGGTTATCCTAACAGGTTTTTTAAACCTGTTAGGTTTTAACAATTAAGCCTGTTTTTTAGCGATTCCTGATCGCTTCGTTTTAAAAAGATTACGATGATTTTATATCAGATTCTCTTATCAAATTTTACACTTAAAGAAAGAATTAATTAATCATTCATGAAACATTTTTATTCTAAAATACTATTTCTTTTTATAATTGCTTCGGGATTTTCTCAAACTCGGGGAAAATCTGAGAACATCAAGTTTGTACAACTTACAGATTTGCATGTTTCTGTGGGAAATGAAAATGATTTTCTACTGCAAAATATTATAAAAGAAATCAATAATTCCGAGAATGAATTTGTAGTTGTAACGGGCGATTTAACCAATCGTGGTGCTAATGATGAATTAGAACATGTTCATTCAATTCTGGCACAATTAAAAATTCCGTATTATGTAATTTCCGGAAATCATGAAACCAATTGGAGCGAAAGTGCAGGTTTGACTTATAAAAAAATATTTGGGCAGGACAGGTTTGTATTTTCAAAAGGAGATTATCTTTTTATTGGCTTTCCGTGTGGACCGTATATGAAAATGGGAGATGGTTTTGTAAAACACGAAGATGTACTTTGGCTGGACAAAACCTTAAAAGATAGCCTTAAAAACAGTACCAAAAAAGTGCTGAATTTTGCGCATTATCCATTAGACAATAGCGTTAGCAATTATAAAGAAGTACTGTCAGTTTTAGAAAAATATCCCACAGTTGTCAGTTTTTGCGGTCACGGACATACTTTAAAAAAATATGATTTCTCTGGTTTAAGCGGAGTAATGGGTGCGTCTATAACTTCAAGAGACGGAAAAACAAAGAGTTACAATGAAGTAATTGTCAGCAAAGACAGTATTAGTATTTATCAAAAAGAAATTGATAAACCAGGCGTTTTTAAGTTTTCAGTTCCGTCTAAACCTTCAAAAATTGAAATTCCCAAAGATAATTCAGTAGTAAAATCTCCTTTCATAAAAGATGTTGCTTCGATTTATAGTCTTCCTGTGTTTGATAAAAAAAGTATTTATTTTACCAATTCCATTGGCGAAATACAGTCCGTTAATTTGAAAACAAAGGCTCTGAATTGGAAAACAGAAACAGGTAATGCAATTTATTTCTCGCCAATCGTTGTAAAAAACATTCTTGTTATTGGTACAATAGAAGGAAATCTGGTAGGCTATGATACACAATCCGGCAAACAAAAATGGAATATTCCGGTAGGCGGAGTTTTGGTTGGATCGCCAATTGCCGAGAATAATAAAATTTATACCGCAAGTTCAACCGTGTTTATTTGTGTTGATGCTCTTAGTGGTAAGGTAATTTGGCAAAATAATTTACCGCAGTCTTATTCGCAGGGAATACCTTTACTACAAAATGACAAAATTATTTTTGGAACATGGGATACTAATATTTATTGTTTGAATAAAAATACAGGAAATTTTATCTGGAAGTGGAATAACGGAAATAGCAAGCAAGTTTTATATTCGGCCGGAAACGTAAATATAGTTTCATCAAAAAATAGACTTTACTTTGTTACTCCAGAGCGTTTTTTGACAATATTAGAAATCGAAACCGGAAGAACACTTTTAAGAACTTCGAAATGGAAAGTTCGCGAATCTATGGGCAAAAGCCAAAATGGAAAATGGTTTTATGCCAAAACAATGAATGGTGAACTTTTAAGATTACCACTTAGTGACGATCTTGAATTGACAGAAGAAAACCTGATTGCGCAAAGTAAGGTTTTAGACCTAAAATTGGATTACGAACATAATCCGGCACCAATAGTAGAAAATAAAGGAAAAATATACATAGGAAGCCGAAAAGGCGAAGTTGTTATTGTTGACGCCGAAAAGTTTGAAATTATAAAACAAATCAATTTAGGAAGTTCAAGCGTAAATGGTTTTTCTGTTGACGATCAGGGAAAAGTTTGGACATCGCTAATAGAAGGCGGAATTTATTTATTAGAGTAACTATATAATATCCTAGCAGGTTTTTAAAACCTGTTAGGTATTTTTTCGCCACAGATTAAAGGATTAAAAGATTTTTTTCGCTACGAATTAAATCTGCGAGAGAAAAAACATCAACTATCATGAGAATTAGATAAACCTTCGCGGTTAATTCTTTTGCTACTATATTAACTAACCAAAAACAGTAATTATGAAAAGCTTAAAAATTCTTATTCTAGTACTACTGCTTCAGACAAAACTTTTTAGTCAGGAATCACCAAAAAGAGAAATGCGGGCAGTTTGGATTTCATCGGTAGATAATATCGACTGGCCATCAAAACCAGGGTTATCAGACAAACAAATGAAATCAGAAATGATTACCATTTTAGATAATTTGAGATCTTATAATATGAACACCGTCGTTTTTCAAATTCGTCCAACGGCTGATGCTTATTACAAATCGACAAAAGAACCTGCATCACATTGGATAACCGGAACTCAGGGCGTTGCTCCCGGTTTTGATCCCTTGCAGTTAATGATAGATGAAGCCGGAAAAAGAGGAATGAACGTGCATGTTTGGCTCAATCCTTATCGCGTACAACAAGATACAGCGAAGTCTGTACTTGCCAAAACACATTTGTTTTTTAAGAAACCTGAATTGTTTGTTACTTATGGAAGGTCAAGATATTTTAATCCGGGTTTAAAAGAAACCAGAGATTTTGTTTCGTCTGTCGTAGGCGAAATTGTTCGCAATTATGACATTCAGGCCATACATATGGACGATTATTTTTATCCGTACAGAATTGAGGGAAAGGAATTTCCGGATCAGAAAGCCTTTATCAAAGAACCACGCCAGTTTAAAGATAAAGACGATTGGAGAAGAGATAATGTCGATTTGATCATTAAACAAATAAGTGATACCATAAAAGCAAATAAGCCAGAAGTAGAATTTGGGATTTCGCCTTTTGGAGTGTGGCGAAATATAGCCAAAGATTCGCAAGGCTCAAATACATTAGCCGGAGCATCCAACTACGATGATTTGTATTCTAATATTTTAAAATGGCAAAAAGAAAACTGGATCGATTATGTAACACCACAATTGTACTGGCATATTGGTTTTAAGAGAGCCGACTTTGAAGTTTTGGCAAAATGGTGGGCTGCCCACAAATACGGGACAAATGTTTATATCGGACATGGCGAATATAAGCTTTCGACTAAATCTCCTGATCCGGAATGGAGAACTCCTGATCAAATCGTGAAGCAAATAGAAATGATTCGATCTATGCCATTAATTGATGGTTCGATGCATTTTACGGCAAATAATTTTCTGAAAAAAGGTGATACATTACGAAAACCACTTGTAGAAAAATTATACAAATATATTGCGCTAACACCCGAAGCAAATAGAATTACGAGAATAAAACCACAGCCACCAACAAACGCTGTGATTGCCAAAAACGGTAGTAAATTATTGTTGACCTGGAAAGCAGGATTAAACGATAAGAAATATGTGATTTATAGATTTCCAAAAAAGAACATAACCGATTTTAATAATCCTGAGAATATTTATTACGTAACAACGGCAACACAATTAGAAATGCCAAGTACAAATTTTGAAAATTACATTTATGCGATTTCGGCCTTGAGTCAAACCCAAACCGAAAGTGCTCCAATAGAATTTATTAAAAAATAAAAGAAATGAAAAAAAGTATACTGCTAATAGCCATGTTTCTAAGTTCTCTGGCGACAATTCAGGCTCAGAAACTGGATATAATTCCTAAACCTGTAAAAGTAGAGCAGAAAGATGGCGCATTTATAATTCCTTCATCAGCACAAATTATTTTAGATAAAAAAATACAAAAGAGCAGCGATTACATTAAAGCTTCCCTTTTAAAGAATGCAGGAATAAATTCGACAGTTACTGTTGGAGATACGCACAAAAAAAAATCGATTTCATTTTTGGTAGATGAAAAAATGAGCCTTCCAAATGAAGGTTATAAATTAAGTGTAACCAAAAAAGGAGTTCTTGTAAAAGGAAAATCGGCGAGTGGAGTTTTGAATGGATTTCAAACTTTAGTGCAAATTTGCTCTGCAAAAGATGTTAAAAAAGGTACGATTCCGTTTGTAAAAATAGAAGATTATCCTCGCTTTGAATGGCGCGGAATGATGCTGGATGTTTCAAGACAGTTTTTTGACAAACAAACCGTCGAAAACTATATTGATTGGCTGGCAGCGCATAAAATGAATGTTTTTCATTGGCATCTTACAGATGATAATGGTTGGAGAGCTGAGATAAAATCTATGCCGGATTTAACTAAAAAAGGAGCGTGGAGAGGACCTGGAGAAGTATTATTACCATCTTATGGCTCAGGAAATAAACGTTATGGCGGATTTTATACGCAAGAAGAGATAAAAGAAGTTGTGGCTTATGCTCAAGATCGCGGCATCTCGATTATGCCAGAAATTGAAATTCCGGGACATTCGCGTGCCGTAACTGCAGCTTATCCGGAAATTGGTTGTGTTACCACTCAGGAAACTAAAAGTGTACAAGGAGAAGTGAAAAATGTTTGGTGTGTTGGTCGTGAAGAGAACTACCAGATTTTGGATTCTATAATTAGAGAATTTTCAGAAATGTTTCCGTTCGAATACATTCATGTTGCGGGAGATGAAGTAAACAGAGCAAACTGGGAGCATTGTCCAAAATGTAAAGCCTTGATGGAAAAAGAAGGATATACAGATACTTTTCAGTTGCAGAATTATTTCTTTAAGCGCGTTGAAAAAATTGTCGAAAAATACAATAGAAAAACCGCTGGCTGGAACGAAATTCTAAAAGGTGGAGAAGTAAATCCAAATACATTAATTTTTGCATGGCAAGGAATTAATTACGGAATAGAATCAGCTAAAAAAGGACATTCAACCATTATGATTCCGGGACAATATTTGTATTTCGATATGGCACAATCTGAAAACGAACGCGGTCATCGTTGGGCTGCTATTACAGATACAAAAAGAGCCTATTCGTTTGAGCCAATTCCAACTGATGACTTAACATCAGACGAACAAAAACTGATTAAAGGAGTTCAAGGTGCTTTATGGAGCGAATATCTTGATCGCCCAACACGATTTGTAGAGTACCAAAGTTACCCAAGAATAAGTGCTTTGTCTGAAATAGGTTGGTCTAAAAAAGAAGATAAAAACTGGGATGATTTTTACGGAAGATTAACCCACAGTCATTTACAACGTTTGGCAAATTTAGGGATTGCTTTTAGAGATTTTCCACCAACGGCAATTTATAAAAACGGAACTATTACTGTAACGCCGCCTTATGAGGGAGCAATTGTTCGTTATGACACACAAGGAAATGAGCCTACGAGAGCGTCGGCTTTATATACAAAACCAATTCAAACAAAGGATTATGAGAACTATATGTTCCGCACTTTTTTTAATGAAGATGTGGCAAGTCCGGCTGTAAAAGTAGAGAAATTACCAGTGGCAACTTGGAGCACTTCTAAAATTGAAGTTCTAAATATTTCAGAAAATATTTCAGAACATATCGACAAAAATGGTATTTGGTATTTAACGTTTAATCCAAAAGATGAAGCAACTTCGAATGGAGTTATTAGAGCGGTTTCACTTTTTGAAAACGATAAATTAGTACAAACTTTTTCAGAAGAAAAAACATTAAAATCAAAACCTCGTTTGAGATTTGTAATTGAAAATTATAATGAAAAAAACACCTACCGATTAGATTTTACGATCGAAAATAAAGAAGCAAAAGAATCATCAGCAAATGTAAATTTCAACTGTTCTCCATATTTGGAGCCAGAAGTAAAAGTAACATCTTCGATGGCAGAAAATCCTAAATTTCCAATTTCAAAACTGGAAGATTATAACATAGAAACCTATTTACGTACAGACGTTCCGTGTGCAAATGGCGACTGGATTTTGTATACCTTCACAAGTCCCGTAACTTCATCTAAAATTGATGTATTGACAGGAATTCCACATCATCCAAGATTTATAGTCAACGATGGTTATGTTGAATATTCGTATAACGGGATTGATTTTGAAAAAGGTGATATTTTTGATTATGGCAATGCATCTATTTATCCAAAGAAGCCTGTGAAAGCAGTAAGGATTATGATTACAGGAACAAACAATGAGCCGCTTATGGCAGGACAAGATTTGAGAATTAATCCATAAAAAAGATGAAAAAAAATGATGTTAGAATAGTTCTTGTTTTCTTTATTTTTTTGGGAATAAACGGTTATGCTCAAAAAAAATCTAAAGAATCTTTTGATACCAAACGAAATGAAGTTTATATCGATTCGATGATGCATAATGCGCTGGAAAAAGGATTTTTTCCGGGAGTACAAATTATTGTTGGAAGTAAAGATGCTGTTTTTATCGCTAAAAATTATGGCTATCATGATTATTCAAAAAAGCAAAAAGTAAAGTCAGACGATGTTTTTGATCTTGCTTCGATGTCAAAAGTTTTAGGAGGAACAATTGTAACAATGCGTTTGGTTGGAGAGGATAAACTACATCTTAAGGATAAAGTTGGCGATTTAGTGCCTATTTATAAAAATACTCCAATTGCTGATTTAACTCTTTTCGAATTGCTAACTCATACATCAGGATTAAAGGCAAGTATCACATTTTATCAAAGTCTTCTTTCAACGCCAGACGGATCTCCTTTGTTAAGCAATCAAAAATCGGATACATATCCTGATTTGTTCGATACGATGTATGTAAACAAAAACATAGTTTACGATTCTAAATATCTTTCTTTCACACCAAAAGAAAGCTATATTCAGATTTATAAAAATATGTGGATAAATCCTGAGTTTTATAAAACAGTTTACGAGCAAATTTCGGTTGCAAACGTCAATCCACGCGGGAAGTATGTGTACAGCGACTTAAATTTAATTTTGGTACAGCAAATGATTGAGGCCAAAACGGGCAAAAAATTAGATGAATTGGCGCGCGGAATTTATAAAGAATTAGGAATTTCTAAAATAGGATACACTCCGTTAAAATGGACTTCTATAGAAAATGTAATGCCAACAGAAGTTGATAATTTTTTTAGAAAAGATACCATTAAAGGATATGTTCATGACGAAGCAGCGGCGATTTTTGGAGGAGTTTCCGGAAACGCAGGTTTGTTTGCCAATGCACAATCGATCTCGGTTATTTGTCAAATGTTATTGAATAACGGAAAGTATCAGGGAAAACAAATTTTAAAAGCAAATGTTGTCCAAGAGTTTACAAAATCTCCTTTGGTAAAAGAAGGTATATACCGCGGACTTGGTTTTGATAAACGAAAACCGGATGAATTTTATAAAGAAAACGATTTTGGACATACTGGTTTTACAGGAACTTTTTTCTTTATGAATCCGGATAATAACAGATTTCTAATTATTCTGACCAATCGTGTTAATCCAACCAGAACAAATAGATTAATGTATAAAGACGATTTTAGTGCTAAAATTTGGAGACAAATCAATAATTAAGAAAGAGTTGTGGCAAATTGCACGAATTTCTACAAATTAAATCTGCGAGAGAAAAATATAGCCGCAGATTAAGGGATTAAAAAAGATTTTTATTTTGTTGGCGCTAAATTGTTCAAGCAGATTTTGCAGATTTAAGCAGATCATCACAGATTATAAAATTTAAATTAAATCTCCCAGAATCTGCAAAATCTGGGTGAAACAAAAATCCTTTTTAATCCCTTAATCTGTGGCAAAAAAAACAAACATTATGAAAAAACTATTAGCGATTTGTATACTAATTTCAACAGTATCTTTTGCGCAAAAAATAAAAACAGGAGCGGAGAATTTTACCGCATATTTACCTTTACTAAAAGGTAAAAGCGTTGGAGTTGTAACCAATCAAACCGGTATTATCGATGATAAAACCCATTTGGTTGATTTTTTAGTTCAGAAGAATATTAAGATTAAAACCATTTTTGCTCCGGAACACGGATTTAGAGGAACCGCCGATGCCGGTGAAAAAGTATCTGATGAAATTGATGCAAAAACAGGTTTGTCGATTGCTTCTCTTTATGGAAAAAACAATAAACCAACTCCTGAGCAATTAAAAAATATTGACATTATGGTTTTTGATCTGCAAGATGTTGGTACGAGATTATATACTTACGTTTCGACTATGCACAGAATAATGGAAGCTTGCGCTGAGAATAATGTTCCACTGATTGTGCTGGATCGTCCAAATCCGAATATTGCGATTGTCGACGGTCCGGTTTTGGACATTGCTTTTCAAAGTGGTATTGGGATGCATCGAACACCTTTGCTTCACGGAATGACTTTGGGCGAAGAAGCCAAAATGATTAATGGAGAAAAGTGGCTAAAAAATGGAGTACAATGCAAGTTAACGGTTATTCCGTGTTTGAATTATGATCGAAAAATGACCTATAGTTTACCTGTTCGGCCATCTCCAAATTTACCTAACGATCAATCGGTTAATTTATATGTTAGTTTATGCCTTTTTGAAGGTACAAACGTAAGTATGGGACGCGGAACCGAAAAGCAGTTTCAAATTTATGGTTCGCCATTTTTACCAAAAAGCAATTTTGCTTTTACGCCTAAACCTAATTTTGGAGATAAAGACCCATTGTATAATGGAGTGGAATGTAATGGCG
>Ga0302173_10000016_pt1 | contig 83307 bp, 73 predicted proteins | sample I_Fen_N3_1_FD_198785 | JGI IMG/M metagenome (GOLD analysis project Ga0302173, IMG submission 198785) | Peat permafrost microbial communities from Stordalen Mire near Abisko, Sweden - I_Fen_N3_1 | ecosystem: Environmental > Terrestrial > Soil > Wetlands > Permafrost | place: Sweden: Abisko... | reverse complement strand
TCTGAAGAAAGTGTTACAGGTTCTTTTGGAGAAGGATTTAGAACTGGATTAACAGCAGGATATAGATTTAATGCTCGTTTAGGAGTTGAGTTAGGAGTTAATTATTATAGTAGTGCTGATAAGACAATGGCGCAAACTACATCAGATGTGCCTATTACGCCAACTGGTGTTTATGCTTTTAAATCAGTGGGTAAAATTACTGCTTTTGATGTTGCTCCAGCTTTAGTATTGTTTTTAGGAGAACACAAAGGATTTGAACCATATACTAAAGTAGGTGTTTTAGTTCCAATTCATGGAGATTTAGAAATCACTTCTGATGCATATGCTCCAATTGCTTTTAGTCCAACAGGAACTCCAACAGCTTTTGGAAATGTTCATAGTGTAGATAAAGTAAAACCAAATCCTACTATTGGATTTACAGCAGCTTTAGGTACTTCATATAAATTAGGAAAAAATATCTCTGCTTTTGCTGAGTTAGAATACCGTAACTTTACTGTACACGGAAAAACTAAAGAAACTACTGATTTTACAGTGAATGGTAATGACGCTTTGGCAACTAGAAGTACTTCGCAGATTCACACAAATTATAGAGACAGATTAGATGTTAATTCAAATAACACACTTACAAACTCAGCTGGTTTTGATAAAACTAAACCAATGGATGAATTAAGTTCTTATGTTGGAATTTCAGGTTTAGGTTTGACTTTAGGTCTTAAATATAGCCTATAATTTTAAGAAATTATATTGCATAAAAAAAGAGGATATTCATTGAATATCCTCTTTTTTGTTTTAAGTTTTTGTCATTTTGATCGAAGAGAGAAATGAAAATACTTTAGGTAGAATAATTATTTAGAATTTCTAAACTCTTTCAAAACTTCATCAATAACCCAAGTTGTTCTTGCTGCCGATGTTCCTTTTGATGGATTTACACCTTCTTTGCCCAGGATTTCTGCAACAACAGTTTCGACAAGTGGTTGTTGAATATGAAGCGGATTTTCGATCGTGATACTTTCTTTTTCTCCATTTGCATATTGAATGTGTATTGGATCATTTCCAAAAGTAGAGAAAGAAATTTTTCCCTTATCACCAACAATATCGGTATTATCGTAACGCTCAAAACTCGCAAAATTCCATAAACCAGTTCCGTGAATTCCGTTTTCAAATAAAAAAGACATAGAAACAGAATCTTCGGCAGGATATGCTTTAAGTTGAGAACTTGCATGACCGCGAACAGATTTTATTGGACCAAAAACAAAATCCAAAAAGTCTAAAGTATGACAAGCTAGATCAACAAATATTCCGCCACCGGAAATATGTGGTAAAACAGTCCAAGGTAAATTGATTTCGTCATCGTATCTTTCTTCAAACGGATGATATAAAACGCAGTTTATGTGTCTTACAGTTCCAATTTTATTTTGATCAATAAGTTCTTTTATTTTTAAAAAGCGAGGTAAACTTCTTCTGTAATATGCTACAAACAACGGTACATTATGTTCTTTGCAAACGCTGATCATTTCGTTGCATTCTTCAAAATTTAAAGCCATTGGTTTTTCTACATAAACTGGTTTTCCGGCTTTGGCGCATAAAATAGTATATTCTTTATGAGATGATGGCGGAGTAGCAATATATACGGCATCAACTTCTGGATCGTTGATTAAATCAATAGCGTTCGAATACCATTTAGGAACATTATGTCGTTTGGCGTAATCTTCTGCAAGAGCAGCATCTCTTCGCATTACAGCAACTAATGCTGAATTGGGTGTTTTTTGAAAAGCAGGACCACTTTTTACTTCAGTTACATTACCGCAACCTATAATTCCCCATTTTACAATTTTCATTTTTTGGTTTTTTAGTTATTTCAAATTTAAAAAAGGTTTGCCACTAATTTCACGAATTTTCACGAATTTTTATTTTTTGCCACAGATTAAAAGATTCTCACAGATTATGAAAAAAGGTCTGACACGAATTGCATTAATTTTCACTAATTAAATTTTAGGCAAAGAACACAGATTAAAAAATCCATAGAATCCTTTTAATCTGTGGCAAAAAAAGTAGCCACGAACTCACAAAATTAATTCGTGAATTCGTGGCTAAAAAAATAATGCTTAAAATTTTACTTTTTAGGCAAAGTTTTAAAGCCCATATTGTAAAGTGTGAACGCCTGAATATCTACATTTTCCTGAATAGTTGCAGCAACAGATTTTCCTGCTCCGTGACCAGCTTTTACATCAATACGAATTAAAACCGGATTAGGACCTGTTTGTTTGTCTTGCAATTCAGCGGCAAATTTAAAACTGTGTGCAGGAACAACACGATCATCGTGATCGCCAGTTGTAACCATAGTCGCAGGATATTGAACTCCTTTTTTAACATTATGAACTGGAGAATATCCTTTAAGGTATTCAAACATTTCTTTACTATCCTGAGCAGTTCCGTAATCGTAAGCCCAGCCTGCACCAGCAGTAAAAGTATGGTAACGCAACATATCCATTACACCAACAGCTGGCAATGCAACCTTCATTAAATCCGGACGTTGTGTCATTGTTGCTCCAACTAATAAACCTCCATTAGAACCTCCACGAATTGCTAAGAAATCTGATGAAGTATATTTTTGAGCAATTAAATATTCGCCAGCAGCAATAAAATCGTCAAATACATTTTGTTTTTGCAATTTAGTTCCCGCATCGTGCCATTTTTTACCGTATTCACCACCACCTCTTAAATTGGCAACAGCATAAACACCACCATTTTCCATCCAAACCGCATTTGCAATACTGAAACTTGGTGTTAAACTAATGTTGAATCCACCGTAAGCATAAAGAATAGTTGGGTTTTTACCGTTTAATTTTAATCCTTTTTTATAGGTAATAATCATCGGAATTTTAGTTCCATCTTTTGAAGTATAAAATACTTGTTTAGATTCGTAATCTTCGCTTTTAAAATCAACTTTTGGTTTTTGATAAATTTCAGATTTACCTGATTTTGGTTCAAATGAGTAAATTGTTCCGGGAGTTGTATAATTCGTAAAGCTATAGTACACTATTTTGTCGTGTTTTTTTCCGCCAAAACCGCCGGCAGTTCCTACAGCAGGAAGTTTAATTTCGCGAACTAATTTTCCGTTGTAATCGTATTGTTGTACAAATGAAACTGCATCTTTAGTATAGTTAGCAAAAAAGAATCCAGCACCAGTTGAAGGCGATAAAATATCACTAGTTTCCTTGATAAAATCTTTCCAGTTTTCAGGTTTTGGGTTGCTAAAATCAACAGAAACGACACGCTTGTTAGGCGCTTTAAAATCAGTTTCGATAAATAATTTGCTTCCTTCATTTGCAATGATCTGGTTGTCACTATTAAAATTGTCTACAATCGTAATAATTGGACTATTTGCAACAGTAAGATCTTTAATGTATAATTCGTTTCCGTAAGTAGAATTGGCTGCTGAGATTACTAAATAACGATCGTCTTCGGTCACATAACCGCCAACATATCTGCGTTTTTGATCTGCGCCAAAAATAACTTTATCGTCTTTTTGAGAAGTTCCAAGTTTGTGAAAGTACAATTTGTGCTGATCTGTTTTTGCTGATAATTCACTTCCTTTTGGTTTCTCGTAACTAGAATAATAAAACCCTTCGTTACCGTGCCATGAAATTCCGCTAAATTTTACATCAACCAAAGTATCTTCCAGAACTTTTTTAGACAAGGCATCAATAATAATCACTTTTCTCCAATCGCTTCCACCTTCAGAAATAGCATAAGCAGCTTTGTTTCCATCTTTAGAAAAATCTAAACCACCAAGAGAAGTTGTTCCGTCTTTAGAAAATGTGTTAGGATCTAAAAAAACTTCTTCTTTACCATCTTGTCCTTTTCTGTAAACAACAGATTGATTTTGAAGTCCGTTATTTTTAGAATAATAAGTAAATTTTCCTTCTACATATGGAGCGCTGATTTTTTCGTAGTTCCAAAGTTTTTCCATGCGTTTTTTAAGTTCATCGCGGAAAGGAATTTTATCTAAATAACCGTAAGTAACTTCATTTTGAGCTTTTACCCAAGCTCCAGTTTCGGCAGATTTATCGTCTTCAAGCCAACGATAAGGATCATTAACTTTAGTATCAAAATAGACATCAACTGTTTCGCCTTTTTTAGTTTGGGGATATTGAATTTTATTTTGTCCAAATGAAATTCCTGCAGTTGTAATAGCCATTAGAAGAAATGTTTTTTTCATAGTTTATGTTTAACAGTTGTAACAAAAATAAAGCTTTTTGTGAGAATACATAGGTATTTAACAGCAAAGCTTTGTGAATATTTTAACCGCAAAGTGCGCGAAGATTTTATCTAATTTGTACCATTAGAAAACGCAAAGTTCGCAAAGCTTTGCGGACTTTATGTTTAAGTAAACCTCATTATGTATAAAAACTTTTGCGTGCTTTGCGGTTAAATAAAAATGTTAGAGATTAAAGTTTACTCCTAACACTACGTTTCGTCCAATATTTGGAATACCATCAGTTTTCAATCTTGAAAGGTGTGCAATATATTTTTTGTCGAATAAATTGTTTCCGTTCAAATTGACATCAAAAGCATGTTTGCCTAGTTTTACAGTTCCTCCAAATCCTAAGTTTACCAGAGTATATCCATTAGAAGCTGTTTCGAAACCGCTTACATTATTTTGATTAAAAGTCGAGGAAACATTTAATGAAGCATATCCTTCTTCGAACCAATTTTTAATTTTAAATTCAGTTCTTAAAGTGTTGTTCCAATTGTTTGCAGGAATTAAAGGCAAATAATCACCATTTTGTTTTTTACCGGTTACAGTTTCAAAACTAGTTTCAAAATGCAACCAATCTAACGGATGTGGATGAAAGTGCAAACCAACTTCACCACCATACAATTTTGCATTATTCTGGATGTAGGCAAAAACATCGTTGTCATCGCGAACTTCTCCAGTTGGCGAAGTATAGATATAATTGTTTACATGATTGTAAAACCCATTGATAAAGAATTCAAAATGCGTGTTTTTATATTCTAAGTTTAAATCGGTCTGAACGTTTTGTTCCGTTTTTAAGTTGGCATTTCCAATTTCATATCGGTTCGTTCCTTCATGAACTCCATTTGATGTTAGCTCAGCTAAATTTGGTGCTCTAAACCCGCTCGCAACGTTTAGTCGAAGCGTTAATGGTTCAGCAAGTTTAGTTTTATATCCTAAAGAAGCATTAAAGCTGTCAAATGATCTGTCTAGAGGCAGAAAATAACCTTCTTCACCTTCAATTCCGTGTGCTTGCGAGGTGATATTTCGGTTGTCAAAACGCAAACCAGCTTGTAAAACACTACTTTTCCATTCGTAATTTGCAGTTCCAAAAACACCAATATCGTTTGTTGTCGCATCTGGAATTAAATATTCTTCGCCAAAATTAGCATTTGTTTGGTGCATTCCCTGTACGCCCAAAATCGTTTCAATTTTTCCTAGTTTCGCAAAATGATATTTAGCATTATAATTAAAAGTGTTCAATTTCATATGAAGCGAAGCATTGTTGCTGTCTTCAAATTCACTTCTGTCATTAGCAATATATCCTAAGTCAAGATCAAGTTTTGAATTTTCGAAAAAGATAACATTGTTTAAACTCAATAAATGATTAAAAATTCCTTGTCTCGGGAACATTGTATTCTTGCTCGATGATTGCTCTCCAATACCATCTTCAGGAATTCCAAGATCAAGTTTGTTGTAATTGTATCTCAAAACACTCGAGAAAGTGGAGTTGCTGTAACCAATTCCTGTTTTAAAATCGGTTTCGTTATAACGTGTATTAGTTACGCGATCTCCATCAGGAATTTTATAATCAGAATGTGTATTGAAACTTCCGCGAACCAAAAATTTCCAATTGTCAGTTGATGTTTTTAATCCAATAGAAGAATTGCTTCCTTGTGTATTAGTGAAATATTTTTGACTAAAATTAGCCTTAAAAGTATTTGCGTCAGCAAATTTTTCAGGATTAAAATATAAAACTCCACCAAGAGCGTCAGAGCCATATAATAAAGAAGCAGGTCCTTTAATAACTTCTACACTTTCGATTCCCGCATCATTTAAACCTAAACCGTGCTCATCGCCAAATTGTTGGTTTTCGATACGAACTCCTTGAGAATAAACTAAAACACGATTTCCGCTAAGACCTCGAATTACCGGTTTCCCAATAGATGTTCCGGTAGAAATTTGAGAAACTCCCGGAATTGTAGCCAAACCTTCGATTAATGTCGATGTTCCTTTTTGTTGTAAAGTTTTAATGCTTTCGTGTTCAACTTTCATAACGTTTTGCGATTGCAATTTGTTAAATGGTGTTGAAACTACAACTTCATCCATTTCAAATATAGATTCGGTCAGCGTAATATCGATAGTATTTTGTTTTAATAATTTTGAGATCGTTTTATTTTGAGTTGTAAAACCAACCAAAGTAAAAGTAACTCTAAAGCTTCCGTTTGGAAGATTCTTAAATTCGTATTTCCCTTTTTCATCGGTAGTCGTTCCCTTATGCAATTCTGGCGCATAAACAGATACGTTAGCCAAAGGTTTGTTCTGAAGATTGATTACCGTTCCAGATGCAGTATTTTGAGCAGATAAAAAGCTCGTGAACCCTAAAACAAGGGCTATTATTAGTTTTTTCATTTGAAAATGATGCTATAGTTAATTGATTTTGAGTCTTTAAAATAAAAACAAATAGAATAGTCAGGTTTTCGTTCCGAAGAGTTCCGAAATCGAGAAAACCACTAATTTTTTTGAATTAGATTATAAAGATTTTGAATTTATTTCGAATGTTTTCGAAATTAAGAAACTAGAGCAGAAGGAGGACCGCGTAATAAATAAACACTTTCTGAAAGTGAAAATACTTTTTCTGAAAGTGAGAAAAAATAAGGAATTTCGGTGCTGAAAGTATGAAATTCGAAAGCAAATTTTTCTGGTACAATATAACTTCCCAAAACAAAATGGCAAACAAAACAAACATCATAATCATGGTGCTGATGCGTGATTTCGCCATTAGGATCATTATAATTGTGATGACATTGTTTTTCTGAAAGTTGCTTTACAATGTGCTCATAACTGTGTATCGACTGAAACAATATTGAGAACAATACCGTTAAAGCCAAAGAAACACTTAATATGAGTTGCTTTCTTTTCATGCAGGACAAAGGTATAAAAGATCTGAAGAAAAAAGATTCATTTTTTAGATTCTATTACAGATTCATTGAAAAAACTTCAGCAAAAGCTTTTATTCTTAATCAAAAACAGAATAATTGCTTTCTAATCGTCTCTTGAACTAGCATTATATTATATTTGTAAGTAAAATAAATAACCTTAAAAAAACGTTTACTTGAAAACCTCTTTAAAACCAAAATACAATATGCGATTACTTTTTAGTTGTTTGTTTTTAGTGTCGTTTTTCAATGCTTTTTCGCAAGACGTAAAGCCGGAAGTAAAACCTGTGGTTAAAATTGATTCCTTATATCGTGAAGATCAGTTTTATTTTTCGATTACTTACAATCTTTTAATGAATGGCCCAACAGGTTTAAAACAAGATAAATTCTCGGCAGGACTTTCAGCAGGTTTTTTGCGCGATATGCCAATTAATAAAGCCAGAACATATGCAATTGCCGCAGGTTTAGGATTAAGTTATCAGAATTTCTATCAAAATCTTACGATTTCAAAAGGTCCAGCTGGAGATTTGATCTACGGGGTAAACGATAGCGGTCAATTTGTTTCGAATAGATACAAACAATATTCGGTAGATGTTCCTATTGAGTTTAGATGGAGAAATTCAACTTATGAAAGCTATAAATTTTGGAGGATTTATAGTGGTGTAAAATTGAGTTATGTATTCTCGGATAAATCAATTTTAAAGGATGGAGAAACCACTTATAAAATCTCCAATAATAAAGATGTCAATCAATTTCAATATGGAGTTTATGTTTCTGCAGGATATAATACCTGGAATATATATTGCTATTACGGTTTAAATGGATTGTTTGATAAATCTGTTAAAACCATTTCAGGCGAAAGTATTAATGTGAAAGCGATGAATATTGGTTTAATGTTCTACATATTATAACCACAAAAACAAGAAAAGTAACTGCGGTAATATTCCAATTAATAGTCCAAGAAACAGTTCTTTAGGAGTATGTGCTTCCATTTCTAAACGCGAAGACGCTACAACTCCTGTCATTAAAATCAAGAAAGCTGCCCAATAAGGATTTTGCATTTGAAGATGAATATTCATTCCGATAACAAAAATGGTTAAACCGCTAATTGCCAGCATATGCAAACTTACCTTAGTTTTAAATAATGAGCAAATTAACGCTAAAATTGTACTAAATAAAGCACCCAGAAAAAAGAAATGAAGCTCTGGATATCGGGAAATTATAATGCTTCGTTTTACCAGTAAAATATACAAAAAGCATTGTAGGACTAAAGGAATTCTACGTTGAGAAACATCTGGTAACATTACCGAATTTACATTTCCGGTTGAGCGAAGCAACAAGAAAAATAAAATAGGAACCAAAATCGTAATGATCAGAATTTGAAACAAAACATAATACTTTTCCTGATTAGTAAAAATATCATTTTTGCAAAAAAGATAAAATAATGTGGCATACATCGAGATAAAAATCGGATGTAAGATATAGGAGAATAAAGGCAATAATCTTTTCAAAATGCAGTATTTAGTGGTCCTCAACAAATATAAGGAAATAATGTTTTTTGACTTATTCTTTTGCTACAGATTAATAAGATTTCTATTCTTAGTTTTTTTGCCAAGAATTTCACGAATTTAATTAGTGAAAATTTTATTTAGTGACAGATATTTTAAAGACAAAGAATTAGTGAAAATTAGTGAAATTCGTGGCAACCTTTTTTCTAATCAATGATAATCTTTTTAATCTGTAGCAAAAATATAACAGCAAAGAATTAGTGAAAATTTGTGAACTTCGTGGCAAACCTTTTTTTAAATTTGACAAAAAGAAATTCTAAATGAGTATAAACATAAAAAGCCTTATTTCGGTTCTTGATGCCGAATGGATTGGTTCTGACACTGATATTTTTGTTGATCACATATCGATTGACAGCCGTTCGCTACAAAACGGATCAAAAACTTTATTTATTGCCTTGTCAGGTGTTAATAATGATGCTCATTTATATATTGCTGAACTTATTGAAAAAGGCGTTCAGAACTTCGTTGTGCAATACATCCCTGAAAATGTCAAAGAAAAAGCTAATTTTCTAGTAGTTAAAAACACTTTAAATGCATTGCAGCAATTTGCAGGTTATTACCGTGATTTATTCAATTTTCCTGTAATAGGATTAACGGGAAGTAATGGAAAAACAATCGTAAAAGAATGGCTTAATTTTTTGTTGAGTCCGGATTATAATATTATTAGAAGTCCGAAGAGTTACAACTCTCAGGTTGGAGTTCCGTTGTCTGTAATCGCCATTAACGAAAAACATAATTTAGGTATTTTTGAAGCCGGGATTTCGACAGTTGACGAAATGATTAAACTTGAAAAAATCATTAAACCCAACATTGGTGTTCTAACTAATATTGGTTCTGCACACGATGAAGGATTTCAAAATCTGGAACAAAAAATCAACGAAAAATTGCTGCTTTTCAAAAATGCAACATCAATTATTTATCAAAAAAATCAGCTTGTAGATCAATGTTTAGAAATATTTTGTCGACGTTACCCAGTAAATGACAGAGTTCTTTTTTCTTGGAGTTTTACAGACAATACTGCTGATGTATTTATCTTGGAAAGAGAAAATAGAAACGAAACAACAACCATTCAATATCAATATCAGAGCGAATTTTTCGATTTAAAAATTCCGTTTAGTGATTCGGCGTCGGTCGAAAATGCAATTTCGTGTTTGCTGGTTTTACTATATTTTAAATATGATTTCGCTACCATACAAAATCGTGTTCAAATGCTTTATCCGGTTCAAATGCGTTTGGAGGTTAAAAACGGAATCAATAATTGTAGTATTATCGATGACAGTTATAGCTCAGATTTTCAATCGTTAAAAATAGCTTTAGATTTTCTGGAAAGTCAGCAAAAAAAGAATGCTACAAAAACGGTTATACTGTCCGATATTTTTCAAAGCGGATTCTCTAATGACGAATTATATTCTAAAGTTGCCCAATTGATTTCAGATAATAATGTAAATCGCGTTATTGGTATCGGGGCAACTATTTCTTCTTTTGCAGGAAAGTTTTCAAACTGTATTACTTTTCAAAATACTGCCGAGTTTATTGCGCAGTTTGAGAGTTTGAGTTTTAATAGCGAGACCATATTAATAAAAGGAGCAAGATCATTTCAGTTTGAGGAAATTGTAGCTTTGCTCGAAGAGAAAACACACGAAACGGTTCTTGAAATCAATTTAGATTCCATAAGTCACAATCTAAATTATTACAAATCAAAGTTGGCCGATGATGTAAAAATCATGGTAATGGTTAAAGCCTTTGGATATGGAAACGGAGGTTTGGAAATTGCAAAATTACTCGAACATCATAAAGTAGATTATTTGGGTGTGGCTTTCGCCGACGAAGGAATTTCGCTTAAAAATGGTGGAATAAAATTGCCAATCATGGTTTTGAATCCGGAATCTACCAGTTTTCCGTCGATAATTCAATATCAGTTAGAACCCGAAATTTATAGTATAAAAGGATTAAAAGCATTTTTGAAAATTGCTGAAGAAAGAAAATTAAAAAACTTCCCAATTCATATAAAACTCGATACAGGAATGCATCGTTTAGGGTTTGAAGAGAATACGCTAAACGAACTGATTGAAACTTTAAAAGGAAATTCAACAGTAAAAGTAAAAAGCGTTTTGTCTCATTTGGCTACAAGTGATGAACTGAAACATTTTGATTTTGTGATTTCGCAGATTAATCTCTTCGATAAATTATCTTCAAAATTAATCTCAGAATTAGATATAAATCCAATTCGACATATTCTAAATACATCTGGAATCAGCAATTTTCCAAATGCACAGTTTAATATGGTGCGTTTAGGAATTGGTTTGTATGGAGTTTCAAACGATCCATCTGAACAGAAATACTTGGAAAACGTAGGAACGTTAAAATCTATTATTTCACAAGTTCGTACTATCCCAAGTGGTGATAGCGTTGGTTATGGACGCCGCTTTATGGCCGAAAAAGAAACTAAAATCGCAACAATTCCAATTGGTTACGCTGACGGAATTTCGAGATTGTGGGGCAATCAAGTTGGTTATGTTGTGATAAAGAATCAAAAAGCATTTATTCTAGGAAGTGTTTGTATGGATATGCTAATGGTCGATGTAAGTCATATTGATTGTAAAGAAGGCGATTCAGTCATTATTTTTGGCGAAAGCCCAACAGTTATTGAAATGGCCGCGGCACTAAAAACTATTCCTTATGAAATCATGACTAGTATTTCTCAAAGAGTAAAAAGAGTGTTTTTTAGATAATTTTAACAAACTTTGGAGAAAATTACGTATTTTCGATAATCAATTAATTATAAATTTAAAACAAATCAATTATGGGATTTATTTCTGAGTTTAAAGCATTTGCAATGAAAGGCAACGTAGTTGATCTTGCTGTCGGTGTAATCATTGGAGCTGCTTTTGGTAAAATAGTTAGTTCATTTATTGAAGATGTGATTACTCCGTTAGTATTAAAGCCGGCGTTAGATGCAGCTCATTTGTCTAAAATTGAAGATTTAGTTGCATTTGGAGGAGTTAAATACGGCTTATTTTTATCGGCAGTAATTAATTTCGTAATTGTTGCTCTGGTATTGTTTATCATTATTAAGGCAATTAATCATGCTAAAAAGAAAGAGGAAGTTGTTGTGCCACCAGCTGGACCAACTCAAGAAGAGTTATTGACGCAAATTAGAGATTTGCTTAAAAAATAATACCGCTACACTAAGTCTAACTAAACCGTTTCTTAATTGGAACGGTTTTTTTTACGGTTTGTTTGTTTTGTAACATTTTGTTATTTTTTGTGAATCACCTTGTTTTGATTTTTATTATGTATACTTTTGCAGAGTAAATTAGATTAATTCATACTAAAAATATAAAAATGAGAATAGCGGTTGTAGGTGCCACTGGTATGGTTGGCGAGATAATGCTTAAAGTTTTGGCAGAAAGAAATTTCCCGGTTACAGAGTTAATTCCTGTTGCTTCAGAGAGATCAGTAGGAAAAGAAATTGAATATAAAGGAACAAAATATAAAGTTGTAGGAATGCAAACAGCAGTTGATATGAAAGCTGATATTGCTTTGTTTTCTGCAGGAGGAGATACATCATTAGAGTGGGCTCCAAAATTTGCTGCTGCCGGAACCACCGTTATCGACAACTCATCTGCTTGGAGAATGGATCCAACTAAAAAATTAGTAGTTCCAGAAATCAACGCTACATCATTGAGAAAAGAAGATAAAATTATTGCAAACCCAAACTGCTCAACTATTCAAATGGTTTTGACTTTGGCGCCATTGCATAGAAAATACAATATTAAAAGAATTATTGTTTCTACGTATCAATCAATCACAGGAACTGGTGTAAAGGCCGTGAGACAATTGGAGAATGAGTACGCTGGAATTCAGGGAGAAATGGCTTATAAATATCCAATTCACAGAAATGCGATTCCACATTGCGATAGTTTTGAAGAAAATGGATACACTAAAGAAGAAATGAAATTAGTTCGTGAAACTCAAAAAATTCTTGGTGATAATACTATCAGAGTAACAGCTACTGCGGTTCGTGTACCAGTTGTTGGTGGGCACAGCGAAGCAGTAAATGTTGAGTTTACAAACGATTTTGATGTAAACGAAGTTCGTGAAATTTTACACAATACTGATGGAGTAGTAGTTCAGGATAATTTAGATACATTTACTTACCCAATGCCATTATATGCGGAAGGTAAAAATGATGTTTTTGTTGGAAGAATTCGTCGTGACGAAAGCCAGGAAAACACCTTAAACATGTGGATTGTTGCTGATAACTTAAGAAAAGGTGCTGCAACAAACACAATTCAAATTGCTGAATATTTAATTCAGGCTGGTTTGGTATAAGATAGAGATTAAAGAAAATTGTTATAAAGAAAAAGCCGTAATTACAGTAATGTAATTGCGGCTTTTTTGAGTTTTAAACATAGAGTTATTTCTTTTTCTTCATTTCCTCTCCGCAAGACTTCCCAATTTTTTTTACAAGATCAGCATTTTTAGGATCTTGTAAATCTGATGGACCTATTTTTTGTTCTTTTAACTTAGTAATACAGCAATCCGCAAGAAAAGAAGCTTGTTCTCTTTTTACACCGGTTTGAATAAAACTATTTTTCAAAATGTTTTTATATGTTTCTTCAGTTTCAGGTGTCCACTCTTTGCTTAATGTTGGTGTTGTATTATTTTTCTTCATCCATTCTTGCGCACATTCAGTCATTATTGTAAGAAGCGAATTGCGATTTTCAGGTTTTTCCGAATCATAAGGCGAAATATTTTTTGCTTTTAATTTTTCCACTGCACAATCCATTGTAAAGGTTGCTTGTTCTGGTGTAATCAAGCCTTTTCCTTTTTCTAACATTGATGCAGTAGCATTTTTTTTGAATTCAGTTTCTTTTTCTGGAGTCCATTCGTTTTTATTGCATGAGAATAATGTGAAAGCGATCAATGCAATGCTCATATAATTCAGAAATTTTTTCATTTTAGTTTTAATATTTACAGGTTATTACGAGAAAATAGTTCTCTTAATTTTTTTGCAAAAGTATTTCAGACAGGTCTTTTGAATGACCAGTAAAAAGTATTAGAATGTTATAATAGGGTATTATTTAAATAGAACAAATTCTGTATAATTTAATCAAATCGAACCGAAAAAAGCATGTTTTCTAGTTCAGCTTTGTTTTTAGAATCAAAAAAATCTGTTTGGCTAGAAAGGCAAATGGTAAACTCAGCATCATTATGAGCTGTTGAAAATTCATATCGTCTTTTACCTGATTGCGTATATTCTAGAACGCCCCATTTTTTATCGTTTACAATTACAAATCCCGCTTTTCGTATTTTAGTGGACTGTTTCATATCTCTAAATGAATTTTCAAATTGATTTTCAAAGCTTTCGTAATTATTGAAATAACATATATTGGCTGTTAAAGTCTGATCATTTGGCAATTCCGCCGATATTATTTTATATTCTCTTTCTGCTTTTCCTTTCATTATAATTTTGTGATTTTTAATTTCTGAATCTTCAGGATAATCAATGTCTTTTCCAACAGAAAATAAAAAAGAAATGCCTGGATTATTAAAACTTGCCTGGATCTTATGTAAAGAATTGGTAATTGTAGGTTTATCGAGTTTATATACTGGCAAAATTTCTGCAACATAAGATTTTAGGTTAAGTTGTTTATCTAAAGGTTTTATATCTGGCGATGCCTTTTGTAAACCGGATTTTTCTTTTTCAGAAAAATGAATTGTTGAAATAAGAGATTCTAATACAGGAATTTCATCTAACAGTATATCATAAACTGAAAAACAAACGACATACGATTTTAAACGAAGGTTAAAAAATAGATTTGCTTTCTGTTGTAGACCTGTAAGTTTAGCTTCGGTTTGAATTCCATCAACTACAATTGGAAATTTTTTGATGAGTTTTGTTCCCTGAGAAAAATCTGGTAAATCGCCCTCATCATTTTCTAGATTTTTTAAAATGCGGGTCATAACCAACATGTTTTTACTTCGGCTGTCAAACATTAAAAAACCTTGTCTGCTAAGGTCGTTTACAGTCCATTTAACTTCTGTCGTATTTTTGTCTTTTTTAATAGCACTTTGTGTGCTTCTAATAGTTGTTTCCCAATTTTCAGGATAAGTCATTTTTAGGCCGAAGGCAGGAAATGAGAATGTAGTTTCGGATGACGTTATATCTATTTTATCATCAAAATCTTCAGTTTCGGTATTTTCTTTTTCTTCAAAATAACCAGATGATACCAGATCCAAATATTTATTTTGTTTTTGTGTTAAGTCTACGAAATTAAATGAGGCTATAATTTTTTCAAATTTTCTAATTTTTTTTGAAGATTTCGATGATGTAGCACACAAAATTAAAAGACTGTTTTTTATTAAATAATATTCTCTTACACCTTCATTTTCGCCTTTTAAACCTTTAAATGTTCCGAGTTTAGATTTTAAGTCGGGTAAGTTTGCATTAATATCTATTGATGTTTTTGTTTTTTCTATTTCTTCAGAAGGATATTGATAAAATGAAATAATAAAATCATCGCACTCTTCTTTCGATAGTGAATAACTGAAAGTGGCTTTAGATGCATTTTTATTAGTCGCATCATAAAAATAAGTAACGTTTTTATTTTCTATTTCTAAAAAAGCATTGTTTGTTTTCCAGAACGGAACTTTAAATCCTGTGTTTTTTGGAAGTTCCATAGAAATATTAAACATCGGAAAGTCGAAAGTGTAAGAGGAAATTAGACTTAAGTAGTTTTCATTTGAGGGAACTGAATTCTGAGTTTCAGAATTTGGCATAATAATGAGTAGAAGGATCAAAAATATGTTTTTCATATCGTTAAAATTTAATTTAAAAAGATGCGTAAAATTACGTGTCGTATATTTTTAAAATCGTGTAAAAACGGTATATGAATATCATAATAAGGTAATTTTTTAAAGTCTAAAAATGTCTAGTAATTAGATTTTTAAAAGATTTTAATAGTTAAATAATGCCTTATTGCTGTATAAATATAACTTTTAGGAACTATTTAAATATTGTTGTAAAAGTACTTTTGGACGTAATTCAAAACCTCAATATGAGATTTCTTTATATATCTGTTTTAGTTTTATTTTTCAATGCTATTTCTGCACAAAATTTGACAGGAATCTGGAAAGCAAATGAAACAACTAAACTATATGGACATGAAGTAGAAGATTTTGAAATGCAAATAGTTCAAACCAATTCTTTATTTGAAGTTCTAATTAGTTACCGTTATAATTATAATTATAGAGATCGTGGCAATACTGAAATATTACAGAAAATAATTGCTGTATCGAGCAGTGAAGCAACGCATGATTCTGTTGGCTGTGGCTGCTTTTCAGATTCGGGAGTAATAAATAAAAATGCTCCATATACTTCTGGTGTGATGAAGATTACAGAAATTAAACATCTTTCTTGTCGTGTAACTACGGTCGGGCAGGCAAATGATTCTATAGGAGATTGCCAATATTTAAATTATATTTTAAAATGGTCTAAAATAGGAAGTGAAGAATATCTTTCTGGACCAGGATTAACGTATGGTACTTTTTCTGGAGGGAACATTAAATTAAAAAAAGTTGGAAATTTTTCTTCACAGGCTCAGTATGATTTTATTAAAAAAAATGCAATAATAGATCAGCCCAAAGTAGTTGTTAAGGTACCTGTTTTAAAACCAAAAGCTCCGAATGTTGCATTTGCAATTAAAAAAAATAAGCAGGTTGACTTACCAAAAACAACTGTTATACCATCATCTAAAAAAACTAAAAGTCCAGATGTTGTAGCTAATTCAGCTTCAATGAAAAAAGATGCTCCAATTTCGTTAGACCTGAAAACAAGAGAAAATAAAATTGGGCAGACGATAATTGTTAATAGTAAGCAAGTTGAATTAAGCATTTACGATTACGGACAAATAGACCATGACATTATTTCGGTTTACGTTGACAAAAAACCAGTTCTTGTAAAAGAAGAATTGACTAAAAAACCATTGATTGTAAATTTAGAAATGGATGAGTATAATGAGACTCATGAAGTAATTTTAGTAGCCGAAAATTTAGGAGATATTCCGCCAAACACAGCATTGATGAAAATAAAAGCGGGAAATAAAAATTACGAAATAAAAATAACATCAGATGAACAAAAAAATGCGGTTGTTATTTTTAAATATGAAAAGTAATAAGTACGTTCTACATTAATTCAACCCAAACGAAACATGTTTTTTGGTTTCCTAAAATATGTTGCTACAATTAGTTTGTTTTTCTTATAAAATTATGAGCCAATAAAATACCTTATTGTTGGGTAAATATGACTTCTAAAAGCTGTTTGTCTGTGTGATCTCAAATACTTTTGCGAAAAAAACACAAATGAAATACAATATAATTTTAGGAATTGTAATAATTGCAATGTCAGTACAATTAAGCAGTTGTAAAAATGATAAAACAATAGAGAAAAAAGAAGGAATAATAAACAAAGCGCCTGATACCGTTTTCGATTCAAAAAATCCTTATTATTTATTTATAAAAAAAAATCATCCAGAAGCTTTTAAAAATAACGAGTTAATATATTTTAAAGAAGAAGATATTGATCTCGATGGAAAAAAAGAAGCTATTGTTGCTTTAGGAGAATTAAGCAAAGAAGATGAAATGCAAACATCTGTAAATCAAATTTTTTTATTAAGAAATGTTAGCGGAGAGATAAAGGAAATAGAAAATAATTTTGGTTATAGCAATATTACTGAGGTTGAATTTGTATCCTTGAACGAAATGAAGCAGAAATTTATTAGTTTATCTATAATAAAAAGTGGGAGTTCATATGGTTTTGTTCTTTTTGAATTGACTGGTAACAAAGCACATCAATTGTTTTGGATTGTGCCATCAGGAGAAGGTTCATGCTATTTAGTAGATAAAAACAATGACGGGAAATATGATGGATATGTTAAAAGTTTCAGGTTTAGTGACACTGTAGATTATGAGGTTGAAGAATCATATGTTTTTAAAGATAAAGAATTTAAGCCATTAGAAACTCATGTAAAAATTTCAAATTATCCAACAACAATAAAAGAATTGGTGCTTCAATATATATCGTTACGCTCATTAGAAATACAAGAATCATCAGAAGTAATTGAAAGACTCAAACAGATTTGTACCGATCAAACTGCATCTGCTATAAAATGGAATAAAGATGTTTGGGAGGATGCATGTTCTAAATACCACGATGAGTCTGAAAAAATGATTGAAATTGAAATGAAAGAAGATAATAAAACTGCAATTGTTAGCTATAAAGATGAAGCTGAAAAAAAATATCAATGCGAGTTTGAAGTTGAAAAAAATGCTAATCAATGGCAGATAACAAAAGTTACAATAACAAAAAATGGCGATGACGAACTTAACAAATAAGATGAAATTCAACGTTGTAGGTGGGTTTGTTATAATTACTCTTGTTTTGCAATTATGTGGTTGTACAAAAGAGAAAAAGGTAAAAAAAGCAAAAGCAGATAAAGAGCACAAAGTAGCTTCGGACACCATATTTGATAGAGAAAGTCCTTATTATATTTTTATTCAAAAAAATCATCCAGAAGCACTAAAAGACAAACTTTTCTTTTTTAAAGAAAAAGATATTGATTTAGATGGAAGTATGGAAGCTGTTGTTGCTTTTAGTAAAGAAACGGATGCAGGAACTTTGGCAGAAAATGTTTTTGTACTAAAAAATGATAATGGAGTAATAAAACAAATCGTACTAAAGGATATTGATATATACTCTATCGATGAAGTTAAAATAATTTCATTAAAAGGTAAAAGGCAGAGTTACATATGCTTTAACTTATTTGAAGGACCATATCAAGAAGCTTTTGCTATATATGAATTAAAAGGCAATAAGCTGGAGCAAATTTGTATAAGCGATTCTTTTAACAAAGATTACGAGGATTATGATGATGAGTTGATAAAAACAAATAACAGCAACGAATTCGATGGCTATTCTCAAGATATATCGTATTATTTTTTTAACCTAAAAAAAATATATGCTTTCGAAAATGACGTTTTTAAATTTAAAAACAAATATTATGTGGTGGAAGATTATCCAAATCCTGTAGTCAGTGTTGTTCTTCAATATATGAGTATAAAATCATTAGATTTTCATGATGATATAATTAATAAAAGACTTGATGAGCTTAGTCTTGGCAATTCGGATCTATTAAGTAATGTAAATTGGAGTTTAGCATATACAAGCGCAATAGATGATGATGAAGTCTTAAAGATTGCTGAAAAAAGTGAATATAGCACTATTGTGACAGTTGACTTTTTAGACTCAAAAACAGACATAAATTATTATTTAAGATTTGAGCTTAAAAAAACAAATGAAAAATGGCAGATTACTAAAATAGAATTATTGTAAACCAGTATAAAATAAACATATGGAACTAAATTACAGCTTAACAGAAAATGATTATTTACAACAGCAATTATATCTTGCTTCAAAGGATGAGCAATATAAAAAAACAAGAAAAATAGGCCATATAATTACAATAGTATTAATATTAGTTATGGGTTTAATTACATATTCACTTACTAAGAAAGTAATATTTATATACTTGTTTTTTGTGTTAACAATTATTTATTGTTGCGTTTCGTCTATTTATTTAAAATTGAATTACAAGTTGCAATATAAAAAATACATTAAAAGAGTTTTTGAAAATAATTTTGGATTGGTTGTAAATTTAAAATTTGAGAAAGATTTAATCCTAATATCAACATTGGACAGAAATTCAAAATTTAAATTTTCTAGTTTTGAAAATATTAGCGAAACAAAAGACCATTTTTTTATTACTCAAATTAGTGATGAAAACTTTATAATTCCTAAGGAAAAAATTGAAGATGTTAGTACTGTAAGAGTCAAATTAAAAAGGATTGCTCAAGAAGTACAAATTGATTTTATTTCAGATTTAAATTGGGAATGGAAATAATTTTTGATGAATATGGAATTAAAGTATAGATTAAGAGAAAATGATTATTTGCTACAGCAAGTTTATATGGTTTCTAAAAGTCGACATAATAAGAAACAAAACAAATTAGGTTTACAAATCATAACCCTATTTCTTTTAATGATAGCTTTTTCTCTGTATGTTAATGAAATTATATTTCTATCTGGTGTTTTTGGGACAATAGCAGTCATTTGTATTGCTCTTTTATTGTTTGACAAGAAGATGTCATTAAAACAAGATGAAAGGAAATTCAAAAAATATGCCTTTTCTAAGTTTCAAAAGAATAAAGATTTAATTATAAATCTAATATTCAATGAGGACTCAATCCAAATTTATACAGTTATTAATGATGTACAATTTAATTTTTCGGGTTTTAAAAATGTCAGTGAAACTAAAGATTATTTTTTTGTCAATTTAAAAACAAATGATAATATAATAATTCCTAAAATTGCTATTGAAAATATTGAAGTATTTAAGTGTAAATTACAAACAATAACAAAAAAAATGGAGATCGATTTTCTTTCAGAGCTAGATTGGGATGGAAAATAAATCATAATATCTTATTTGATAAAAAATTAAAAAATGGATCAAAATTTAAAATACATCGTAGAAAATTATATAGTGTTTGAAGAAGTAATTAAAATGGCTAATATATCTTCAGAAAAGCTGAATCAATTAATTGAAAACAAACTTGTTCCAGAGGCTTCTTATGTTATAAATTCAGATATTACAATTAGTTCCTCTTTAAATGATATTCATAAAGTTACAATTAAAAGAAGGTATTTTCATGAGAGTGTTTTGGAGCTGATAAAAGATAATGCAGAGAATGTGGATCCTGAAAAATTTAAAGCAATATTCAAAGAAAACTTGTTGACGAATCTTAAAAATCATGCTTATAAAACATTTGCATACGGCAATGTTTTTGATGAAAATCAAAATCTCGACAATGAGAAAGTTCAAAAGGCTTTAGAGGAAGAATGGAATTACTTTTGCAAAGGCGTCTACGGAATTTGCACTTTAAACAATAATGAAAATGCCATTATCGATAAAGAAGTTGCCATAAAAAGAATACTGAATTTCATCGAAAAGAAATCAGCTTCACTAACAAAGGATGAAAAAATAGAATTGCAAGAACTCAATGCCGAATTTAATAAATCGACCAGTTCTTTTGCGCCATATCAAAGAGAATTAAGCAGTCGCGGTAAATATTTGGATAAATTGCTTAAAGAGTTTTCGCTGGAAGATTTGATTAAAAAATATTATTAATAATTGCACTATATGACAAACCCGGCAGGTTTTTAAAACTGTCGGGTTTGTTATATAGTGCATAAAAAAAGCGAGAATCAATAAATTCTCGCTTTTCTATTTTTAATATTCTGGAGCTAATTCCAGTTCTAGTCCTTCTAATTCTGGTGTGATTGGAATCTGGCAGCCTAAACGACTATTAGATTTAACATAAAATGCTTCCGAAAGCATGGCTTCTTCATCATCTCCCATTTCTGGTAATGCAACATCATTAAGAACGTAACACTGGCAAGAAGCACACATGGCCATTCCGCCACAAGTTCCTTCAACAGGAAGTTCGTATGCTTTGCATAACTCCATTATGTTCATTGCCATATCAGTAGGAGCTTGTAATTCATGTATAACTCCTTCTCGGTCTTTAATCTTTATTAATACATCCATTTTAATTATTGGAATTTTACTGTTTAGGATTTTATAACGTGAAAAAATCCTTCATTATGTTAAATGATTTTTATACTAAATGCGTATTCTTTTTTACTGCTTTCGTTAAGATGCATTTTGAACCAAGAATATTACCGCTTTTGTAATACTGTAATTATTGCAATTACAGAGTAAAATCGCTTAAAAAGGCTGTTATTCTTGCTATTTATTAAAAAGTAAAACGCAATATTTTTTTGTATTACATTATATTAACCACAGTTTCAATTTGTGGCGCATATTTTTTTATGGTTGTTTCAACTCCTGCTTTTAGCGTCATTTGATTTACACTACAGCTTATGCATGCTCCTTCTAGACGAACTTTAACATGTTTGTCATCGTCTATAGAAATAAGCGTAATGTCTCCTCCATCAGAATTTAAAAAAGGTCTGATCTCATCAAGAGCCAATAATACGTTGCTTGTTAATTCTTCTGTTGTCATAATATTTAATGTGTCAATTAGCAAATGTGCCAATGAGATAATGTGTTTGTTAGATAATTTAAAAATTATCGTAAAACATTATCTCATTGTCTCATTGTCTCAATTATCTAATTATTTTTTTACTGCTGAACAACCTGCCATTGTTGTAATTTTAATGGCTTCAGTTGCAGGTAAATTATCGTTTCTGTTTACTACTTCTTGTACAACGCTCCTTGTGATTTCTTCAAAAACAGTTTCAATTGGTGAAGCTATTTGCATAGCTGCAGGGCGACCATAATCTCCTGCTTCACGAATAGACTGTACGATTGGTACTTCTCCTAAAAACGGAACCCCTAAATCTTCGGCAAGGTTTTTTGCACCTTCTTGTCCAAAGATATAATATTTATTTTCAGGTAGTTCTTCTGGTGTAAAGTACGCCATATTTTCGATAATTCCCAAAACAGGAACATTGATATTGTCTTGCATGAACATTGCAACTCCTTTTTTAGCATCGGCAAGAGCCACGGCCTGAGGAGTGCTTACTACTACTGCTCCTGTAATTGGCAATGATTGCATGATCGAAAGGTGAATATCTCCAGTTCCAGGAGGTAAATCAATCAACATGAAATCTAAATCTCCCCAATCAGCATCAAAAATCATTTGGTTCAACGCTTTTGCAGCCATTGGACCTCTCCAAATTACAGCTTGACTTGGCGCTGTAAAGAACCCAATAGAAAGTATTTTGATGCCATAACTTTCAACAGGTTTCATTTTTGATTTTCCGTCAACGGTAATCGAAATTGGTTTTTCATTCTCGACATCAAACATAATTGGCATCGAAGGACCGTAAATATCAGCATCAAGAACACCAACATTAAATCCCATTTTAGCCAATGTTACAGCAAGATTTGCAGTAACAGTAGATTTTCCAACTCCACCTTTACCAGAGGCAACGGCAATAATATTTTTGATACCAGGAATTGCTTTTCCTTTTATTTCATTAGGATTTTCCTTGGCTTCAACTTTAATGTTTACTTTAACTTTAGCTTCTGGAGATACCAATTCAAGAATTGTTTTTTTGACATCATCTTCTGCTCTTTTTTTAATGTGCATTGCTGGCGTGTGCAAAACTAAATCTACTACAACTTCATCTCCAAAAGTGATTACATTGGCAACAGCTCCGCTTTCAACCATATTTTTTCCTTCTCCAGCTATAGTAATTGTTTCTAGAGCTTTAAGAATTTCTTTTCTATCTAATTTCATTTTAATGTACTATTTTCTATTGATTGAAATCGATTTAACGCATTGTGTTTATTTAAACTGATTTCAGACTACAAAGATAACAGATTATGTTCGGATTCAAACCCTTTTAAATTGTATTTATTGATATTGAGATTGCTCAAAATGATTCTGATAGTTTGAGTTTGCTTTCATGAATTTATAAAAAATAAAATAATATTTTTCTTGTCATGATTTGTTGTAAGATCTTTTGCTAATGAATTATACGAATTTTAATATAAAATTACTTTGGTTTTTACGATAATTGTCAATAATCTTGGTTATATTTGATTACCCTAAATCAAAGTATTTTTAGCAATTCGAAAAATCTGAAAACTTGTTTCTTTAGGACTTCTTATGAGTTTTCGGTATTTTTTTATTCTAATTTTATAAAAATTTAAACTTTAAAAATATGCGAAATTTTACTTTTTCTACAATTATTATTACGATCAGCTTTTTTGCATTTTCATTTACTTCATTTTCGGCTAAATCAAAAAGTAAAGAGCTTTTGATAAAGCATACGTATGTTTCAGACATTACTATAAATTCCGTTTCTATAAATGCATTTTTTAAAAAATATCCCAAACTAAAAAAATATCAAAAAGATGTTGAGGATATCTACAAAAACAAACAATACAAATCTATTTGGTACGATGACAAAAGCATAAGTGAATTTGGCGCATTGTTGTATCAAAAAGTAAATCTTCTGAAAGATCAGGGAATTGACAAAGAAATGCCGTATAAAGAGGTCATTGATCAGGCTTTTAACGAAAGTGATAATGTTGATCCGGCACACGTAGATACTGAATTGCTCCTCACTAGTATGTATATTTTTTATGCCAGTAATGTGTATTCTGGCGTCGATCCTGCAACTTTAAAGAAAATTGGCTGGTATTTACCGGCAAAAACAATTTCGTACTCCAGAATTTTAGATTCTTTAATTGTCGATACAAATCGATTGAATGAAGATGATAATCTTTTATTTAATCAATATTACAAATTAAAAGATGCATTGAAAAAATACCGTAAAATAGAAACCGATAATCTCTGGCAGAAAATTACAATTGACAGTGCTAATTATAAAGATTTGAGACCAGATGATACAGCTATTGCCATTAAACAAATCAGGAATCGTTTGTTTGTTACCGGAGATTTAAAGCAAGATTCTAAAAGTAATGTTTATGATGAAGAATTGATGGCCGGCATATTGAACTATAAAAGAAGATACAATCTTAAATTAAATTACGCCATAACGAGAGATCATATTAATCAATTGAATGAACCAATCAGCAAAAGAATTAAAACGATAATGCTGAATATGGAACGATGCAGATGGATTCCGACTAAATTATCGAAAGCAAGTGAATATGTCATGGTAAATATTCCGTCGTTCAGAATGTTTTATGTGAAGGATGGAAAATATGCCTTTACTTCGGATATTTTTGTTGGTAATAGATTGAGTGAAACCGTAATTTTTAGCGGAATGATGGACAGAATTGTTTTTAGTCCTTATTGGTACGTTCCGCAAAGTATTATTCAAAACGAATTAAAACTTCAGATTGCGAATGATAAAAATTATTTAGCCGACCATAATATGGAATGGAATGGTGGAAAAGTGCGACAAAAACCAGGACCTAAAAACTCTTTAGGATTGGTAAAATTTATGTTCCCAAATCCAAATGATATTTACATGCACGATACGCCGGCAAAAAGTTTGTTTGAGTTTGAAAAGCGTACGTTTAGTCACGGTTGTATTAATGTAAAGGAGGCAAAATTATTAGCGCTGACTATTTTAAAAGACGATCCGGACTGGCCGCCAACCAAAATTGATCAGGCAATGAGCGGCGAAAAAGAAACGACTTGTATGCTTAAAAATAAAATTCCCGTTTATATTGGTTATTTTACCGCTTGGGTTCAGGACAATGGCGAAATCAATTTTTTTCCTGATGTGTACAGTCGTGACGACAGTTTAGATAAATTACTTTATTCAGATTCAGTTGCTTCAAAATAAAGAGAAATATATCTTAAAAAATACCCGCCAAATTCTTGAAATTTGGCGGGTATTTTATAAAAAAAATGGTCTACAAGCTTATTCGTATTTTAAATATTTCAAGATATCTATTTTAGTTACCTGATAGGCTTTAGTAAGAACAATAATTAAGGTAAGTGCCAATAAAGAAACCAACGCAATACCAAATGGAATTGTTGAAATGCCAGTTCTGAAAGCAAAATTTTCAAGCCATTTTTGCAATAAGATGTAGGCAGGAATAATACCAATTACAAATCCTATCAAACAGAAAATTATATATTGTTTTGATAGATCTTTTAACAAAACATCAGTTTCTGCACCAAGTGTTTTTCTGATCGCAATTTCTTTCAATCGTCTCTCCATCGAAAAAGAAGCCAAAGCGAACAATCCAAAAATGGCAATGATGATTACAACAAGATTTAAAATGAAAAATAAATCCTTCTGTTTTACTTGCTCTGCATACGTTTTGGCAAAACCTTTATTGACAAACTCATAATCAAAAGGATAATCAGGATTTACGTTTTTCTCCCAATATGTTTTTAATTTTTCTAAGGTTTCAGTTAGATTATTAGGTGAAACTTTTATGTAAACGTTCTCAAAATTGTTCCATTTTAAAGTTTTCATAGTAATGAAGATCATTGGCGGAACTTCGCTTTGAAGTCCGGTTATATGAAAGTCTTTTACAACGCCAACAACTTTAAATTTCATAATTCCTTTTTCATTACCCCAACCAGAGGTTATTATAGTGTTTATAGGGTTTTTAAGGCCTATTGCTTTGGCAAGAGTTTCATTTATTAGCCAATTGTTAATGGTGTCCGAAGCATATTTTGGAGATAAATCACGTCCTTTAACGATCTTAATTTTCATCATATCCAGAAAACCATAATCCATTTCGATATTTCTTGGTTGAACAAAAATACCATTGTATGTAAAACCTGAGCTTGAAGTGCTGCCGTTTCCAAAAGAACCTGCAAATGTAGATACATCCTGAACGCCCGAAAATTTAAGAATTTCCTGTTTTGTTGTCATGTATTTTTGGGCTTTTTTAGAATAATCTGTATATTTAAAGGGAACGCGAATTACCTGAGCTCCGCTAAAACCAAGATCCTTATTCATCATATAAGAAACCTGTGAGTTTACGATTAAAGCTCCGATGATGAAAAAAGCAGCAATTCCAAACTGAAAAATTAGCATGGAGTTTCTAATCCAAATACCGCTTTTGCTTCTTGAGAAATTACCTTTTAAAACTTTCAATGTTTCAAAATTTGAGATGTAAATGGCCGGGAAGATACCTGCAAGAATGATTACTAATCCAAATATAAAAATAAGCTGCAGGTAAAATTCGCCACCATTCATTGTCAATGACTTCTTCAAAAAACTATTGTAGTAAGGCAAAGATAGTTCTACGATTGCCAGCGCAAAAATTATCGCCAAAACAACAATAATAGCAGTTTCAAATATAAATTGACAAATGATTTGTCTTTTGCTTGCACCAACAATTTTACGAACGCCTACTTCTTTAGCACGTTTTATAGCCGAGGCTGTTGCGAGATTAATGTAGTTTACTAAAGATAAAGCAAGAATCAAAATAGATAAACCTACCATGATATAAAGCAGTTGCAAATTACCTTTTCCCTCGGGGAAATTAGCTCCATTAGGAGATTTTGTACCATGTAATCTTGCAGTAGCCAATTGGTCAATAATAACTAAAACCTCTCCATTTTCTTTAATATATTGTTCAGGCGTTTGTCCCTTTTCTTTAGCTTCTTTTACAGTTCTGTTAACAAAATTTATGTGTTGCATTTTCTTTAAAACCGTTTCGCTATTAGCTCCTTTTTTGGTTTTAATCATTAAGGTGTAATTGAAGTTGCCCCAATTGTTAATGTCGTCCTGGGTTATCAAGCCTCCAAAGACATAGTTTGGTTCTATAGAAGAAGGTTTCGTAATTTTGTAAACCGATTTTACGACAAAAGGTTTGTTGTCCTTTGTAATAATTTTACCAATCGGATCTTCGTCTTTAAAAAGTAATTTTGCGGTTTCATCAGAAATAGCAACACTGTTTTTTTCTTTTAGAATATCTTTTTTGGCTCCTTTAAGAATTGGGAACGGAAATGAGTCAAAAAAGTCATATTCTGCGACTATAATTTTCTTTCCTATCCATTTTTTATTTTCATACTTTATTACATCTTCAGTATACCAGCCCGTGTAAAAAGAAATAGATTCAATTTCAGGAATAGTTGCTTTACAGGTTAAACCAAAAGGTACAGGGCTTGAGTTCCAGATATCGCCACTTCCTCCAAATTTATTCAAAACCTCATAGACGTTCTCTTTTTCAGGATTCCATTGATCATATGAATGCTCATTGTTCCAATATAGAATAGCAAAGATTACACTGGCGATTCCAATGCTCAATCCTAAAACATTTAAAAGCGAAAACAATTTGTTTTGCTTTAAATGGTATATAAATATTTTAAACCAGTTAAAAATCATGTTTTGTGTTTTTAAGTTATTACACTTATTTTTTTTACGAACCCAACAGTTTGTAAGTTGTTTAGGTTCTAAATCATTGCCAATACTTTGCAAACAAATCCTACCAGGATTGCAATTGCAGCTATAATAAAATTGATCATTTTCGTATTATTTAGCGTCCATAAAAACATCAACATTTCTCTGATTTAATTTTTCAGAAAATATAACACCATCTTTCATGTGAATCGTTTTTTGCGAAAACGAAGCATCATAATCAGAGTGTGTAACCATCAAAATTGTTGCTCCCTTAGCGTGTAAATCTGTTAAAAGTTCCATAACCTCATTACCGTTTTTACTATCTAAGTTACCGGTTGGCTCATCGGCCAAAATGATTTTAGGATCATTTACTAAGGCTCTTGCCACAGCAACTCTTTGTTGTTGTCCTCCAGAAAGCTGTTGCGGAAAATGTTTTAATCTGTGTGAGATATTTAATTTTTCGGCAATAGCTTCAATTTTTTGCTTTCGATCCGATGCTTTTACATTGTTATAAAGCAAAGGCAATTCGATATTATCATAAACAGAAAGCTCATCGATTAAGTTAAAATTCTGAAAGATGAAACCAATGTTCTCTTTTCGAACCTGAGCTCTTCCTTTTTCTTTTAAACCAATCATTTCTTGATCTAATAATTTATAGCTTCCGTTTGTCGCTCCGTCCAGAAGTCCAATAATGTTTAACAAAGTAGATTTTCCACAACCCGAAGGTCCCATGATAGTTAAAAAATCTCCTTTTTTAATCTCTAAAGAAATACCGCTCAATGCTGATGTTTCTACTTCTTCAGTTCTAAAAACTTTGGTTAAATTTTGAATTGTTATCATATTTTTTTGATTTTAATTGTTGTTGATTGTGTTTTTTGATTGATGATTTTTGATTGATGATTGAAACTTTTTTAATTATGATTTATAAATTGTGAATTGTAAACTAAGACTGCGACTAAAAACAATTACTGAGTGTTAATCGACAATTCCTCAATGTCTTTGTAATCTGTATACGATGAGGTAATCACAGATTCTCCTTCTTTCAAACCTTCCAGAACTTCATAATAAGAAGGATTTTCCCGGCCTAATTTTATGTTTCTTCTTTCAGCTTTATTTCCTTTTACTACAAAAATCCATTTTCCGGCAGTTTCCTGATTAAAACTTCCTTTTTGAAGTACAAGAGTTTTATTTTTTTCAGATAAAATCAGTTTCACACCGAAACTTAATCCATCTTGTAAAACAATATTTTCTTTAGATGTAAAGGCTAATTCAACAATAAAATGACCGCCTTTTACTTCTGGAATTACTTTGGTAACAATAACTTCAAGAGTTGATCCTTTAAATTCTACCTGACCTTTTAAGCCTTCTCGTATTTTTTCCAGATAAAATTCATCGACATCAGCAGTAAGTTTATAACCTTGTTTCGAATCTATTTTTCCAATGCTTTCGCCAGCCTGAAATGTTTTTCCTAAAACAGGTTGAAAAGATGTTAATCGTCCGGATTCCGGAGCTGTAATAAGGAAGTTCTTTTTGTTATTTCTTAGGATATCCAAACTCTTTTCCATCGTTTGAATCGAGTTATTGATTTGTGAAATCTGAATTCGATTCGTTTGTTTTTCCTTTTGAATACTTTGCTGAATAGTTCGTTTGCGTTCCTCTTGAAAACGAAGACTTTCTTTAAACGTATTCCAGTCATTTTTTGAAATTACCTCTTTATCATATAATTTAGCGTTCATATCATACAATCTTTTGGCATCATTATAATCATGTTCGATTAAAACCAAATCCTTATTCAAATTTAGTTCCTGATTTCTAATATTCAGTTTACCCGTGTTCAAGTTGTTGATTTGCTCAATAATTGCCGTTTCCTGAGTTAAATAATTAAGTTCAGTATTTGGGTTATATAAACGTGCCAGCGATTGACCTTTGGTAACCATAGCGCCATTTTCGACAAAAATCTCTTTTACAGAACCACCTTCAGTAACATTTACAAGCATTACATTTAGCGGTTCGACCTTAGCCTGAAAAACAACGAAATCTTCAAAAAATTCCTTTTCGACTTTTTGAACCGTTATTTCATCAGCTCTTACATTTAAACTTCTTTTAGTGTTAAAGGAAAGGAAGATAACTACAGCCAACACTAAAAAAATAGCAATTGCTATTGTGAGATACCTAAATTTTCTATTTTTACGAGGAATTATCTTGTCCATTTTTTAAATAATTTACTGATAGTCAATAGGTAAATATTGTGCCATAAAATTTATTATTTGTAAAGTGTTGATTTTAAAGAAGCTTTAAAAACCACTCCCTGAAAAGAGTGTTCGATAATGAACAGTTGACCGTTCAAAATCGGACAAAAATAATAACCATGCGAAAAAAACAAGCTCAAATATTAATCGTTGACGATCAGGAAGAAATTCTTTTCTCGGCAAAAATGATTCTTAAAAAACATTTTGAAACGATTTTCACGACAAATAGCCCCAAAAAAATCATTTCTATTTTAAATGAAAATGAAATAAATGTGGTTTTATTAGATATGAATTATCGAATTGGGTTTGAAGATGGACGCGAAGGAATTCATTGGCTCAAAGAAATAAAGACACTTTCGCCTCAAACGATTGTGATTTTAATGACTGCTTTTGGTAAAATTGAAACCGCTGTTGAAGGTATAAAAATAGGTGCTTTTGATTATGTGTTGAAACCTTGGCATAACGAAAAATTACTCGAGACGATCGAAAAGGCGGTTGTTGAAAGTCGAAAAAATACTAAAAAAGTTGTAGCTGATAAAACAGAGAAAAAATATTTTGTAGGGACTTCACAAAAAATAAAACACGCTTATTCTATTGCCGAAAGAGTAGCAAAAACCGATGCCAATGTTTTGGTTCTAGGTGAAAATGGAACAGGGAAATATGTTTTTGCCGAGTTTGTTCATCAAAATTCAGAAAGAAAAAAACAGCCTTTTATACATGTTGATTTAGGTTCGTTAAGCGATAATTTGTTCGAAAGCGAACTTTTTGGTTATGCCAAAGGCGCTTTTACAGATGCAAAGGTAGATACGCCCGGAAGATTCGAAATGGCATCAAATGGAACTATTTTTCTGGATGAAATAGGAAATATTCCGCTTCATTTGCAAGCCAAATTATTGCACGTTTTGCAAACAAAAACCGTTACGCGTCTTGGCGAAAGCAAACCAAGAGCTTTAAATGTTCGCATAATTGCTGCGACAAATAGTGATATAAAAGCTGAGGTGAAAAATAAAACCTTCCGAGAGGATTTGTTGTACCGCATTAATACTATGGAAATTCATTTGCCTTCTTTGCGTGAGCGAAAAGATGATATTGTTCCAATGGCTCATTTTATTCTGGATCAAATTGCTGAAAAATACAATCAGGAAAATTGGAAATTTGAAGACAATGCAGCATCATATTTAGAAAAATATCCTTGGAAAGGAAATGTCCGAGAAATGGAAAATAAGATTGAACGGGCCCTGATTTTGGCAGATAATAATACAATTTCCGTGCAAGATCTGGATATTTTAGATTTTGAAGAAGTACTTGAAAATGACGAAAATCCATTGTCTGAGATGGAGAAAAATGCGATCGAAAAAGCATTATTTAAACACAACGGAAATATCAGTAAAACGGCAGAAGAATTAGGTTTGTCAAGAGCGGCATTATACAGAAGAATTGAGAAATACGATTTAAAAAATACTTAGCCGTAGTGTTATTTTTACCGCAAAGCACACAAAGTTTTTTTTGTAGCGTTTGTAATTGACTTATTAAGTTCGCAAAGCTGTATGTAGCGATCTTTGCGTAAATCTTTGCGGCCTTTGCGGTTAAATTTTCATCAGCATTATTAATCTATAGCATAAAAAATAAAATAAATGAAAAACTGGAAGTTTTATAATGCTTTGTTTGCAAGAGTTTTGTTTGTTATGATACTCTTTTTCTTTTGCTCTTTTTTGATTTTCAAGATGTTTTATTACAATGCATTTTTAATTGGTTGTTTTGGCGTTTTAATGTTGTTTGAAATGTATTTTTTTGTCAAAAACAGATTGTTGTTTTACGACAGAACATTGATTTCGATGTTGCAAAAAGACTTCTCGACCAATTTTCCAGAAGAAAATAAAAAAGATAACTTCAAAAATTTATACTTGTTATATGAAGCATTAAAATTCCAACAACAAGATCAGACTTCAAAAGAAATTGTGTATCAGTCTATTTTAAATAGCATTGATACAGCGGCTTTAATCCTGGAAAAAGAAGATGAAGAGTGGAGTATTTTTTTAATGAATGATTGTTTTTCAAGTCTATTTAAAGTTCCAAAAGTAAGCCATTGGAAATACCTCAAAAACTATTTGCCCTCGCTTTGTTCTGAGATTGAAAATGTTGGTTTCTCAGATTTAAAATCAGCAATTTCGATAAAAATCGAAGAGCAGGATTTACAAACTTTTGTGCTGCAAACTTCACGCGCAAAATCATACAACAAAGAGTATTTTATTATTCTATTGGATAGTATTCAACGCGTTATTGAGAAAAAAGAAAAAGAGGCGTGGATTAATTTGATGAAAATTATTTCGCACGAATTAATGAATTCCTTGACGCCAATACGCGCGCTTTCGCAAAATTTACTTCATATTGTGGATCAGGAAAAACTCGAAGAAGATGATTTTGATGATATTAAAAGCAGTATATCAACCATTATTAATAGAAGTGATCACTTGCAGGTATTTGTTGAAAACTATCGAAAATTAGCTATGCTACCAACGCCAACTAAAATAATGACACCAATAAATTCACTTTTTGATGATTGTTTGCGAATTATGGCGCCAATTTTAAAAGCGGAAAATATTGAATTATTGAACGAAATCAATAGTTCACGTTCTATTTTGATTGATAAAAACCAGATCGAACAAGTTATTATTAATTTGATTACCAATAGTATTTATGCTTTGAAGGAAAAGATAGAAAAGAAAATATTTTTGTCGAGTTATACCGAAAATAACCGCTTTTTTATCATCATTTCAGATAACGGAAAAGGGATTGATTCTGAAATTAGAGATAAAGTATTTCTGCCATTCTTTACAACCCGAAAAGATGGAGCCGGAATTGGATTAACACTTTCTAAAAACATCATCGAAGCTCACGGTGGATATTTAAGTTACCAAACCGATGATGATAAAACGAGTTTTGTTATTTGCTTGATTTGATTTTTTGAACCATATAAGTGATATAAGTTCATTTAAAGCTTGTGAGTGATTCTTTCGCAAAAAAAAATAAAACTTTTCGACTTCGCGTCTTTGCGAGATTAAATAACAAAGTATTATCTAAAATGAACTTATATCACTTATATGGTGAAGAAAAAAATTATGTGGTAGAAACCTCAGGTATCCAAAAGTGTTTTTCGAAATCTATAATTTGATTGTCTATAACTTCAATGCCTTCGTTTTCTAAAAGTTGTTGCATTAAATTAGTGCCGTCAAAATGATGTTTACCTGTCAAAAGACCTTTTCGGTTAACGACTCTATGCGCTGGAACATCATCCATATTATGGCAAGCGTTCATGGCCCAACCTACCATTCGAGCTGAGCGTGCAGTTCCTAATGCTTTTGCAATTGCGCCATAAGAAGTTACTTTTCCATACGGAATTTGTCTGGCGATGGTATAAACTCGTTCGAAAAAATTATCTTCAGCCATGTTTTTGTTTTTTGCTACAGATTGTACAGATTAAAATGATTTTATCTGCCTAAATCTGTAAAATCTACTGAAACCAATTTAAAGAAATTATTTTTAATCCTTTAAAACTGTGATCTATTTTTCTAAGCGAAATAATAACTTAAAATATTAAAAAGTGTTGCCACAGAGATCAAACCGGTAATGCTCCCAATAATAGTATTCATGTTTCGCATTAGATAATCGGTTTTCTTTTCGATTCTTCCAAAGAAACCAATATAACTGTATAAAGCAGCAAACGATCCTAAAACAGATCCAAATACAAAAGTAAAGATTATGTTGTTTTCGAATGCAAAAAGATGGTATGAAGCCAAAGTGATACTTACAACGACATAATACGGAATCGGGAAGAAATTTAAACCCGATAATAACATTCCTAAAAAGAACCGACTTTTTTTACTGCTCTTTTTTATCTTCGATTTCTTAGCTTTAGGTTCTTTAGCAATAAATAAAAAGTAAATGGTTAATATCGAAAAAATAACAAAACCAACCTCACGTAATAAAGTTACAACGTCTGGTCGATTGTCAATTACCTGAGCAAATAAAACTGCTAAAGAAACCTGAAAAAAGATTATTAATATTGCTCCCGCAACAAACCATAAAGCATTTTTTTTTCCTTCTTTCATGTTTACTTTAGCCGCCGTCATATTGATTAAACCAGGCGGAATAATCCCAATGAAAGCTGCAATAAAACCTGAAATTAAAGGAGTAAGTAATACCATTCGGTTAGTTAATGGGTTGAAAAAGGGTTTTTTAAAATTAAATTAGTCTTTAATTTTAAAACGAATATACGTAATTGCCTTATTGATTTCTAAATATTGTTTCTCGTAAAAAGTCTGAAAAGCAGTAACTTCTTCAGGACTTCCTTCATTTGTATATACGTTATGATTTGCGTATAAAACCTCGTGTCCTTCACCGTGAAGCAATCCAAGCGTGTAACCGTGCATGAATTCGCTATCGGTTTTAAGATTTACAACACCGTCTTTTTTAAGGATTTTTTTATACAATTTTAAAAACTCCGAATTTGTCATTCTGTGTTTTGTTCTTTTGTATTTGATTTGCGGATCCGGAAAAGTAATCCAGATTTCGTCTACTTCATTTTCATTAAAAATATGGTTGATCAATTCGATTTGAGTACGAATAAAAGCAACATTATGCAATCCGTTTTCAACAGCAGTTTTAGCACCTCTCCAGAAACGAGCACCTTTAATATCAATTCCAATAAAATTTTTGTTTGGATATCTTTCTGCCAATCCAACAGAATATTCTCCTTTTCCACATCCTAATTCTAAAACTAATGGATTATCATTTTTAAAGAAATCAGAATTCCATTTTCCTTTCAGAGGCATTAAATCGCCTACAACTTCTTCTCTTGTTGGTTGAAAAACGTTTTGAAATGTTTCGTTTTCTCTGAATCTTTTTAGTTTATTTTTACTTCCCACTTTTACAAAAATTTTCAGCAAAATTAAGGAATATAAACGAATGAAAATAGCGCAATTACGTTTAAAGTTTTTTGCGGCGAATTTTGATTAGGTATATTGTTTATTAGCTACGAATTTCAGGAATTTTCACGAATTAATTTTAGCGCTACAAACTGAAACTAAAGAAAGAAAAATTAGCGAAAATTAGTGAAATTCGTGGCGAAAAAATTATCCATAATGAGCCTCAGTAATTGCTTTTGAGTTTGGGTCAAGAGTTTCATCATGTTGCGATAAATCAAGTCCTATGTGTTCATTTTCTTCAGAAACACGCAACGGAATAATGAAATTCGTCACTTTAAACAATAAATAAGCACCAAAGAAAGTGAAGATAGAAACCAGGACCAACGCCATCATATGATGTGCAAATACGCTCCAGCCACCGTGTAGTAAACTGGCATTTTCGCCATGAGCAAATATTGCAGTAAGAATCATTCCCATAATTCCGCCAACACCATGACAAGCAAAAACATCTAAAGTATCATCAAATCTTTTTGAGAAACGACAATTTACAGCCGAATTTGAAACTAAAGCTGTAATGAATCCAAAGAACATACTTTCAGGAACAGACACGAAACCTGCAGCAGGTGTAATGGCAACAAGACCAACCACAGCGCCAATGCAGGCGCCTAAGGCCGAAACTTTTCTTCCGTTCATTCTATCAAAGAAAATCCAGGTTAACATCGCAGCAGCAGATGATGTTGTGGTTGTTGCAAAAGCCATTGCAGCAGTTCCGTTGGCCGCAAGAGCAGAACCAGCGTTAAATCCAAACCATCCAAACCATAACATTCCTGTTCCTAATAACACAAACGGAATATTGGTTGGTATATGCTGACTATTTTTTCTTTTTCCTAAAACAAGAACGCCTGCCAAAGCAGCAAATCCAGAACTCATATGAACGACAGTTCCACCTGCGAAATCTTTAACGCCAAAATAAGTACCCAAAATTCCAGTTGGATACCAAACCGAATGGCACAAAGGCGCATAAATAAAAATGGTAAATAAACTGATGAATAATAAGTATGATATAAAACGAACACGTTCTGCAAATGAACCCGTAATAATTGCCGGAGCTATAATGGCAAATTTCATCTGGAACAATGCAAACAACATAAACGGAATAGTACTAGCTAATTTTTTATGAGGCAAAACACCAACATAATCCATGAAAGCAAAAGTTGTTGGATTACCAAAAAAGCTATAGAAATGATCTCCAGAACCAAAGCCAACAGGATCTCCAAACGCCAAACTAAAACCTACAACAACCCACAAAAGCGTTACAACGCCCAAACAGATAAAACTTTGCAACATAGTCGAAATCACATTTTTTCTGCCAACCATTCCGCCATAGAAAAAAGATAATCCAGGCGTCATAATCAAAACTAAACAACATGAAGTTAACATCCAGGCAACATCGGCAGGAACAATATGTTCAGTAGTGCCAAATTCAGATAATACGTAACTATTTTCAGTAACCGTTGGCCAAAATGCGCCAGTAATACAAACAATACTTATAATAATAAAGGAAATGATCCAGCGTTTTTCTATATTCATTTTTCAGATACTTTATTTAACCCTATTTTTTTTGGGGTCAAAGTTAAAAAAAAATAAAGATTTTGATTTTAAGGGCTGTTAAAATAGAGGTTGTTGTTTTATTTTAGTAAATATTGTAAAATTAGATATGTTTTTTTGAGACAATCTTATTTTGAACTTCTAAATTACGGATAAAATTGCCAATTGTATTATAATCAAATCACCATTCAATTCTGTAAAGCGCTATAAAAGTTAGGATTATAAGAAGAAACTCTTAAAATGTTTATTTTTTCTGAAGCTTCGCAATCAAAACGTCTTCAATTGGAGCTTTTATTTTAATCGCAGCATCAACTTCGTCATTAGGAACCGTCATCGATAAAACATAATGCTGAATTTTCCATTCTTTCCCCACTTTTACCAAAACACCAGAACTGCGACAAATTTTCATCTGCGTATTCAGTAATTCATCAAACCAAGCGATTTTACCTGTTTTGTCAAAAAAGATATGACGTTCCAGAGCCGTAAAATTCCAGGTTTTTCCTTTGTCGAAAAATGGTTTTGCCCAAACTTTAAAATCTTTTTTATTCCAGTTTTCAGTAGCATCAGTTCCAATAAAAATGGCATCATCGGCCATTAAATTAAAGTAAGCGTCAAATTTTGCATCGGCAGCAGCTTTGTGCCAAGAGTCGAGCGTTTGACTAACTTTTTCTTTTTCTGAGGTTTGTGCATTTGCAAAAGAAGCAATGAATAATAAAAGTAGAATTGATTTTTTCATGAGAAGTTTTGTTTTGGATTTAAAGTTAGTGAAAATTATTTCAAAGGTTCAAAGGTGCAGAGGTTTAAAGGGACAAAGGTTTTTTTTTTAGAGATGTATAGCGTGCGAGAAAAACTTTGCGCCTCTGCACCTTTACGAGACTATAGAACAACGTAAACCTTAAATTATCTCCTATCACTTATATGGTAAAATATGATTTAGTATCTTTGAGTGCTTTAAAATCGATACATTATGAATCCAAAAATACTTATCACCTCAATATTTGTTACTTCCTTAATTTTTACTTCTTGCAAGAAAGAATTAGAACCACAAGAAAACACACCAACATCTGAATTGGTTAAATTAGGATTAGCAAAAGATACCGCAAAAACGCAATCAGTAGTTCAAGCCACGCCAACGAATCCAAATACCGTAATGGGCGACAACAAAGGGCTAAATCCTGCACACGGGCAACCCGGACACCGTTGCGATATTGCCGTTGGAGCACCCTTAAATTCAGCGCCAACACAAGGACAAACCCCGAATGCACAACCAGTGCAAGTAAACGCAGGTCAGTCACAAGTAGTAACAACAACTGTAGCGCCAACAAAAGTAGCCAAAGGAATGAATCCTGCACACGGACAACCCGGGCACCGTTGCGACATCGCGGTTGGAGCACCTTTAAATTCTGCTCCGGCAAAACAATCTGCTACTAATACAGCACAAAGCGGAACCGTATCTCAAAACTTTACAGTTACGCCACCAGCCGCAAATAATGCAGTTCCGGCCTTATTAAGTACCGAAGCACCAGTTGCAACCGCCGAAGGAATGAATCCGCCACACGGGCAAACAGGACACCGTTGCGATATAGCCGTTGGAGCTCCATTGCCAAAATCATAATATGCACGTCAATAGTCATCTGGGCGTGCCACCAATAAAAAAGGGGCCAACTATGCAAATCGCTTAGTCGGCCCCTTTTTTATTGCTGTCGGGCTTTCGCTTCCGCCGCGGCGGATTGCTCTCTATACCTCACGCTTACGTGGTTTTTAGCACCAGTCTCAGTCTCAGTTTTCGGTCTCAGTCCAGTCTCAGTTTTCAGGACAATCTTGTCTTCCTGAGCGAAGTCGAACGCGCAAAGTATATCGCCAATCTTTGTCGATCTTCATACATTCCTTCGACTTCGCTCAGGATGACAATGTTTGGATTTCTTTATTCAATTTCAAAAATCGCCTGAATTTCTACAGCCGAATTTATCGGTAACGAAGCCGCTCCAATTGTCGCTCTCGCATGTTTTCCTTTTTCTCCAAAAACCAAAGCCGTTAAATTCGAAGCCGAATTCATAAGTCCCGCATGTTGCGTATATTCTGGAGTTGTGTTAAAATATCCAGTCAATTGTACACATTGTTTTACTTTGTTCAAATCGCCTCCACAAGCTTCTTTCAAAACTGCAATAACATTTAGCATTGTTTGATACGTAGCTTCTTTTGCCTGATCTTCGGTAACTGTTGCGCCAACTTTTCCCGGATTCAAAATCTTCCCGTCTTTCAAAGCCACTTGATTAATATAAACCTTATGATCTGAAATCGTAAACGGAACATAGTTTCCAACCGGTTTAGGCGCTTCAGGAAGTACAATATTATTGTCTTTTAAGGTTTTATTGATATCGCTTTTTGTTTCAGCCGAAGTTGTTTTTACGCTTTTAATATTCTCTGTATTTTTTAATCCAGATGCTACTCTTGCCAAAGCTTTTCCTTGTTCTTTAGCCAAATTCAATTCGCTTTGCGACGGACGAGTTCCTGTAGATCCTGCCAGTGAAGTTGCGCCAAAAGGAGTATTTCCCTGCGGAACCGTTTTGTCTAAAGTTGCCGTTCCCATAATTCCTGTTGGAACAATGACCATTCCGTGCGAAGCCAGAATATTCCAGAAAGACAAAATTGCCGCTTCTTTTCCTGCTCCAGATCCAGCCGACATAAATACAGTTGTTGGTTTTCCTTCTAAAATTCTCGATGTCCAAAGCGGAATACTTTGGCTGAAAAAGTAATTCATATCGGCACTAATATTGGCAAAATGAACCGGACTTCCAAAAGCGATTCCGTCATAATTAGCCAATTCTTCGATTGTAGCAATTGGTAATTTCTCAACATCGGCATTTAGTTTTTCTTTTGCATTTATAGAAGGAACACGTTTTATAATCGCTTTTGCATTTGGATATTCCTGAATTCCTTCGGCAATAGATTTAGCCATTTTATAAGTTCCGCCGTTTTGAGAATAAATCAAAACCAGCACATTTGTTTCCGATGATTTTACTTGCGCATTCACACCAAATCCTGAAAGGATTGCGATAAATAATACGAGTAGTTGCTTTTTCATGAATGTAATTTTTAATAATTTGTAATGGATAATCTCAATTAAGAAACTTGTTTTTGCTTCAAAAACCAAGTTTCGTTTTTGGGACTGCAAAATTACTTCTTACAATATCAAAAAGCGTTATTATTATCTTAATTAAGATTTTTGGGTATAATTTATTTTAAGTCGCAATCAGGACGAAAATATTTATAAAAAACATAAAAACAATATATGCAGAGCTCCAGCGGAGCGATATATTTATAGAAAATTAAAAATACACACCAAGAGAACCCCATCGGGGTGACATATCGAATCGTGCTAGAATCATATGTCGCTCCGCCGGAGCTATATAATGCATATAAAATTAGGCTATAAATATATTGCTCCACCGGAGCTTTAGATTAAAAAAAGTAAAAAAAATCTGCTTGATCTGCAAAATCTGCGAGAAACAAAAAATATATTAATCATTCTAATCTGTAAAATCTGTGGCAAAAATTTCTAACTTCGAGGAAACAAATCGCCTTACTTATGAAAAAAGCAATTCTATACGGAGCAAGCGGATTAGTAGGATCTTATATTCTCGAAAATTTGTTGAATAATACCAATTACGAACAAGTCATAATCGTTGTTAGAAAAGATCTAAATATTCAGCATCCAAAATTAAAAACGCTAATTGGTGATTTTAATACATTGCCCGAAGTTGTAAAAGACATTCAGGTAGATGAAGTGTTTATAGCGCTTGGAACCACACAAAAGAAAACGCCTGATAAAAAACTATACTATCAAATCGATCACGATTACCCAATTCTGGCTGCAAAATTGGCAAAGGAAAACGGAGCAAAAGCAGTTTTTCTAGTTTCGGCACTTGGAGCAAATGCAAAATCTTCGATATTTTACAGCAAATTAAAAGGTGAAACAGAGCAAGATATTATCAGTTTAGATTTAGATCATACCTATATCTTTCGTCCGTCGATGATTTTGGGAAACAGAAAAGAAAACCGACCTGCCGAAAAAGTATTCATCGGAATTTTTAAATTTATCAATCCAATATTTGTTGGAGGTTTAAGCAAATACAGAGGAATAGAAGCAGCCGATATTGCCAAAGCCATGGTAAATAGTGCAAACGCATTAAACGAGAAAGTCAAAATATTGCATTGGGACGAAATGACCGCTTTACTAAAATAAAAAATGGCATTATCCTGATTTCAGATAATGCCATTTTTGTATTTGTTGGTATATAAATTAATACTCTTTCATTTTTTCGAAAGTAGTAGTAAGTGATTTTTTTGCTTTTGCCAGCGCACCACTAAATGCTTTTTCGAGCGTATCAGAGTGATCTGTAACGGTTATGGGTTGTAGTTTTGCTGTACGAACTTCGATTACACATTTTTTATCGTTTACGCTGAATTTTTCTCCATTTTCATCTCCAAAATGCACTTCAATGCGGGTTATTTTTTCCTCAAAACGAGCTAAACCTTTTTCTAATTCGCCAGAGAAATAAGTTTCTAATCTTTCGTGTCCTTCGATGTTCTTGTCGGTATTGATTTGAATTTTCATATCGGTTTATATTTAATGATTGTTTCTCAAAGCTATCTTTTTTAAAACAAAAACACAAGTGAGTTAATAAAACATTAAGAAAAAATGTTGGAAAATTTGAAGGCCTTTTTTTGCCAGACTTGGTGATTCTGAAATGTTATTATCGAACGCGGATTTAACGGATTCACTTCGTGAAAACGCGGATAAAAACAGATTTTTTTAATGTATTTTTTATCAGTCTGAGCGATCCTGATCCCGAAGCTTCGGGACGGGAGAAGCTTCTCACCAATAAGCCAACTAAATTTAAAAAACTTTTAGATTCATAAAGAAAAACATACAAATCATAAGCCTTTTTGGTATCTTCGCAGTCCTAAAACTTTCAGATTATGAACTTGATTAAACTTTTGCCCGTGTGATACGCTGGCGGTATTGGAAACAACTGCAACGCTCTGAAAGGCGTAGGACAGCTAACCCATTCGGGTTTTTATATCCCTTAAACTTTCAGATTATGAGTACAAACACCCTTTCAAAAGAAACCGAATTGCGGTTAACTGATTTCTTCAGCAATTCGATTGATCCTGAACTAATGGCAAAAACCATTAGAAAACTAAATTATATTCTTGCCTTAAGCATCATGCGAGATTGCGAAACTCTCGAAACCGAAAAAACAAACCTCGAACAAGGTTTTTATTGGTTAAACGAACTAGCCGAAATTCTAAATCCTTATTTGGATGTTGAGTAAACAAGAAAAGCCACTGTGAAGTGGCTTTTTTTGTTTTATTATTTTCTGATTGTTTACTTTTTTCGCCTGCTTTGTCATTCCGAAGAATGAGGAATCTCCGCAAGTAACTCTACAGCAATTGTCAAATCTGTTTTTCTGTAATTGCCTTTTGAATTTCAATAATACAAGAATCTAAATTCTTTTTAATATCATTACTCCAGAAACGCAGAATCTCCCAGTTTTGAGATTCTAAATATGCATTAACTTCAATATCGCGTTGCATGTTTCGTTCGATTTTTTTGATCCAGAACTCAGGATTTGTTTGTGGCTTTTTTCGAGTTGCCCAATCTTTCCCATGAAAAAATTCGGAATCTACGAAAATGGCAATTTTTAATTGTTTAAAAGTAAAGTCTGGTTTGCCGAAAATTGTTTTATTGTTCTTTCTATATCTGTAACCAAGATTCCATAATGCTTTTGCCAAACTTACTTCGGCTTTTGTTGCAGTGCTTTTGATGGCACGCATGTTTTTGGAGCGTTGTTCTGGATTATGTACATCCATTTGAATAATTATTAAAAGATTATTTAAATTTAATAATTAGCGGTATTTGATTGATTATATTATAGAGAGACAATGTTGTGTTATTTACATTTTGAATTAATCTAATTCTCTGATTTTAAATGATTTTTCAACTAGTAAGTTATCAAGAGTGCGATCTTTATTGTGTTGAGCAATTAAAATTTTTTGATCATTAGTATAAAAACACTTTCCGTTTAGTAATCTGAAATGATGTTTCATAATTTCTTCTGCTTCTTCTTCCGATAATTCTTTTTCATAAATTTTAAATCCAGATTTAGAAGAATCATTGAAAAAAGATATAAATTGATTTCTAAATTCAATTTTTGTTTCTAATCTAAAATCTTTGATTTTATTTTGGTTAAAAGTTGAATATGATTTTAAAACATATAAAAAATTGATTTTATATTGATGTACAAATAAAGTATCTCTATCGAATAAACGATTTTCAAAATGAAAAGATTTTACAGGGACTTCTTTTTTATGTTTTAAACTATGCTTATCAAAATCATAAACATCATGAATGTAGCCATAGATAAAGAAATTTGGAGTGATATTATAACCTTCTGTAATTACATCTCTGTATCTTATGTTTTCTTTGTATGCATCTTTATTGTTCAATAAGTCAATATTAAATTGAATTACATTTTTTGCATAAGTAAACTGTTTGTATTTAGATAGTTTACCTGATTCATTTCCTGATTTATAATATTTAGAATCGCCTATATAAAAAATATCAGAAGTATCTATTAATGATTGATAATCAAAAATATGATCAATAATTTTGCCGTCATCATTATATTTTAAATCATCTAATGAGATATTGTCGATTTCCTTTTTTTCGTCTAATTTATCTGAGAATAGCTTGTCTACCATATCTTCAAAAACTAAATTATAGTTTCGTACTGATAGAAATTCTTCTTTTTTCTTTTTGCTGCTGCTTGTGTCAGTTTTAGAGAAATATATTTCGCACAAAACATACATTCTTTTTAATGTGTCTGAGAAATAACGATATTTTATCTTTCTAAGTTTTGATAATCCATTCTTTTGAAGCTTTTCAAATCTTTCGCCTTTGATAAGATTATAACTAGAATCAATTTTAAGATGGAGTTTATGTTCTTTGTTAAAGTGATTTAATATTGAAAAAAAATAAGTTAGAAGTTCTTCTTCTGTATTTACAATTTTCTTTTTGTTGTTTATTTCAATATATACAGGTGTATTATTTGATGAAAGTATGGGTAATGATTTTCTAATGGTTTTATCCCATTTAGGTTTTATTACTTGATTGGATTTATATTCGATATGCTTGTATAGAATATTGCTTTTGTTTTTTTTATAAAAATTAACAAAACTTAAAAGTAAGTCCAAATAAGAATATTCTAAATCTCCAAGATTAGTATTTAATTCAAAAGCTAATGAAGATTCAATAATTGAAGTGTCTTTAATTCTTCTTTTATATTCCGTAAGACTATTGTAGAAATAAATCAATAACTGTCGAATCCATTTGTAATCTTCATTATGTTTAAATGATTCAAAATTTTCAAAATCAAATAAATCATCTTTCGAAATATTAAAAACAGTTTCATGATTATCTTTCATAAAGACTTTAGGTAACATATAGACCAACTCTTTTTTTTCAAAAGAATGGTAATATCCTACCGAAATTATTTTGCCAACACTTCCATTTTGGTTGTAAAATTTTGGATCATCAAAAACAGAAGTTAAGTTGTCAATGGAATAATCTTCACCTTCAATTAGAATTTTCATTAAATATCTTTAGATAAAATTTCAATATTATTTTTAATTAATATTTTCTCAAGTAAATCTTTTCCATTTGTACTTATTGGAAAGAAATCTTCATAAGAAATTCCTTTTTCAAAAATAGATTCAGAGCTATCTTCATCTTTAAAAACATCATTCCATAAATAAAAAATTGCCTTATTTACAAACTCGTTTAAAGATATTTCCTTAGAATCTGATTTTATAAAATAGTTTCCAATGCATTTGTCCATTCCAAGATTTTGATTTGTTTTTATAATTGCATTTATATTTTTAATAAAATCAATCCATTTAAATGAAGTTGTTTCATCTATATTTACTTGATAATGAAATGATTCGTTTTGTGGGGTTTCATCATAACAAATTGGTATATATTCCCAATCCCAACGCCTTTTAAAAGCACTATCCATTGGGAAAAGAGATTTATCAGAAGTATTCATAGAAGCCAAAATATTTAAATTTGGTGGTAGCTTCATTTTACCATCTTTAATTCCTTGTTTTTCTGCAGGAGTAGTTAGTTTTTCTTCAAGATGATCTTTTAATTCTTTTGAAGGAGAAATTGAATATTTGCTATTTCGATCCAGTAATTGAAACAGATCTCCAAATATTTCAGCACAGTTTCCTCTATTGATTTCTTCAATTGCTAAATAATAATCTTTTAAAGGATTTTTCCATGCATCCACGTAAATTTTGGTAAAAACTTGAGGTACAAATTTATATTGAATATTTCCAGTTGCATCCGATTCAGGTTTGTATCCACCAACAAAACAAGAATAATCGTACTCGGGATGAAAAGTTATTCTTTCTTTTTGATCCTCAGGAATTTCTCCAAGGATAGTTTCTATTGTGTGTGATTTACCGGTTCCAGGTGCTCCATAATAGATTTTTTGTAGAGATTTGCTTATTTTTATTTTTTCTGAAGAGATGTAATCTTGTTCAAAAATTTCGATCAAATCTTTATGCAAACTAAGAATCCAAGCTAAATCTGCTATGTAGGTTTGGGTTACATTAACAACTCCTGCTAAATTTAAAACAGGAGAAACAAAATAATCACTTCTGTCAATTGTTTTACTTCCAAACCACCAAGAATAATCCGTTAGAAATTTTATAAAATTAGCTGAATCTTCTGGTTCAGTCAAGTATGAAGTAATTTCAGCTTCAGTCTTCTCATCAATACTTTTTGCATCACGAAAAGTTTTGATTTGGGCATCAGTAATTTTTAAAGCTTCTACTGATTCTTTGTATTTTCTTAGGGCTTCAATATAATCGCTAAAAAAAGATCCAATTACAAACCATTGATTAGGTACAATGATTAATAAGTTGTTTGCCTTTGTTTTTACTACAGAAGTGTATTTGTGAAATTTAATATCATAATCAGGCAATAATTCCATAAATTTAGTCTTAAATGTATCTGAAAAAACAAATTCTCTTTGATCATATAAACCACATTTTTCTTTAGCTTTTAATGCTAATTCATTTAAATCTAATAATCTCATAATAATTGTTTTTTAATTTCATTAAAAATAGTTTGTATCACAGGAACCGAAACACTATTTCCAAATTGTTTATAAGATTGATTGTCTGAGATAGGAATAATAAAGTTTTCAGGATATCCTTGTAAATTCGCAGCTTCCCTAGGAGTTAATTTTCTTGGGTTTTCATTTTTTTGCTCAATCAAAATTTCGCTACCATCTTTATAGTATCTTGCGGATATTGTACTTGTGTAATTAGAATCTGTGTTGAAAGAAGAAAAACCAAAACCATTTCCCTTTTCTCCATGTTCTTTTCTTCTTCTAATGTGGCCCGCATAGAGTTTGTCCGAAATAGTGTATTTTGGATCTACATTATTGGATAATATATCACCTACTTTTGTTTTTTTTACTTTTGATATATCTTTTGAATCAAAAATTATATTTCCGTTTTCATCAATCCCTAAAGGGAATTTGAATTCTTTTTCAGCTTTTTTTAGCCATGCTACAATAAAAATACGCTCTCTGTTTTGAGGTAATCCAAAATTTTTAGAATTTAAAACCTCTTTTTCAACATTATATCCTAAATCATCAAACGTTCGCAAAATGGTTTTTAAAGTATTACCCTTGTCATGATTTTTTAATCCTTTTACATTTTCAAGGAAAATTACTTTTATAGGATTTCCATTTTCAATTCTCTTATTAATAATATCTGCAACATCAAAAAACAATGTTCCTCTTGTATCTTCAAATCCTTTTTTCAAACCAGCATGAGAAAATGGCTGACAAGGAAATCCTCCACATAAAACATCAAATTTGTCTGGGATATATGCTTTTGTACTTTCTTTTGTTATGTCTCCAAAAGGTGTTTCTCCAAAATTAGCACGATAAGTTATTTGTGAAAATTTATCCCATTCGCTGGTGAATATGCATTTTCCACCAGAGTTTTGTAATGCCATTCTAAATCCACCAATTCCAGCAAAAAGATCAATAAATTTAAAACTATAATTTTCAGGAGTTGGGAAAGGTACATTTTCAACTTCAAATAATAGATGTTGTAAAGCAGAATCAGAAAGAATATTTAATTTTTCTTCTTCATTTTTATACTCAACAATTTGCTTTAAATATATTGTAGCTTCTTCTTCAAAATGATCTTTAACTCCATTGTGATAATTGTGTAAATAATGAGTTAAAACGGCTTTTCGATTATCATCTTCTTCGACAAAACGAATTTTAAATTTTTTCCCATCAAATTCATCAATTGATATTATCTCTTTCATTTCTTAAAATTGTTATCGTTAAAAAAAGCTCCAAAATCAGTGTCAAGAGCGGTAATTATTTTTTCTATTATTTCTATTGAAACATTTCGTTGACCTTTTTCAATATCTGAAATGTAGTTTCTGTCAACGTTGGAAATATTGGCTAAATACTCGATTGAGTATCCTTTTTGTTCTCGAAGTTCTTTGACTTTGAATCCGAATTTTTCTTTGATATTCATAGTTTATAAAAGTAGTTTCGTGCGTACAATTGACCTGCGTACAATTGACCTCATTAAATAATAGTTTTCAACGGGATATTAACTGTGGTTTTCGATCTCCTCCATAAAAAAAACGCCAATCATTTCTGACTGGCGTTAATTAATATTTATAAACCTCTTATGAAACCAAAAGCCCTAGCCCTGATGGGAACGGCATCCTTTTGTTGCTTTCTTTAAGCAATAAAAGATAGAGAGGACAGCAGGAAATAGCTCCTGGGAAATTCCAATATTTTAAATTCCAAATTCCAAAAAGCAAATCTTTGTTGAATTACTTGCGGAGATTCCTCCTTCGTCGGAATGACAAGATTGCGGAGAATTTGTTTGAGGTTTTGTTTGTGTTTAATTTCTAAGGAATGACAAGATTGGGTATGTTTGTGGTTGTTTTCTGTTTCTTGGCAATGACAAGATTACGTAGAGAGTATGCGATAGAAAACTACTTATCCTTCTTCCCCCATTTAATTTTCATTTTTCCATCGTCACCATCGAGCGCGATTAAATGGAGTACAATACCGCGTTCGCGAACGGCGTCACGTTCGGCTTTGGTGGCGAGTTTGATGTCGTTTTTAGAGTTTCGGAGTGGGATGGTGAGGGCGATATTGGTGCCGCGACCAAAAGAATAAATACCTTCGGCATCGAGGTTTAAGACGCTGGAACTTATAGTAAAATTATTAACATCGACTTGTTCGCCACGCAATTTTAGATTGCCGGATAAATCGCTAAACGTGATATTGTTGACATCGCGAAACGGAAAGGCAAACTTGCCAATTTTTACGATAGGAGTAAAGTTTAGCAAAGCGCCCTGATTGACGTTGAAACTCAGATTTCCGTGCATAGAATTCGTGATCAACTCACCATTGCTATTGATAAATCCGGTAACATTGGCTTGACTGGTCAATTTTCCTTTGATGTTGTTGGGACTAAAAGAGGTAACGCCAAAGTTGTTGAACGATTTTAAGAAACTTGCAATATCAACTTTGTTTACCTGAGCGGTTGAGCTAAAAGCAAAGTTTTTTCCGCTAGGATTAACTTCGCTGTTAAATTTAATATTTCCGCCGGAAGTTTGTAGAAAACCATTTTTTATGATCAGTTTAGAATTGATCATTTGTACGGTTGCAGTAGTATTTGTCGCCGATAATTTATTGTAGTTTATTTTGTCTGCTTTAATGTCGATTACTACAGAACATTTGTCGATCGCGGTTCTTATTTGGTTCGACATTGTGGGTTTTTTGTTGGTTTTTGCAACAGCTTTGCTTTTTTGAGAAGTGGCCAAAACTCCCAAAAATTGTTTGAGATCGAGATTAGGGAAGTAGATATTCCAGTTTACAACCATTTTTTCGGGTGCATCATAATATAAGTTGAGGAAATTGTTGATTTTTCCGTCGATGATTATGGTGTTTTTCTTGTGTTTATAAGTGATTTTTTTAATCAATAAAGCTTCTTGCGTAAAGTCGAGCTGAATGTTTACTTTTTCGGCATGTACTTTTTTTGGAATAAAATCAAAAGAGGTGTTTTCGACGTTTACATTACCAATAAATTTAGGTTTATTAATGTACAAATCGACAATATCAAACTGAAACTGAAGGTTGGCTTTGGCATGACCTTCGGTAAACTGAATCCATTTGTCGTTGCTTATTTGATTGAGTTTGGTCACATCAAAGTCGGAATTTACTGTTCCGGTTGCCAATGGTTTTTCGAGATTATTAATCGACAATTGCGGAATGGTAAGCGGAATGTTTTCGTATTCGCCCGCAAATCCGGTTAGAATAACAGCCGAATTGGCATCATTAAAACCGTCTTTTGGTTTGAAATTATTGGTAAAGATTCCTTTAAAATGGCATTTTTTGATTAATCCGTCTGGAATATTGAGTTCGTTGTCTTTTACAATGGCTTGAACTACAATTCTAGGATCGCCTTCGGCATTAAAATCGCCTTTTATGTCGCAATTTACATCGATTGGTTTGTTTAAATTAAAGCGGTTCAGTTTAGAACTGATGTTTCCGGAAAGTAAGTTCGATGCATTTTGCCATAAAATTGTAGTACCAATATTGATTCCGAAAAGAGCATTTCCTTTGGCTAAATTGAAAAATGCTGTAATATCAAAAGTGTCGGTTCCAATTTTTAGACCTTTGGTCACGACGTCAATTTTTTCTTTTTTGGAGGAGTACGCCACATTAAAAGTTCCGGTAAGTTGTTTTTCTTTGGCAAAACTTCCGTGAACGGTGTTAAAAGCCAGGCTCTTAATATTAGTGTCCAAAAAGACGTCGGTTTGCCAGTCGTCGCCATCATACTCTACTTTTGTTTTTAGACTGGCAACATCAAAATCGAATAGTTTATGACCAAGGCGATTGTCTAAAATAAAATGAACATCGTTGAGGTCGACCTGATTGATTGTGGTTTCTCTATCGGATTTATTTTCGGGCGTTTTTTTCTTTTTTGGTTTAAAGATATCAGCGTTCGAATAACCATCTTCGGCTTTATAGACATAAATATCGGCGTCGTTAATGAGGATTTTATGAATATTGACTTCGTTGTGCAGCAAACTCCAAACGTTTAGGCGCACTTCGATTTCTTTGGTTTTTAATAGAGTGTGTTTGTGTGTGTTCCATTGATTGTCTTTTAGTTCAACATCTTTTAGAGCTAATGTAAAATTTGGAAAACCGGTAAGGAACTTATAATGAAAATCGCCAATATGAAACTTTCCGTTGATGTTTTCGTTGATCTTCGTATTTATCTTGGCAATAATTTCGGTTTTATTTTGGTTAAAATAAATAGACAATCCGCCACAAGCAAGTAGTAATAAAGCAATGAGCCCTAATATGAAAAAACCAAAACGTTTTGCATATTTTTTGAAATGAACGGATTGAAAGAAGTTTTTTATATGGTGTAAAGTTGTTGTCATCTCGAAGAATTTTCTGGATCATTAAAGATAAGGTAAAAAACTGACGTTATTCTAAAAAATGATTTTTAGAATAGCTGTAGGGCAAAACTTATAATTGGAACTTTTCTGGTTAATATAATTATTGACAATACATTTATAATGAAAACTAATTTGGTTATGGTGTTTCATTAGTATTTAATTTTTAAATTTGTACTCTAGTTTGAAACGAAACAATTCAGACAATAATTTTAAAAGACAAAAAATTATGGCATTAGCAATAACAGATGCTACTTTTGATGAAGTAGTTTTAAAATCAGATAAACCAGTAATGGTAGATTTTTGGGCAGCATGGTGTGGTCCTTGTAGAATGGTTGGTCCAATCATTGACCAAATTAGCGAGGAGTACGCAGGAAAAGTAGTTGTTGGTAAAGTAGATGTAGATGCAAACCAAGAATTCGCTGCAAAATATGGTGTGCGTAACATACCAACCGTTTTGGTTTTTCATAACGGTGAAGTAGTAGGAAAACAAGTAGGAGTTGCTCCGAAACAAACCTACGCAGATAGTTTAGACGCTTTGTTGTAATCGTAAGATTATGATTTATATAAAGAAGGTTTGACGAAAGTCAAGCCTTTTTTATGTTTTAAGGTTTTTTTCTTGCCACAGATTATATGGATTGAAAGGATTTTTTTGCCACGAAATTCGTGTAATTAGTGGCAAACTTTGATTGTAAAAGTAGTTCCTGAATTTGGTTGAGAATTGACTTCGATTTTGCAATTTATGGCTGCAGCTAGATCTTTGATTAAATGCAAGCCTAAACCTGATTTGATCCCGATGACTTCAGAGTCGTCATAAAGTGCTTTAAATTGTTCCTGTGTTCCGCCGGGACCATTATCTGAAATCGAAAGATAAATTTGATTGTTTTCTTGAGAAGCTTTCCATGTGATTTTTCCGTTTTCTTGTTTTTCCAATGCTTTTATGGCATTTCCGGTAAGATTTCTCATGATGGTTTTAAGGTAATTCTCATCGGTATTTAAGAGAATATGTTCTGGATCTTCAAATGAAATTTCGATGTTTTCGACGCTTGAGAAATGTTTTTGAATTTCTTCAAACAAATCAGATACTGCAAATCTATGAGGATGAGGTTTAAAGTTCTCCATTTGACCTTTGCTCCATAAAAGTATATCTTCCATAGAGGACAATAAATTCTCGGCTCCTGTAATTACTTTTGCCTGCATGCGCTGTGCGGTGGCTTCATCAATCAATTCCGGGTTTTCTTTTTGAAGATGTAAAAAGTGAATCAAATTTGAAACGGGACTTCGTAAATCATGATTTAAAATACTAAAAAATCTTGCCTTTATTTTATTGGCTTCGTCTAATTCCTGATTTAAAACCTGTAATTTTTGATTGGTTTTTTTTCTATTCTGATTTTGTTTGAACAATAATAATCCAATGATTGCAACGAGAATTAAACCTGAAATTAAATAGAATCGTTGTTTTTTTGCCTCTGCAATCTGAATGTTTTTGATTGTATTTTGTGCCGATAGATTCTTTATCTTTTGTTGTTTGGTTTTGTTCTGATAGCGAGCTTCGGCATTGGCAATACTCTGCTTAGCCGATTCCTGCATCATTTCGTTATTATATTTGGTGTAGATTTCGTTATAATGAAAAGCTTCTTTCCAGGATCCTAATGCAGCATAACTTTGAGATAATTCTTTATTAATGGTTACAAAAGATTCTTTGTCATAATTTAAGGCATTTATTGAGGCCTTTTTTAGGGTTTCAATGGCTTTTTTATATTCACCTTTTTCGTATAAAACTCTTCCTAGTGCGGTGTTGGCTTCCATCAAAATTTCTTCATCATTTGATTTTTCTCCAAACAAAACAGCCTTTTTAGCATAATTGTAAGCCGTATTTGGTTTTTCTTGGTTGATGTAATGATCGGACATGCTTCGGTTAGCAAAACTCAAATTGAGAAACAATGAATCTTTAGCAGTAGGATAGGTGTAGATGAGGTTGTAGTATTTTTGAATACTATCTGATTTTTTTAATGCAACAAAACTCTGCAGGTAATAATTGCATAAAAAAGCACTTACATACGGAGAATTTTTAACGTAAGGCTTTGATTCGTTCAAATATTCGATTGCTTTGCTGTATTGTTTCATTCTGGTGTACGAACTTCCAATTTGCAAATAAGATATTCCTATATTCTCTTGATTTACTTTGTCTTTTTTAAGGAGTTTTTTATAGGTTATCGCCTTTAATTGATATCCGATAAAATTTTCATATTCAGAATTGTTCTGATAATATTCGGCCAAACTTCCATTTAAAACGGCCTTTGTGTAATTGCTTTTAGTCGTGTCGAGAATTTGTTTGATATAATTGGTTAGTGCTTTACCTTTTACAGTATCCCGAACAGAATAATAAATGTAATTAAGGCGCATTAAAGCTGAGGTTTCATTTTTTAAATGATGTGCTTGTTGCGCATATTTTAACGATTTCTCGTAATTAATCAATGCCTTTTCGTATTGGTTGTTGCTAAATTCATATGCAGTTCCTGCATAAAGATAAAATCTGCTCTTGTAAGCAAGATGATTTTCAGAAAGAGAAATTCCTTTTTGAGCAGCAGTAATGAGTTTTAAATAATCTTCTTTATCTAATAGAGCATTGGTATATTTTAGCCATACGTTTAGTTTTTCGGTTGTAGTTTTATATTTCGCCAAATTCGGTTCTTGTTGTGCAAAAACAGAAAAGGTGATAAAAAACAGCAACAAAAAACGGGCTTTTTTCATCTAAATCAGATTTAGGTTTTCTTTATAGCTTCTTCCTACCGGAATTGAAACATTGTTGTTTAAAATAATTTCGGTCGAATTTATTTTCTGGATAAACTGTTTTTGAACAGCATAACTTCTGTGGATTCTGATAAACGACTGGAAATGATCTTCTTTTAAAAGATTGCCAATACTAGATAAAACACAATGTCTTTTTTTATCGGTAATAATCAAAGTATAATCTTTCAGGGCTTCGAGATATAAAATTTCGTGCAGTTTTACTTTCGTTTGTTCATGACCTTCTTTGATATAAATAGTGTCACCGCCAATACTGGCTTCAAAAAGAGATGCTTTAAGTCTTACTTCCATAAACTCTTCAATACGACTTAGGGTTTGTGCAAAGCGATCCAGCTTTAAGGGTTTTACAATAAAATCTAAAGTTTCTATTTGAAAACTTTCAACAGCATGTTCAGGATGGGCGGTTATAAAAATGCAAATGGGAATTTCTAAAGTTTGTTTTCTAAACTCAATTCCGTTTAAACCCGGCATATCAATATCCAGAAATAAAATATCGACTTTTTCTTTTTCGATAAACGGAAGCGCATCTTCAGCCGATTCAAAAACACCCAGAATATCCAGAACGGCAAATTTTTTGGCAAACGATAACACTGTAAGTCTGTCTATTTCGTCGTCGTCAATAATAACACAACTGTATTTTTTAGCCATTTGATTTGGTTTTATGTCGTCTGTCTATTTAAAATGTCGTTTGTCTATTGGTGGTTTTTCGACCCATTTTTATCCTGCAAATTTGTCTTGTAATTAAGACATCAAATAAAGTAAACGTTTTTTTTACTATCAGTTGAGTTTTACAAAAATAATGTTATTGAATTTAAAAAGAGTCATTTAGCCAGATTTAAAACCAAATTGTTATGAAAGCTATTAAAACCATTTTAGTTCTTTTATTAATTAGCATTCCTGCCTTTTCATGTAGCGGCGATGACGGTAAAGATGGAATCAACGGAGCAACCGGAGGTGCAAATGTAATTTATAGTGCATGGTTAACAGCGCCAACTGCGGTTACAGAAACCATTGACGAAACTTTTGGAATGTCTACGACTATTAATGCACCTGAACTCTCAGAGGACATTTTGGCAAAGGGATCCATATTATTATATGTGTCTTTTGATCCAGAAGTTCACACAATTCCTTATACATCGACAGCAGGCGGGGCAGTCAATACAATTACAGCAATTGCAAGTGTAAAAAAGATCAAACTATTCAGATTTAGACATACTGGCGAAGGCACAATAAATCTCCCGAAAACACTAAAGTGGCGCTATATTTTCATTCCTGAAGGTATCGCTGCAAGTACGGGAAAAACTGCAAAAGTGAATTATTCTTATATGAATTATCAAGAAGTATGTGCGCATTTTAATATTGCCCAATAATTTTTAAAACTAATGTGAAATAAAAATAAATAGAATTTATTAATCTTAAATATAACCAGTTAAAACCAAATTATTATGAAAACTTTAAAAACCATTTTAGTCCTTTTATTAATTAGTATTTCTGCCATTTCATGCAGCAGCGATGATGGAAAAGACGGAGTTGATGGGCAAGCAGGTGTCGCAGGAGCAACCGGAACTGCAAATGTAATTTATAGCGCTTGGATTACAGCTCCGGCTGCAGTTGCAGAAACCATAGACGGTACAGCTGGAATGTCTACTTCTATTAATGCACCTGAATTATCAGACGATATTCTGGCAAAAGGAACCATATTGGTTTATGTATCTTATGGAGCAGGCACATTTACATTGCCGTATTCTTCCTTGGCAGGTGGAACAGTTAATACAATTACGGCAATCTCTACATTGAAAAAAATCAAATTGTTCAGGTTTACACATTCAGGAGTTGGTACAGTAGGTCTTCCAACAACACTTAGCTGGCGTTATATTTTGATTCCTGGAGGCGTTGCTGCTGCAACATCAAAAGCTGCAAAACTTGATTATTCTAAAATGAGTTACGAACAAGTTTGTGCGCATTTTAATATTCAACTGTAGTTCTTTAAATAAGCTAAAAACGTCGCGTGATACTTATTGTTCTGGAGATAGATCATTTAAATTTCAACAAACTGAATAATTTTATTTTGGATAGCTTGAATTAGTAGGTTTGGAAAAGGTTTGGCAATCGTCAAGCCTTTTTTTGTAAGCAGCAGTTAGAAATACACCATATTTTTTTGGGACAGCAAAAATGGAAGAGAATTAAAAAAAGAGAGTGATCTAAATATTCCATTCTTAATGTGGATGGATTAATTAACTTAAACTAGTAAAAATGTATACAATGTATTTATTGGTTTTATTTTGTAGCTTAATGCTTGCTTCGGCTCAAAATAAAGAATAAGAGTAAAAAAAACTCGAAGTAAAACTGGAAAACAAAAAAGATTTTTATTTGTAATAATTAAAAAAAATACTTCATTTCTTTGCGATCATTTGGGGGACAGTGATTTTTTAAATTATTAAATCCCAATCCTTTTTTTTATTTTTACGAATCTTATATTCCTTTAAAAATGAAAATTTTCTACAGCTTTTTTTGCTTTCTTACTTTTACTACAATTGGTTTTTCTCAAGCGAAACAAAAACAAAATCTTATTTTAGATAATGGCGTTTCGGAGCAAATGGCGATTTTTCGAAAACATCAAATCTCAAATGTTATTTATGGACTTTCGTTTGAAATTCCGAAGCAAAAACAACAGGAAATCAATTCGAATCTAACTTTAGATCTCACGCTTTCTGATTTAAGCGAACCTTTGTATTTAGATTTTAAAGAGAAAACTCAGAATATAAAATCTATTCAGGTAAATGGTAAAAGTGTTTTAATAGTTCATGAGAAAGGACATATTGTTTTGGTGGCGAAAGACTTGATCTTAGGAAAAAATGCAATTGCGATTTCCTTTATAGCGGGCGATTTGTCCTTAAATCGAAATGATGATTTTCTTTACACTTTATTGGTTCCGGACCGCGCGAGTACTTTGTTTCCTTGTTTTGATCAGCCAGATATAAAAGCAACTTATAAATTGAGTTTGGTCGTTCCAAAAGATTGGTCGGTTTTGGCTGGAGCCGATGTTAAAGAGAAAGTCGAAAAAGGAGATTTTACCGATTACACTTTTGGAGAATCAGATAAAATGAGTACGTATTTGTTTTCGTTTGTAGCAGGAAAATTTAAAAACGTAAACCAAAAACCGGGTAATAGAGAAATGACGATGTTGTATCGCGAAAACAATGCAGAAAAGATTCGCGTAAGTACCGATACGATTTTTAATTTGCACCAACAATCGCTGAACTTTTTAGAAAAATATACCAATTATCCATTTCCGTTTCAGAAATTGGATTTTGCATCGATTCCCGTTTTTCAATATGGCGGAATGGAACATGTTGGCGCAATTCAATACAGAGAATCGACTTTGTTTTTGGGTAATAGTGCAACAGATAGCGAAAAGCTGGATCGCGCAAAACTTATAGCGCATGAAACTTCGCATATGTGGTTTGGCGATTTGGTTACTATGAAATGGTTCGATGACGTTTGGATGAAGGAAGTTTTTGCCAATTTTATGGCAGATAAAATCATGAATCCAATTTTCCCGAATATCAATCATAATTTGCAGTTTTTTGCAGCACATTATCCTAACGCTTACGCGGAAGATCGTTCGCTGGGAACACATCCGATAAAACAAAAATTGGCCAATCTTAAAGACGCAGGTTCACTTTACGGCGCTATTATTTACAACAAAGCGCCTATAATGATGCGCCAGTTAGAAGCTTCGATGGGAAAAGAAGCTTTCCAGAAAGGAATTGAAAAATACATTAAAAAATACGCCAACGATAATGCCGACTGGAATAATCTGGTCGAAATTCTAGATGCCGAAACTCCGCTCGATATGAAAAAGTGGAGTGAGGTTTGGGTAAACAAATCAGGAAGAGCCATTTTTACAGATAAAATACAATACGACGCTCAAAACCATATTAAAACATTTGAGATTCAGCAAAAGGCTGAAGATAAATCAGATAACATTTGGCCACAGATTTTCCAGATTGGTTTAGTTTATCAAAATGATGTCAAAGTTTTAAGTGCTAATATTAAAGATAAAACGCTTGTTTTAAAGGAAGCTGTCGGACTCGAAAAACCGCTTTCGATTGTATACAATTACAATGGTTTTGGATATGGTGTTTTTCAGCTTGACTGGAGTAATTTAAATTATATTTCAACGGTGAAAGATGAGGTTGCTAGAGCTTCCAGTTACAGTAATCTGTACGAAAATATGTTGATTGGAAATGTTGCTCCACAAAAAGCTTTTGATTGTTTTTTGAAAGCAATTCAAACAGAAGAAAATGAGTTGGTTTTAAAAATTGCAGCAAATAACTTAAATGCAGTTTACTGGAAGTTTTTGACTGAAAAACAGCAAGATAAAGCTGGGGAATTACTTAGTAATACTTTGTTGGCGCGTTTGCAAATAAATTTACCTGCCAATGTTAAAAAGACTTTGTTTAATTTATTCAGCTCAATCGCTTATTCAGATTCGGCGAAAGCCAAACTATATCAAATTTGGAATAAAGAAATAGTGATTCCGAATTTGAAATTAAACGAAGACGATTATACTAATATGGCGATGAATTTGGCTATTTTTAAACATGAAAAAGCAGATGAAATTTTAAATAAAACCAGAACAACAATTACAAATCCGGATAAACAAAAACGCTTTGAATTTTTACTTCCATCTTTATCGAAAGACGAATTGGTTCGAAATGCTTTCATGGAATCTCTAAAAGAGGACAAAAACAGAGAAAAAGAATCCTGGGTTTCTATAGGTTTGGCCAATTTTAATCATCCTTTACGCCAGGAAAGCGCTCAAAAGTATATCAGATTTTCATTAGACTTGGTCGAAGAAATTCAGCGTACAGGAGATATTTTCTTCCCGAAAGATTGGTTGAGTAATACAGTTGGAAAATATTCGTCGAAATATGCTTTTGATGAAGTACAGCGATTCTTAAAAGAAAACCCTAATTTTAGTCCCATATTAAAACGAAAATTATTGCAAGCGACAGACGGTTTGTACCGCGCTCAAAATATTAAAAAAGAAACCGAATGAAAATCGAATCGGAAATAGAGAAAGTCTCGAGTTTTCAGCATCTCGAAATGTTGGCCAATCAGGTTGTAGAAGGTTTTATATCCGGAATGCACAAAAGTCCGTTTCATGGGTTTTCGGCAGAGTTTTCGGAGCATAAAGTTTACAATGCGGGAGAAAGTACCAAACATATAGATTGGAAGTTATTTGCCAAAACAGATCGTTTGTATACGAAACGTTTTGAGGAAGAAACTAATATGCGCTGTCATCTTATTGTCGATAATTCGTCGTCAATGCATTATCCTGAATTAAAATCGAATCAGCCTTTTTATGAAAAGAAAATAGGTTTTGCAGTTTTGGCTTCGGCGGTTTTAATGAATATTTTAAAGAAACAACGAGACGCAGTTGGATTAAGTGTTTTCTCAGACAGTTACGAATATTATGCTCCAGAAAAAGGGAGTGATCGTCATCATAGAATGTTGCTTAATAAATTAGAGCAATTACTAGAACAGCCAAAAGTTAAAAAAAGCACCGATACAATTACTTATCTACATCAAATTGCAGAGAAAATGCATCGTCGTTCGATGATTATTTTGTTTACAGATATGTTTCAGTCAGAAGATGATGAAAAGCTGTTTAATGCTTTGCAACATCTTAAACACAATAAACATAAAGTAGTCTTATTTCATGTAGTTGATGATAAAACAGAGCTTAAATTTGATTTTGATAATACACCTAGAAAGTTTATTGACTTAGAATCAGGCGAAGAAGTGTCTATTTTTGCCGATAATGTAAAAGTAGAATATGAAAAAAGGGCAGAAGCCTATTTTAAAAATCTGGCTTTAACCTGTGCTAAGAACCAAATTAAGTACGTTCCGGTAAATGTAGGTGATAATTTTGAAAAAATATTAACTACATATTTGGTTGAAAAACAAAACTTTGGATAAATTTTTAAAAATAATTTTAATTTTTTTTAGCAAAATGCTTGCAGAAACGAAATTCTGTACTATCTTTGCAACCGCAATAACGCAGAGGTTTGGTAGTTCAGTTGGTTAGAATACATGCCTGTCACGCATGGGGTCGCGGGTTCGAGTCCCGTCCAGACCGCAATATTGGGAAAAGCCTTTCGTAACAGAAAGGCTTTTTTGCCCAAATACGGTATCTAAGATTAGTTGTGTTGTTTGCTACGACTTTGTAACTCGTAGCTGGTTTAGTAGTTAGACCAATGAAAAGCTTTCCACTTTTGTGGATGGCTTTTTTGATTTAAGACATTTCTGTTTTGAACCATATAAGTGATATAGGTTCATTTTAAGAATAAGCTTAATCGTAAAAAATATAATCGCTATAGCTGATACGCAAAATCCGCAAAGTTTTTTTAAGCTTTGCGGATTTTGTGTTTTACTGCCATAATGAGTTTTATATTCTTATTTTTAAGAAATTGATAAATTCCAATTTTAAAGTATACTTTGTCATTTTGACCGAAATGACAAGATTGAATATTTTCTCGTGTTTTAATGATTGAAAGTATTGGGAATGTTTTAAAATACGACGCCTTAATTTATACGAAAAATAGTAGTAAAAATTTCAAGCATTAGAAAAGAAGCACAGATTCGATTGAAATTTGAAATTTTGACGGTTTGGAATTTATTTAAAATCAACGCATTAAAAATTTCTTTAATTTTATTCGTAAAAACCCTTGCAGAAACGAAATTCTATTGTATTTTTGCACTCGCAATAACGCACGGTTTGGTAGTTCAGTTGGTTAGAATACATGCCTGTCACGCATGGGGTCGCGGGTTCGAGTCCCGTCCAGACCGCAATATTGGAAGAAGCCTTTCTTAACGGAAAGGCTTTTTTATTTTATAGCTATAAGGTTTAACCGCAAAGTTCGCTAAGATTTACGCAAGGTTCGCAAAGTTTTAATTAAGCTTTGCGAACCTTGCGTTTTTACCTTGCGAACTTAGCGGTTAAATCTGCACAATTCAGCTTTGGAATTTTTTAAAATTTTGGAATTTAAATTTCCCTACATTTATATATCGAAAGATATTCAATTACTTCAATGGAACATTCCGGCCAGAAACTAGATAAGTATTATATCAAAAAAGTAGATGCTGATAAGAAAAGTATTTACTGCCACCACGATTTGATGGGCGAATTGTTTGTGCCACCACATAAGCACGTCAAGGCGCAGTTGCTATATGCTGAAGGTGATGTTGTTTTTGTAACAACAGAAACAAAAACATACTTTTTGCCGGCAAGACACTTTATTTGGATTCCAGGCGGAGTAGAGCACAGTATCGAGCCTAAATCTGAAAGTGTGACGATGCGAAACTTGTATTTTCCGGTTGAGAAGGATGAAGATGTTTTTTATCAAAGTGAAGGTATATATCCGGTCAATAATTTATTGTTGCAAATGATGCTTTTTACGAATCGATGGAATGGAGATCTTAAAAAAGGAACTCCAAACTTTACTATTGCCAAAGCTATAAAAGCGATTCTACCTCAAATTTGCACCAATAATCTACCATTAGAATTACCGCAGCCAAAAGACAAACGCCTTGGTAAGATTCTTCGTTATGTCGAGAATAACCTGGGTGAAACGATTTTATTTGCAGATGTTGCCCATCAATTTGGTTTTAGCGAACGTTCTTTGTATCGTTTGTTTCAAAAAGATCTCAAGATGTCATTCATTCAATATTACACCATCCGAAGAATTTTAAAAGCCATCGAACTTTTGCTGGAAAGAAAACTTTCTGTAAAAGAGGTAGCCCAAGAAGTTGGTTATAGCAGTGTTCCTACTTTTAGTAACACGTTTTTTAAGATTTTAGGACAAAGACCTTCTGATTATTTAAACGGAGAGGATATTTTGTATGGAAAATAGGTTTTTTGCTTTATGTAGATTTATTAATGCTTAAAAAATATTTCACGCAGATCCTGCAGATTTGAGTCGATTTTGCATATAATTATTTGATTTAAGGATTGTAAAATGTAAAATCTGTGTTAGTTTGTTTAAATCCTTTTAAATCTGCGTGAAACAATCAAAACCTAATGTTGTTTTTTAATGATTTGTTTTTCAGTGTTTTAATATAACGTTTTCGGAAAACAGAATTTTAACATTTGTCCGAAATGAATACGTTGTTGGCTTTTTATAATTATCAGTCAACAAAAAAATGCAGGAACTTTGCATCATAAAACTATTTATATATTCATGTTCCTTAAAACAACAAATTCTACAGAAGATTGTTTTCTCAAAAGCCTGTTAGTATTTTTAATCGTATTAACATTCAATGGACTACAAGCTCAGGAAATTCATTCGGTTTCTTTAAATGAAGCGGTGAAACTGGCAAAAGAAAACAATAAAAAAATCCTTAGATCTCATTTAGAGACTACGCTCTCTGAGCAAAACATCAAAGAAAGAAAAGAACTCCGTTTGCCGGATATCGAATTAAACGGTGTGTATTCCAGAATTACCAATATTACGGAATTTAAAGGAAGCGGTTTCTTGAAAGATAAAGAGGTCACGAAAGCGATTCCTGAAATTTACGAGGTCAATTCGACTTTTAAAATGCCAATTTACGCTGGTAACAAGATTAACAACGCCATTAAAATTGCCAATCAGGAAAACGAAATTGCCAAAATAAAAACCGAAAAGACCGAAAATGATGTCGAGCTTGAAGTTGTGGCTAATTATTTGGCGATTTATAAAATGATGGAACTTCAGAAAATATTTGAAGAAAACATTAAAGAAGAAAAAAGCCGATTAAAAGAGGTTCAGTCCTTGCAAAAACACGGAACAGTGACCAAAAACGAAGTCATTAGAGCCGAGTTACAGCTTTCGGATCGTGAATTGAGTGCGCTAACAAATTCTAAAAATATACAAATCGCGCTACATGATCTAAAAACTTTGATTCAGATTCCGGAAAGTGAAGAAATAGCAATCGATACGGCTGCCAATCTTGATGAAATGAATGGTTTGGATCCATATGATTATTATTTGGAAAAAGCATTTCATAATGAAGAAATGAGAATGGCTAGTCAGGAATTGGATATTAAAAAAACGGAATTAAAACTGGTGAAAGCCAATTATCTGCCAACAGTAAATTTCTTTGGGAATTATGGTTTTTATTATCCAAACTATAAATTTTTTCCGCCAAATCCATATTTGTACACTTTAGGACAAGTTGGTGTAGAGGCGCATTTTGATCTTTCGGCTTTGTATAAAAACAAAACCAAAGTAGATCAGGCCAATACAAAAATTGAGTGGCAAAAAATGCAAACAGAAATTGTAAAAGATGAAATTCAGGATAAGCTTTTTAAAGAGCATACTCAATATCAGGAAATCCTCGAAAAATTTGTGGTTGTAGATAAAGCTTTGGATCTAGCCAATGAGAATTACCGAATTGTAAAACTGAAATATTTAAACCAATTGGTTTTAATTACAGAAATGGTTGATGCTGATAATGCTTTGCTTCAGGCGAAATACAATAAAATTTCTACCAGATTGGATGCGATCTTAAAACATTACGAATTGCTGCATACTGCGGGAATAATGCCAGATCAGATTTAGGTTAGAGGCAGGATTTTAGAAGTAAGAGAGTAGAGGCTAGAAGCTAGAAGCAAGAGAATAGAAGCAAGAGAATAGAGTAAAGAATTTAGATTTTCAGTTCCGGAGGAACGATTTATACTGTAGCGCCGGATTTTAATCCGGGGAGAATTAGAAAAAATAAAACAAAGAAAATAGATATAAAGTTTATGGTTAAGATAAAAAATGAAACTAGAAGAAACAGAACGTTTCATGTATTAATAACAATTATTGCTTGCATACTGGTTGTAAGCGGAATCACTTTAGGGATTTGGTTTTATGTATTCAATAGGAATCACGAAGAAACTAATGACGCTCAGATCGAGCAATATGTAACGCCTATTATGTCGAGAATTACGGGTTATGTACAAGAAGTTCGTTTTGATGAAAATCAGTTTGTACATAAAGGAGATACTTTGGTTGTAATCGATAATAGAGAATACAAATCAAAATTGAATGTGGCTCTTGCCGATGTTCAAAGTGCAAAACAAAGCAGTGTTGTGGCCGAGAAAAATGTAGCAACAACCGCTAGTACAACTACAATTGGCGAGTCGCAATTGGCTGTTGCCAAAACCAACCTTTGGAAAACAAAACTAGAATACGACAGATACAAAGCTTTGGTAAAAGACGAAGCAGCAACATCTCAACAATTAGAAAAAGTTAAAGCAGATTACGAATCAGCGCAAGCTCACTTTCAGGAAATGCGAGACAGAATTCAAGCTTCTAATTTAAGTACTTCTCAAGCACAGGCAAACGTTCCTACGATGCAAACCAATATAGCTTCAAAACAAGCCGTGGCAGACAATGCTGCATTGTTTTTGTCGTATACAATAATTACTGCACCTTATGACGGTTGGGTTGGAAAAAGAACTTTACAGCCAGGGCAAATGGTTAAGGAAGGGCAATCGTTGCTTTCGATTGTGAGTAAAGAAAAATGGATTACGGCCAATTTTAAAGAAACACAATTGCAGTATTTAACCGTTGGTCAGGAAGTAAAAATTAAGGCCGATGCTATTGATGGAAAAGAATTTACAGGAATCATAACATCATTGTCTCCAGCAAGTGGCGCGCGTTTTTCGTTATTGCCTCCGGATAATGCAACAGGAAACTTCGTAAAAATCGAACAAAGAATTCCGGTTAGAATTCAACTAAAAGATGTCAATAAGCAAGCCGACTTTTTAAGAGCCGGAATGAATATTACCGTTATTGCCGAACACCAATAAAATGGAAGATAAAAGTATTTTTAAATCCTGGGTTCCCAAGTGGGCAATCATTATTATTTTGTTTGTCTGTTTGCTGCATTCCATGATTTTATTGGGAGTTTATACTTCAAACGTAACATACGCAGCAAGTTTTCTGGACATTGAGCCCGAAGATTTGCAGTTTGCGATGTGCGTTACGTATGGAACTCTGCTGGCAACGATTTTGATTGAAAGTAGATTTTCGAGTTTTTTTCCGGCAAAAAATTACCTCATGGCTGTATATTCCGTAATTGGGATTACAATTATTTCATCGGCATATATTACCAATTTTTATCTTTTTTTATTGCTAAGAGTTGCCGAGGGAATCCTGATGGCGCTTCCGGTAATCACGATCAGACAATTATTGATAGAGCAGTTTAATTCTAAAAACGCCATTATTATTGGTTTTTCATTCTATTACGGATCATTGTTGTTGTCAACGCCGTTTATTATGAACATTGCTGTTTGGTTTCTGGATAATTACGATTGGAAATATATGTTGTATGTTTCGGGCGGACTTCAGGTCTTGAATGTTTTCCTGATCTTGGTTACTTTTCGCGGACACAGAATCACAAAGAAAATTCCGTTGTATCAAATCGACTGGATCAGTTATATTTTGGTTCTAACTGCAATTCTTTGTGGAGCATACTTTTTTGTCTATGCCGAAAAGAAATATTGGTTTGAGTCTTCCCACATGGTTATGATGTTAATGATCGCTTTAATTACAGGAGGATTATTCATATTTAAAGAACTCTTGGTAAAAAGACCCACTTTTAATTTTGAAGTCTTTAAATATGCCAATTTGCGTATTGGGTTTTTATTGTTTTTTCTATTTTACATCAGTAGAGCAACGCTGAGTCTCTGTCACTCAGCAATGTTTTCGATCTGGAATTGGGATCCTTCCCGAGTTGCGGGCGTACAGTACATAAACGGATTAGGAAATGTAATTGGATTAATTCTTGCCGCATTCTTCCTGATGAAATCCATATCGACCAAAGTCATTTTTATCGTTGGTTTTTCGCTTATAGCGGTGTTTCACTTTTGGTTTACGTTTCTTTTTGTGCCCGATGTAGCTTTATCAGATATTATCATTCCGTATGTTTTGCAAGGTATTGGAGTTGGGTTTTTATTCGTGCCTTTAATCTTGTTTACCACATCTTCGGTTCCGGCAAATATGGCGGTTTCATCTGGAATTGTTGGAGTTTCGGGACGTTTTTGGGGAAGTACAATTGGTTTTTGCGTCATGCAAAATGCAACAGTATTCCTGAATAAAAAACACTTTTTAAAACTAAGTCAATTCATAACAGGTGAAAATCCCGAAGCGCAGCAAACCATAACCACAACAGCGCAGAGTTTTATGGCAAAAGGATATTCGGCAGATAATGCGAATACTTTGGCTTTGAAAAAAGTCTTCGGAACCGTTGCTAAACAAGCCACTTTATTGGCCGATATGGAAATTTATACCATTGTAGGTTATGGTTTGGTGGTTTTGATTATCCTGATTGCATGCAATCAGCATTTAAAACAAACGATGACTTTGGTTAAAAGTAAAATTTGGATAGGCTAAAATGTCTTTTAAAATAAAAATATATTAAGGAGTGATTACCTTGATTTTTTCGATTGATGATGATTGAAACCCGCGCTGATTACGCGGGTTTTTTATGATTTGAGTGTTGTTTTTAGCTTTGTTTATCTTTTTCAGGAGCTAATCCCGCACCCGAGGCTGAAAGTGCGAACTGGCGAAGCAATACGTTTCAATCTTTTGTGGCTCCCGAAGCCTCGGGACGGCACAAAAGGATTTCCTCCCGAAGCCTCGGGACTATCGGGGCTAGGACAATCATTTTCATAATAATATTTCTGTTTAGTTTGTCATTTCGAAGAACGAGAAATCTTCGAAAGTAACTCCGCAACGAAGAGCTAATCTTTGTCGAGCTTCTTGCGAAGATTTACTTCGTCTATTTGCTATCGCTCGGGTCTCTTTCGTCGAAATGACAAAAAGTAACTTTTAAGTATTCTTTTAATAAAGACCTTGAAGTTTAAATGTAATTGAATAGTGATCAAGAATGCTAAGGAAGGGGCTTTTGTGTTCCAGCTGAAAGAATAGAAATATAACCGTCTTTTCCTAGTAAACCCAATAATTTTACTGATTTTTCAGCAGGCATTATTTTTAAACTTCGAATTTGATCTTTAGAAATTTTGATCTCATTTAATTTTTTAGTCGAATATGTGATAAAATCATTGTCAACCTGAAGAGCGGGAGCAGGTCCTAAGATTCCTTTTTTTTGATTTTTACGAATTAAATTGACGAGATAAAGTTTGTCTTTTCCTGTATCTTTAAGTATGTATCTATTTTCAACTTCAGTTAATTGTTTTGATTTACAACTAATAAAAAAGGGAATCATAAGTAATAAAATTAAATATCTGCAAATTCTCATCTAATAAATATTTAAATGTTGGAGAAGTAAATAAAAGGATTAAATTTTAAATCTAAAAAAAATAAATGCTCGTATCTTGCAACCGTTAAAAAAAAATATAATGAAACAGCAATGTGTAATTTTTGATATGGATGGCGTGATTTCTCACACCAATCCGCATCATGTAAAGGCTTTTGAGGCGTTTTTCGATAAATATCAAATTCCGTATACCAACGAAGAATTTGAAGAACACATGTACGGAAAACACAATAGTTATATCATGTCGCATTTCTTTAAGCGTCCAATTGCAGGCGAAGAATTGATAAAGCTTGAGGACGAAAAAGAAGGAATGTTTCGCGAGATTTATAAAGACAAAGTCGATACCATTCCGCATTATTTGGAGTTTTTAAACGAGTTGAAATCTCGAGGTTTTAAAACAGCTGTAGCAACATCGGCGCCACGTGCTAATCTTGATTTGATTATAAATGCCTTGAAAATCGCTGATAAAATGGATTCTATGATGTCTAGCGAAGACGTTACGCATCATAAACCAAATCCCGAAGTATATTTAGAATCTGCAAAACGTGTTGGAGTTTCTCCGTCTGATTGTGTGGTTTTCGAAGATTCATTTTCAGGCATTACAGCCGGATTAAACGCAGGAATGAAAGTAGTAGGCGTTTTGAGTACACATACAAAAGAACAGCTTCCGCCATGTAGTTTTTATATCAATGATTACAGTGAAGTAAATGTTGATAAGGTTTTGGAGTTATTAAAGAGCTAAAATTTTTAAACCATATAAGAAATATAAGTTCATTTAAATAAAGGAACTCATTTGAATAGCCTTCAGTTTTAACTGGAGGTTTTTTATGGTTTTAATTTATTCTTCTTCCCAGAAGATTTTTTTGTTATGCTCAACAAGATATAGACAAGTTTTTCCGTTTAGGTCTAATGCTTTTTTGATGTCGAAGATGTAAGATCCTTTAGATTCTTTATTTCTCTCGGTACCACAATCACTCCAATTGAGCTCATGTATTTTTTTACTATTTAAAATTCCGCTCATTTGTTCGTATGGGATTCCGCTATCAAAAAGGAATTTCTTATAATTTATGTATTCTGTTGAATTTCCATCTTTTAAATCACCAATCAAAGTTTCTGCAATTACTAAAGAATCAATATTTTCTCCCGTTTTGTTGTAAAACTTTACATGAAAATTTTTAAAGTTTAAATAAAAGATTGAACCAAATATTATCAAAATAATAAAGATCAGGATTTCTGTTTTTCTTTGTTTTGATAATTTCATTTTAAGTGATTGGATTGAATTTATTTTAAGTAAATCTAATAATAAATGAATAGCCTTCGGTTTTAACTGGAGGTTTTTTTATGGTTTTGAAGGAAGGAGTTTTTAATTATGATTTTGAAGATTTAAATAAGGATTTCCATTTTTATCAGAACCTATTTGTATGTCATAAATAATTTCTCCTTCAGATACTATTGGTCTTTCTGAGGCGCACCAACTCCAATTTATATGGTGTAATTTCTTTTTGTTTATTATCGCTGTTATTTTTTCTAGTGGGAAACCACTATCAAATTGCAATTTTTTAAAATGTATAAATTCTGTTGAGCTATCTTTCTTAACTTGTCCAATATAGGTTTCTCCTACAGTTAATGAATGAATATCTTCTCCGGTTTTATTGTAGAACTTTACATGTAAGTTTTTAAGATTCAAAAAAACAATTAAGAAAGTAATTGCCGCTAATGCAATAATGGAGAGCTCTATTTTTTGAGATTTTGACATTTTCATTTTCTAAGCGAATGTTTTGGTTTATAAACAAATCTAATAATAAATGAATTGCCTCCTGCTTTAGCTGGAGGTTTTTTTATGTTTGAAAAGGAAGGCTTTTGTTTAAAAGTGGTTTTTTTATAAGGAAAAAATAATTAGAGTTAAACGCATATATGAGTTTAAATGAAAATAAGTTCTAAGGATTTTTGCAATAATTCAAATTTTAAAATTATGGGCAAAAATCATTTTTCAAAAGAAGTGGAAATTAGACTAAAAGATTTTTTTACAAATACAATTGATTCTGATGAAATGGCAAGGGCTATACGGCAAGTAAATTATATTCTTTCCTTAAGTGCCATAAGATGCTGCGAAACTGTAGAAACCGAATTCAATAATCTCGAAGATAATTTTTATTGGCTCAATAAATTGGCAGAAGCTTTAGATCCTTATTTGGATGTTGAATAAATTTAGAAATATGGAAAACCGTAAGCGGAGTAATTTAATATTAACTAAATTTAATCATTATTAATTTTGCTTTGTTTTTTAAGGTGAAAATTCTAGAGCAAATTAAAAATATTTAAAATAGGATAAAAGTTTATATTGATTGGAATGTTATGTCTGGAATGAAAAATGGTAATTTTTCGGAACTGCAAGAAATTTTTAGCAATAAGGAAAAGTTTAGATTAATGTATTCTACTTCACACATAGGTGATATTTTAGCAAGTAATAGAGATGATCAAGAGCAAAAAGATATAATACAACAAGATTTAGACTTTATAACTAGTCTTACAGGTAATTTATGTCTGGCAAATAGTGGGAAAGAGGTTTATTTCGATTATCTAATCCCGAGAGAATTATTTGAGGATCAAAATCAAAGTAATAAGCTCACAGATAATTTAAGCATAGATAGTTTGTTTGATTCGAGTTTAAGCGATGGGGATCATTCGTTAAAGCAAACTTTAGAGTTAGCTAAAGATCAATTAAGGAGTATTGAACTGCCTCAAGATTTTAAAGATATCTATAAAACGCCAGAAGGAGCGGAAGCTATGAATAAATTATTTCCTGGATTGGAAGATAATTTTTCAATGGATGGGTTTTTTAAGAGTTTTGGTATGATGTTCCAAAATTTGAATGAAAAAGAAGGAATGAAAGATTTAAGAGCAATTGTACAAAATATTGGAATAAATAGTGGGTATTTTAATCCAGATAAAAATCCTTTTGACCTTATTGATACTGCATATAAGAAGAAAGGCTTAGCAGATTTTAGAAGTAATTATGTAGAACAAGGTAAAAATGCTCCTTTGTGGTTTGATGAAATTACAAATGAATATATATTGCTTGATTTACATGGATTTAATTCTGATAAAATAAAAGTAAACGATAAAGAAAAAAACACCTTTAGGAATACAACGGAAGATGCTTCACACAGTGCCTTTGCAACTTTAAGCGATTTTTATATTACAAACGATATAAAAAACTTAAAAAAAACAAAAGCTGTTTATGAAAGATTACAAATTTTCACAAAGGTCTTAAAACCTAATGAATTTGTAGAATATTATAAGACGTATTTAGATTTCAACAGTGTTTTAGATCATTTTGAAAGTATTTCAGTTGCTTTAGGACAACGTGATTTATTTCACTTGGAGTTTGAGGATGAAAAGTTGACTTCATTAACACAATTTTCAAATTATTACTTTTTTGATTTTTTTAATAAAATAATTTTAAACTTAAGCAAAGTTGAAGAAATTAGAGGAGGGTTCATTTTGTGTAAAGATTTACCCTCGAAACATTTTCAAATTGCTTATGGCGATGTGGAAAAGCTTGTTAAAATTTTTGTAGAAAATTATGGAGTTGATTGTAATGGTAAGGCGTATTTGAAAAAGGAAGAATTTATTGAAGGAAATTGGGAAGGAAGACATTGGTTATTAGAAGCAAATTATATAAAATTGATTCAAGTAAATTATTGGTTTCAATTATATTTTTCTCCTTTAGAAAAAGTCTAGGATTTTTTTGTTTCTATTTACCCTATATTTTAGTGGATAGAAAAACAAAAAGATCCCAAAAACAAAAAAGCTTCTGATTTCTCAGAAGCTTTTTTTTCAGTGCGGATAATAGAAGTACAACCCTATATTCCATTAGGGAAATTTAGAATTAAATATTATCATAAAACCTTATAAATACAGGTATTTAGCTCATTGTTAATTAAATTGAATTATACGGAATAAAGTATCATTAATTAATATTGGGGTATTTATTGGGGTACTTTTTATTTATTTGTATCTTTGAAAAAAAAGATAAATTATGGCATCTGGTAAATATCTAATTCAAACAGACAATGATTGGAACACAATCTTCTTTAGATTTAAACAAGGTAATCAATTTGACATTAAAACCTCTACAGGACTACAAACCCCTAAAGGCAGATGGAGTGATGCAAAGCAAGAAATATTAGCTACAAAGGAAATTAATAATAAAGAAATAAATATTAAGCTCAAAGAATTTCAAGCTTACATAAGAAAAGAATTCGAGGACACTAAACTTAGTGATTCTACAATATTAATAAACTCTAAATGGCTCAAAGAAAAAATAAGCTTGTTTTTTAATAGAGAAACTGAAAATGAAAAAATAAACGAAAAGCTGTTTTTTACAAACTTTATAGATTCCTTCATTGAAGAAGCCAAAACAAAAAGAACTAAGAGCGGAACACCAGTGAAGCCACGAACTATACAATACTACAATACTACTTTAAATAAGATAATTGCTTTTGAATCTTTTACGGGAATTAAATTAAAACTTACTGAAATTGATTTAGTTTTTCATGAAAAATTCATAAACTATCTCGAAAGTCAAGAGGTTTTAATTGAAAATACAATAGGGGGATTTATTGATACAATAAAGCAATTTTGTGGGAATGCAGATAAAAAAGGAATCCCTGTATGTAAAGATTATAAATTAACCGAGTTTTACTCCCCTTCTAATAAGACTAAGGATATCTATCTAAAAGATTCTGAAATAAACACAATTTACAATTTGAAATTTGAACAAGATTATCTTGACAACTCTAGAGATTGGTTTATTATAGGTTTACGCACAGGTTTTAGAATTTCCGATTTGCTCAAATTAACAAAAGAAAATTTAGATGAAGAATTCATTTATAAAACTACTTTTAAAACAGAATTTCCTGTTATTATCCCAATTCATGAACAAGTTCAAAATATCTTAGACAAAAGAAATGGAGAGTTTCCACGAAAAATAAGCGACCAAAAATTTAATTTATACATCAAAGAGGTTGCTAAAATTGCTGGTCTAACTGAACCTACAGAGGGAGCTAAAAAGGTATGGGTAGAAATTATGATAGATGGGAAAAAGAAAAAAATCAACAGGAAGAAATTTGGAATATACCCTAAGTATGAACTAGTAAGCTCTCATTCTTGCAGGCGGTCATTCGCAACAAATCTATATGGAAAAATTGATACCCTTACAATTATGAAAATAACAGGACATCAGAGTGAAAAAGTATTTTTAGATTACATAAAAATAACTCCGAAAGAATATGCAGAAAAATTAAAGGCGTATTGGAAACAACAACAACAACAACTTAATAATTAGAGTAATTAATTATGCTAATTGGAAAAAAAATAAATCTTTCTTTAGAGGAAAAATTTAATCTATTTATTAAAAATAGGATTAGTAAAAGTTATATTAATGGTGATGGAGATTTGATTAATGTTTTTTCTTCTTCCAAAATAATTAATAAGGAACTTTTATGTAAGGGAATAGATTATAGGGGAAAAAATATAGATGATTTAATCTTAGAAATTGAGAATTTAAGTACGAAAATTGCAAGGAAGGATTTTGAAAATTTAAACATGTTAGATTTAAAAAAAGAAAACTGTGAAGTTTGGGAAAAAAACCAAACAGTTTCAGAACAGTTAATCGTTTTAAAGGATTGTGTTTTAGAATTGGCTTTCTTTTTGAATGATTATCAATATGAAAGAATGAGCTTGATTCTACAAAAAGATTTTGAAAAATTGCGCCAGTTTTCTTGTCTATTGAGAAAGAATAAGTTTCTTTTTTAATGGTAGAAATAAAATTGATAGAGAAATTGTAATTTAAAGATTATTCAAAATCAAATAAATCAGCGATATTTATTTTAAGAATTGTAGCTATTTTTCTAATGTTTAAAACAGAGGTATTAAGTATTCCTCTTTCAATTCTGCTAATTTGGGAAATTTCGATACCCAGATCATTGGATAGTTGTTCTTGCGTGAAGTTATTTTCAACACGTCTTTTTTTTAGATTTTGTCCAAAAGCTTTTAGGAACTCTTTATCTTCCTCATTTTTCATTTTTCAAAATTGAGGATTGGATACAAATTTTATATAGGTGTATTTGCCTATGTTGAAGTTTTTTACAATATTTGAATAAATTTTAAGGGTTTGTGGTTTTCCGTACAATAGTAGAAAGATTTAAATGCAATTTTGTTTATCAATATCAAAATCTCATTAAAAAGAAGACGGATATGGTTCAAAATAAGATATAGGTATTTGATATCTTTTATGCTAGCGCATATCTTGCAATAAAGTGGTTAAATTCTTTAAAGTGAATTATTTAATCGAGTCAAACCTAAATATAATTTATTCCAATTAAATTAAAAAAAGTGTTTTAGCTAAATGAAAACAACAATAACTAAAAGAAAATTAAAACCATTATATGAATTTTTGATCCTACTGACTGTATTTCTGTTAATAAGACAGCATTTTGCTACAAAAGTTGAACTTTTAATGCATAACCTAGCTGAAATTTATAAGAGCAATATAGAGTTAGGAAAACTAGGACATCCAGATTTTGAACTTGGTTCAGAATATTTTGAGTCTTTACAAAATAAAATTCATTCTCTTGAGGAATATTTTGGATTGACAATCCTAATAATGTCATTCATAATCTTTTTAAACCTTTCATCATATTTTAAAAATATAAAACATAAAATATTTGTTTTTATAGTTGAATTTTGTCTAGTATGGACGATTTTTTCGTGTACAACAACAGAACTGAGGTTAAATGCAGTAGAAGATGATAATTATTTTATTTCTCTTTTGATATTTATGCCTTTTCTTTACTTTGTATATCATATTTCAATTATTGGAAAAACAATTGATATAACGGGTGAAATAAAAAGAAAAAATGAAAGATTACTCAATGAGGGTTTAAATGATTTGGATAAACTTTTAAAATTGAATTTGCTTACTAAAGAGGAATATAATCAGAAAAAAGAGTTCCAAATAAAAGAAAAGCTAAAAATTGAGATTAAAGACTCTGAGGAGTATATTTTGTTGTCAAAGTCTAGACAAAAAGGACTGTTTTCAAAAGATGAATTCAAAATAAAATTTGAGGAATTAATAAATGCTAACTATAATAAAATGAAATAACTCTGCTTAAATTTTTCAAAGATATTAGAGTTATTATGTTTGTAAAACAGAACAAAAACAAATTAATTATTTACAATTATGAAAAAACTGATTCTTTTACTGAGTTTTTTAACTCTTTTATCTTGTTCATCATCTGATGATGATTCAAATGGTTCAAAAAGTTCCTACAGCCCTCCAATTTGGATTCAAGGAACATGGGGAGTCAAATCAAATTTGTCTGGTGACAAGCCAATGTATAAGTTTTCGGCTGATAATGTTTGTCAAATAACAAGTGTTTCAAGTATTTGCTGGAAAGAAACTATTCAACAAACTCCAAATGTTTTATCTGGGAGTGATAAATCCACTTCTACTACATATGAAGCTAATTTTATAGCTACTAAGGGGGCTAGTACTATTACATTAAGTTTTGAAAAAATATCCGCAACACAAATAAAGTGGATAAACACTTCTATTTCGTCAGGATATACTGTATTAGAAAAATTGAATTAAAAAAAAAGACCCGCTTTAATAGGCGGGTTTGTTATTAGTATTATAGTTGACATTAAAAACGTTAATTCTTCTAAATTCCTAAATATTATAAAACGACAGTTACCAGTAATTCTTTTATTTATTTTGTGATTTTAATATTTCAAAAATTTCTTTATCAATATTGTTATTTACTGCAATATCCATTAATTCCATTTCTTTATTGATAGAAGTATTCCAATTACTAATTGCAATCTCAGCTTTTTTTGAATCATACTTTAAATCTTTGAAACTTACTCTCATTTCGTTAGTCAAGTCTATACATGAATTTCCAATTTCTTTGTTGTATAAAACAGAAATTCTAATTGAACATGCCATCATATCTGAAAGTTGTTGCGATTTGTCAATATCATCACAACAATGCGATAAGAGGTATCCAATTCCATCAATATATTTACTTAGTTCATTTTTTAAACCTTTATTTTTCTCTATGTAATAATTAATTTTGAATTGGTCTTGCTGAGCTTTAATATTTGCTTCTTGGGTTTTATATGAAAAAAAACCAGTAATTAAGCCTCCAATAATGACGCCAAAAAGTGCCATCATAGCACCATTATTAAAAAAGTGTTTAATTTTAGATGACAAAAATTGTAACGTTGAAATTCTTTTCATAATAAATTAATTTAGCTCTTGTGTTCTTCAGTTTTTTAAAATTACGTCTAAACGTTCTGTCGCTTTGAGATTGTGTGTTGTTATTAATCTTTCTATTTTCTAGTTTGCAAAAAAAAAACGTTGCGAAAAGATAATTCTTCTGAATTTGCAAATGGCTAGAGACGTGTTCTAACTGTAGTTATTATTTTCCATTTGTCTAAAGTAATTTATCTACAATTCTATTTTTTGCATATTAAGTTCAAATTTTCTAAATCGTCAAACTTACTATGAATTATCATTGTTAGTGGGTCAGTATCGTTGATTGAACTTTCGAAAATTGTTTCATTCTCTTTTCTAAATTTGATTATCTTTTCATTGTAAATAGAGTACTTATTTTGCTTTTGGTTAAGAGTTTTTCTTGCCAAACTATCCATTGGGATTATTTCCTAAATTGCCCAAATCCGTTGTAGCTGTTGCATGCTGGCTTTTATTCTTTAGGGTCATTTTTTTTTGTTAGTGCTAGACTTCTTTCCTCTTTGGAAGCATATTCAAATATGCTTTTCCTATAACTTTTGTAGCCTATTATGTTTAATATTAAATCTCGTAATATATGATCTAATTTTTGATAATTAATAAACATTTCTGTGTCGTTAAGTCCGAATTCACCATTGTGAACCGCTGTATGCCTTTCTTTTGTGACCAATTTTTCTACATTTTCATTAATTGGAATACAGCCAAATTCTAAAAGGTCATACATTTTTTGAACGGTACTATTTTTTCTTCTATTTAGTTCTCCAATTTTCGATTTCAACATTGCATATGCTTTTTTATTTGTTGAATTAATAACTGATTTATTATCCTCTAATATTTTTAAAAATTGATCTTTTAAAGTTTTGTCCCATATATCTACTGTAACTATGTTCTCTTCATGTTCAATAATAGATTTTTGATAATTACTGCTGAATTTTTCAAGAGCATTAATTAAAATTGAATATGCTTGCTGGATTCCCGAAGTTGTATAAGAGGAATTTATAGAGTTTATTGTTGATGTCAAATCGAATTTGATGTCATAATGATAAAAAGAGTTGAAGCAGTTTAAGAAAATTTGGTTAAAGATTAAAGAGCTATATGAATGATGTTCATTAATTGGTACGTAATCACTTGTGTGAGAGTTATTTCTTCTTAACAAAGAAAAATTATAAACAATCTGAGAATCTGAACCATCAATTTTATATGAATTACCCGTAAGCTCTTTTCTGATAATTATATTTCCTCCATTAATCATTGATAAAAAACTAATAAATTGTTTTTTGAAAGATTGGAAATGTATAAATGATAAACGATCGTATCCATCAGTTTTCGTGAAGTCAATCAGAATGTTGTCATTGTTTTTTGACTTGCTAAAAATTAATTGAAAGCGATTTTCTTTAAAACCATTTACATGAATAATTAAAAGACAAGTGGTATAGTCAAAACTTAAATTAAATTCATCAACCTCTCCATATTGGCGATATCTTTTTGTCTCTGTATGGTTTGCAAATTTTGTATTAAAGCCTTCAATTTCAATAAAAAGAATTGAATCTTCTATATCTTCATGCGAAACGTCAAATGAACTTTTTTCTTTTTCAGTTAATTTAATAAAATTTCTGCAAACAAATTTGGCTTTATAGTTATTATGTTGATACAGGGTAAAAGTTAAATCTTTTATTTCTATTTCATATCCTCTTTCAGTTATACCAAAAAGATCGAAAGTATTTGAAAAGTCTCCATTTTCGTAAAAATCTTTAATCAAAAAAGTTTCTAGAAAATAGATTCCATTTTCTTCAAAAATTAATGCGAATGGTACTTTACAGGTTTTATCCTTACCCTTTAATGTACCTTTAGTTATGGTATATCTATGATTCAAATTTAGTTTGGTTTTAAGCTTGCATACAACCTTTATATAAACGAAACAAACCTTCGCTAATCTTCCCATATTTGGGTGTGTAAGTGAAGATTTATTTGATTTTATGTTTTATCAAATATATAGATTTTTCCTTATAAATTGTCAAATGGACAATAATGTTTAAACCTTCAGAGAAAGCTTCTTAGAACAGATAAAACATAAATGTTTTAAGCTCGTATATCATCAACGAGCCATATAAATTCTTTCCAATATCTTTTGATCGTTGCAATTCCCAAATTGGCTTTTTTAGCGAGGTTAGCTTGAATTAATTTGCCATCAATTTGTGAATCCCAACTTTCTAGGGCTTCGTATATAATAGCTCTCGTTTGTTCTTTTTTATTATCTCCTGTTACTCTGTTAACAATTTTCATTTTCTCTTTAAAAGTTTTTTTTTCTGCCTTCGGATTAAACAAGACTTTTCGGGGTTCATTATAATGCAATGTTAAAGCTTTATCTTCTCGTCCCTTGAGTACTTTTCGAACAGTTGAATTTAATTCTTGCTCTCTCAGTGGCGGATGCATTTTACTTAATATTGTTCTTCCTATTGAAAGTAAAAATGACTTCCCTTGATTGGGATTTAGTAATGCATATTGAGAGAGTAGGAAGAATAAAATGTTATTCCTCCTACCTTCTTTAATTATTCTGGGAAGAAATGGGTTACAAATCATCTCTTTCTCTTTTAGAACAATAAATTCAGATGTGTCATCTTGAAAATAATCACTAATGTTATTAAATCTAATAGTTCCTGATTCATACTTTTGATAAAAGGTATCACACACTCTTATACCTTCTTCTTTCTTTTCTTTAATAGTACTGCTTGATACTTTTTCCTTTTTACTACAGGTATAAGTTGAAGAATTAGAATTATAGTATAGATTACTATCGTAGCTTAATACTGTTTGTTGGGTGGCTTTTCGTGCCCCGATATCAGTTTTTATCCGTATAATGGTTGATAGTTCATCGTATGCCTCCTTAAAGTTGTCTTGAGTCAATCCATCTACCTTAACCAATATTGCATAACCTAGGTTTGAAAGGGATTTCCAGCTAGCAAATACATATTGATTAAAAGGAATGCATTCTATATTGTCTACATCGAGGTAAATTAGACCCGTAGGAGCGATAATATTTTTATTTGAGACAGAATCATTGAAAAGGAAATTAAAGCGGAATGTAGGTAGTTTTTCGGTTTTTATTATGTCATATTCGTCATTTCCTTTGCCAATCTTTCTGGCTTCTTCAATTAAGGGAAGATTTGAATCCCCCTTTTTTATAGTATCTAAAATCTCATCAACTGATAGGATATTTTGCGCAGTCATGTTTTTTGCATGTTCATATTTTGAAACTCTAAATTCTGATTTCTTTGAGATTTCTAATTGGGAAGAGTCCTTTTGTGGCGATTCAAGGCGAAAATTTGCGTTTGATATAGGGTAGTTGTTTTGTGGGATATATGTATTTAAATTGTTCATGTGTTTTGAAATTATTGAGCATAGCAAAGCCCGTGATGTGAAAACACCACCATGCTATTATTAAAAAAAGATATAGTTTTGGCAGAATTGCCAGTGTGAAGTAGTACTATAATTGTCTCTTGTTCCTAGAAAACAAGATAATGCAAATAGACTTTAATAGTAGGAATACACTATGCTACAGGATTTAATCTGCCCATAATCATGCTCCTTTGATAGTAGACCCTCTTGCCTATTTTTTGATTAGGTAGTGTTCCATCGTTATTCCAATGAAATAATGTCGTATAAGAAACATTTAGAATCTTAGCAACTGCTTCACGAGTTAGAAGTTCTGGAGCTTCTTTTTGAGGGTTTAACGAAAGTACTTTAGTAATTTTTGTGATTTCTTCTTTAACAGCATCTTTGATTAACTGTTCTAAATCAGCAACGCATAATGTTACTAATAAATTTGCTTTGTTTTGTATCATTTTTTCACTTAACAAATGACTTTGTTGTCATTTTATAGGTCAAAAATAGCAGGTTTTAGAAGGGTACCCTAGAAAGTGGACTTACCTGGACTAGCAAGACGCCAGTATTAATACTGGCTATCAAAGAGGTGTTAAATAAATTATTTTTTCAAAATATTTTTTGAAGTGGACTAAAAATGGACTAAAAATCTAGAAAATCAAAGTCATGCTTTGTTAATGGTGTTGATTGTTTTTTTCGTTTACTTGGAACATCAATTCCTTTACCGACATGAAAATCATAGAGGCATCTAAAGTATTGAATTCCTTTAGAATTCTTTTCATAGATACCTTTCCTGAGTAGGTTCTTTTCACAATATGTATAGAATCTAATTAAATCAGATGGTTCTTTAATCCATTGTGATTTATCAGCATTAAGATATCCATGACTGATTAATTTGTCCTCGCATTTTATAAACTTTTCAGAATTATTAAAGTCGTTTTTAAATAAAATTTGTAATATCTCGTTTCTACTAGTAATTTTTTCATTAGGACTTAGAATAGTAGAATTTATGGAATTTTGACTAATCAACAAATTATCTATACAGGCACTATATTCGAGCATCAACTTATCGTATATTTTCTTTAGACTGATACCTAAGCAGAATAGCAAGAGATTAAAAGGATAGCTGTAAACTTTTAATGGTTGCGAATTGTAGTCTTGACTAATAAAGTAAGTAGACTTAAATCTAATTTCAAATTCTTTTTCAAGTTCGCTAATGTTTTGATAGTTGGGTTTATCAAAATTAACCTTTTGTGTATTGACTGAAATTTCCTTTGTCAAGTTGTCAATATTATTCAATAATAAGTTTAATCTAGATTTTTTCCCTAAATCGGTTGAGTTTAAGTTATTGATGTAATTGTTAAAAATAAATTTGTTTGCGGGATTTACAAAGGTTAAATAAAAGTCATTAGAATAGTGATAACATAGAATGTATTTATAGTTATCCCTTTTTTCGTTGAAGAAGTCCTTTTGGAAATCTCCTAGCAACTTCTTATCGGGGCTATTAAATAGAACTAAATTGATTAAGGTAATTTTATCTTCAGTAAGATAGCATAAATAATCTATGGCATCTGTTGTTATTTGCAAATCGAATTTACGTACTCCTTCAATATTAATTTCCATTTTGTTCTCTATTATTTTCCTTTGTTAAAAGTTGTTTTTCAAGGGTAATCACAAATATCGAAATTTATTCTTTTCCGCAAAAAAAACATTTTACACGTACCTAAATTACTCCATCTCCCCTCATTGGGTGCGTCCGAACAACGTTTGTTCCCCTATCCCCCCAATTTAGAATCCATTTTAGTTTCAAATGTAGAGACAGAATAGTTTTTAAAATAATCCGTAAGGATATTTTTGATATATAAAGGAAAGAATGACAATTAAGAACAAGAAACCACACCACAATAAAAACTTAGTAAATATTAAGATACAGTAATTACTATAATCTGGTAAAATGTTAAAAATTAAATTAAAACTATTAATATAGTATTATTGAGATTTAATGATGTAATACAGTATGGTTAAGATTTTCTTGCGAAGAGTCTTATGGTTGTAAAGTATTTTAGATTAAAATAGGTTAATTTACAGACACAACTAAGAAACGGGGTTGTTATTGGGGTAGCTTTGAAATAAAAAAACCTCTAATCCCTTAATTTAAGGGCTTTTAGAGGTTTCTTTCAGTGCGGATAATAGGACTCGAACCTACACGCCTTGCGGCACCAGATCCTAAGTCTGGCATGTCTACCAATTTCACCATATCCGCTCAATTGTGGGTGCAAAGATAAACATAACTTCTAGATTTCAAAACATTTTTTGAAAAAAAATATTAATTCTCTTTTTCGTATTTTTGAAATTCTATAAAAATTATTTCAATGGAAAATATTAAGTCCTACGTTCAACAACATAAAGATCGCTTTGTCAATGAGTTGATTGAATTATTAAAAATTCCGTCGGTAAGTGCCGACACTGCATATTCGCAAGATGTTATCGATACTGCCGAGGCAGTAAAGGAAAGTTTATCAAAAGCAGGCTGTGATTTAGTCGAAATTTGTGATACTCCGGGCTATCCAATCATTTATGGAGAGAAAATAATCGACCCAAATTTACCAACAGTTCTTGTTTACGGACATTATGATGTTCAGCCACCAGATCCTATCGAATTATGGACATCGCCACCATTCGAACCCGTAATCAAAAAAACCGAAATTCATCCGGAAGGCGCAATCTTCGCTCGTGGCGCTTGCGATGACAAAGGACAAATGTACATGCACGTAAAAGCTTTGGAGCTTATGGTGCAAACCAATACCTTGCCTTGTAACGTAAAATTCATGATCGAAGGCGAAGAAGAAGTAGGTTCAGCAAGTTTGGCTTGGTTCGTAGAACGCAATCAGGAAAAACTAAAAAATGACGTAATTCTTATTTCAGATACCGGAATGATCTCGAACCAACAACCGTCGATCACGACAGGTTTACGTGGTTTAAGTTATGTAGAAGTTGAGGTTACAGGCCCAAATCGCGATTTACATTCAGGTTTATACGGTGGGGCAGTAGCGAACCCAATCAATATTCTGGCAAAAATGATCGCTTCTTTGCATGACGAAGACAATCATATTACCATTCCTGGTTTCTACGATAAAGTACAGGAATTATCTACTGAAGAAAGAGCCGAAATGGCAAAAGCGCCTTTTAGCTTAGAAAAATATAAAAAAGCCTTAGACCTAAACGATGTTTACGGCGAAAAAGGATATGTAACCAACGAACGCAACTCAATCCGTCCAACATTAGACGTAAACGGAATCTGGGGCGGATACCAGGGCGAAGGAGCAAAAACCGTTATTGCGAGCAAAGCATTTGCTAAAATCTCGATGCGTTTGGTTCCTAATCAGGATTGGGAAGAAATCACAGAATTGTTCACTAAACATTTCACCAGCATTGCTCCATCTGGAGTTACCGTAAAAGTATCGCCGCACCACGGTGGGCAAGGTTACGTAACCCCAATTGACAGCGTTGGATATCAAGCGGCAAACAAAGCTTATACAGAGACTTTTGGAGTTCCTGCAATTCCGGTTCGTTCTGGCGGAAGTATTCCAATTGTAGCCTTGTTCGAAAAAGAGCTAAAAAGCAAAACCATCCTTATGGGCTTTGGTTTAGACAGCGATGCGATTCACTCACCAAACGAGCACTTCGGAATTTTCAATTTCTTAAAAGGAATCGAAACTATTCCGCTGTTTTACAAATATTTCGTAGAGCTTTCTAAGTAGTTTAACCGCAAGGTCGCTAAGGTTTCGCAAAGCATGCAAAGTTTATTTTCCTGACAGGTTTCTAAAACCTGTTAGGTATTAAGATACAATCCGTTTATTCTTTAAGAGTAAGCGGATTTTTTTATGGGCGTTCCCTACGGTCGGGCTATCCGCTATATCTTTTTGTTTTTAAAGAAAAAACAAAAAAGGATATCGCTCCTATCCCTAACGCTTAAAGAAGGTTCAAAGGTTTAAAAAAGGTTCAGAGTTACAAAGGAACAAAGTGACAAAGGTTTTTCTCATCAGAATTGAATAGCCACTAGCTTTAGCTAGGGGATTTTTTAGATGAAAAGAATTGGCTTTAGCCAAAATTTTTAAACGCCTGAGAATTTATTTGGCTAAAGCCATACTCTTTATTCGTACAATAAACCCTAGCTAAAGCTGGGGTCTATTCAAAAACCTTTGCCACTTTGTGTATTCTAAAAAAAAAACTCAGAGTCTTAGAAAATGAGGATCTTAGCAACTTTTTCTTGCACATTAAAAAAATAACTCTACATTTGTAGAGCAACATCTATAAATGTAGAGTTAAACTAAAAATATGAAAAACCTTCTTTTACTATTTTTTTGCGGAATGATGCTTTTAAGTTGTAAAAGCAAACCCATCAATCAAAAGATTGATAAAAAGAAAGAAGGTCTTTGGGTTGATAATTATGAACAAGATAGTACGACATACAAATCGTTCGAATATTATAAGAATGATCAGCCGGTAAAAAAGTGGAAATCCTACATCAATGGAAAAATCTACAAAACCGAAAAATACAAAAACGGAATCTGTACCGTCAAATATTATTATGAAAACGGAAAACTACAATCAAAAGGAAAAACCAAAATCGAAGTAAATGCTGTAGAAACACATTGGTTTTATTTTGGAGATTGGAAATTCTATTCAGATAAAGGAAAATTAATCGAAATTAAAAAATACAATAACGGTGATTTAATTTCAGAAAAAGTAATAGAATAGGCCACGGGTTTTACGGATTAAACGGATCTACGCGGATTTTTTTTAGAATATAGAATATAGAATATAGAATATAGAATATAGAATATAGAATATAGAATATAGAATATAGAATATAGAATATAGAATATAGATTAATCGTAATCATCAAAAAAAATCATTTTAATCATTCTAATCAGTGGCAAAAAAAACTCAGCAGCTCAGCAACTCAGAACCTTAGAAACTTTAAAAAAAAATGCAACTATCAAACTCAGAAGAACAATTAATGGAACATGTTTGGAAGCTTGAAAAAGCTTTTATGAAAGATTTACTCGAAGCCTATCCCGAACCAAAACCGGCAACAACAACCGTTGCAACGCTTTTGAAACGAATGATCGATAAGAAATTCGTAGCCTATAACGAATTCGGAAATTCTCGAGAATATTATCCTTTGGTCGAAAAGACCGTTTATTTCTCGAAACACGTCAACGGATTAATCAGTAGTTTTTTCAATAATTCGGCATCACAATTTGCTTCTTTTTTCACGAAAGAAACTAATTTGTCGACTTCGGAATTAGAAGAACTTAGAAAAATAATCGATTCAGAAATTCAAAAAAAGAAAAAATGATACTTTATCTTCTAAAATCAGGAATACTGCTTTTGGTTTTTTACGCAGTATATAAATTA
>Ga0302173_10000012_pt1 | contig 92855 bp, 66 predicted proteins | sample I_Fen_N3_1_FD_198785 | JGI IMG/M metagenome (GOLD analysis project Ga0302173, IMG submission 198785) | Peat permafrost microbial communities from Stordalen Mire near Abisko, Sweden - I_Fen_N3_1 | ecosystem: Environmental > Terrestrial > Soil > Wetlands > Permafrost | place: Sweden: Abisko... | reverse complement strand
CAAAAAAACTAGAAACCTTCTCATTTTTTTTGTTATTTTAAAGAAAAAAAAATGAATTTTTTTTCTTTAAAATGAGGGTGAGAAGCCGTATGAAATGTAAATTTCACGTACGGTTTTGTAAAGAGACAACTAATTTTAGTTTAGTGTCGACTTTTCCACCACAACACCTAAAAAACCCAACTCTGCTCTACGTAAAGTTGCTAGAGTTAGATTAACCTCTGGCTTTGAAATTACAGCTTATATACCCGGAATTGGACATAGTTTACAAGAACATTCAGTAGTACTAGTAAGGGGCGGAAGAGTCAAAGACTTACCCGGGGTCAGGTATCATATTGTCCGAGGTACTTTAGATACTGCGGGAGTTCGAGAACGAAAACAGGGACGTTCCAAATATGGAGTAAAAAAGCCTAAATAAATAAAAAAAGCAATAAAAAAAAGACTCAATCTAATGATTAATCGAGAAACAAAAGCAATTAAAACAAAAAAAGCCGATCCAATTTATCGTAATCGGTTGGTTAACATGTTAGTTAACCGTATTTTAAAAAATGGTAAAAAATCATTGGCCTATAAAATACTCTATCAATCAATGATAAATATCAAACGTAAAACAGATAAAAATCCACTCTCTGTTTTAAGACAAGCAATACGAAAAGTTACTCCTAATATTAAAGTAAAAGCAAGACGAATAGGTGGCTCTACTTATCAGGTACCAGTAGAAATTCAGTCTTTTCAAGGAAAAGCGCTGGCTATTCGATGGTTATTACAAGCATGCCACAAAAGATCAGGCAAAAACATGGCTTCCAAACTTAGTTATGAAATAATGGATGCCGCAAGAAACAATGGTAATGCGGTTCGTAAGAAAGAAGAAACTCATCGAATGGCAGAAGCAAATAAAGCTTTTTCACACTTCCGTTAATTAGAAATTCCGTTAATTAGAAAAATCAACTGGAAATTTGTAGAAACAGATTTCCAGTTGATTTTTAGTTAAATTAAAATAAAAAGAGTAAAAATAAAAATAAGATTTATAAAAAAAGCACCTTTATTTTTTTTTGCAAAATTATCCCAAATAAGATTATGAAAGAATTGAGCAGTTTTGTAACAGATTGGAATTTAATTTTACCCGAATTCAGTCTGATTTTTGGTATAATATTCTTTCTAGCGGTCGATTTATTATCAATTAAAAAGAAAAAATATTTGTTCTATCATACTTCGTTAATTATATTAGCTGCAGCGATACTAATAATATCTATAGAGTGGAATGAAAATAGAATACTAGCCTTTAACGGAACTTTACAAATAAATAATTTCAACAATATATTCAGATTATTTATCCTAATATGCTCATTTTTATGTATTCCATTAACACTAGAATATATTAAATATACAAAACTACCTATAACAGAATTTCTGGTTTTTTTATTTATAGCTACTTTAGGGAGTTTGTTTTTATGTTCTGCAAATGACTTGCTCAGTATTTTTATAGCTCTCGAATGTTTAAGTTTATCATCTTATCTTTTAGCAGGTTATACAAAAAGAGATATACGATCAAATGAAGCTACTATGAAATATTTACTTATGGGTGGAGCAAGTTCTTCTATATTAGTTTACGGATTCTCTCTATTATATGGTTTATCCGGAGGAAAAATTCAATTACAAGAAATAGCAACTGAACTTTTTAATAATCAAATGTATGATTCTATAGCTGCTTTTTTAGCAACAATTTTTATCGTTGTCGGAATTGGATTCAAGCTCTCTTTGGTTCCTTTTCATCAATGGACTCCCGATGTTTATGAAGGAGTGTGACTCGTATTAAAAATTACAAATATTTCTAATAAAATAGAAAGAAAATAAAAATGTCTAGCTATATAAAATTTTGAGTATTAAAAATACTCATCGGATGTAATAAAAACTTTTACCAGAGATTCTAAAAGGTGTCTGTACTACATGTAGTTTAGTAATGTAAAGCAAAGAATTAAAATTGAATAAAATCTGCAAAAAAAATGATCAAGGGTAGTTTCTATACGAAGATTAAATTAGTGACATTTAAGAAAAAAATATAGCAATAAAAAAGGAACAATCAGAATATAGAATAGAATGTTCAAAAAAATGCTCCATAATATTTTTTTTCCTTCAAAAACTATAACTGCAAATAAAAGGAGCACTGTCAGCAAAAAATCACCCTAAAACATTAATCGAATAGCTATGAAAAACGAAGAAACTCAACTTGTTGTCCTAATCAAATAAGAAATCATCCCAGTTTACATTATAAAAAGATGTAGAAAAAGAAAACATTATTTGATGGATGAAAGCTGATAAGGATTTTTCGACAAGTTTTATTTGATTTGTAAAAAAAAGCCAATCAAATCTTATACAGACACGAAAAAGGTTAGGTAGATTTTTTTTTGATCTCCCTACTTAGGAGCCGTGTGAAACTTTAATTTCATGCACGGTTTTGAAAGAGAGAAAGAAGTGAGTAATCCTTCTTAATTCGACTCTGACTCACCCACTCCAGTTGTTGCTTTTCTATCGGTAACTTCCAAAGTAGCTGGATTGAATTTGGCTACACGAATTTTAACTATTACTTTAAATGATTCATCAAATGAATGGCGTATCTTATTAGGAATACTAGCAATTTCGAGTATGATTTTGGGAAATTTAATAGCTACGACCCAAAAAAGTATGAAACGTATGCTTGCATATTCCTCTATTAGTCAAATTGGATATATTATCATAGGCATTGTTGCTGGGAAAATAAATGATGGGCATGCAAGCATGATAATCTACATGTTTTTCTATATTTTTATGAATTTAGGAACTTTTGCATGTACAATTTTAGTCAGTTTGCGTACGGGAACTGATAATATCCGAGATTATACGGGATTATACAGAAAAGACCCACTCCTAGCTTTTTCTTTGATTTTATGTCTATTATCTTTAGGAGGGATTCCTCCATTATCGGGTTTCTTTGGAAAACTCTATCTTTTTTGGACTGGATGGAAATCAGGTTTATATTTTTTAGTTTCTGTCGGAATAATTACCAGTATTTTTTCTATATATTACTATTTAAAAATAATTAAAGTACTTTTTGATAGAAGAGTAACTACATATATTAAAGATTACAAGGGTTCCGCAGGTCTAACAGATTCAAAAGATTCAATTGAAATTACTATAATTATTTGTGTTTTGGGATCTACTTTTTTGGGAATCTTTATAAACCCCTTTATTCAAATTATCGAAAAAATCCCATAATGGACATAAAATAAATTTTTTTTTAGCTTCTTAAAAGAAAAAAAAGAAACAGAAACAGTTTATTAAAAGTTTCTAAAAAAAAGCTACTGAAAGATTTTACAATCTTTGGTAGCTTTTTTTTAGAAACTAGAAAAAAATAAAGAATTGAATAAACTATATCTATAGCTACGCAACGCCTTGACCCCAATATCACAATTTGAGTGGCAGCCAAAAAATTGAATTCTATACTATGTGTATATACACATCGAAAAAAGTTGGAAATTGAAAACAAAGTACTTTTAGAAATACAATAAAAGATCTAGAAGAAAATTTCTCTCAATTTTCAATAAAATTACAAGCCTTGATGGTGAAATGGTAGACACGTAAGATTCAAAATCTTGTGCTAAAAAGCGTGGAGGTTCGAATCCTCTTCAAGGCAAAAAAAATTAGAAATTACAATTACTTGTAATTTCTAATTTTCAGGAAGAAAGAAGCATAGTGAAATTAAAACCCTACCGTTAATAAAATAAAAATAACTTGAGAATCTATTTTTATTTAAAATGACACATAATTTTTTCAATATCATCCGGTAAAAGATACTTATTTTTTATCAATTTTTGTATAAGAACATTCAATAATTTACGGTTAGATAAAAAGAAGTTAAGTAAATACTGATAAATTTCAAATAAAATAGTAGAATTTAAAGAAATTTTTGATGATGAATTATTAGCATCAATCCATCTTTGCTGATGATTTACGGAATTGAACATAAAGAATCGATCTACAAACTCCTCTAGAAAAAGTATGTTAGAAATAACAGATGAGTTAAATAATAGGGGAGTTTGAAGACTAATTTTCATCATTTCATTTTCCCTTATAAGATCAAAACTTTGTTCAACAGAGACTTCTTCTTTTTCCAATTCCTTTTGTTCTAATTTATCTTCTTCCTCTGTATTTATATCTAAGTTTGTTATTGCATTCCGACTAAAGCCTCGAGCAAGAAAAATATTTTTTAATTTTTTATTAGAACGTCTTCTCTCTTTTTCTCGTGCAACTCCACGAATAACATAAAATTGTCTTACTAATTCTTCCGTAATAAATAAATCATTATGCGCAAATAGAAGATTATTCTTTGGAACTAATAAACTTTCCGTGTCCCATAAGAAACGCTTTCCTAGAAAAAAAAGTGGATGACTAGATGGACAATAATGGGTTTTGTATTCTGTTGACAAATCAGAAACTCCAAGCTTTTCAAACTGATCTTTTAATAAAATATTATTTAAATAATCATTTAAGGCTTGTACTTTCTTAGCTTCTACCTGGTCCATAGATTTTCGGGAAGAAAGAGAAACAAAAAACTTTTTCTTTTTAAAACTTTTCTTTCGACCCTCTTTGATTCTAGTAAAATCACTATCTTGTTCCGGAAGTTGATCTTGATCTCGATAAAAATCAATAAGATTGGCTAAAAAATCATTTTCGGACAACGTTCTTATAGATTCATACATACTACTACGAATATGACTAATACGCCAGGTTCTGGGAGACCATACCCTACTAAGTGGAACTAATAGTTTGGAAGTATAATTTCCTCTCTTACTTCCAAAAATATTGGATTCGGCAAAATACCCAGTTTGCAACATATACAAAGTATCTTGTGACTCAAGAGATAAGCCTCGCTTACTGGATGGATTTTGAATTAACTCCAATTTTGTAAATTCTGATAAAAGACCTTCCAAAAGAGCAAAAGACAAACTAAGATCATTTGTTACATTAGGATCTAAAGAAATAAAATCCTCCCGTTTATTATCCAACATAAACCAAGCATCTCGAGCTGCAACACCAGCCAAACATCCGGAAATATAAGCAAATAAAGTTAACTCTTTTATTACAGAGTCTGTAATTGAAGGCTCTAAATACCAAGTGGATAAGAAAGAAAATCTACTCTTTAACAAACGATTACCCGCGGCTAGAAAATCTAAATGAAATTTATTTAGAATGCTTTTTTGTATAATAGCTTTTCCTATTCGATAAGCAATCATTTCATAACTTGGATTTAATTGTGATTTATCATCAAGATACGTAACCACTAAAATTTGCTTTAATAAAGCTAATTTTATAGTATTCGTACAAACATTTCGTTGGTTTCGAGAAATACTTATTGCTGAAGTTTCGTTGGCTAGAACTGACAAATCGCGTTTGTTATAACCCATAGTTCGATAACCAAATTCTTCGGAATAAAACAAGAAGTTTTTCAAAGACAACCCTTTAACTCGTAACAAAACAGGAAATTCTTTCTGACGTTGAAGAACATTAACTGCACGTAAATAGATAACTTGCTGAAATCTTTCTGGAAGAATAAGACTTGGATCAATTCTTGTAGGTGTATGTGTTGGCGCAATAACAATATTATTTTTAGTGGCAGATTTGGAACTTTTATCAGTAAGAATCTTAACTAATTCACAAAGTAGATATTTTGGATCACTCTCCAAACTATTAACAAAACGATTAACATTTAATTCATGAAGATCCTGAATCCATATAATGCATGGAGAAAGTCTCCTTGCCAAATCAAAAGTCATTTTTAAAATACTAATGGCTTTTCGAAGAATAAGAATTGCAGTCGAGCTATCATTATCAGGTTTAACATTTAATAATTCGGTCATAGATATCCGTATTAAGGGAAATCCGGAATCTGCCGCTATAGATTTTAGCAAAAAGCTTCTTCCAGTTTCTATGGGTCCTACCATAAGAATTTTTCTAGAAGGAATGTCAGAAAATTGTAATGACGTGTCCAAATCAAATGATGAAACATTGAAATCAGAATTAGAGTCAAATTTTGTTGGGGCAAGAACATTTATTTGAAAAGCAGAAAAAATTTCATTTCCAAGAGATTTTACGGAACTCTGTTTATCTTTTGGAAAATCTCTACGACAACTATCGATAAAATATCTTAAGTAACGAAAAGCTCCTTCATGAAGTCCATTAATATTTAATGGATTTGAGTTATAATTGAAATAAAAACCATAGCGTGAAAGACTTTTATTTGTAAGTACAGCTTTAACGACTATTAATTTTTCTTGTCGAAAACTGTCCGAACCTTTTCGTACAAACATCCAATGATTTATGTCTCTTGCCCGGAACAAGTAGAACGAAAGATTATTGCTAAAAGTAACAAAATTTTTGATAGAAAATCTTACTAAATCTCGAGTTATCAGTTCGTCTCTCAGAGGAGAAGATTGCATTAATTTATGGAGATACTTCAGACGCAAAGGATCTATTAAATATTTGATGATTTGAAATCGTTTCCATAGAAACAGAAAATCAAAACCCATCAAAAAAGGTATATATTGTTGACTAATTCCATATAACAAAATAAAGAAAAGGGCCAAAGAGAAATAGATAACATAACTATTATCAATAAAAGAAAGTCCGATCCATTTTTGATATTTATCTTTTTTCAATTGACACACAGGTTCAACTAAAAGGCCTTCGATTCCAATTAAAAAATGAATTACTTTATCAGTAGATTCAGCTACTTTTTTAGATGTCAATGGTAAATAAAGCCTATTTAGCAAAAAATTCCATTTACTATTATAGTATTCACAAAAATCACAATAAAGATATTCTAATTTATCAACTAAATTTAAAACTATTTCAGGAATTGTTTCTAAAAGCAAACTATAAAAATATTCCCACCATTCAAAAGTAAAAAACCAAGACTTATATTTATTAAAAAAAGACCATTTGGTAAAAACACGATCTTGTCGAACGGACTTGTATATGTTTATATCTTCCAGTAATTGTTTTAAGTTTATTGACGAGGATTCTTTTCTATGATAAAAGCCAAGCAATGAAGACATAATATTACCTTTATAAAAGAAAACTCTATCCTCACTTGGTGTGAATAATCCTAGTAGGTTTTCTCTCAAAAAAGAAAAATAATAAATGTTAAGACTTGGAGTTGTTTCAAAATCAATTAACTCAACAGCTCTATCAACAATTTTTTTGAAAATCAAAGAAAATTTGTTTAAATTATTTTCAAAAGTTGAGTTAAAAATGAAACTTTTTTCAATTAAATTCTTATTTGTAACATCGAGATTTTCATTAGTTGATGAATTTAAAGTAACCTCACTTGAAAAAATAACCGATTCCAGAAATGACGACGATTCTGATGTTTCAGAATCAAAATCACCTAAAGTTGATACTCCTCCATTGATTCGAGAATTAATATGAAAGATAGATTCAACATACGAATCTGTGAATGTGCTTCCTTTAGTTATGTTTTGTTTTAACAAAAAAAGTTCATAAAGTTTATTAAGAGTTCGATAATAAGTATCCGTAATTTTTTTTACATTTATTTTATAAATTATTTGGGAAGTTATAGGCAAACTATTTGTTTTCTCAAAATAAACAGATTTAATTTTTGGAAGGATAAGAAAAGGAGATCTTATATCATAAGTAACATCGATATAATTCAAAACATCCCCATATATAGGATTATAATTTTGCAAAGTATTACTTTTTGTAAAAAATAATAATTTTTTGTCATAACTAAATTTGGGAACAGATAGATAATCGAACAACTTTATTGTATCTGCTTCAGAAAAGTAGTTGTTTGAAGGAAAAATTGTTTTTGTTAATGTATTAGGTGTATACGAATATTGATCTTTAATTCTGAAATACAAACCATCAGGGGAAGTATCAAAAATTCCCACAATATTAGATAGTGGTAATGCAAAATCGACGGAAAATAAAAAATCCATTTTGTCAATTCGATAAGTAAAATTCCACTTATCGTACAATATAAAATACGATTTTATTAAATCAAAGACCATATAACGCACACTATATAAAACCACTAAAAGGAAGTTACGTGCTTGGCGCGGAAACAGGCGTGGATCTTGCATCCATTCATAATTTTTATAAAACCAACCCTGTTTTGTTAACCACGCGGAATAACTATCAAATATCCATCTTACAGAAAGAAAAACAAAATCGGTTACATTATGGACCACCTCATCTTTAATTCTAACCAAAATAGAGTCTTTTTTATCTGTTTGTGAATCTAAATAAATTTTAAAAAATGATTTGTTATTTTCGGGGTTCTCAGATATCAAGTTTAAAAACTGCGAATTCTCACTTACCTCCTCAATGACAAACCCTAAAAAATAGTAAAAGTCTGGATTAACAATCAAAGAGAGAAACGGATAATAAACGAAATGTTCATAGAGAAAAAAAGCCATGCGAACATATTCATCTGGATTAACTATGCATATATCTAAATATCCAATTATGTCTCTAGTAAAAGTTAAAATAGAAGTATCCATTAGAGGATCGACTATGATATTCTTTAGACTAAGAAAATTGAATTGTTTTTTCTTGAACTGATTGTTGAATATATATATAAAATAAGATATATTTTCGATACATAATATATTTAAATATTTCCACAAAGAATAAGTATATTTAAAAAAAAAGAAAACTAATTTATTTTGATTATATAAATAACCATATTTGGATGTTATTTGATTATATAAATAACCATATTTGGATGTTATTTGATTATATAAATAACTATATTTAGATGTTATTTGATTATATAAATAACTATATTTAGATATTAATGTGGATGTTAATTTCGATCTAACAGGAATTTTTAGAAATCGTTCAAATCTATCGCAGAAAAAATTAATATTACCTCCGAAATATTGCAATCCATTATGCCAACTAGTATGGTGTAATACCTGATATATACGAACTAAGTTACTATTTGTTGCATCACGACTAAGATAGTATTTGTAACTAAGCTTACCTGGAAATATAGGCATCATCGAACGTTTATATTCCCATAACACGATTCCTTTGCCTGTAGATAAATCTCTAGTCCATGCACTCAAGTGAGGGTTAGTAAGAGCTAGGTTAAGTTTATTTAGTTGGGTTGATATGTTTTCCGAAATATATACATAATCCGAGAATAAACTAATTAGAGTTGAATTTGGACTATTAGAAACATATTTAGTTGAGGACCAATTACTATTATGACTATTCAATAAAACAGAAGGCTCTAATGGTGAAGAAGAAACAAAACTTTTTTGTTTATAAATTTCAAAAAGTCGATTAAAATCTGAAAATTTTAAATTTTTAGAACAACCTAAACCTAATTGTTGTTCTTTTGTCATGGATACTATAAACATTGATCTGTTATAATAATAAATTAAGGAATATTGATCTGTATTAAATAATCCCTTAACTAGAAGTCTATTTTTATTCAATTCGGTGTTAGAACAAAAATTATGTTTAATTGAATATTTTTTTAAGATGCTTGATTTAAATGTATCCGACTTTACTATATTAAAATTCCAGCAAACATTATGTTTAGACTTTTGAATCCGATTTAATCTAGAAATATCATTTTCTGATAATTCATGAAATTCTTTTACTCCTAATAATTTTTCTTGCAAAAATTGATAAACTGAATCCTTTTTAGATTGACTAGATTTAATCTCGGATTTATTTGCATCAAAAAATTCATTTCGCTGATAAGATTTATTTCCTAGAAATTCCTCTTGTTGATCAGATCGCTTTAGTATGTATTCTGAGAAAGAGTATATAATATCGGAAAATATTTTATGTATTAGATCAAAATCTCCATCATAATTTAAAGAGAAGTTGTGAAATACAGTTTTAATCTGAGAAAATTCAGATTTTATTATTTTTTTGATATAATACAAAGTTTCTTGATCTCTCATCGATAGGTAATCATCATGAGAATAAAATTGCCATATATAAAAGTCAGTATAGTTTTGAAAAAACTTCCAGTCTTTATCTGAAAGATTAGTTATCCAATTTATTAAATTTTCAAAATCATATTCATTCTGAAAAGTTAAAATTCTTTTTTCATCACCAGCATAACCCTGAAATAATTGTTGTTTTGTTGGAACGTAAATTCCAGCATCAAATAATATTTTTTTACAGAAGCTTAAAACAGTATCATAAAAATAAATTTCAATTTGTTTTTGGGGAAAATTTGTGTTAGAATCTTTTAAAAAGTGAAAATTGAAATCGTTTTTCCAATAAATATATCTCGACTTAAGTATAAAAAAATTATAAAATTCGAAAAATACTGCTAAATCCCAATTATACTTGGTTTTCAATTCTCTACGAATTTGTTGTATTTCTTTTTTTGAAAAATTTGATTTAGAAAGAATATCGTTAACGATAAACTTTCTCCCTTTTTTAGAGATCGCTAAATCGTTTTTACTGATTTCCGTTTGTGAGATAAACGAAAATGGATGCTTTATTTCAGTAGAAAAAATACCTCTCTTAACAGAATCTCCTTTTTCTTTTATGTAATAATTATTAACAATTTCTCTCAAATCTAGATTTTCATGTTTAACAAAATTTTTAGTTATTAAGCATAAAACAAAAAAGAATATAGCAGCTATTACTGAATACTCAAAAAAAACAACTGATTTAGATCGAATTTTAGATCTAGACAAGTCGCGTATAATAAGTGAATTCAGAAGTTGAAAATCTAATAATTTTAAAATAGACTCAAAATTAGAAAAAATTCCAATTAATAGTCTTATGACACTGAAACCCTTCCACCAACTAATAAAAAAATGATGATTATTTATTTCTTCTACATGTAATACTCGATAACCCGATTTAAAATCGGCAGGTAGTTGTGAATTTGCTCTTTTTTCTTCTATTAATTGTTCTAAGTCAAACAACTCGATATTTTGAATATCATCAAATTCAAAACCATCCCGTGATTTTCTATCCATATGTGAAAATTCTATACTATATAAAAAGTTGATTATCTTTTAAAAGTATCTCTCTATTTTTTTAATAGAACCTTTTTTTTTTCAAAACTTCAAAATCGAAATACACTTTACTTTAAAATTTCTATATTTAAACATATATAGAAAAAAAAGAAAAATAATATTCATATATATTATATATCATTTTTTTCTTTTTTAAATAAGAAAAATACTAAATCAAAATTTTTATTTTAATTCTGAAGCGGTTTTGGTTCATGTTCAACTAAGTTAAACTAAAAAAAAAACGACTTAAATAAAATGTGTATTCACTTTAGTATACATTACCAGGAGCTTATTTGACAAGTCTTTTTTGAAAAAAAAAGAAAACTAACTTTTTATGTTGTTCAACAAACCCTCGAAAAGGGAAAATTAAATATATACTTTGTAATTCAATGTAATTCAAAAATTGAGTTTTGTTGGTATTAGAAAGAAAAATTTCGAACTCTTTTAGGTTACATAATTAAATTGTTAAATTCTCGTTATACTTCTATATATGATTAATTATATATGATTAATCTAGAAAATAGATCGAGATTCTATTCTATTATATTCTTATATGGAGCGTATCATCAAATTAATTATAAAAATAACGTAGAATCCTTTTACTTAGATTCAAAATTGAATTGAAAGTTATCTGGTATTATTAAAAATAATTAATAATAGGAATATTATAATAGGCGAACGACGGGAATTGAACCCGCGAATGATGGATCCACAAACCATTGCCTTAATCCACTTGGCTACGTCCGCCCTATTTTAAAAGGATTTTTATCTAAAAAAAAAAAAAGTATTCTTTTTTTTTTTTAACAAATGCCGAATCTGTAGTAAGATTCGGCATTTGCTGCAATTGAGAATCTATTTTATCAAAAGATTATCCATTTATAGAAGGAGCTTCAACAGAAGCTAAATCTAATGGGAAGTTGTGAGCATTACGTTCATGCATAACTTCCATACCTAGGTTAGCACGGTTGATAATGTCAGCCCAAGTATTAATTACACGACCTTGACTGTCAACAACAGATTGGTTGAAATTAAAACCATTCAGGTTGAATGCCATTGTACTGATACCTAGAGCAGTAAACCAGATACCTACAACAGGCCAAGCAGCTAGGAAGAAATGTAAAGAACGAGAATTATTGAAACTAGCATATTGGAAAATCAATCGACCAAAATAGCCATGAGCAGCTACGATATTGTAAGTTTCTTCTTCTTGACCAAATTTGTAACCAGCGTTAGCAGATTCATTTTCGGTAGTTTCTCTGATCAAACTAGAAGTTACCAAGGAACCATGCATAGCACTGAATAGAGAGCCACCAAATACACCAGCTACACCTAGCATATGGAAAGGGTGCATAAGAATGTTGTGTTCAGCTTGGAAAACAATCATGAAGTTGAAAGTACCGGAAATACCTAGAGGCATCCCGTCAGAAAAACTTCCTTGACCAATAGGATAGATCAAGAAAACTGCAGTAGCAGCTGCAACAGGAGCTGAATATGCAACAGCAATCCAAGGACGCATACCTAAACGGAAACTAAGTTCCCACTCACGACCCATGTAGCAAGCTACACCAAGTAAAAAGTGAAGAACAATTAATTCGTAAGGACCACCATTGTATAGCCATTCATCAACAGAAGCTGCTTCCCAAATAGGATAAAAGTGAAGACCAATAGCAGCAGAAGTAGGAATAATAGCACCGGAAATAATATTGTTTCCGTAAATAAGCGAACCAGAAACAGGTTCACGAATACCATCAATATCTACTGGAGGAGCTGCGATGAAGGCAATGATAAATACAGAGGTTGCCGTTAATAGGGTAGGGATCATCAAAACACCAAACCAACCTATGTAAAGACGGTTTTCAGTGCTGGTAATCCAATCGCAGAAACGACCCCATAAGCTTGCGCTTTCGCGTCTTTCTAAAATTGCGGTCATGTTAATTTTGGTTTTTTTGAGAATTTATTAAGTTCCCAAGCTTATAATATGCTTGTTGCTTTTATTATAGCACAAGCCAAAGCTTGTTGTCAACCTTAAGACTAAAGAATAAAGTCAAACTTTCTTGGCAACAACAATAAACCTAAAAACTAAATTGAATTTGAAAAATACTTGGAACTTTTATGAAGTTTTTTTATATTGGGTTGCCCGGGGCTCGAACCCGGAACTCGTCGGATGAAAGTGGATTTTTTCTTTCCCTAATTAGTTGGACTGAAAAAATCTCTTCCCAAACCGTACTTGCTATTTTCATAGCACACGGCTTTCTCTGTGTATATATAGAATATAAACATATAAAAGGTAATACTAGTTTTCTATTACTATGTAGATTAATAAAATCATTTATTGTCTCTTTAACAAAAAAAAAGAGAGTAAACTAAATTCAAACTTCGTTTTGATCAGGAAATCACTTGAGTAATATCAGAGGACCAAAATCTTTTTTTATCCATGGGATCCTTGGAAAAAAACAAATGAAAATTTTTCTTTCTTCTTAAGGAAGATGACAAAGACAAATCAGAAACAATTTTTTTCCAAACAACTCGTGTCGTACTTTTATGTTTACGAGCTAGTGTTTTTGCACATGAAAATCGGAGGATATATTTGATTCTATATAAAATGTCTTTTTTTATCAACCCCCCATAATAAAAATAAAAGCTTTTCCAAATTTTATTAAAATTCAATAAAATTTCTTCATCTGTCGATGTAGTCCAAGTCGATCTACTAATAGGATAACCTGAAATATCACAAAAACCCTCTTTTGCTAGAAAATCTATTGGATATACAATTTGTGTTTTTAAAAGATTTTTTTTTAAACGTGAATAAATTGTAGGTGATTTATCAAGTGAAATAGATCGAACTTTTAGCAGTTTGGATTCTCTGCCAAATTGATAACCCAGAAAAAAAAAACTCTGCTTTTGAAAATGCTTTGTTGAGAACCTGAAAGGTTGAATCCATAAATGCATAAAAAATTGCCAAATATTCAATATATAATATATCCAGTTCGTATCATGAAAATAAAAGCCTTCCGAAGCCATAATACAACGATTTTGATACCGTACATAATGAATACAGGAATTTTGGTTATAGATCCTTTTTTCTGATAAATATTGACTTTTATTATTATTATTTATTTTTTCTAATAGATTAATTTGATCGAATAGGTTGGATAGAACTAAATTATTTATAAACCTAGTCAAAAGGGAAGTTAAAAAAAATTCCAATTCAAAAATATAAAAAAAATTCCAAGAAAACGTGACAAATCTATTTCTTTTATTAAAAGAATAAATCAATTTTTCATTTTTAGACCTTTCTTTATATTCATGTACAAAAAATCTTGTTAAATGTAAAAAAGAAGCATCTTTTATTTGTTGGCGAAGAATTCGAATAAAAGATTCTGGATGAATAAAATGGGGTATTTTAAGATCTAGTATCTGATTAGAGAAAATAAACTTTTCTTCTACGAACGAGCAAGTTGAAAAAATAGATTTATAACTTTTCCAATTAACTCTTTTTTTTGTTTGTTCTGATTGTATTAATAAAAAAGTTTCTAAAACCATATTAAGTGCTTTGAGTAGATAAAAATCTAGCTTTGAACAAATAGATTTATCAGAAAGAGATGTCTGAATAAATTTTTTTGAATTATTCCAATTACGTATTCTATTGATCAAACGTCTTATGACTAAAAAACTATATCTATCATTTAGAACAAACTCTTTTGATAGATTCATATTTGATTTATCGATGAAACTATCAGAAGTCACTACATAAAATTCTTTCTGAAAAAGAAGTGGATACAAAAAACGTTGCTGGCATGTTACCTTTTTGGAAATATTTTCAAAAAGTAATAATTTTTTGTCTGTTATTTTCATTGAAACAATCTTTAATAGATCTAACTATTCTTAATACACTGTGCAATCTTTTGTTTTGATAATTTACTAAATAAAAAGTTTTTTTCAAAAATGATTGCTCTTCCAATCAACGAAAAATTGTTTCTTTTTTTTTGATTGGCAAACTGGTTATTTCTACACATTTTTAATTGAGTATTTAGGATTCTTCTCAGGTATTATATAGAACCTCGTAATAGATTTATAAAAACCTCTCTTAAATCAGTGACTGATTAGCATTTAACAACCAACCATTAAAGAGATAACAGAATTTTTTTCTGAGGGGACGCTCGTTCCTCCGGTTTCTTTTACCTCTGATTCAAGCCTCACAAGCCTTATCCATTAACCCTTTCGACCTTTTTTATCATAAAGACCCCAAAAAAACAAAAAAATAATTTTTAATTCAAAATCAAATTACGTTTGTGTTTTTTTTTATTTCATTTATCTATATACAAATTAAATGTATATACGTTTTCCATGAAAAATGGAGCGATAATTCGACATGCTTTTTTTATTCCATTTTTGATCTTTGGAAATTAGTCGTGATCGTATTAATTAACCCTTCTGAATTGGGCTGGATGACCTTTTTTCATCCTAGTGTGTGAAATCACTCAGTCGCACTTAAAAGCCGAGTACTCTACCATTGAGTTAGCAACCCACTTACTTTTTTATTGTTTTACAAAAATAGTAATATTTATAAAAGAAGTCTTTACTTTATTATACGGAATAACAAGAGTAATTGTCAATATTAAAATGTTTCTAAATTCTATTTGTTTCTTTTATAGAATTTAGAGAAAGAAGACAGAAAACTTTTTTACACATCTTACAAAAGAGTTTCCCCAAATACTTTAAATTTAGGGAAACTCTTTTGTAATATTCTAGAAAAATTTTTTATTAGGATAATTTATTTTAGTGATTTTATAAAAAATTCAAGATATTTTGAGTAATTTACTTTGGAAAGAAAATTCTTGAAAGGAATAAAAAAAACCAAATAGAAATACAACAAAATGAAAAACCCTGGATAATACAAAAACATTTGCAATAAGCTAAAAAAGGATATCATTTATTTCACCCTCCAAAATTCAATTTACTTTGGTCGTTTGTTTTGTTCTATTCATTATTATTAATAAATTTTCCTCTTCTCTAAAAAAAAAAGAAACAATAAATATATTAAATATATATATATATACATATTGTTTCTTATAGAAATTATAAAAATGAATCCTTTCTGTGTCTACTTTTCGTATTATTTCTAATAATACGAATATAAATAAAAAAAGGTTTTCAATAAAAAGTCGATAAAATACTGAAAAATAGCTTTTTTGTCTTAAAATCAATTGAATTTATGTCTTATATATCTAATGATATATTATTATTTTTTACTGCAAATAAAAAATAATTAGACAGATGAACTACAAGTTTCATATGCTTACTCTTTTTCGTTTTAAAATTCCTTATATTCACAACTTTTTTGACTTGAATCAACTAGAAAATAGACTTTAAATTACTCTAGTATATAATATCTGGAAAAAAAATAGACAAGGAAAAAAGACAATAGAATATCCTATTTGTTTATTTTAAAAATAATTACCGCTCTATGTGAGTTTTAAATGAAATTACTCAAATATTAAATGCTTTTTTCGCTGAATACATAATGTCAACCGTAATCGTTTTTACATTTATTTGCCTTGCAAATTTTTCAGTATTGCTTTTAATTTTATTCCTTACAAAACCAGGAATTTTTTGTAATTCAACCTGACTTTCAAGAGTCCAATAAAATTTGGTTTCTTTAGAAAATAATTTAGTTAAAACTTTCTTGTTCTCATGACCACCAAAAACATCTAGGAGATGATCTTCCATACCTAACGTGAATGAATTATAAACTAAATCAGCTATTTGATTAGTTCCTTCAAAGCCTAAGAAAGGACGATATCCTAATGGAAAATTCTGGATATGAACTGGTGTTGAAATAACTCCACAAGGTATTCCGAGGCGCTTACCAATATGACGTTCCATCTGGGTACCAAAAATAGCTGATGGCTCGATCCGAGATATTGTATCTGCTACTTCAGCATGATCTTCCGTGATAAGAATGTCATCACAAAAGTCTTGAACTTGTTCTTTGAACCAAGTGCTATCATGTTTGCAAAAAGTACCTGCACAACTAACATTAATTCCCATTTCTCGGACCATTATTTTAGTCATCGAAGCAGCATGAGTTGCATCACCAAAAACTACTGTTTTTTTACCTGTTAAATTTTGCCAATCAGTAGATTGAGAAAACCAAGCAGCATGAGAAACAAATTTCGTTTGATAATCTATATAAGATTCATAATCAAATGTTTTATTCAAAAAAAAGGGCGCTAACTTATTAACATTTTTTTGTACCTGTCGAATGAAATCTGCTGTATCAATTATACCCATAGGTGTTGTTAATATATAAGGCATACCAAAATCTTTCTGTAAAAATGAAGCAGTCATTAAACCCACTTCACGGTAGGGAACTATATTGAACCAAGCTTTTGGTAAGTTTATAAGATTTTTAACAGAAGCTCCTTCAGGAATTATTTCATTAATTTTAATACCCAAATCTTCTAATAACCGTTTTAATTCACGAGAATCATGTTGATTGTGAAAACCTAATGTAAATATACCTATTATATTAACTGATGGTACAGTTGTTACAGATTGATTTTTCAAAATTCCTTGTTCACGTGCTTTGATCAAGTAATACCGAACGATTTGTTCCAAAGTTCGATCAGCTGCTTGAAACTCATTAACTCGATAATGATTAACATCTGCAAGAATTACATCTGACCGGGAAGATAAGGAAGCTCTATTTACAAAATTTTGCAAGTCCTCCTGCAATATACTAGAAGTACATGTAGGTGTTAAAAGAATAAGATCAGGTCTTTGCTCTTTATCTTTTCTTATAATATTATTAAAAACTTTTTCCCTGGATCCACGAGCAAGTACATAACGATCTATAATACTAGCAGTAACTGGAGTAAAATCCCGTTCCCTTTCTAACATAGAACGCATAACATTGAAATAATCATCTCCCAAGGGAGCATGCATTATGGCGTGAACATTCTTAAAAGAACTAGCTACTCGTAATATACCAACATGAGCTGGACCAGTATACATCCAATAAACTAACTTCATATTAATTACTTTTTTATCAGTTTTCTTTTTTTATAATAACAAATTGAATTTAATTTATTTCTATGCGGATATAGTTAAAAGAATCCTTTCAGATTTCAAATCAAAATTAATTTTATCTCGTATTGCGTTTTATTCTTTTTTAACAATAAATTTAGTTCTAATTTTTACTTTAAGTATGCTTTTTATTTCATTTAAAAAGACAGATTATCTAGACTCCTCTGGGACGGAAGGATTCGAACCTCCGAATAATAGGACCAAAACCCATTGCCTTACCACTTGGCCACGCCCCAAAAAAATTCGAAAAGTAGTTTTCATTTAAATATATTCTATTTTATATAGATATAGATATTTGGGGGGGGGTTTTGCAGTGTATAGACAAAAATTATTGGATATTTAGATAAAAAAAGAAAAAGAAAAAAATGAACTAAGCTAAAAAATGAACTAAGCTTATAATAACATAAGACCTTTTTTATAGAAAACAAGAAGGATTGATAAAAAACGAATTGATAAAAAAATACTTTAGGTTTCTCGTTGAAAAATTTAAGTAAAAAAAGAACTCTTTGTAATCACTTAAATATCTTTAGTAAACATTTTGAGTAAAAAAAAAAAGAATTTTTGGCAATTTTTTTAGTTAAAATCTTATTTTCATGCTAAACTGTATTAAGTTTCGTTTTATTTGTAAAAAAAAACATAATAAGGATTTTAATCATGTATAGCATCTATATGGAAAACAATTTCATTTTTGATAGTTTTTGTTTCGCGAAGCTACCCGAAGCTTATGCAATTTTTGATCCAATTGTAGATATAATGCCAATAATACCTTTACTTTTTTTTCTATTAGCCTTTGTATGGCAAGCCGCAGTAAGTTTTCGATGATACTTTGTTTTTTTACTGAGTTTAGTCAATTTTTAGTTAGCTTTTTAGTTAGCTCTTAAAAATTATGATTTTTCATAAGATACTAGAAGAAACTACTTTTTATTTAGATAAATAAACTAAGATTGTCACTTTTTTTATATCTTGTATTTCTCTGTATAATTTAGAGTTCTAGTCTAAAATTATTTTTCTCCTTTTTTTTCGTTTAAAGAGTTCCCTTTTTGAGGTAAAGGCGGAGTACACAATCTCCGCCTTTCTAATAGGAAATAATAGGTGATTTGTTAAATATAGATTTTTTCTTTTTTTTCTGAATAAAAAGGAACTGCAAAAAAAAAAAGAGAATAAATAATTTTAGACTTTTTTTGTTGGAGAAATGGCAGAGTGGTTGATCGTGACGATATCGAAAATCGTTTTAACTAACGTTAACGAGGGTTCGAATCCCTCTTTCTCCTTACCGATATGATTTAAAGACAAAAAAATTTGTTTCAGTTGTAATTTTTTATATTCCTACACTTACAGAGTAGGAACTAAATATGGTATAACTAATTGGAAGACAATTCATTTTACAACCTTAGTAATGATCCTGGAGATTAGGTCATGCTCACTCTTAAGCTATTTGTTTATACAGTAGTTATTTTTTTTGTTTCTCTGTTCGTTTTTGGTTTTTTATCGAATGATCCTAGTCGTAACCCCGGCCGTAAAGAATAAAAATCTTTCAATGGGAGAAGAAAAATATTGAATTTCGGAGTTTTCGAGATTTGAAATCAAGGAGAGAGAGGGATTCGAACCCTCGGTACAAAGGTATTTCGTACAACGGATTAGCAATCCGACGCTTTAAACCACTCGGCCATCTCTCCGGAAGAGAAAGTAGAAAAAAAAAAATGAAGACAAATCATGTGCTAGCACATGATTTGTCTTCATTTTTAGTCCTTTCTAAAAGAACTATTATTGAGACAATGCTAAACCCAATCGAACAGCAAAAATGCTAGTTATCAAAACACTCACAAGAGCTATCATAATTTGACCATCGGATAATGAAGTCATTATTCAATATTCTCCTTTTGTATATTTTAGATTATTGTTATTCAATTGGATTTATTAAGCAATTTAATCTAATGACTTTAAAATGGATCATAAAAAAACGTTTCGGTATTTATTGTACCTATCTTATTCTAGTATAGCTATTAAATTAGCTATTGAATGAAAAAAAAACTAATTCTGATCTTAAATTGTCATATGCATAAAAAAAAAGATTTAGAATTTTTTTGTCGGAGTTTTCATTCAATATACAAAGATAGAAATATCTTTATCATATTCTCATTTATCAATTTCAATATTTTTAAGGGGTTTTGTTATAATGAATCTTGAACTTATTGCACAACTGGTTGTTTTAGCTCTTATAGTTGTATCAGGACCATTAATAATTGCTCTACTAGCATCACGAAGAGGAAACCTATGACTTCCCCATTTGATCTTCAGAAAAATACAGAAAATTTCTGAATGAACCAAAACATTAAGGGGCACTAATTCAGAAGTGGGGTGGGTTCGGAATCGGAAATCTGTATCAAAAAGTAATAAAAAGTTTCATTTCAACAATAGCTAGTATAATGAAAAACAAATATAAACGTAGATAGATGGCAATAACAGGAAAAACCAACATTGTTTTGGCTCAATCAAAATTTGTATCATTCCAGCCCCCCCCCCCCCCCCTTCCTTAAAAATTAATTTTTTACCCTATCAAAGGATTTTAATTACAATCAGAAAACTTGCATGGATCTTTATGGCATAAAAAAAACTATTGGACATATAAATGACTCTTCATATATAATATAGTCATAGCGGGTGTAGTTTAGTGGTAAAAGTGTGATTCGTTCCAGTGTTAATTAATGATTTAACTTAAATTAACAAATATTTGGATTTCGTATAAATCCAAAAACTTTATTTCTGTCGGAGAAAAGAAGCCTCCCCTATAATAGATTAAATAGGAAAAACAAACTATTTCTCCATCTCCAATTTTAAGGGTATGGAGAAGCAAAATAGTATTTTAATGATACATAAAAACCCTGGCATATTCTAATTAATGGATAGGTAATCAAAAAGCTTATTCTCATCGTAACTAAATCATTCCAATCATTTTGAATGAATAACAGCTAAAGAAAGAGTGATCTTAGTTTACTAATATTATTCAGCCAAAAAAAAAAGCTCGGTAGGAGAATTAATATTATCCTCAAGATTAGAAACAAAAGAAATAGAGAACGAAGTAATTTAAAGGAATAAAGAATGAAATTAAGTTGTTAAAAAAAAAAGAATTCTTTATTCCTTTTTTTGAGGATCATCTGAGAAGTAAATATGTATCTTAAACTATGATTGAGATATCCATACTGACGTAGATGTCATGAAAAAAAATTCATGAGGGAGCCGAATGAAAAGAAATTTTCATGTTCGGTTCTGAATTAGAGGTTTTTAGTAATTTTAAAATTACGAACATCGACTATAACCCTTAGCCTTCCAAGCTAATGTTGCGGGTTCGATTCCCGCTACCCGCTATAGAATAAAAATCAAACGAGTTAAATAAAGAATAAAGATAAATTATACATTAATGTTTTCATTTTGTTTTATTAACTTTCCTCCTTCTCGGCAATAAAATTCTTGCAATCAAAAATATCTATGTACCGAGAATGGAGGAGGAAAGCGTCCATCGTCTAATGGATAGGACAGAGGTCTTCTAAACCTCTAATATAGGTTCAAATCCTATTGGACGTAATATTCTTAATAATTCAATAATTTGGCGTCAAAATAATCGTCAAAATAATAAGTAAGCATCTAAAAAAAAAAGAAAATGACTTTTGATTTTGATCAATAACCTTTTTTTTATTCGTTACTTCTCTTGAAGCCTAAATAATTCAAGATATTCTCTAATTGTTTGTTTCAAAATATCTTCAGCTTGCTGTGTAAAAGTTTTTGTAGAACGAATAATTTCCCCAAATTGAGGTCTATTCGTTACAATAAATTCACGTAACTGGACCAAAAAAATCTTGACTCGATCCACCTCTAATACATCTAGATATCCATTTACTCCAGTATAAATAGTAGCTACTTGCTCTTCAACAGATAAAGGAGCTGATTGGGATTGTTTAAGTAATTCACGTAATCGTTGACCTCTTGCTAATTGATTTTGTGTAGCTTTATCAAGATCCGAAGCAAATTGCGAAAAAGCTTCAAGTTCTGCAAACTGAGCTAATTCTAACTTCAATTTACCTGAGACTTGTTTCATAGCTTTTATCTGAGCAGCAGATCCTACTCGTGATACAGAAATACCAACATTAATCGCCGGGCGAATACCAGCATTAAATAAGTCCGCTGATAAAAAAATTTGTCCATCAGTAATGGAAATTACATTAGTTGGGATATAGGCTGAGACATCTCCAGCCTGAGTTTCAACTATAGGTAAAGCAGTCATACTTCCTTCACCTAATTCAGAACTTAATTTAGCTGCTCGTTCCAAAAGACGAGAATGAAGATAAAAAACATCTCCAGGATATGCTTCTCTACCAGGCGGTCTTCTTAACAATAATGACATTTGTCGATAAGCCTGTGCTTGTTTGGAAAGATCATCGTAAATAATTAAAGTATGTTGCTTACGATACATGAAATACTCAGCCAAGGCTGCTCCGGTATAAGGAGCAAGGTATTGTAAAGTAGCAGGCGAATTTGCGGCTTCGGCAACTATAATTGTATATTCCATGGCACCACGTTCTTGGAAGGTATTGACTACTTGAGCAACAGAAGAAGCTTTTTGGCCAATAGCTACATAAACACATACAACATTTTGACCTTTCTGATTCAAAATTGTATCGGTTGCCACTGCTGTTTTACCAGTCTGTCTATCTCCAATTATTAATTCTCGTTGCCCACGTCCTATAGGAATCATGGCATCAATAGCAATAAGTCCAGTTTGCATAGGCTCATATACGGAACGTCTTGAAATAATACCAGGTGCCGGAGATTCAATTAATCTATATTCAGAAGCAGGAATTGGACCTTTACCATCAATAGGTTGAGCTAAAGCATTAACAACACGACCTAAATACGAGTCACTAACAGGAATCTGCGCAATCTTACCCGTTGCTCTTACCGAACTTCCTTCTTGTATCATTAAACCGTCACCCATTAAAACAACCCCAACATTATCCGATTCCAAATTCAATGCAATACCAACAGTACCATCTTCAAATGTAACCAGCTCACCTGCCATTACTTTGTCGAGACCATAGATACGAGCAATACCATCTCCAACTTGAAGCACGATTCCTATATTAAGAATTCTTATTTCTTGACTATAACATTCAATTTGTTTCCGAATGATACTACTAATTTCGTCGGGTCTAATATTTATATTCACCATTAGATTTTTTATCGTTTTTTGATAAGAAGAAGTACCGTCTAATCAATTAGTTTTTCCATAGCCCGAAATAGGCCAATATGATAATCAATCATGCGTGATTGTAATTCTACGTTCAAACGATTTTTCAAACTTTCTAAAGCCCTTTCTAGGGCTAGACGAGAAACTTCTTGTCGAACTTGCTCAATTGCTCGTTGTTCCTCGAATCGAATGGTATAATTTTTTGATTCTTCCAATCGTTTCGAATCCCCATCAGCAGCATCAATTAAATCTTGTTTTTCTTTTTCCATCTGTGCAAGTCCATTAGACCTGATATCCTCTGCTTTACCTTTTGCTTGTTGTAAACGAGCCCGGGCTTGTTTAAGTTTATCAGTAGCTTCTTCATATCGCTCTTCCGCATCACGAATGGTACTCAATATGGTTCGTTTACGATTATTTAATAAATTACTTAATGAAGTAGATTCTATACTCACAAACAATTTCTGAATTTATATTGTGATAATTACCAATCTCTTCCCAAACCGAACATGAGCCTTTCGATTCATTCGGCTTTCCTGCTCCTATCTATTTATCAACGGAGCCTGCCCATCTACTAGGATTTAGATTTCAATTATGTCTAATCAATCTTTTTTTTAGACTCTTTTTTTCAAGGGCTCTCGTGACAACAAAAAATAGTTAGTTATCAATAAAGTTGTTTATTCGAATCAAATATAGAATATTTAAACAGGTTGTCAAAATAGCAATAAAAATTACTTAAATTACTTCTAATTTAAAGGATATTTTAGATAAAAAAAAGGTTGAATTCATAATCCAAAACCATTTTGATATGAGTGTTGTATATCAAATGAATTTAATGATTCTAGTTTTAGAATATAATTTTCTATCTATTGGAGAAAGAAAACCTATAAAATTTATTGCTCAGACTTCAAGCGATTTGGCTTTAACCATAAAAATTTTCCCTTCTAAATTGAGAATATGTTCCCAATAGACTTATCACAATACGAAATGCTTTAGTCCTTAGATATTGTTTATTCATAAGTAATTCGTTAGGATTTGCACCTATTGGCGGAGATGCAGCTGAATTAGATCAGCTATACTAGTCGAAAATACAACCCGCACACACTCCCTTCCCAAAGTAAAATAAGACAGCAAGTACAACACCTAAATTAATGATGTTTATTTCCAAAATATTGGTATTCAAACCAACACTTCCAGCTAAAGGCCAATGATTTGAGGAAATTAAAAAACCATTGACAATTCTCATAATATATCTCTCCCATAATAGGCTATGAATTTCAGGCGATCCTTTGCTAAAAAATCCCGTATGGAATCATAAATCTTGATAGGATTTTGTTACTTAAAAAATATCCTAGTCATTCAATATGATTCCTTAAGGAATATAAAGGGTATATAATTTTTTATTTACCCCTATACAATAACTATTTTAACTAAAAAAAACAGTTTCTTTTCTCATTATTAATTTGCTATTGTTTTACCATTTCTATAATTATTAAAATCTAAAATGGTAAAACAAAGAGAAAACATTTTTACAAAACTACGTTTTATTTAATAGGAATAATTTTTTTTATACAAAAGGATTTGCAAATAGAAGTGCTAGAGCTACAACCAATCCATAAATAGTCAAAGCTTCCATGAAAGCTAAACTTAACAATAATGTACCACGAATTTTACCTTCCGCTTCCGGTTGTCTTGCAATTCCTTCTACGGCTTGACCAGCTGCAGTGCCTTGACCCACACCAGGTCCAATTGAAGCCAGCCCAACAGCCAAACCAGCAGCAAGAACAGAAGCAGCAGAAATTATAGGATTCATATTAATCTCCTTAGATTAAATTTGATAGATTTCATTATTCTATGAAATTACTTTTTTTACGTTTCATCCATGTGGAACAAAAAAACTAGAAATTTTTGATATATCTTTAAAATACATGTATATATATACATTTTCTATATATATAGAAATACAATAATATTTACCTTTGTAAAAAGTCTGAATAGAAATCTATTTATTTTGAAGTAGCCAATATGATTCCTATTAGTTAACAATAGCTTCTCTAGAAAACTTTTTTCTACCAAAGAAAAAAATCTTTTCTGTAATATTGATTTAATAAAATACTGTAGATTGATTATAATGGATTCATTCAAAATTGAAAACTTATTTATAAAGTTCTGATCATGCAGAAAAAAAAAAGAAAAATATCTCAAAATTTCATTTATTTTTCTCAAAATAATGAAAAGAATTAAAAACTAATGATGACCTTCCATAGATTCTCCAATATAAGCTGCGGCCAAAGTTGCAAAAATTAAGGCTTGGATACCACTTGTGAATAATCCTAAAAACATCATGGGTATTGGAACTACTAGAGGTACCAATGAAATTAAAACTGCCACAACCAACTCGTCAGCTAATATATTTCCAAAAAGTCGAAAACTTAATGATAAGGGTTTGGTAAAATCCTCGAGAATATTTATTGGTAACAGTATTGGAGTTGGCTGGATATATTTACCAAAATAACTTATACCTCTCTTTTGCAAACCTGCATAGAAATATGCTATGGAGGTCAGTAAAGCTAACGCAACAGTAGTATTGATATCATTTGTTGGTGCAGCTAATTCGCCGTGAGGTAATTGAATAATTTTCCACGGAATAAGAGCACCCGACCAATTGGAAACAAAAATAAAAAGAAATAATGTCCCAATGAAAGGAACCCAAGGACGATATTCTTCTTCCCCTATCTGAGTTCTAGTTAAATCTCGAATGAATTCCAAAACATATTCTATGAAATTTTGACTACCTGTGGGAATTGTTTGTAAATTACGAGTAGACACAAGAGAGAAACCAAGCAAGATACCCATAACTACCCACGACGTTATTAAAACCTGTGCATGAACTTGGAAAGTACCTACTTCCCAATAGTAATGTTGACCCACTTCCACACCTGCTATTCGATATAAATCATTCATTGTAGTTGTGGTGAATTGTTGAATATCCATAGATCCCCTTTTCTTATCGATTCATTTCGAGCAAAAAAATTAAAAGAATAATGTTAAAAAAATTGCTTGTAATACGTATTATATTTGTTTCATTATTTTTACCAGCCAGACATAGAATCAAGATCCAAAAAGAGTTTCATTTTTCTAATATGACCGTAATGTCGATTCAAATTTTGGCAAGGTTATAAATGATTTTCTTTTTTTTTTATGACACTATTACCTCTTCTAATCCAACTAGCACCTATTACTGTACATGAATTATCCTTTTTTTTTTTATCTTCAAAAGAGAATAGTAAGTAACTAACCACTTACCATCATCATTTAGTAAATGATATATATAAATAAAAGAAGTACAAAGTAAATAAAAGGTAAATAAAAACTCGTAGGTTAACTTATTTATAATGAAACTAATATTTACTAAAAAGAAGAAAATTATTCTATTTTTAATAGGATTTTTCTTAATTCGAACTAAAAAAAAAGTAAAAATAAGTATTAAATTTATTTTTACTTTTTTTACTTTTTTAGGTTTTTAGGAGGTACTCTCATTAGAACGACCTTCACGAATTGCAGATGCTAATTCATTAAGTATCCATCGGACTGAAGATCGCGCATCATCATTAGCTGGAATCGGAATATCAACAAGATCTGGATTACAATCTGTATCAACAATACAAATAGTTGGAATTCCCAGAATTCTACATTCTTTAATAGCAGTCAATTCCTTTTGTTGATTAACAATAATCACAATATCAGGTAGAGTTGTCATATATTTTATTCCACCTAAATATTTTTGTAATGAAGATAATTGTTTTTTAGCTACTGCAGCTTCTCTTTTTGGAAATCGATGAAGTCCGCCCAAATTCTGTTTCTTTTCCAATTCTTCAAATTCTTGGAGACGCGTTTCAATAGTAGACCAATTGGTCAACATACCACCAAGCCATTTTTGATTTACGTAATGGCATCTAGCTTTGGAAGCTGCTAATTTCACCAAATCAGACACCTGCTGGTCCGTACCTACTACCATAAACTGTTTTCCTTCATTTGCTGCGTTAAACAATAAATCACAAGCTTCAGATAAAAAACGAGCAGTTTGAGTTAGATTTAAAATATGAACACCTTTCTGTTGTGTAAAGATATAAGGTGCCATTTTAGGATTCCATTTCTGTACCTGATGACCAAAATGAACGCCCGCTTTCATCATATCCTCTAGATCAATGTTCCAAGTTTTTCGTTGCATTTTTTCTTTTTTTTTTTTTACTGAAACATACTATTATCTCAATAGAAATCTATCCATATCTCAAAATTCTATGGGGACCTTGTTTGTACATATATTTTTTTCATCTATCTCACATGAGATTTAGTGATTTTAATGAGTATTGCGATTTTTGTCCAATCTTTTTTCTTTTTTCCGATAATGCTTTCTCTTATGAGTAAGAAGAATTTATTCACAGAAGGTAAAAAAACTATCTATATTTTTTTTTGTCTACCAAACTTAATTTTTCATTTTTTGATGAAACATTTTGGTTTTTTTGTCTAAATTCCGAACTTCCAGTACCAGCCGGAATTATTCTTCCAACAATTACATTTTCTTTCAATCCTTTTAACCAATCAACCCGACCTCGAATAGCAGCTTTAGCTAAAACTCGTGTGGTTTCTTGAAAACTGGCTTCTGCTAAGAAACTTGTAGTATTTAGCGATGCTTTTGTTATTCCCAAAATAATTGGTTTATACACAATGAATTGTTCTGAAACACGATTCATTCTTTGAATCCGTGGTAATTCAATTAACTCTCCGGGTAAAAAAACATTGGACAGTTCACCTTCCAGAATTAAAACTTTGGAAGTCATTTGCCGAACGATAATCTCAATATGCTTATCCGCTATTTGTACACCTTGAGACCGATAAACTCGCTGAATTTGATCTACTATATTCGTTCCACTCTCTTGAAGACTCAACTGGGCACTAATATAATAGCTTCCAACATATCCAATTAATCTGGTCATACTTCTCTTCCAATCTAAAAAACCTCTTTCTAAATTAATTGAAATTGGATTGGGTGAACGAGCTTCTAATAATTGTTCCACTTTTGGTAGACCTTGAATAATATCGCCAGACTTCAATCTTTCATATGTAAGTGTTATTAATGTATCCCCCTCCCGAAAAATATCGCCATAATTTTTATGAACAATTGCTCCTTCAGTAACCAAATATGGTTCGGACAATCGATAAATACAAGAATTTTTGTCAATAGCTATCATTTGACCGGACTCAGAAGATATTTTATCTCGAAATAAACAAACACCTTTGAACACAAATTGTCCAAGATTACAAAATACGGAATCTATTTTTTCATCTTTATACCAATTGGATGAGAATATAGAAATTATTTTTACTGTTCCATGATATATCGAATAATAATGATATGGAACTCCGATCTCATCTGATAAAAATTTGTAAGAGATATGACAAGTATCTTTCAGACCGCTTATTTTTAAATTCTTTGAAAAACTATTTTTACCTATGACATATTTTAACTTTGGAAGAAAAAAACCTTGTAATTGATGTAAGTGACCCACAAAACCTCGAAAAGGCTGAGTTTCTGAAATCAAACTTTTACTAAAAGAGAGTACCGGATGGGTTGGTTTATTTTGGAAATCTCTTTTCGAATTCCTTGTGAAAGGTTTTTTTAAATCATTTGATAAATTTTGACTTTGTAGTGCACCTTTTATTCTAGCCTCTTTACTATTCCAATCCGTTTGATTTAAATTTTCTGAATCTTTAGATAGAAGATGCCGATAAAAATCCGAAGTTGATAACATAACAATGCTTTTCTTTTCATCTGATACTAGTCGAATAGTACCGTGCTTATTGATCCATAATTGATTCTTGGAATAAAACAACACAGCAATTGAGGTTGGTTTCTTGTTAAAAACAAATTTTGCTAAATTATTACTGTTATTACTAGGGTTTTCTAAAAAAAAAGAAGTATTCCGTTTCTTTAAACTTATTTGTAAGAAACACCTACAAGTATTTTTAATTGCTAGTTTCAGAACAGAAATATGAATGATTTTTTGAAGCACTTTATTTTTCCAATTGGGAATTAAACAAGTTTGAACTAATTGAATATTTCTATTATTACGCGATACAACTCTGTCACCATCCCTATATAAGAGGTATTGCGTGATTCGAAAATTAACTAAATCTTCTTTATTAAACAAACTCGAACCCGGAATCCTTGCATAAAAATCATTTGATATAACATATTCCAATACCGGTCTAATAAAAAGAAAACTTCTTTTCTTAATAGGTGTAACCCATTGTAAATAAGTCCATGTATTGAATTGAACTGTATCGAAGATGAACCTATGAGGTGGTACCAGCGCATTATTTTTTTTATATACTTTACGAATGTTATTCAAATAATAAATATTTCCAGGCAATATTCGTATTTCGTACGTATCTTTTAGTTTTTTTATTTGTACTAATCCGCCTATACGACTAGTAATAGTCGATGTAATCTGTGTATTTTCATGAATAATACTATTGTTTGAAATTAAAATAGACGAAGAATTATATACAACATATCGTTCTTCAGGAATTAAGAAAAAAGAACCTCCTCGGAAAATTTCATATTTTTTTTCCGAAACTCTATTTTTTTTATTATTTATAATATTATTTTTAGCTGCGACGGAATTAACCTTTACCGTACCATATCGAATTATTCCTGAAACATTAGTCTGATATTCAGGATTATCAAAAACAGCAAAGATATCATCATGTTTCAATAGTTGATTCTTAGGTATTCTAAGAACAAAAGAAGCATAAAAAAATTTGTTCTCAAAGGCTTTTTTTCGTTCAATCAATAACAAAACTTCTTTTGTTCTTTTATTATATTTAATTTTTGATTTGGAGATAATGATGATAGAATCTGAAAAGTTCGACAGTTGGTTGGTAAATTTAGAATCAACGATAGAAGAAGTAAAATCTTGCTCATCTTTATCAAAAATCAAATCTTTCAGTAATCTACAGTTAGCCCTACTTTCTATGGAATTGTCTAATAAGACAGATCTAGAAAGGTTATTTTTAGAATCAATCCTATCCAAATCTTTATAGAAATAGAAAGGTTTATCATTAAACTCATGAATAATTCCTGATAAAATCCATAAATGACCTGTATTAAGCACAGTATGAATATTGCTTTTCTTTTCTTCGGACGAGTGACATACAATTGTACTCCAATGCAGTTCACCGGTAAGGCTGGAATAAACATTTTTTTCAACCGTTTCCTTAACAGGAGACTTAGCAGTACGTACTTCTGCAATAATCTGTTTGGATTCGATATATTGATTATTTTGAATAAGAATAAGACTTTGAGATGGAATAAGTAAATCATGTATTTCGTTTGTATTTTCAACGCGAACTGATAAACTTTCCTCACAGATCCAAGCAGGATATCCATGTCTTGTACGAGTTGGAGAAATCAAATTCGGATTTAAACTAATAATACCACTGATTGGAGTTCTTATATGTTCTGCAATATCTCCCGTAAAAACCCCCCCAGTATGAAAAGTTCTTAATGTTAATTGAGTTCCTGGTTCTCCAATTGATTGTCCAGCAATAATACCTACCGCCTCATTTAATTCAACCAAATCATGCTGAGTAAGACTCCATCCGTAACATAATTGGCAAACCCAAGCAAAACCTTTACACATTAAAGGGGAACGGATCAACAGAGGTTGACTTTGAATTGTTACTAATTTTATAGCAAGTTCATTACTTATATCCTGATTTCGTATAGCAATACATCGTTCATCCCAATAGACACTTTCAGCTAATACACGTCCAATTAGTCTTTGATGAGATATAGTTCGTATAGATCGATCATAATTTCGTGAAGAACTTAAAGAAATTCCTTTAAACGTTTTACAATCTTTCTTACGCACAACAATATGCTGAACCACTTCAACAAGTCGACGTGTAAGATATCCAGCATCTGATGTGCGTACTGCAGTATCCACAACACCCTTCCGAGCACCATAACAAGAAATTATATATTCTGCAAGAGAAAGCCCTTCTCGAAAATTACTTTGGATGGGTAGATCGATAATTTGTCCTTGGGGATCAGACATCAATCCCCTCATACCCACCAATTGATGAATCTGGGATATACTTCCCCGAGCTCCTGAAAAAGACATCATATGAACTGGATTTGAAGGATCACTAATATTAAAGTTAGGATTCATTTCCCGTTTCAAATATTCACTAGTAGCGTACCAGGTCTCAATCAATTGACGTAATCGTTCTACCGCATTTATACCTCCAGCTTGATGATTTTGTTCCGAAATAGAACCTTGTTGTTCCGCATCGCGTATCAGCCATGTTTTAGAAGGCGAAGTTAATAAATCATCAATTCCTAATGAAATAGAAGCTTTGGTAGCTTGTTGAAAACCTAACGTTTTTAATTGATCTAGAACATTTGTTGTATATGTAACTCCAAAGTAAGCTATTAATCTGCTTATTATTTGTTTTATGACAGTTTTATCTACAAGTCTGTTATAAAAAGGCAATTTTGCTTGATCTGCCATTATTGGACCCTCAAACCTATTTTTTGAAAAAAAAATTCAGTTGTAATTTTAAACGATTCATTAGATATGTCAAACGCTTCCTTAATTGCTTCAATCAACTAGAAAACGATGTTCTAGTTGATTGAAGCAATTATTGATCAAATTGGTATGACTGGTCTTGATTTTTCTCGATATGGAGAAACCTTCAAAGACCCTTGTAAAGCTTCTTCTATTTGCTGATTAAACAAAATACGCCCAGCTGTTGTAAGAACATATGTACTGAGTATATTCTTATTTCTATTTCGTCTAATCTGATAAGTATCATAAACTTGAATAGATATTCCAGACGAGTCATATTGAATCTCAACAGGAAATTCTCGATTTATTAAATTGATTATACCTAAAGAAAAATTCGATCGAATCCACAAAGAACTATGCAAATTAATTTGTTGACACTCGTTAGCTTTAAGTACACCATCATAACTACTGAAATACGGTAGCTTAAAAAAGTGAAAATTATTCTGATGGGATGAATAAATCTTTTTTTTATAAATCCCTCGATAGTCTTCAAGTGTTAATACATAAAGTCCCAAAAGCATATCTTGTGTAGGAATTGCAATAGGATCACCAGCGGCAGGGGATACTAAATTTGTATTAGAAAGCATAAGAAAACGAGCTTCGGTTTGAGCTTCTAAGGATAAAGGTACATGAACAGCCATTTGATCCCCATCAAAATCTGCATTAAATCCAGCACAAACTAAAGGGTGTAAACGAATGGCACGACCATCCATTAATATTGGTTGAAATGCTTGTATACCTAACCTGTGTAATGTAGGAGCTCTATTTAAAAGTACCGGATGTCCTTTCATAACTTCCCGAAGAATTTTCCATATAACAGGTTCTTTATTTCGAATCATATCCTTAGCAGCTCGCAGATTGCGAGCGAAATAGCGTCCAATTAATCCACGAATTATAAACGCTTGAAAAAGTTCTAATGCAATTTCTCGAGGTAATCCACATTGATGTAATGAAAGAGTTGGACCCACAACAATAACGGAACGACCAGAATAATCGACTCTTTTTCCTAATAAATTTTCCCGAAATCGCCCTTCTTTACCTTCGAGTAAATCGGAAAATGATTTGTATGGTCTATTATGACTATCTTTTGTCGGTTGTCCGCGTATTCCATTATCGAAAAGTGAATCTACAGCTTCTTGAACTAATCTTTTTTGGCAAATTATGAGTCCTTCTGGTGTGTAATCATTCTTAACAAGAAATTCAAGGAGCATGTTATTTCGATAAAGAATTTTACGATAAAGTTCATTCAAATCGGAGGTCACTAACTCACCTCCGACTAATTGAAACATAGGTCTTAATTCAGGAGGAAGGACGGGTAAAAAATTAAGTACCATCCATTCCGGTTTGATACCTGTTTGAATAAAATATCTGGCCAATTTTATACGCCTAACCAGATAATCTTTTCTTCTCTGAATAGTTTGATCTTCCCATTCATTTCCAGTCGGATCTTGTTCTGATAAGCACTCCCATTCAAAATATGCTTCATCAATAGCATCTTGTAAATCCAGACTTGCTAGTTGTTTTTGTACAGCATCTGCTCCCGTAGATACTTCACGATCTTGAAATTCTCTTAGTCCTGTCCTAGAAAAAAAGTAAGGTAGAACAGATTTCCACGACCCGTTCCCTGAATCATAAAAATCATGTTCAAACAAACCTCGTAATCGTAACAAAGTGGGTTTTTTAGATACAGGTCTAGAAACAAAAAGATTGGGATGGGTCTTTTTTAGATCCCCCTCAAGAATCGGACATGAGATTTTAATCTCATCCGGCTCAAATAACCTTTCTTTTTTTCTAGTTTGAATATTTTTAGAAATAAAACTAAAAACTTATCTTATTAGTGATATAGAAAAGTTACTTTTTATTCAAGTTATGAATCTTATGAAATAATTTATTAGTTCTCTATATTCCTACAAATTCAATATTGTTATCATTCTTGAATAATCTTATTCCCTTTGGATAATAAACATTATTATGACAAAAGATTCACATGTATATCAGAAGGGGTTTTGCTTGTTTATGATGTTATTCTTTTATTTCTTTAGGTTATTACTTTACTTCGATGGTTCATATCCTATCCAAAACGTATGTGCGATGAATAAATTTTATCCCCATATCATCCTAAAATCCTTTGAGTCAAACGAATAACTGATTATTATCAAATCTGATTTGATAATAATCAATTGTGTAATAAGTTTATACTTTACGAAGTCTTTTTAGTATTTTTTCAATTTTAATTAACCCTGGAATATATAATCAAAGTTTTGAGTTTCACATAAGTTATAAAAAAGTAACACGTCAAAATTGAAAAAATCCCTTTGAACTGGAAGAGATAACAGTATTTTAGCTTGTTAAAATAACATCATATAATCAAGTCACACATCGCAATAGACTAGTTTTTCTAATTCCTTTAGAGGTTTGGATAGAATATTCGCAATATAACTCGGAAGTCGCTTCAAATACCAGACATGCGTTACTGCACAACCCATTTTGATGTATCCCATTCGAGATCTTCGGACTTTTGATTTAGTAAATTCAACTCCGCATTGTTTGCAAAATCTCAAAGATTCGTCTTGATTATCAATTCCTTGGTATTTTCCACAAGCACAGACTCCACTTTTGATAGGTCCAAAAATTCTTTCACAAAACAACCCATCTTTTTCTGGTCTATAAGTTTTATAATGTAAAGTATAGGGTTGAGTTACTTGTCCAACAATATCCCCGTTAGGTAGTTTTCGTTCAGCCCAACCCCGAATTTGCTCGGGAGAAGCCAGTTCTATCCTCAATTGTTGATGATTTGTTTTCTTAATCATAATACTGGAATCCTTAACCATTTTTCATTTCTTTCTAAATATCCAAAACTTGTTTACCCAAACCTTTGTTATGAATAATATCGCAGGTTAAATTTAAAGCTAAAGATCTCAATTCTCGAACTAATAATCGGAAAGACTCTGGTACTGAATTATTAGGTTTGGGTATGGGTTTTCCAGTTAGAATAGCACCAAGTACTTCATAACGGGCTTGAATATGATCAGATTTAGTCGTGAGCATTTCTTGTAAGATATAAGCAACACCAAAACCTTCAAGGGCCCAAACTTCCATTTCACCCAAACGTTGTCCACCTCGTCTAGACTTACCTCTGACAGGTTGTTGGGTTACAAGTGCATAAGGTCCACTGGAACGTGCATGAATTTTATCATCAACTTGATGAATTAATTTCATCATGTAAGCTTTTCCAATCGTCACAGTTTGATTAAAACTCTCACCTGTACGTCCATCCAATAATTGGCTTTTTCCGGGATGATCAGGTTCGAATAACCAGGGATTTGATGTTTGCTTACTAGCGTCGTAAAGCTCGGAAAACACAAGTTTTCTAGAAGCCTCCCGTTCATATCTTTCGTCAAACGGTATTATTCTATAATGTTTATTCAGAAAGTTTCCAGCTAATCCAAGTAAACATTCAAAAATTTGTCCTACATTCATTCGGGAAGGTACTCCCAATGGACTTAATATCATATCAACCGGTGTACCATTCTGTAGATAAGGCATATCTTGTCTAGGTAATATTTTTGATATAATACCCTTATTACCATGTCTCCCAGCCACTTTATCACCAACTTGTATTTTACGTTTTTGTAAAATAAATATATGAATTGTATCTGAAAAATTAATAAAATCATCTTCGTGAAAGACCCATCTTATATCAATAACCCGCCCCTTAACACCGACGGGTACTTTCAAACAAGTTTCTCTAGCATTAATTACTTCAGTACCAAAAATAGCTTGTAGTAATTTTCCTTCAGGTGCCCCTAAGGAATCTAAAAATTCAAGGGGTGTCAGTTTTCCAACCAAAACATCCCCTGCTTCAACCCAAGATCCCAATTTTACAAGTCCATTCTCATCTAAATGGCGAAGTATATGATTATTTAAGTGAGGTATTTCTCGAGTAAGTTTTTCAGGCCCTTGACTCGTAAAAGAAACATTAATTTCATATCTCTCAATATGAAAGGATGTAAATATATCCTCATATATCAATCGCTCACTAATCAATATTGCATCTTCAAAATTGTAACCTTCCCAAGGCATATAAGCAACTAATATATTTCTTCCGAGTGCAAGTTCTCCCCCTACTGTTGATGCTCCGTCTGCTATTATTTGTCCTTGTCTAAGAAACTTATCTTTACAGAGAAGAGGTTTCTGATTCATGCAGGTATTATTATTGGATCGTTCATAGCTCAATAAATTTTTATTTATACTAGTTTCTTCATCAACAAATAGAGTTATTTTTTCACTGTCGATATATATTAATTTTCCTTCCCTTTCTGATGTAACACAACTACCTGAATCCAATGCTGTTTGACCTTCAAGACCAGTGCCTACAATACATTTCTCTGGTTTGGAAAGAGGAACTGCTTGTCGCTGCATATTGGATCCCATCAATGCACGATTAGCATCATTATGTTCAAGAAAAGGAATTAATGATGTTCCAACAGAAAAAAATTGTAAAGGGAAAAAACTACGAAAATTAACTTGTGACCAAGGTATTGTTAGAAATTCTTGTTGATACCGAGCCGAAGTAAACTGTTCTTCTTGTGCTCCCCAACTTGCGGCTAAAAAGCTCCCAGTAGCTATTCGATAACGTTCATCCTGGTTCGGAGATAATTGAACTATCTGTTCCTCGTCGGAGATGTTAGATATTTTGTAAAAAGGACTTTGTAGAGATCCATACTTTTTTAATTGCGCATAAATACCTAAGGATGATATAAGCCCCGCATTCATACCTTCAGATGTCTCGATGGGACAAAGTCTTCCATAATGACTTGGATGAATATCTCGCACCCGAAAACTCGCCGTTCGTCTCGTCAATCCACCTGGACCTAAAGCGCTGACTTTTCGTTTATGAACTATTTCTGATAATGGATTAGTTTGATCCATAAATTGAGATAAAGGATGGGAACCAAAAAATTCTTTAAATGTTGTTATAAAAGGTGTTGATGTTACCAATTTATCTGGAGTTAAAAAATGTTTCTGCTTGGTTGCTTCTTGCATTGTTTGTCGTATTAATAATTCTAAACGTTCCAGAGATAATCTCAACTGATCTTGTAATAAATCTGCAACGGATCGGACACGTCGATTTTTTAAATGATCAATATCATCAAGTGTTCCTATTCTATAATTTGCCTTTATTAAATGATCTACAGCTGCTAATATATCTTGTGGTAATAAGAAATATTCATTTTTAGGGACATCCAGCTCAAGCTTTTTATTAAAATTTCGTCGACCTATTTGCCCCAATTCAAATCGCTGTCGAAAAAACTTTTTCTGTAAGTCCTTATAAATCAATTCTGAAAATAGCACATCCCCGGTTATAGAATAAAGACTCTTATAAAGTTCTACTAAAGCATCTTCTACTGAATGAATATCCCGCACTTGCCTTTTAAAAAATTTTATAAGAATTTCTGGATAATTAAAGCCATTGAAAATATCTCGGGGTTTTAATCCAATAGCTAATAATAAAATGAAAATAGAAACTTTTCTTTTTTTACTAACACGAGCCCATATTCTTGCTTTCTTATCCAACTCTAATTTTAATCTCCCTCCCAAATTTGAAATTATAGTTCCTGTATATAGAGGAAATCCCTTATGATCTAATTCACGACTATAATAAATACCGGGGCTTCTTAGAATTTGACTAACAACTACTCGAGCAACTCCATTTATGATAAAAAATCCTTGAGAAGTCATTAATGGAAGACTACCTAACAATACAACTTGTCTTTTTATTGTCCTATTTTTCCTATTAGTTAATTGAGCTAGTACATATAAATCAGAAGAGTATGTCGAACATTCATAGATAGCATCTTGTTCTTGAACTATTGATTCTGTTAATCGATATTCCTCCCCAAATAAACGAAATTCACAATCCTTTTCTCCATCTTCAATTTTTGGAAAACTAGTAAGTTCATCAACTATACCTTGATCAACAAGACGTAAAAATTCTTCCGATTGGATTCTTCCAAATTCTGGTGGTACAAAAGTACCTTGTTTTTTTCCCGTCGACATTTTATTTTACTTCTTTCTTATGGATTATAAAAACTATTTATTCTCTTTTTTTTTCATAAAAAATCAACAGTAACCTCTCGAAAAAAAAAAGAAAACTATTTTTTATATGATTAAAAAATTGGGCGGGTTTTATGCAAACTCTATGAATTTATAGCCTTTTATATGAAAAAGGAAAAAAATAGATCTTTTTTTGATAAAGGCTTGTTGATACTGAGTATAGATATTATAATTAAAACAATCTTTAATGTTTTAAATTTCTTTTCTTTCTATGTTTAATGACCGATTGCATGATTTAATTAGTCAGGGGCGATATAGTCAAGTGGTAAGACGAAGGATTGCAAATCCTTGAACCCCCAGTTCAAATCTGGGTGTCGCCTTAAAGAAAAGTGATGCTTCCTGGGCTGACTATTATGACAAATCTAGATACATTATGAGATGCTCTATCTCTTACTATAGCCTGTCACATTTAAAGTAACCTTTTTTATTATTAATAGACAACCCATTATAATTTAATGGGATTTTTAGATTTAAATATCAATAGTAAACAAATTTGTATGTGTTTCTATAAGTAACATTCTTAAAAAATCTAGATATACTAAATATGGACAAAAAAAAGAAAAAATCTTTTTCTTCTAAAAAATTTTGATTATTATAGAGTAATCATTAAAATTTTTAATTCACAAGAAGGATATCTAAAATTAAAAAGATTTTCCTTATGATACATGGGTTGTATATGTATTTATAATGTATTGCACATCATATTAATAATAAAATTATGGATATAGATATAGTTAGTATTGCCTGGGCCGGTCTGATGGTTGTTTTTACATTTTCAATTTCACTTGTTGTATGGGGACGTAGTGGGCTTTGATAACAACGGATAAGAATAGGTTTGCTAAAAAATTTTTGTCTTATTATAAAATCATAGGAGTTTTTTAACAAACACAAACAAATATAAACTAATTGAGCAAAACATAAAATCAAATAGATGAACAATAATTTTTATGTTTTGCTCAATTAGTTTATATTTGTTTCAGATTTTAATTTTTAATATGGAATAAGTCTGGTATTATTTAATTCATAGCAAATCTGATAAGATGTACGTATCAACCTCAATTTAACTAAAAAAAATTGCGGTTCCACTCAAAAATATTTGGGATAATAAAAGTATCGGATCCAAAAATCAAAAGTGAAGGATTTTAAAAACTTAAATTTTTTTTTCGAAACAACATGAATTAAGAGAATTTAGAATTAATCAAAATTGCTTTGAGCAGTTGTTTGTACATATAAAATAATTAAAAATGCAGTAGGAATCAGTACAAAAAGCGCAGTAGCAATAAATGCAAGGATATTAACTTCCATAATTTACTTTTCTATTTATTTTTTTTATTATCGCAGCAAAACTATCTTGTCAAAATTTCACTTTTTTCTTACCTTCTATCCTATCGAGATTATATTATACATTCAATTGATGTCGTTCACAAGAGTTCTACAAAATTGACACAAGCAAAACTTAGACGTGAATGAAAAAAAAATGTGAGTTTCAATCGATTTATATCTGATATCAATATTCTTTTTTTTCACTTTAAATTGACATAAACACTTTTTTGAAGTATACTTAAATATAATGGGATTGTAGTTCAATAAGTATACTTAAAGATAATGGGATTGTAGTTCAATTGGTTAGAGCACCGCCCTGTCAAGGCGGAAGTTGCGGGTTCGAGACCCGTCAATCCCGAGATATCTACATTACTAAAAAGTATAAAAGAAAAGTATAAAATTTTATACTTTTTAGTAATAATTGGGCCGAGCTGGATTCGAACCAGCGTAGGCAAAGCCAGCGGATTTACAATCCGTCCCCTTTAACCACTCGGGCATCGACCCCAAATAAATTTATAAATTTTAGTAGGGCACAAAAAAAAGTTCTATATCTTTTGTAACCTACCCTATAGGGTCAAATCATTGACACTTCTTAGGACAGGGATTTAAGATTAATTAAAACCCTCTATCTATTTATTTTGGATTTACAGTCCATAACTTAAAAAAGAGATAGAAAAAATAGATTTCTTTTATATTATTCTTATTTTCAAGATGGATTTCTTGTACAGAATTTCTATTTATTTTGGATTTAGGGTCCATAAATAACTAGGAATAATGGATTTCTCCTCCATGAAACCTGCTTGGTTCTTGGTTTTTTCTGCATTTTGAGTCCAGGAATTGTACTGTCAATGTATGGAGTTAGAATCTATAGATCTACCTTAAAATCCATTATGGATTTTAAGTCCATAACTAATACAATTAGTAGCTTTTACTTAAGAATTTCTTGTTCATAAGTCGTACCTTCAACCTCCAATATAGATTCATTGCCCATTACAAAAAATAATGAAATTCCCTACAAAAACCACTGATATGATTATAAATCATAAAAAGGTCAAAAAAATATATATACAAAATTTTATTTTAAGTAATAGACTCCTCGTCCATTACCTGCGTAATGCTTTTATTATAGATTTAGAGTCCATAAGTAATTATATCAAGTCCAATAAACTAATAGCTTCCACCGCAACTTATGGATTTACAGTCCATAGTTCTATATTTATGGATTTACAGTCCATAACTAAAAAACCCTATGGATTTCTTGTCCATAAGTGTTACCATCAATCTATGGATTTACAGTCCAGAAGTCGTACCTTCAAACCCAACTTATGGATTTACAGTCCATAAGTTAGAGTTCCAGACTATGGATTTTAAGTCCATAGTTATACCATCCATAGTTCTTTATTTATGGATTTACAGTCCATATTTATATCACCAACTTTTGGATTTCTTGTCCATAAGTTAGAGCTCCAGACTATGGATTTTAAGTCCATAGTTACTTTACCAAAGGACTTATAGATTTCTTGTCCATAAGCCTATATTTATGGATTTCTGGTCCATAAATAAAAAAAGCAATCTATGGATTTTAAGTCCAGAGTTCTATCACCAATCTATGGATTTTAAGTCCAGAGTTCTATCAGAAAAAACATTATGGATTTGAAGTCCATAACTAAAACAACGAATAACTTACGGATTTCTTGTCCATAAGTTGTACCCCCAATCTATGGATTTGAAGTCCAAAGTTCTATCAGAAAAAACATTATGGATTTGAAGTCCAAGGTTCTATCATCAATCTATGGATTTTAAGTCCAGAGTTGTACCCCCAATCTATGGATTTGTTGTCCATAAATAAAACCCTCAACCTATGGATTTGAAGTCCAGAGATCTACCAGCAAACTTTGGATTTGAAGTCCAGAGTTCTAAAGTTATGGATTTGAAGTCCATAACTAAAAAAACGAAAAACTTTTGGATTTATCGTCCAAAAGCTGTACCCCCAATTTATGGATTTCTTGTCCATAAATAAAACAACAAACTATGGATTTGAAGTCCAGAGTTCTACCAACAAACTATAACCAAACCTTTAGATTTTGAGTCTAGAAGTTAGAATTATATTATGGATTTCTTGTCCATTAATCTACCAACAAACAACAGAACTTCTCAAAACTTCTAGATTTCTTGTCCATTAATCTTACCGCCAATCTATGGATTTTAAGTCCAGAGTTCTATAACCAATCTATGGATTTCTTGTCCATAAGTGTTACCACAAATCTATGGATTTCTTGTCCATAGTTATATCATCCATAGTTCTATAGTTCTATCGTTATGGATTTCTTGTCCATAGATGTTACCACAGTTCTATCGTTATGGATTTCTTGTCCATAAGTGTTACCACCAATCTATGGATTTCTTGTCCATAGTTCTATAGCCTATGGATTTCTTGTCCATAAGTTATATTTATGGATTTCTTGTCCATAAGTGTTACCACAAATCTAGGGATTTCTTGTCCATAGTTCTATAACCTATAAGTATGGATTTCTTGTCCATAACTAATATAATCCATAGTTCTATAACCTATAAGTATGGATTTGTTGTCCATAAGTGTTACCACCAATCTATGGATTTCTTGTCCATAGTTCTATAGCCTATGGATTTCTTGTCCATAAGTTATAAGTATGGATTTCTTGTCCATAAGTGTTACCACCAATCTATGGATTTCTTGTCCATAGTTCTATAGCCTATGGATTTCTTGTCCATAAGTTATAAGTATGGATTTCTTGTCCATAAGTGTTACCACAGTTCTATCATTATGGATTTCTTGTCCATAAATAAAACCCTCAACCTATGGATTTGAAGTCCAGAGATCTACCAGCAAACCAAAGTACTTCTAGATTTTGAGTCTAGAAGTTATACCTATATTATGGATTTCCGGATTTGTTGTCCAGAAATCGTACCACCAACCTATGGATTTGAAGTCCATAGATCTACCACCAGACCTATAACTAAACCTATAGATTTGGAGTCTATAGATATTTTAGAGATATTCCGGATTTGTTGTCAATAGATTTAAACAACAAACAAACTTCTGGATTTCTTGTCCAGAAGTCCATCCATAAACCTATGGATTTGAAGTCCATAGTTCTACCACCAGACTTATAACTACCTATATCTATATCTATAGATTTAGAGTCTAGAGATATTCTAATTATATTCTGGATTTGTTGTCAATAGCTCTAAACAACAAACTTCTGGATTTCTTGTCCAGAAGTCCATCCGCAAACCTATGGATTTGAAGTCCAGAGATCTACCACTAAACCTAACCTATAAACAAATCTTTAGATTTTGAGTCTAGAAATTAAACTTATATTTTAGATTTGTTGTCAATAGATCTAAACAATAAACTTATGGATTTGTTGTCAATAGATTTAAACAACAAAATTCAAACTTATGGATTTGTTGTCCAGAAGTCGTACCTGCAACTTCTGGATTTTAAGTCCAGAGTCTTGTACATAGGTTTACCACCAGACCTATAACTATATCTATAGATTTAGAATCTATAGATATTTTATACATATTACACATTTGTTGTCAATGGGTCCATACAGATATTATGGATTTGTTGTCAACAGGTCCATACATATATTATCGAATTCTGGATTTGTTGTCCAGAAGTCGTACCGACAACCTATGGATTTGAAGTCCAGAGATTTACCACCTAACCTATAACTAAACCTATAGATTTGGAGTCTATAGATATAGTATAGATATTATGGATTTGTTGTCAACAGGTCCATACATATATTCTGGATTTGTTGTCCAGAAATCGTACCTGCAACCTATGGATTTGAAGTCCAGAGATTTACCACCAGACCTATAACTAAACCTATAGATTTGGAGTCTATAAATATTTTAGAGATATTCCGGATTTGTTGTCAATATATTTAAACAACTAAACCTATAGATTTGGAGTCTATAGATATTTTAGAGATATTCTGGATTTGTTGTCCAGAAATCGTACCATCAACCTATAGATTTTAGGTCCATAGATCTACCACCAGACCTATAACTATAGATATAGATTTGGAGTCTATAAATATTTTAGAGATATTCCGGATTTGTTGTCAATAGATCCATACATCAAACCTATAGATTTTCTGTCCATAAGTCGTATGGCCAATCTATAGATTTCGAGTCTGTAGGTTATACTTTCGTTATAGATTTGCAGTCCACAATTTTTTTTTACTCCTTTTTTTTGAGTAACAGAAAATATTCAAAGATCTTTTTCAAAAAGAACCAGCTAACCAAAAGAGGAAAAACAATAAAAACTTTGGATAACCAACTTAAACTCACACAAAGTATATTAAGAAATAATATGGTTTGTCAATACAAATCATACTATAACATTAACATAAAATAAAAACCTGTTAATTGTCAAAAATTAAGAAAATTGAGAAAGAAAAAAGATAAAAAATAAATGCAAAACTTCGCTATCATATATAGTATAATACAATGAAAAATACTTGTCAATAGTAAAAAAAAATACAATTTTTTCTTTTTTCAAAGCTAAAAAGTCTATTTTAGTATAGAGGCTACGGGGGAAAAATGTCAATTAAGGGTTAACTCAAGAAAACGAGACGAAGTTGACAAAATTATGTATATGACAAAATTATGTATATATATACATAAAAAAAATACAAAAAAATCTTAGAAGTTTTGGGTGTGCTTATAAATACAAATAGAAGCTAAAAAAAAAAGACACACCAAAAATCTAACAAGTTTGTCAAAAAATTTAAATATATTAAAAGAGAAATAAAAAAAAAATCAAAAATCCTGACTAGAGATTTTAAATCTAAACTTGAAATCTAACTTAATTAAAAACGAAAGGGCTTTTTTAATGCCCTACCCCCAGGGGAAGTCGAATCCCCGTTGCCTCCTTGAAAGAGAGATGTCCTAGGCCACTAGACGATGGGGGCTTCATTGTAATGACAATTCATAATGTTTTTAATGTTCCAGTTATATCTAAATACATTTTAGAATTAGTCCAAAAAACACGTGTAAATTAGGATAAATACTTAGGCGGGTAGCGGGAATCGAACCCGCGTCTTCTCCATGGCAAGGAGATATTTTACCATTGAACCATACCCGCTTTACTAAGTATTTATCCTGAGTGTATAGATAATGTATAGAAATGTGTTGATAAAATCAACACATACCTGTTGTTAATAGATTGCTGTTCTTTTTTGTTCTTTTTCATTTTGTAAGAAAAAAAAAAAGAACAAAGAAACCCTTCCCTCAACTTAGTCATTATTATACATTCTTTTTTTACAACTAAGACTTTTTAAAAATGAATAATAAGTAGCTAGGGAAGGGTTTTTCACTATTATTCCTACGAGTAGTACTTTCAAAAGTTTTCCCTACTAAGACAGGAAGGAATTAAGTATTCCAACCAAAAAAACCAAGGCAATCCATAATGAAGCACCTGAAAAAACTATATTTTTATTACTCGACCATCCATCAGGAGAAGCCAGTACAACAGGTACACCAATTACTAAAAGTAGTGAAATCGCTATTAATGCAAAAACAGTTAATTGAAAAGCAATAGTCATGATTGTGAATTGTTAGTTATTTGGACAAAAAAGTAATTTCTTTTTTTTTAGTAGTTTTTTTTAGTATAATATAGAAATAGATTAAAATTTAAAGTGTTTTTTTACTGTAAAATAAAGAAACTCTTTTTTTTACGTGCTTTAAATAGAGAAGTAAAAATATTGTATCGGAGAGATGGCCGAGTGGTTTATGGCTCTAGTCTTGAAAACTGGCATAGTTAAATATTGACACTATCGAGGGTTCGAATCCCTCTCTCTCCTTTATCTTAATTGAATAAATCTCTTGTTCATTTATTGAATTGTATAGCGAGGCTATAGAAAAAAGCCTCGCTAGAGAGACAAACTCAAAGGTTCAAGAACTTTCTCTTTCTATTTTTGTATACCTCAATTGAATTTCTTATCTAATTCAAAGGTGTCATAGAAAGAACAGGTTCAGTATCACGATCGATTCCTTTTTCAAACCCAGCGGCAGCGGCACGAGCTCGTCCTGCATGCCATAAGTGACCTACAAAGAAAAAGAATCCCAATACAAAATGAGAAGTTGACAACCAACTTCGTGGAGACACATAGTTAACAGCATTAATTTCAGTAGCTACACCACCTACGGAATTTAAGGAACCTAGAGGAGCATGAGTCATATACTCCGCCGAACGTCTTTCTTGCCAAGGTTGAATATCTTTTTTCAACTTACTTGAATCCAAACCATTAGGACCTCTCAAAGGCTCTAGCCAAGGAGCGCGGAGATCCCAGAAACGCATTGTTTCGCCTCCAAAAATAATTTCCCCTGTTGGAGACCGCATAAGATATTTACCTAAACCAGTAGGTCCCTGGGCAGAACCTATATTAGCGCCAAGTCGTTGATCTCTAACTAAAAAGGTAAATGCTTGGGCTTGTGAAGCTTCTGGACCGGTAGGACCATAAAACTCACTAGGATAAGCTGTATTGTTAAACCAAACAAAACAACATGCGATAAAACCGAAAACAGAAAGTGCTGCGAGACTGTAAGAAAGATAAGCTTCACCAGACCATACAAAAGCACGGCGAGCCCAAGCGAAGGGTTTAGTCAAAATATGCCAGATTCCACCAAAAATACAGATAGAACCTAACCAGACATGTCCACCAATGATATCTTCCAAATTATCGACACTAACGATCCATCCTTCTCCACCAAAAGGTGATTTAAGTAAATAACCAAAAATAACACTTGGACTTAGAGTTAAGTTGGTTATTTTACGTACATCCCCACCCCCAGGGGCCCATGTATCATATACACCACCAAAATAAAGAGCTTTTAATACTAGCAAAAACGCACCAACCCCTAGTAGAATTAAATGAATACCCAAAATAGTAGTCATTTTATTTTTATCCTTCCACACATACCCAAAAAATGGAAAGGATTCTTCTAAAGTTTCAGGTCCAATTAGTGCATGATAAACACCTCCAAACCCTAAAACTGCTGAAGATATCAAGTGAAGTACACCTGATACGAAATAGGGAAAAGTATCGATAACCTCTCCACCAGGACCTATACCCCATCCAAGAGTAGCTAAATGAGGTAATAAGATCAATCCTTGTTCGTACATGGGTTTTTCCGGAACAAAATGAGCCACCTCAAATAAATTCATAGCACCCGCCCAGAATACAATCAAACCAGCATGAGCAACATGCGCACCTAATAACTTACCCGAAAGATTGATAAGTCGAGCATTGCCAGCCCACCAAGCAAAACCTGTAGTTTCTTGGTCACGACCTGCTATAGATAAAGTTCCATTAAAGAGCGTTTCCACGGGGTAAAACCTCCTCAGGGAATACAAGATTTTCATGAGGCTGATCTTGAGCTGCCATCCAAGCACGAATACCTTCGTTCAAAAGAATATTTTTAGTGTAGAAAGTTTCGAATTCAGGATCTTCTGCTGCACGAATTTCTTGAGAAACGAAATCATATGCACGTAAATTTAAAGCTAATCCAACGACTCCGACAGCACTCATCCATAAACCAGTTACAGGCACAAATAACATGAAAAAGTGTAACCAGCGTTTATTGGAGAAAGCAACACCAAATATTTGGGACCAGAATCGATTAGCAGTAACCATAGAATAAGTTTCTTCAGACTGAGTTGGGTTGAAAGCACGAAAAGTATTGGCCCCATCACCATCTTCAAATAGAGTATTTTCTACTGTAGCACCGTGAATAGCACATAATAAAGCAGCCCCTAAAACTCCAGCCACTCCCATCATATGAAAAGGATTCAAAGTCCAGTTATGAAATCCTTGAAAGAATAGAATGAATCGGAATATAGCTGCTACACCAAAACTAGGTGCGAAAAACCAACCCGATTGTCCTAAAGGATAAATTAAGAATACAGAAACAAAAACTGCAATTGGACCAGAAAATGCAATTGCATTATAAGGGCGTAATTGAACAGATCGAGCAAGTTCAAATTGACGTAACATAAAACCAATTAGACCGAAAGCGCCGTGAAGGGCAACAAAAGTCCAAAGACCACCTAATTGACACCAACGGGTGAAATCGCCTTGTGCTTCTGGACCCCATAGTAAAAGCAAAGAATGTGCTAAACTATTAGCAGGGGTAGAAACTGCCGCAGTTAAAAAATTACAACCTTCAAGATAAGAACTTGCCAATCCATGAGTATACCATGAAGTAACAAAAGTTGTACCAGTGAACCAACCGCCTAGAGCAAAATAAGCACACGGAAATAGCAAAAGGCCAGACCAACCTACAAAGACAAAACGGTCTCTTCTTAACCAGTCATCCATACTATCGAATAAATCTTTAGATTCTTTGGAAGACTTTCCAATCGCTATAGTCATAGTATTTCTCCTAATTGAATAGCTTCATCATATTTAAGTACCTTAAAAAAACATTTCTATATAGAAATGTTTTTTTTACTCCTTACCAAATTTAAACTATCAAATAAATTTTTATAGACCAACTATAGAATACAAAATTGTATAGATTTCTATAAAATTTAGAATTCTATCGATTTTAAAACGACCCCTAATTTTATTTTGGAATAACTAGTTTTATAAGGAAACTAAAGAGTTCAAAAAAAACGAATAAAATAAAACAAGGTAAAGAAGTGGTCGATAAATCTATGGTAAGTAGGTCAACTTTTCTCTTCTTCTTAAAGTTATAACTATCTAAATAGTGGCAAACTTTTTTTTGATTAAACTTTTTCTTTATCAAATTAAAAATGTCACCTTTTTTTATCCTTTCATTCACAGTTTAAAATCTAGATTAATTTTTAATTCGTGTAAATTTGATCATTTTGGTAGTAAATATAGATTTAATTAAATTTTTGAAAAAAAAAGGAAATCCTTCATTAATTACCAATCTTTTATACATCTTTTTCTATTTATTCTACCAGTTTCTTATGAGAATTGAAAGTTTTTCTATACATACATTTATGACATTTATGAAGTAAAAGAACTTCAAAAAATTAGAGTTTGATTTTTTTTTTGCAGGTAGTGGGTTCTAAATCTAGATGAATAAACTCTAAAAAAACAAAAAGTAAAATAACAACAACCTAACTATACATATATAGAGTTTTTTTGTTGTCTTTTATCGAATTTTTTTCAGATTATTTTAGATCATATTTATTGATAAAACTCAAATATCAGAATAGCTTATTTGTTTCTAGAAATAAACTTTATGTTTACTTTTTAATTCTTTTTTTAGTTTTAGTAGAACCTACCTTTTTTAATAAGAAAATTTTAAATACGAAGCCCTTTATCGGATTTGAACCGATGACTTACGCCTTACCATGGCGGTACTCTACCACTGAGTTAAAAGGGCATAATATTAATTACTAATATAATAGATTTTTAGATTTTTTTTTAGTCTCAATAAAAAAAGCCTACTAAAAATAACAAAGTAAAAAAGACTAAAAAAGGCCTCTTATATGATTGATCACAGTATCTTTTAGTTTTGGTTAAATAAGAAAACTTTTTCTTTTTACTATCTTTTTTTTGCGGGGACAGGATTTGAACCCGTGACCTCAAGGTTATGAGCCTTGCGAGCTACCAAACTGCTCTACCCCGCTAAGTGAATTGAAATAGAAGTTATTCGATGTAATTATTATATTTATTACATCGAACATTTTGGTAATACATAAAAAAATTGCTGATTTGAGAATCAATTATAGATTTTCATCTACGAGGAACAAATTAACAGAATTTTTTTACCAACTTGATTTTGTTATGCCGGGTAATACACATTCATGTGCCATTTCACGAAGTACGTGCCTAGAAAGATTAAAATCTCTATAAATTGATCGAGGCCGTCCAGTTACGAAACAACGATGATGAGAACGAGTCGGTGCACTGTTACGTGGTAATGATTGTAATTTTGCAGAAATTTGCATTTTTTCATCAAGTGATAAATTAACGTTGTTCAATTTTTCTCGCAAAATGTTACGAGTAAGTTTATACTTTTCAATCAAATTTTTTCTTTTTCTCTCCCTTTCTAGAAGACTTTTCTTAGCCATAAAGTTTTTTATTAAAAATAAGGTAATTTTTATTTAATCTTGCATTTTTTTCGTTTTTCAATAGAAAACTTAATTTGACTAAATCTATATAAATTTATATAGATTTAGTCAAATTAAGTTATATCAGGTTAAATTTTCATCATACTAAGAATAAAAAAAGTTAGCCAAATTTTCCTGATGTTGAAGCAATTAAGAAAGCTGCATAGGTGAATATATAGCCTACCGAAAAATGAACTAAGCCTACTAATCGGGCTTGCACAATTGAAAGAGCAACAGGTTTATCTTTCCAACGTACAAGGTTAGCTAGAGGAGTACGTTCATGGGCCCAAGCCAAAGTTTCAATAAGTTCTTGCCAATACCCACGCCAGGAAATTAGGAACATGAATCCAGTAGCCCAAACGAGATGACCGAACAAAAACATCCATGCCCACACAGATAGACTGTTCATACCAAATGGGTTATAACCATTAATAAGTTGTGAAGAGTTTAACCAAAGATAATCTCTTAGCCATCCCATTAAATAAGTAGAAGATTCATTGAATTGTGCTACATTTCCTTGCCATAAAGTAATATGTTTCCAATGCCAATAGAAAGTAACCCAACCAATGGTATTTAACATCCAAAAAACTGCTAGGTAAAACGCATCCCAAGCTGAAATATCACAAGTACCTCCTCGTCCAGGACCGTCACAAGGAAAGCTATAACCAAATTCTTTTTTATCGGGCATTAGTTTTGAGCCACGTGCATCTAAAGCCCCTTTGACTAAAATTAATGTGGTTGTATGTAAACCTAATGCAATAGCATGATGTACTAAAAAATCTCCAGGACCTATTGTTAGAAACAAGGAATTACTCTCATTATTAATAGCATCTAACCAACCAGGTAACCATAAACTTTGCCCAGCATTAAAAGCTGGACTTGTTGATGAAGATAAAAGGACATCAAAACCATATAAAGATTTGCCATGAGTAGCCTGTATCCATTGAGCGAATACGGGTTCGATCAAAATTTGTTTTTCCGGTGTACCAAAAGCTAGCATAACATCATTGTGAACATAAAGACCCAAAGTATGGAAACCTAGAAATAAACTAGCCCAACTCAAATGAGAAATGATAGCTTCTTTATGTTCTAACATCCGAGCCAATACGTTATCTTTATTCTGTTCCGGATTATAATCTCGTATGAAAAAAATAGCTCCGTGAGCAAAAGCACCGGTCATAATAAAACCAGCAATGTATTGATGATGAGTGTACAATGCGGCTTGTGTAGTATAATCTTGAGCTATAAAAGCATACGCAGGTATGGAATACATATGTTGAGCTACTAAGGAAGTAATAACTCCTAGAGCTGCTAAGGCAAGACCTAATTGAAAATGAAGAGAATTATTAATTGTATCGTAAAGGCCCTTATGACCTCGTCCTAATTTACCAGTTGGAGGAACATGAGCTTCCAGAATTTCTCTCATACTGTGCCCGATACCAAAATTAGTTCGATACATATGCCCAGCAACAATAAAAACAACCGCAATAGCTAAATGGTGATGAGCCATATCACTTAACCATAAACTTTGAGTTTGCGGATGAAATCCTCCAATAAAGGTTAATATTGCAGTACCTGCTCCTTGTGATGTACCAAACAAATGATTGTTAGAATCAGCGTTTTGTGCATAAATACTCCATTGACCGGAAAAGAAAGGTCCCAGGCCTTGAGGGTGAGGCAAAACATTCAGAAAATTATTCCATCTGACATGCTGTCCTCTCGCTTCAGGGATAGCCACATGAACCAAATGTCCTGTCCAAGCTAAAGAGCTTACTCCAAATAATCCTGCTAAATGATGATTAAGACGAGATTCCGCATTTTTGAACCATGAAAGACCAGGTTTCCATTTAGGTTGCAAATGTAACCAACCTGCGAACAGAAATAGAGCTGATAGTATTATTAAAAACAAGGCTCCCGTATAAAGATCGTCATTAGTACGTAAACCAATGGTGTACCACCACTGGTAAACACCAGAATAAGCAATATTAACTGGCCCCGAAGCACCACCCCGAGTATATGCTTCAACAGCAGGTTGACCAAAATGAGGATCCCAAATTGCATGAGCAATAGGTCTTACGTGTAGGGGATCTTGTACCCATGCTTCAAAATTACCCTGCCAAGCTACATGAAATAAATTACCGGAGGTCCATAGAAATATAATTGCTATTTGACCGAAATGAGAAGCAAATATCTTTTGATAAAGACGCTCTTCAGTCATATCATCATGACTCTCGAAATCATGTGCGGTAGCAATACCAAACCAAATACGACGAGTAGTCGGGTCTTGAGCTAGGCCCTGGCTGAACTTTGGAAATCTTGATGCCATAATGCTTTTCGAATCCTCCTAGCCGTTATCCTACTGCAATAATTCTTGCTAAGAAGAACGCCCATGTTGTGGCAATTCCACCTAAAAGGTAATGAGCTACTCCCACAGCCCGTCCTTGTACAATACTTAAGGCTCTAGGCTGAATAGCAGGAGCAACTTTTAATTTATTATGAGCCCACAAAATGGACTCTATTAGTTCTTGCCAATATCCCCGTCCACTGAATAGGAACATTAAACTAAATGCCCAAACGAAATGAGCACCTAAAAATAATAAACCATAGGCTGATAATGAAGAACCATAAGATTGAATAACTTGTGATGCTTGTGCCCATAAAAAATCACGAAGCCACCCATTTATTGTTGTCGCACTTTGTGCGAAATTCCCTCCTGTAATATGACTTATAACACCCTGCTCGTTTATGCTACCCCAAACATCTGATTGCATTTTCCAACTGAAATGAAAAATTACTACAGAAATTGAATTATACATCCAGAATAATCCCAGAAAAACATGATCCCAAGCTGATACTTGACAAGTTCCGCCTCTTCCTGGACCATCACAAGGAAAACGAAAACCTAAGTTTGCTTTATCCGGTATCAGACGTGAACTACGAGCAAATAAGACTCCTTTTAGTAATATTAATACAGTCACATGAATAGTAAATGCATGAATATGATGAACTAAGAAATCCGCAGTTCCTAATGGAATTGGTAATAAAGCTACTCGACCACCCACACTGACTAAATCACCTCCTCCCCAAGTTAAACTAGTACTTGCTGTTGCATTAGGTGCTGTTAAACTAGGAGCCAATGCATGAGTATTTTGGATCCATTGAGCAAAAATGGGTTGTAATTGGATGGCTGTGTCGGAAAACATATCTTGGGGTCGTCCCAGAGCACTCATGGTGTCATTATGGATATATAATCCAAAACTATGAAAACCAAGAAAAATACAGACCCAATTAAGATGTGAAATTATTGCATCTCGGTGTCGAATAACACGATCTAAGAGATTATTATATTGCGTGGAAGGATCATAATCTCTAACCATAAAAATAGCTGCATGTGCTGCAGCGCCAACCACAAGAAATCCTCCAATCCACATATGATGTGTGAACAGAGAAAGTTGTGTACCGTAATCAGTCGCCAAATAAGGATATGGAGGCATAGCATACATATGATGTGCAACTATAATCGTTAATGAACCCAACATTGCTAAATTCAATGCTAATTGAGCATGCCAAGAACTTGTTAAAATTTCAAAAAGACCTCTATGACCTTCACCTGTAAAAGGACCTTTATGTGCTTCTAATATTTCCTTTATACTATGTCCAATACCCCAATTAGTTCGATACATATGACCAGCTATAAGAAATAAAACTGCAATGGCTAGGTGATGGTGAGCCGTATCAGTTAACCATAAACCCCCAGTTACTGGATTTAAACCTCCTCGAAATGTTAAAAAATCTGAGTATTTTGACCATTCTAAGTTAAAAAAAGGAGTTAATCCTTCAGAAAAACTGGGATATAATTGAGCTAATAAATCCCGATTCAAGATAAACTCGTGGGGAAGAGGTATTTCTCGCGGGTCTACTCCCGAGTCTAATAGTTGATTAATAGGTAAAGAAACATGTACTTGATGACCCGCCCAGCCTAATGAACCGAGACCCAATAGACCAGCAAGATGATGATTTAACATAGATTCCACATCTTGAAACCAAGCCAATTTTGGTGCAGCTTTGTGGTAATGAAACCAACCAGCAAAAAGCATAAGTCCGGCAAAAATTAAAGCCCCAATTGCAGTGCAGTAAAGTTGTAATTCATTAGTTATTCCAGATGCTCGCCAAAGTTGGAAAAAACCAGAGGTTATTTGTATACCTTGAAAACCCCCACCAACATCTCCATTCAAAATTTCTTGACCTACTATTGGCCAAACTACTTGAGCGCTGGGTTTAATATGAGTTGGATCACTTAACCATGCTTCATAATTAGAAAAACGGGCTCCATGAAAATACATACCGCTTAGCCAAATAAAAATTATTGATAATTGGCCAAAATGAGCACTAAAAATTTTACGGGAAATATCTTCCAAATCATTTGTATGGCTATCAAAATCGTGAGCATCCGCATGTAAGTTCCATATCCAGGTAGTAGTATTAGGACCTTTAGCTAAAGTTTTTGAAAAATGACCAGGTTGAGCCCATTTCTCAAAGGAAGTTCTTACAGGATCTTTTTCTACTATAATCTTGACTTCCGGTTCCGGTGAACGTATAGTCATTGAGATTCTCCTCTCTCAGGACAAGAGATAGCAATAGCCTGCCAATAAAAAAAAGGAAACTTCTGAGAAACTGTTATCTCACAACTGATTTTTTAGTTCTTTTTTTATAAGTCCTCGACTAGAACAACTATGATAAAGAAGTTTCTAAGGCAAGCATTTGATTTCGTTATTATTATTACAATAATCCATTAGTGCTTAACGGACCTAACAAAAAGAAATTGTATTTTTTTTTAATCACTAATTTCTAAGTTTTTATTTCAAAAAATGTTCACAAAAATAGAAGTTGAAATAAATTCAATTTTTTCATTTTTGTCTAAAATTCGTGTCATTTTCTCAAACGACCTGTAATTTTTAACCAATTTTGTGCTTCTATATAGTTACTTGGAGCTAGTGATATTGCTTGTTCCCAGTATTCAGCAGCTCGGTCAAACCAAGCTTCCGAAATTTCTTGATCTCCCTGTTGAATGGCCTGTTCTCCTCGAGCAGCATAGGTAAGATTAATCACCCTACTTTATGAACCGTACATGAGAGTTTCCTATCTCATACGGCTCTATCAACTAATAAAAAATTAAATAAGAGAAAATATGACTAAATTTTTTTTTATCCATTTACTTACATTGAAACTTTGTTGTCATAGTTAAAATAGTTTTCTAATTTGTTAGTTAAAAACCAGAATTTATTTCTATTTTCACACCCCGCTAAAATAAATATTATTCCTTTTTTAACGTAAAAAAAGAAACAATTTCTGTTTTTGAAGGGTAACTACCCACCCAATTAGCTTATAAAATCTTCTCCGATTTTTTCTTTAGGATTTGTAACTATACCGTTGCTAATAAAAAAAAATTAAATGAATTTATTACAAAATTCGATCTATATTAAAGCAAATATTCTTGTATCAACCCAAAATTTCAATAAAAGATCTTTACGATACTTTAGACAGCAATTGAACCTAAATTTTCCATAGAATCAAAACCTCAAAAATTATTCATATGATTGGGTTTCTATAAATAATCTTTTTTCATTACAGCTATGAAAAAAAGTTTTTATCCAAAATAAATTCTATTTTTTTGTGATGGAGGTTCTATTTTTTAGTAGTAGTAGAAAACTAAGAAAATCTTGGGGTGGATAGTCGCACGTAATGACAGATCACGGCCATATTATTAAATGCTTGTGGTAAAGAGGGATTTCGTTCCAATGCTTGAGAATAATATTCTAAAGCTTTGGCATGTTCTCCATTACTTGTATGAATAAGACCAATATTATAAAGTATATAACTTCTATCATATGGATCAATTTCTAAACGCATAGCTTTATAATAATTTTGTAAAGCTTCAGCATACTCTCCTTCGGACTGAGCGGACATTCGTTACGATCGTTCATTTCATTGAATGGAACTCCGTTTCAAAACCGTACATGAAATTTACATCTCATACGGCTCCTCCTGTACAAAAGCCATCTAGAGAAAAAAATCTTTAGAATTAAAAAAAATTCCTACCTCATGTTTCTATGGATTGCCAGGGGCTAGTGTTTTCTACTAATTAATATCTAGCCATCCTTCTTGTTGAAATTCTCAAATTAGGTGGTGTTGAATTATGCAACAATTTCTTTGTTCCTAATGCTTCGTATTTTATAGGGATCAGCTATCCCGACGATCTTCGATGATTTTATGGGTATCCAAAATACAAACGAGATGGATGTTCGTTGTCCCAATCATTCATAATAATTTAGAAATTCTTAATTATTTTGAGCAACATTCTAACGAAGCTTTTATATTGTCGGTTTCTACACGTAATGCTTATCCCCTTCCACTTCTTTCCCTATTTGATAAAATTTTAATAGGTTACTTGACCTCTAGCTCAACATTTGATCTTTTTTGAATCAAAATCTTTGAGGTTGTTTCGATCGAGGATACACGATGTACGGATTTGTTCTACAGTAAGAACGCACCTCCACGAAACTTAGGTTTTTTTGCGTCAAAAATACTGATAGTTTTTCAGTCTCTTTTTTTGCTCAAATCGCACCATCTCTATAATAAGTAAAAGCTTCTTTTTCTCGTTGAGTTGTGGGTATTAGTCGTAATAATATATCTGCAACTATTGTGAAAGTTTTATCGATAAAATTATCATTTCGTTGGGATCTAGGCATATTGCAGTAAAAAGCTCCTTGTGAATCATTTTTTTATGGCTATAAATCTCTTTTACCTTCTTTTTATTATTTTCAAAAAAATCATAGTTTTAGTTTAAGTACAATAAAAATGAAGAAAAATTTTAACATAATTTGAGTGTGGGTTATACTCCAATCTTAGTTTATTAAGTAATACTTGTCAGCGAATAGTTGATTATTTAAAATGTAAATGAAGAAAATAATAACCCACCCATATAGTTTTTTCAGGAAAGATGGCCGAGTGGTTGAAGGTGTAGCACTGGAACTGCTATGTAAGCTTTCCGTTTACCGAGGGTTCGAATCCCTCTCTTTCCTTCAATAAAAGTTATTTTCTTTTTTAGAAAAAAATACAATAGCTTTTGAGTATTCACTATTTATATAAAAAGCTTTTCTCTATTTTTTTGAGAAGCACTAATAAATAAAGGTGATTTTATATAGTAGATACTATATAAAATCGAGAAGAGCCTTTTGCTCCTTTTTTTCATGTAATTCTTCTACGCTTTTCGGGAGTAATATTCTACAACTAACAATTCATTTATCTTCAAACCAATAGATTCACGATTAATCAAGTAATTAACGAATCCTTTTGGTTTTTTTTGTTCAGAAAGCGATAAAGTAAGGTGATCAGGTATCTGATCCTTAGCAAAAGCTTCTATTCTTTTAGTAATAATGGATTGATAAGTTTTAGGTGCTCCTATTGTAATAATATCTTTAGGTTTACAATGAAAACTTGGTATATCAACAATACGATTATTCACTAGAATATGTCTATGATTAATCAATTGTCTTGCAGAAGGAATAGTAGGAACAACACCTAGACGAAATAAAATATTATCTAAACGCATTTCAAGTAATTGTAATAATATTTGTCCAGTGGATCCTTTAGCGCATCTAGCAATACGTACGTAATTTAGTAATTGTCGTTCTGTTAATCCATAATTAAATCGTAATCTTTGTTTAGCTTCCAAACGAATACAATACTGTGAAACTTTTTTCTGATTTGATTGATCATTCCCACTGGCTTGATTTTTCTTTGATTCGACTAATTTATTGGTGAGTCCTGGTAAATTTCGCAAACGACGTATTATCCTTAAACGAGGTCCTCGATAACGGGACATAACAACTCCTTCTTATTAAATCAATTATCTATATAGAATTTTTATGTAAAGAATGAAACATTAATAACATCTTTAAACTGACTATTGTAATAGTTATCCTCTACCATCATAATAATGCTAGCATACGAAATAATAGATAACAAATAAAAAAATAGTTTCATTGTCTTATTTTTTTATCTTAAATTAAAGAGTGAAGCCTGCTATCGGAGTTGAACCGATGACCATCGCATTACAAATGCGGTGCTCTAACCTCTGAGCTAAGCAGGCAAATTAAATCTGAAATGATAATATTATTTCTAGTCTAAAAATTAATTTACAACTTAAATTTTTAATTATTATATTCATTAAATGAATAAATATCAATTCGATATTGCAATTAACTGTAAATTTAATTTATATTCTTTTTGTGGCTGTAATAAAATATTTGTTTTGTTTCCCTATATATATAGTTTTTTCTAAAAAAAATACTTAAAACTAATTGAAGGAAAAACCACATATTTACCTAACTAAGTATTTACCTAACTAAGTTATCATTTACAATTTTTCAAGGGGGGGGGGTATGGCGGAATGGTAGACGCTACGGACTTAGTAAGATTGAGCGTCAGTATGGTAACTTACTGAATGGCAGCTTTCAAATTCAGGGAAACCTAGGCCTTTTGATAGACAATCCTGAGCCAAATTCTACCTAGAATAGGTGCAGAGACTCAATGGAAGCTATTCTAACAATGATTCAAAATATTGACTGAAAGGAAAAAAATTCAAAAAATCGAATCTTTGAGAAGTGAGAATAAAGATAGAGTCCTATTTTATATTGTTTTTGTTAACAACAATGCAAATTGTGATAGAAAGAAAATCCGTTGGTTTTTTACAACCGTGAGGGTTCAAATCCCTCTACCCCCACTGAAATTTAAGAAATTTAGTAATTAAACGGATAAATAACAAAATCCAAAAAGGTTAACAAGTAACAGATCAAATAAATTTTTTAAACATTAGACAAAGAACTATTAGGTAGAGAAAGAAAAAAATAGAACTCAATTTCAATTGCATTTATCATGAACTTTTTAAATTGACAATATTTCCAAAAATCATTTACAATATGATTTAAGAAGCCGGGATAGCTCAGTTGGTAGAGCAGAGGATTGAAAATCCTCGTGTCACCAGTTCAAATCTGGTTCCTGGCATAAAATTGAGTTCTATTTTTTTCTTTCTCTACCTAATAGTTCTTTGTTATCTAAACACCTCTCGTAGGTAATTAAATAAATTATTCCGTAATACTACCAACGGTATTTTTTTGTTTCAAATATTGAAAATTTTCATACTTGTTAATTTTCATACTTGTTATATTCTATTTCATCCGTCTTAAAGGAATAAATAAAAATCTATTTTTATTCTATTATTCTTTTTCTATTCAAAAAGCATCTTGTAATTCATAAAAATTAGGAACAATATAATCCTTACGTAACGGCCACCCAATCCAACTTTCTGGCATTAATATACGTTTGAGGTGTGGATGACTTTCATAAAGAATTCCAAACATATCATATGATTCCTGTTCTTGAAAATCAGAACTCTTCCAAATCCAAAATAAAGAAGGAATTCTGGGATTTTTTCTAGAAACAAATACTTTCAAACAAACTTCTTCCGGTTGATCTGAATTGTCCTGAACTTGTACGAGATAATAAACACTAGCCAAGAATCCTCCAGGCATTACATCATAAGCACATTGACAACGAAGATAATTAAAACCATAAACATATAAAGCGACAGCAATGGAAGGTAAATCTTCCGCTTTTATTTGTAAAACCTCCACCCCCTGATAATCAAAACCCAAAGGTCGATGAGATAATTCATTTTGTGCCATCCATATGGATAATCGACCCCTCCTGTTACTATTGAAATTATCATTGATAATTTTGTTAGAATTTGATGTCATTCCGTCATTGCCCCATTATAAAATCTTTTAAGTTAGGCTGAATTTTTATTAGTACTATATGGATTAGAATTTCTATCTTTTTCAATCGAATTTACCTTTGAATAGTCATTACATAATAATTGTGGATAAGTATTAAGTAATGAATAATTGGTTTGTTGATTAAAATTATTATTAATTAAATTAAATTGATGATCAGCACTAAAAAATCTTTTCTCGTTATTCGATTTTACTTTTGTGTTATATGTTTCTCGAGCTACTTCTTTACGTAGTTTCACCACAGCATCTATGATAGCTTCGGGTTTCGGCGGACAGCCAGGTAAATAAACATTAACAGGAATCAGTTTATCCACTCCACGAACAGTAGTATAAGAATCTGTACTGAACATACCTCCGGTGATAGTACAGGCTCCCATGGCGATTACATATTTAGGTTCAGGCATTTGTTCATATAATCTAACCAAAGAAGGAGCCATTTTCATAGTCACAGTACCAGCTGTTATTAGAAGATCAGCTTGTCTGGGACTGGATCTAGGTACTAATCCATAACGATCAAAGTCAAACCGTGAACCGATGAGAGAGGCAAATTCGATAAAACAACAACTAGTACCATAAAGAAGTGGCCAAAGACTTGACAGTCTAGCCCAATTGGAAAAATCCTTAAGATTAGTCAAAATAATTGCATCCAACTCATTTGTATTTGAATCTATGGGGGGTTCCATCGAAAATCTAATTTTTTCATGAATAATTGAAGGATTTAGGACCATTCTAATGCTCCTTTTCGCCATGCATACACTAATCCAATAAGCAAAATAAAAAGGAATACTAAAGCTTCAATAAAAGCAGCTATACCGAAATCATTAAAACACATAGCCCATGGGTACAGAAAAACAGTTTCTACATCAAAAATCACAAAAACTAGAGCAAACATATAGTAACGGATTTGAAATTGTATCCACGCATCTCCCATCGGTTCTATACCTGATTCGTAACTAGTAAGCTTCTCTGGTCCTAAATTACTAGGAGCCAAAAATCCAGAAATTGAAAAAGCTAAGAAAGGAATAAAACTTACAAGTAATAAGAAGATCCAAAAAGAATTATAATTTGAAAGCATAAACATAAATTTACTCCCTTTTATTTTTTCTCTTATTCTAAACTTAAAAGTAGAACCTCCTTTTTTATATTCTAATCATCAATAGTTTCAATCTAGAATTTTGAATGGAACCTTTTTTTTGCAGTAACTAAAAATTAGGGCTATACGGATTCGAACCGTAGACATTCTCGGTTAAACGAATGAAACTCTATTGAATAAACTTCAAACGTTTCTAGAACCCAACATGCATATTTCTATGCATTGGGCTCACTTATCAGCTAACCTTAGATTAGTTGATTAACCATCCTTTTTTCTACAGTTTTACTTTTATTTGTATAAAGAAAAAGAAATAATGAGATGGTTCCGCGTGCTCTGATATTAATTATCAGAGCTTTCCCAAAGTTTTTCAGGATATTCTGATTTGTCAAAATAGGTTTACGTTTTTGGATTGATATTGACTCATGAAGAGTTTCCATCGCCTTGAAATAAGATATGAGAATTCATACACCTTAAATCTCATAAAGCGAAAAGGGATCTGTTTTCCTTAAGTGCCTGCATTATCCTTAATATCCTAGCATTAACCTAATTTTTTGACCATGTCGACTAGATTTCTTAATAGAATTTCTAAATAGAAATTCTAATTGTCATGCTATTTTCTACTTCAAAACGTGATTTTTGAAAATTAGACAATGAAATTTACGTAACTTTTCTTTTGTGAATCGGAAGAATCGATAAATATCTCTGTAGAAACATTGGCGCACGTGTAAACGAGGCGCTCTGCCGCTGAGCTATAGCCCTTTTTTTGATTTTGTTAAGATTGACTTTGTTATATTATTATAGCTTCATTAACATGTTTTTGTCAAGTCAAAATCTGGTTTTAGATAGAATTTTTTAAGCATTTTATTAATTCTACTTTTACCAGAACAACTTGCTTCCAATTAAAAAAGTTATTATAATTCTTTTTTAAGAGAAACAAAATACCTACTTAACTCAGTGGTTAGAGTATCGCTTTCATACGGCGAGAGTCATTGGTTCAAATCCAATAGTAGGTAACTAAAATTCAATTTTTTAGGATGGTCTTTACACGTTTGAATTTAAGTAGTATTGAATTAAAGTAATAATTAAATTCTGATTAATCCTATTTAAAATAATAAAAATTCTTTCAGTCATTTATTCAACTAAATAGAAAAAAATATCTTTAATTTCTTTTCTATTTAGTTGATCTTTTTCTTCACATAACTTTTTCTCCTACATCTAAGAAATTCTTAGTAATAGGAAGCTTCTTATATTACTTATTAATTACTTATTATAGTAGAAACAATAATAGTAGAAACAATAAATTCTAAATTCAATTTTATGTCTCCCAAAGGTATTTGGATTAAGATCTAGCAGTATATGGATGTATAAATTTTTGACGGAGTTTATTAGTTTATTCACTTTATCTAACTTACTAAAAAAAAAAAAAATAATAAGTTCTTTAATTAAAGTTATTTTGCTTAATCAGATTATTATGGTTTGTTGTAGAAATCATAGAAACCTAGAATAGTTAAAGATTAAAAAGATAATACACTTTCCAATATAAATATATGCTCTATACCGAATTTTGGTTTATTTGAGGTGAACTAGTGAGAAGGTGAGAAGGATCCGTGAATCATTTAGACGGCTTAGTCACTATATAGAAATAGAGAAGAGTTAAAAATCTAAAAAAAGGATCCTTTAATTTTATAGGTACTACAAGCAATATAAATATATGTCTTGTGAGTAGTGCCAGGTATAGCAAAAAAGATTACGACTTTTATTTTTTCGATCACAATCACAAAAAAAGCGAAAAAATAAAAGTCGTAAAAATTAAAAAAATAAGTAACACTTTTAATTGATGCAGAGTATGATCCAAAAACAAAAAAATGTTACTTTAAGTCGTTGCTGCGTCCAACCGTGCTTTTGCTCTTTTCAGTGCTAAATTTGCTTCAATTCTATTTTTTCTACTTTCAGCCTGTTCTAAATCATATTTAGCCCGTAAAAATTTTCTTTTCGCTTCTTCAGTATCAATGTCACTACCCTTTTCTGCTTCATTTACTAATATGATCACTTGATTTCTATCTATCATACCAAAACCACCCATCAAAGCCATATTTGACCATTGTCCATTACGACGTATTTGTGTAACTCCAATATCTAATGCTGTAAGTAATGGAGCATGATTTGGTAATATGCCGATTTTCCCACTATTTGTAGATAAAATTATTTCTTCTACTTCAGAATTCCAAACAATTCGATTAGGAGCCATTACACGGAGATTCAATTTCATTTTTTCTATAAATTATCTAATTGTAAAACTGCAGCTTTTGCAGTGGCTTCATCAATATTACCCACTAAATAAAAAGCTTGTTCGGGCAAACTATCTAATTCACCGGCTAAAATCATTTTGAACCCTCTTATTGTTTCACTCAGACTGACATATTTACCAGGAGATCCAGTAAAAACTTCTGCGACAAAGAAAGGTTGTGATAAGAAGCGTTCAATTTTTCTTGCTCTAGCAACTAATAAACGATCCTGCTCTGATAATTCATCCAAACCAAGGATAGCTATAATATCTTGAAGTTCTTTATATCGTTGTAGAGTTTGTTTAACTCCTTGTGCTACTTCATAATGTTCTTCACCAACAATCCACGGTTGTAACATGGTTGATGTTGAATCTAATGGATCTACAGCTGGATAAATACCCTTAGCTGCTAATCCTCTTGACAACACAGTCGTAGCATCAAGATGTGCAAATGTAGTAGCTGGAGCTGGATCAGTCAAATCATCTGCCGGTACATAAACTGCTTGGATAGACGTTATAGAACCTTCTTTTGTAGAAGTTATTCTTTCTTGTAAAGAACCCATTTCTGTACCTAAAGTAGGCTGATAACCTACAGCAGACGGCATTCTACCTAAAAGAGCAGAAACTTCAGATCCGGCTTGAACAAAACGAAATATATTGTCAATAAACAAAAGTACGTCTTGTTTATTAACATCTCGAAAGTATTCTGCCATGGTTAATGCCGTTAACCCCACTCTCATCCGAGCTCCTGGTGGTTCATTCATTTGTCCATATACAAGAGCAACTTTGGATTCCGATATATTTTCTTCGTTTATAACTTTGGATTCTTTCATCTCAGTATAAAGATCATTCCCCTCACGCGTTCGTTCTCCTACTCCACCAAAAACAGAAACACCTCCGTGAGCTTTAGCAATGTTATTGATCAATTCCATAATTAGAACTGTTTTTCCTACTCCCGCTCCTCCAAATAATCCAATTTTTCCTCCACGACGATAAGGAGCCAACAAATCAACAACTTTAATACCTGTTTCAAATATTGAAAGTTTAGTTTCTAATTCCATAAATGCTGGAGCAGGTTTATGAATTGGAGATTTAGTAGTAGCTTCTACTGGACCCATATTATCAACGGGTTCTCCAAGAACATTAAATATGCGTCCCAAAGTAACTTCACCAACTGGAACACTAAGAGGAGCCCCAGTATCAATTACTTCCATTCCTCGCATTAAACCATCTGTAGCACTCATAGCTACAGCTCTGACTTTATTATTACCGAGTAATTGTTGCACTTCGCAAGTAATATTAATGTTTTGACCTGCTGGATTTTGTCCCTTAACTACTAAGGAATTAAAAATATTGGGCATTTTGCCCACCGGAAAAGCAACATCTAAAACAGGTCCGATTATTTGAGTGATGTAACCTTCCGCTGATGTAGAAATTCCAAGAAATCTGTAATTTTTCATAGATTTTTTCTCATAAGATGTTCACTTTATTTTTCTATATATTCCTGAATATATGAATATATTTTAATTTTTGATCAATCAATCAATTAGTCTTCTATTTGGTCATTTCTTGTATTTAATCCAAACAAAGTACTCAACTTTTTTGTAGAACTTTTAATTGAAAAAACTAAAAAATGAATATGATTTATTATTCATTATTTATATTAATAGTTTAGGATAAAAAAAGAAGTTTTGACAATGATTTTATGATTGTATCAGTATTTATATCATAAACATGCTTTACTTTTTGTCTGTTTAAAACAAAGAAAATATACTTTTTTATCAAAAAGTTTGTACTAAAAACTACTAAAAACCAGGTTGCAGTATATATTCAACACACTATAGAATATTATTGTTGGAGTACCTAAAAAAAAGGATTTGTACGTTATTTTTGACAAATTCTTTTTAGATATTCTTTTATCTAAAGCTAAAAAAAATGTTTTAATCTCGAGCAGATCTTATCTTTACAAGAAGAATCGATTAAGTTGTAGGGAGGAACCTATGTCACCACAAACGGAGACCAAAGCAGGTGTTGGATTTAAAGCTGGTGTTAAAGATTATCGATTGACTTATTTTACTCCAGATTATGAAACCAAAGATACCGATATTTTAGCAGCATTCCGTATGACTCCTCAACCGGGAGTACCACCGGAAGAAGCAGGAGCAGCCGTAGCTGCTGAATCGTCCACGGGCACCTGGACTACCGTATGGACAGATGGACTTACTAGTCTTGATCGATATAAAGGTCGATGCTATAATATTGAACCTGTTGCTGGAGAAGATAATCAATTCATAGCTTATGTAGCCTACCCTTTAGATCTTTTTGAAGAAGGTTCTGTTACCAATCTTTTTACTTCAATTGTTGGTAATGTTTTCGGCTTCAAAGCTCTACGTGCTTTACGTTTAGAAGATTTAAGAATTCCTCCTGCTTACTCCAAAACTTTTATAGGACCACCCCACGGTATCCAGGTTGAAAGAGATAAGTTAAACAAATACGGTCGTCCTTTATTAGGTTGTACAATTAAACCAAAATTGGGACTATCTGCTAAAAACTATGGTAGAGCTGTTTATGAATGTCTTCGTGGTGGGCTTGATTTCACCAAAGATGATGAGAATGTAAACTCTCAACCCTTTATGCGTTGGAGAGATCGTTTCTTATTCGTAGCAGAAGCTCTTTTTAAATCCCAAGCTGAGACAGGTGAAATTAAAGGACATTACTTAAACGCTACTGCAGGTACATGTGAAGAAATGTTAAAAAGAGCAGTCTTCGCCAGAGAATTAGGAGCTCCTATTGTTATGCATGACTACCTAACAGGTGGTTTTACTGCAAATACTAGTCTAGCTTTTTACTGTCGAGATAATGGTTTACTTCTTCATATTCACCGAGCAATGCATGCTGTTATCGATAGACAAAAAAATCATGGTATTCACTTTCGTGTACTAGCTAAAGCATTACGTATGTCTGGAGGAGATCATATTCATACTGGTACTGTTGTTGGTAAACTTGAAGGTGAAAGAGACTTAACTTTAGGATTTGTTGATTTACTTCGCGACGACTTTATCGAAAAAGATCGAAGTCGCGGAATTTATTTCACTCAAGACTGGGTATCTATGCCTGGTGTACTTCCTGTAGCTTCGGGTGGTATTCACGTTTGGCACATGCCAGCTTTGACTGAAATTTTTGGAGATGACTCTGTATTACAATTTGGTGGAGGAACCCTAGGACACCCTTGGGGTAATGCACCAGGTGCTGTCGCTAATAGAGTTGCTGTCGAGGCTTGTGTACAAGCTCGTAATGAAGGACGCGATCTAGCTACAGAAGGTAATGATATTATTCGTGAAGCTGCTAAATGGAGTCCTGAATTAGCTGCTGCTTGTGAAGTTTGGAAAGAAATCAAATTTGAATATGAAGCAGTAGATACTCTTTAATTGGAATACTTTATTTTATTAAAATTTGAAAAATGTTAATAAAACTTTTTTTATTCTAAACTTTCATGGAATAACTCTTGATTATTTTTGAGGGAGGACGTTATTCCACGTACCCTCTCTCCCCTAAAAGGGGATTTAATATTTTTTTGAGTAAATTCATAGGAGTTGGTAACTCAGAGGATCAGAGTTTATGGTTCCGAACCATAAAGTCAGGGGTTCAAATCCCCTCCAACTCAGAACTTATAACCTTTTTTGTATTATCTCGTTCTTCGATATAGAAATATAAGAAACAACAAAGGAAGGTATCTTTCTTGTTGCTTTTATAACAGATATTTTTATTAATTTGTTGAATACTTTTGTATTTCTGTATAAAAAGTTCTAATATCTTAGTAACTCACCGTGAATAGTAAAAAAAACAGTTAGAATTAAATGAATTTTTCGTTTTTAGTTATCCTTATCTATATAAGAACAACTTTTTGAATCTTTGAACGATTAGAAATAAAAACCAATTTATTGTTTATATAACAACGAAAAATTAACCACTTTTTTTTTCCGAAGAAACTGAGAACAAAAAAAAATCATTGTTTAATATTAATTAAAGAATCATGACAAGATTTCAGACAATAATACTGCTACTTTTTTTTAGGAACTGATATGGAACAAGAACCTACTACGTCACTTAATGAAGAAGTTACTACATCATTTAATGAAGAAGTTACTACATCATTTAATGAAGAAGTTACTACGTCACTTAACGAAGAAACTACTACGTCATTGAAGGATTGGTTTGAACAAAAACAAAAGTTGTATGATTCGATTGGAGATAATGTAGAAGAACTAAAAGTTGATTTGGAAGATTTGCATCCCAAGGAAAGACAACGTCTGGCTGTAATCGCTGAGCTCACTAGAAGGAGTCAAGGCTTGTGGGAACGATGCGATAATTGTGAAAGCATGTTGTATGTGAAATTCCTGAAACAAAATTTGAGTGTGTGTGAAGAATGTGGTTATCATTTACAAATGAATAGTACTGAACGAATTGAATCATTAATTGATCCAGAAACTTGGATTCCTATAGATGAAGATATGATTTCCGAAGATATTTTGAATTTTGGTGATGAAGAATCTTATGAAGAGCGACTTATTAAGTATCAAAAACAAACTGGCTTAGCTGAAGCTGTTCAAACAGGTGTGGGATTCATGAATGAAATTCCTATAGCACTTGGTGTTATGGATTTTAAATTCATGGGAGGTAGCATGGGTTCGGTAGTAGGTGAAAAAATAACTCGTTTGATTGAATTAGCAACACAAGAATCTTTACCATTAATCATTGTATGTTCATCTGGTGGAGCACGTATGCAAGAAGGAACATTGAGTTTGATGCAAATGGCAAAAATATCTTCCGTATTACAAATTCATCAAATTCAAAATAGATTGTTATATATTTCTGTTCTGACTTATCCTACAACAGGTGGTGTAACTGCAAGTTTTGGTATGTTAGGTGATCTTATCATTGCTGAACCCAGAGCCTATATTGCCTTTGCTGGTAGACGGGTTATTGAACAAACTTTACATGAAGAAATACCTGAAGACTTTCAATTTGCTGAATTTTTATTTGATCATGGTTTACTTGATCTTATTATTCCACGTAAGCTTTTGAAGGGAGCTTTGAGTGAGTTAATACAACTTTATATTGCAGCTCCTTACAAACTCAATCAACCACCCAATTTTCATATAGTTAATCAATTACATGAATATTATGAATCAGATAAATCAATTGATTCTGATAATGATACAATGAATCAATCATTTGACTAATTGAAAAACAATTTTGAAACTCGTAATAGATCAATTATATAGTAACATATTACTAATTTCTTTTTTTCTTTCAAATTAGAATGAATTTTAGCCAAGTCCAATACAACTAGTAAAATTAACTTTAAATTATTTTTTTTAAATACTATTAAATCTGGTAAAACCACGAACTTTATACCATTATCTAATAGTCTAAAAAGGTATAATTAAAAAGGATTTCAAGAAAAAAAAAAAAAAAAAATTCTCACTAGAGATATAGATAACAGATCAATCTACTACTATCAATAGAACTTATGACAGCTGATTTTTTACCTTCTATTTTTGTACCGCTAGTTGGTTTGGTTTTTCCAGCTATTACAATGACTTCACTTTTTATTTATATTGAAAATGATGAAATTATTTGAACAAAATAAAAACTATTTTGTTCAAATAATTTCCATTTTTATCCGCAATAGAAAAGAGATATTTCGATTTTGGTCACAGTTCAACTTGAATTAAAAATTAATGCTATTGCTAAATTAGTACTATTTTTATAGTATCTAAAAAATATCTATGTTTATCTACATTTGTAGATAAGTAGATAAACATAGATATTTTTTTTAGGCTTTATGATAAATTTAGATTAATTTGTTTTTGACAAAAACAAATTGAATTTGCACATGCACATTTGCACAAGTAATAAATATGATGAATAGACAATCCGATTTAATTCGCGTAGATTACATACGAGGTTCTCGTAACATTAGTAACTTTTTCTGGGCAACAATTCTTTTTTTTGGAGCTTCCGGTTTTTTTCTAATTGGATTTTCTAGTTATTTGGGGAAAGACTTGATTCCTTTTCTCTATTCTCAAGACCTTCTATTTATTCCGCAAGGAATTGTAATGTGTTTTTACGGTATTGCTGGAGGTTTTCTTGGAATTTATTTATGGTGTACAATATTTTGGAACGTAGGTAGTGGATATAATTATTTCGATAAACAAGACGGAATTCTTTGTATATTCCGTTGGGGTTTTCCCGGTCGCAATCGTCGCATTCTTATTAAGATTAAAATGAATGATATTAAAGCAATAAAAATGGAAATACGCGAAGGGTTTTATCCACGCCGTTTTCTCTACATAAAAATCAAGGGTCAACAATATATTCCTTTAACCCAACTAGGTGAAAATTTTACAACTTTGGGCGAAATGGAAGAAATTGCAGCGGAGTTAGCACGTTTTTTACGAGTCTCTCTTGAAGGATAAGAAAAAAAGTACAAAATTGTTTGGATTTAACTCTTTCTAATTATACGAAAATTTTTTCTTCTAGTTCCTGGGGCAATTACTATGAAATTAGATTGGTGGAAACCTTTTGAGTGGTTTTATGATATTCCATTTCGTTCCTTAGAGAGAGCTTATATGGTTGGTAAACGTATGCAAGGGATGGAAAAGTTTTTTTTCTCTTATGGAGCCAAAAAAATATTATCGGGATATCAATGGAAAACTTTTATTTTGTTTATGAGTATGGAATTTAATTATTGCATATTCATAATATACTGGAGTCTTTTAGAATGTAAATTAAGTATTATTATAGCAACGTTTTGGTATAGAGTAAAACGTAATTTATTCAATATTTTTTTTATTTCTTCATTTTCAAGTAAAAATACCAGAAAATCACGAGTTGCTAAAAATTTATTGAAAAAAAAAAAATTATTTCTTAAAAAAAAAGAAAATAGAAAAGAAGATGGATTTTATGAAAAATCTAATAGTTTTCGAGATGATTCTTCTTTTTCTTCAAGAACAGTTATAGCCCTAAAATTGAAGAGAATAAGAGAAATGAATCAAAAATTGTCTTCGATTGAATCAATTCTAACTGCCTTAGAACAAAATCGTACGTTTTCTTTCTCAGATAACTTGGAGAAAAAATTTTTTATTGCCGAATCAAATGAGTATTTTGGACCACCGATAGCTGCTTATGAATCAATCAGTTTGGTACCACGTTCCATACTTCGTACTTTATTTCGCTTCCAATTAGAATTAGCAGGTAAATCGAGTTCGTTAGTACTTGATGAATTTTGGTTGGCTAAATATCAAGCCTCAGCTTCTCTTCAATACCTTGGATGTTTAATTATTTTGCCTTACACAACTTCCTACTTTTTAGAAAATTGGATTCTAAAACCTTCAATTACAATTTGGTGGAATACAGCCCAATTACGTATTTTTTTGAATAAGGTTCAAGAAGAAAAAGCTTTGGAAAGACTTCAAAATGTTGAAGAATTTCTCTGGTTGAATACGCTTTTGAGAGATCCTATCGAAGAGGAATCGAAAAATTTTGATGCAAAGGTTTATGAACAAACAATAAATTTAGTAAAAATATACAATGAAGATTGTATAGGAATCATTTTACATTTAGCAACAGATCTAATTCGTCTTATTACAGTTATTGTACTTTTTATTGTGGGTCGGAAACAACTAGCTATTCTTAATTCGTGGCTTCAAGAATTATTCTACAGTTTAAGTGATACAATGAAAGCTTTTTTCATTATTCTCTCAACCGATTTATGTATTGGATTTCATTCACCGCATGGTTGGGAAATAGTAATAAGTTCGTTTTTGGAATATTTAGGATTTTCGCAAAATACTTATATCATATCTTGTTTTGTCTCGACTTTTCCAGTTATCCTAGATACAGTTTCTAAATATTGGATTTTTCGGCATTTGAATCGCATATCTCCCTCAATTGTTGCGACTTATCATTCAATGAATGAATGATAACTATGTTACTATATTTATTGTATATTGTAGTAAAACCAGGTTATTACGATTTTTATGCATTGTCGTATCAAAACACTTGATTCAAAAAACTAGGAAGTTTTTTAATAACTGTAATACGGCATGAATAGATTGTCTTTTTCTTTAAAAAACTTGAACTAAATGACTTATGAAACTTACTTGATACTTATAATTAAACCATGCGAAATCTAACTTTTTATGATTGGATGAAGAAAAAATTGATTCAGAAAATATTGATTCTGATTATTTCATGTATCGTAATTTCTCCTTCAATCTCCTATGCATATCCCATTTTTGCACAACAAAATTATGAAAGTCCACGTGAAGCAACTGGACGTATTGTATGTGCCAATTGTCATCTTGCTAAGAAACCTATAGATATCGAAGTTCCGCAGTCTGTACTTCCTAATACTGTATTTGAAGCTGTAGTTAAAATTCCCTATGATGTGCAGATAAAACAAGTACTGGCTAATGGGAAAAAAGGAGGTTTTAATGTAGGAGCTGTATTGATCATGCCCGAAGGATTTGAATTAGCTCCAAATGATCGTATTCCTAATTTAATAAAAGAAAAAATAGGTAATTTATCTTTTCAAAATTATCGTCCCGATCAAAAGAATATTCTTGTAGTAGGTCCAGTTCCTGGTAAAAAATATAGTGAAATTGTGTTTCCTATTATTTCACCAAATCCCGTTATAAATAAACAGGCTCATTATCTTAAGTATCCTATTTATGTGGGGGGAAATCGAGGTCGAGGGCAAATTTATCCCGACGGGAGTAAAAGTAATAACACTATTTATAATGCATCAGCAACGGGAAATATAAAAAAAGTATTTCGTAAAGAAAAGGGTGGATACGAAATAACAATTGAGCGATCCTCTGACGGTCGTCAAATTGTTGATATTATACCTCCAGGACCTGAATTGATTGTATCAGAGAGTGAATTTGTAAAAATTGATCAACCTTTGACTAATAATCCTAATGTAGGTGGTTTTGGTCAAGCAGAAGCAGAAATTGTCCTTCAAGATCCTTCGCGAGTTCAGGGTCTATTACTCCTATTTGCATCAGTTATTATAGCACAGGTATTTCTCGTACTTAAGAAGAAGCAATTTGAGAGAGTTCAATTAGCAGAAATGAATTTTTGATTAGTTTTTGATCCAAAAGACCTCAAAAAACTACTAAAATCGTTCAAATATTCTAAAAATATTCTTTTTTTTCTTTTCTATTGATGGATTCTATCATGAAATTTAATAGAGATTCCAATCATTTTTTGGCTATGACAAAAATTTCTTCAGAAGTTGAATGTTTTCGATATGATTATTTACTTCCCCTATTAAGAGAGATTTTAATTTATCAAGGATGTACATCAAAGAGAAACTTTTTGATTCTGGGAATAAAGTCTCAACAAGCGTTGATAAATTTCTATAACCTTACCAAATGGTATTCGGAAATTTCTATTGACTCCAATATATCTTTTTTCAAATCTTTAGATTCACGAAGTGAGTATGAAAATTTCGAATCACATTATTTTTGTGAATCGAAAGATTTTTTTAAAGCTAAAAAAAAAGAATTTGAACAAAAAAAGCCTCAATATAATATTGATTCTTTAGCAAATCAAAGCTTTTTTGATGATTTTGGGATGGAATCAACAAAAATGGTAAGAGACTTTTCGAGATTTATTTTGTTTGTTTCTTTTAATTTTGATAAATTAGATTCAGATTCTTATAGATATGAGAAACAAAAAAAAATTGATTCTTCCAAAGTTTATTGCCAATTTTCAGAAACAACTTATCCGCTTTTTTTTATAAAATGCTTAATTCTGTATAAAAAATGGAGGACAGAAAACTTTTACTTAAATATGTCTTACATTGCATTTCATGCAAATGTTTGCAATATTTCTAGTCTATTAATTAAGATGGCTTTTATTGAAAAACAAATCTTTTCTTTTCTAAATTAAACATAATTAGATCAAAAAAGTTACAATCTTTAACTTAAGATACTTTTATTAATTTCTACTGAAGTTAGGATAAGTTTAAAGAATCTATTTTCTATATAGACATTATATCTATATCTATTTCTGTGTTATAAAAATTTATTTTTCAACAAGAAATCCTCCTCTATCTACAAAAAATGCGATTGATCTATCGGATATTCAATTATATTGAATATCCGATAGATCAATCGCGAAATCCCTTTAGAACTTAGAATAAATCTTATTCCACAATAATTCTTTCTTTTAAGTTAAGACATAATTTTTTGGAATTAAAGGGATGATCCTAATCCGGAATATGCTCCGTAGAAAAAAATTCCAAGCAAACCAATGATAAGTATACCAGCTATAGTACCTATAAGCCAAAGAGGAATTCTTCCGGTCGTATTGGCCATTATATTACTCCCTTTCGTCTTTTTTTTTTTGATTGGGTGGTTATAATTCAAAAATCAACTATTTTCAATAATTATTTTCCTTCTTTTTTCGCACTAATTTATTTTTTTTTAGTTGAAGAAATAATTGGAAAATAGAACAGCAAGTACAAAAATAAGTAACAATCCCCAATAAAGACTTGTACGATTTAATTCTACATTTTGTCTGTTTGGATTTGGTTGTGTCATAATTCTAGGTTTCAAAAAATCTATCGTTGAATAAATTGCATTGCCGATATAGATCCCAAGAAAAAAACTGTAGGTACGGCTAGGCCGTGAATAGCTAGCCATCTAACTGTAAATATTGGATAAGTTCTATCCAGAGTCATCGATATCTCCTATAATTATTTAGTAAATTCATTGACCTGTTCTAATGAATTGAACCGGCCTGTGATTAATGGAATATCTTGTCGGCTTTCCGTAAAATATTCATTAGGACGAGGACTTCCAAAAACGTCATAGGCTAACCCTGTACTAACAAATAACCAACCTGCTATAAATAAAGAAGGTATAGTAATGCTGTGAATAACCCAGTAGCGAATACTGGTAATAATATCGGCAAAAGGTCGTTCTCCTGTATTACCAGACATGATTATCTCCGTATATTCATTTGGGATTTAACGAGGAAAATTTCCCCCGTATTTGAGAGGCAAGATGAGGAAAAACTATTTCAATTTGGTATAATAAATAAAATTTTCAATGATACTAGGTTGTCAAGTTTTTACCAAGAGTTTGTTTAGTATATACTGAATTAGTATAGCTAGGCTTCTATCGAAGGAGCAAGGTAACTCAACCAAAATAGTTGGGAATCATAATAGAAACCAATTATAGATTCCTTATCCTTTTATATTAATGGGATTCATTGTTATCAACAATACAAATTTTATTTATTCCAATTTTGTGAAAGTACAAAAATTCTGGAATAATTGAAAAAAAATGAAACGAAATTTTTATGAGATACTTTTGTAAAGCTTTCTACTGAAATGGTTAATTTGATTAAATGGATTTCTTTATGATTACTCTAATCAGTTATTTTGTACTTTTACTAGCGGCATTAACTTTAACTACATTTTTATTTATTAGTTTGAACAAGATACAACTTATATAAGATAAAAAATGACAATGAAATAACAAAAAAAATTTCTTTACTTTTGTTATTTCATTTATATATCTATATATTTGTAGAGTTTAAACTACTTAAACTAAATTAGTCTATATATTTTTATTATTTTTTTTTTTATTCACTCAAAAAAATTATGGTTGAAGCGTTATTATCTGGAATTGTTTTGGGTTTGATTCCAATTACTTTAGCGGGATTATTTGTAACTGCTTATCTACAATATCGACGTGGCGATCAATTAGATTTGTAAAAGGAACTCTAAAATTTAGATTTTTTAGTTTGTAGAATTTTTTTTAACTTTTTTTAACTTCTATATTTTGTATATAAGAACAGAAAAAAGCACGCCCTGTAGGATTTGAACCTACGACATCAGGTTTTGGAGACCTGCGTTCTACCAGTCTGAACTAAGAGCGCTTTTTTTAGTGTCCACCATTTCGAGATATATATATAGATTCTTCTATTTATATTGAATATTTTTTTAAGTTTTTGCTTTTTCAATAAAACAATACATGGTGAACTAAAAAAGAACTTACTTTTTGACTTTTTGTAGTAAAAAAGTTTTTTAGGTAGGGATGACAGGATTCGAACCTGCGACCTTTTGTACCCAAAACAAACGCGCTACCAAACTGCGCTACATCCCTTACCCAACATCGATTATATTAATTTCATATATATTTATATGTATTACACTTAAACTTCAATATATTTATTCAACAAAAAAAAGGAATAATTTTTTTTAGAAAAAATCATAAAAGCAGCAGATCGACCTACTATCTAATGTATGAAACCTTTTGATCAAAAATCAAAAATTCTTTTTTCTTTTAATAAAATTTAATCTATCTTTTGTTGTTATTTCATTATTCAATAGACGAGTTCCGTGTAATTAAACAGTTAAGATTGAAATCAAGAGTTTTTAATAGATAAAAAAAGGAAAAACTAGCAATGCAAGATGTAAAAATTTATCTCTCTACTGCTCCTGTATTAGCAACACTTTGGTTTGGTTTTTCGGCTGGTTTCCTTATAGAGATCAATCGCTTTTTCCCCGATGCTTTGGTTTTTCCTTTCCTCTAAAAGGAAAAATTTGAATTACGTTGTAATGTAAAAAAAACTTTTTGCTCTTGCTTCTAATCATTAGGATGAAACTTGATCCGATTAATGCAGAATATCTTGATAAGTTTATGGCTAAAAAAAAGGATATACGAATAACCATAGTTTTAGAATGTACTAGTTGTGATCAAGGAGATAATACTAGAACTTTAAAGGGTATTTCTCGTTATACTACTCAGAAAAATCGTCGTAATACAGTTAATCGAGTAGAATTGAAAAAATTTTGTTGCTGTTGTTTGAAACATACTATTCACCGAGAATTAAAAAAATAAGAAAATAATAATTGTACCTATATAGTTTAAAAAAGACCATGAATAAACTTAGACGATTCTCTCGTAGACGTTTGCCACCAATAAGATATGGTGAAATTATTGATTATAAAAATATAAGTTTATTGCGCAGATTTATTAGTGAGCAGGGCAAAATATTATCTAGACGTTTGAATAAATTGACCTCAAAACAACAACGTTTAATGACTGTTGCGATTAAAAGAGCTCGTGTTTTAGCTTTATTACCTTTTTTAAATACTGAAAATTAATCGAATTTAGGAATGGTTTTTGTTATTGCTTTGATCAAAAAATATTCTTTTTGTTCGTTAAAATAGTATTTTAATTTATTTGTTTCTTTTTCGACCTCCTCGAAGTCAAATATCCGAGGAGGTTTAATCGTTCTTTTTTTCCTTCATGTCTAGTATTTAATATTTTTAATTATATCGGAAAAACATTCGTTATCTAATATAGCCATTTGTGCAAGTGTTTTGCGATTCAAATAAATACGATTTTTATATAAAAAAGAAATAAGATTATTATATGACATTCCATTTTTTCGAGCTGTTGCGTTGATTCGGGTAATCCATAAACGACGAAGATCTCTTTTTCTATTATTCCTATCTCTATAGGAAAACGTTAAAGCCCTCAGGACTTGTTGATTGGCAGTTCGAAATAATTTTGAATGTGATCCTTTAAAACCGGACGCAATTTTTAGAATCTTTGTTCGATATTTCCGTGCTCCAAATCCACGTTTAACTCTGGTCATTGACTCTTAGTTTTTTAAATAAGTAATTTTTTTTTGCTTTTTTAGTTTTGAAAGTAATAATAGTACGAATTTTATTTTCTATTGTGAATAGAAAAAAGAATTTTTTCTATTATTGCTATGTAACATGTTCAATTCTTTGAAACTCTATTTTTTAGAGGTATATTACAAAACAACAAGCACTAATATCTATATAGCTATATAGTTAGAGTTCTGTACTCTGACGTATATATATATATTTTTTACAAAATCACCTTTTTATATACAATTGTCAATGAACTGATACTAATTTGAAAATAAAAAAATTGATGAAAGAAAAACTACTTTTTCTTATGCAGTAAATTAAAATTCCAATAACTTATGCTACTATAACCTTCCTAACCATAATTTTTTTTCTGTTATAATCCTAGAAATAGAATATGTAATAAAAAAAAAGAAAAATGGATTCCTGAGTTTCTATGGTCCTTTCCTTCACAGTAAGGTCCTCTCGATCTACCGGAGCTTTAATTCTATAAAAAAAAGATAAATAGGTTTTTGATTATTTATATAATTCCCAATATTAAGCTCTTCCCGAAATTTCGGATTTGATGCAACTAGCTTAATACTGCTTATCTGTATAGTAACGGTATTTTAATGAGAGTTTATTAGGTAATTGACCTTTGGATTCTGTTATTGCAATCAGTCTAAATAGAGATATATATATCTATTTAGAAGATATTTCTCGCTTGATGATTCTTAATCTATTAAGATAGAAAGTCATCGAGAAACCACTTTTCACCCCCTAATTTGGATGAGTTAATTCGTTTTAATAAGAACCATAAATTTCACTTCCCTGAACAGAGAAGGTGATGGATCTTCAACCGGTTAAATAAAGAGTTTAACTGCAATATGAATCCCTTTCAATTTATCCGTCGATAATCCAAACAAGTCACACATACACCCTGGTACATACACCTCTACGTTGAGGACATCCTTGAAGAGCAGGAGATTTTGTTCTAGTTTTAATTAATTGTCTTGCATTTCTAATAAGTTGTCGAATTGTTGGCATTTTTCTCCATTTATGCAGTTTTATTGCTGGTTTTGATTAGTCTTAACCACCAAAATTTAGCAAATCTTAGCTTTTTAAAACTAAAAAAAAGAATTCAATTAGTGTATTGAAGTATTGAAAGAAATAGGATTAAATAAAATACGGATAAAAAAAGTTTTATTTTTCAGTTTCAATTAACTAAAAACTTTCTAAAATTTAATAGAGTTTTGAATCAGAAGAACTATCTATTGCTACAAGATCAATAAGTCCGTAGTCTCTGGCTTCTTCTGCTGACATAAAAACATCTCTTTCCATATCTTCGGAAACAACCCTTAAAGGTTTTCCTGTCCGTTGTACATAAACTTTTGTTATACAATCACGTAATTTCGATATTTCTTCTGCTTCTAAAACACACTCCCCAGCTTGTCCGTCATAATACGAACTAGCGGGTTGATGAATCATAATCCTAGCATGAGGTAATGCTAAACGTTTAGTAATTTCACCTCCAGCTAATATGAAAGATCCCATGGATGCAGCTAACCCCATACAAATTGTATGAACATCAGGTATTACAAATTGCATAGCATCATAAACTGAGATTCCAGGTAATACTGCTCCACCTGGGGAATTGATATATAAATATAAATCTCTAGTATCATCCTCACCATTCAAATACATCATAATACCTACAAGTTGATTGGAAATTTCATCATCCACTTGCTGGCCCAAAAAAAGGAGTCTCTCGCGATAAAGTCTATTGATTAGGATATATTTTTTAGTTTATTATTCCTCTAAAACCGTACATGGAATTTTCAAATCATACGGCTCCGGCAGTTTATTGAAATATTTTTTGAATCCGACCCATTTTTTTAGTCTCGAGTCAAAAAAAATATTTCAATAGTTCACTACATCTAGTTCAGGTTCGTTACTTTTTTTTTCATGGCTTTTCATCATTGCACACGAAACATATTGAACTAGCTTCTGATTCAGTATATTATTAAGCTTCAATAAATTTTTTAATGTTATTAATCTTAATAACTTTTCTCTAAATTGTTTTCAAATAGGTTGCATCGGTTTAATTTTTAGGTTTTCAATCTACTTCGGAGAACTTTTGAATAAAGTATTAATTGCACATACAGGACAAATAATAATTCTACTTTTTCTTATGTTCTTTCATAACTTTTTAGAGCTTTCATGATTCTTTCAGTGCCTTAAACCTGTAAAAAAACTAAAAAATTATTTATACTTTTAGTTTACAAGTGTTTATGAATTTGTCTCACGAAGCCTGACTATTATGAATTGGTTTTAGTTAACCATAAATCGTTTCAAAGAGTATTTCTGTTTCAAACATTCACTAAATATCCCACGCTTCGGACTATTTGTTCTGGCAGCAAGTCTGGGTGGGTAAAAAACATCTTAATTTATTAAAATGACGGTAATAAAAACCATAAAACCTTCTATGTTTAACAAATCGCACTATACGTCAATCCAAACTGCATCTTCTTCACCAGGCAAACGAAAAGGCACTTTCGGAACACCAATGGGCATAACAAGACAAATTCTATTGATTGATCTCTGACATGAAAACGTAATTTTTTATTTAGCATTATTATTGTAACACAATAAATTTCAATAAACGTTTGTCATAGAATATTTACTTGATTCCAATTTAGGGTTTTTCTTTTTACTCTATTTTTAAGTTTCAATTTCTGAGTCTTTTGATTCAATTTGAATGGTACCAATTTCTATATTGTTTTTTAAAACTTATTTATGCTAGAATATTTTTATTCTTTAATGTTGCTACAGGACGAATTGTTGTCATATAATTGAATAAAAAACTTGTAAAATTAAAAAGAAATTATTGGACCAGATTCTTCATTATTATAGTGGAGATAAAAATTTTTATTTATCTTGTAATGCAATAAAGTTCTATAGTATTTATTTTCTTCGGAAAAAAGGGGTATTTGAATGGGTTTACCTTGGTATCGTGTTCATACCGTTGTCTTGAATGATCCTGGTCGTTTATTGGCTGTACATTTAATGCATACCGCTTTGGTCTCTGGCTGGGCTGGTTCAATGGCTCTTTACGAATTAGCGGTTTTCGATCCGTCAGATCCTGTTCTTGATCCAATGTGGCGACAAGGTATGTTTGTTATCCCTTTTATGACACGTATAGGAATAACAAAATCATGGGGAGGTTGGAGTATAACTGGCGAGACTGTAACTGATGCTGGTATTTGGAGTTATGAAGGAGTAGCTGCAGCACACATAATACTATCTGGCTTACTTTTTCTTTCAGCTATTTGGCATTGGGTTTATTGGGATTTAGAATTATTTCGTGATGAACGTACAGGAAAGCCTTCTCTTGATTTACCAAAAATTTTTGGAGTTCACTTATTTTTATCAGGTGTACTTTGTTTTGGATTTGGAGCTTTTCACGTAACTGGTTTGTTTGGACCAGGTATTTGGGTTTCTGATCCCTACGGATTAACCGGAAATGTACGACCTGTAGATCCTGCTTGGGGAGCTGATGGTTTTGATCCTTTTGTTCCAGGAGGAATAGCATCACATCATATTGCAGCCGGTATTTTAGGAATTCTGGCAGGTTTGTTTCATTTAAGTGTTCGTCCACCTCAACGTTTATACAAAGCTTTGCGTATGGGTAATATTGAAACAGTTTTATCCAGTAGTATTGCTGCTGTTTTTTTTGCTGCTTTTGTAGTTTCTGGAACCATGTGGTACGGATCTGCCGCAACTCCTATTGAATTATACGGACCAACTCGTTACCAATGGGATCAAGGTTACTTTCAACAAGAAATAGATCGGCGCATTCGTGTTAGTTTGGCGGATAATTCTAGTTTGTCAGAAGCTTGGTCCAAGATTCCCGAAAAATTGGCTTTTTATGATTATATTGGTAACAATCCAGCAAAAGGCGGTTTATTTAGAGCAGGTGCGATGGACAATGGAGATGGAATAGCTGTAGGTTGGTTAGGTCATGCCGTTTTTAGAGATAAAGAAGGACATGATTTATTTGTACGTCGTATGCCCACTTTTTTTGAAACATTTCCAGTTGTTTTGGTGGATGAAGAAGGAATTGTGAGAGCTGATGTTCCTTTTCGACGTGCAGAATCCAAATATAGTGTTGAACAAGTTGGTGTAACTGTTGATTTTTACGGTGGTGAACTTAATGGTGTAAGTTTTAGTGATCCAGCTACAGTAAAAAAATACGCAAGACGTTCTCAGCTGGGTGAAATTTTTGAATTTGATCGTGCCACTCTGAAATCTGATGGTGTTTTTCGTAGTAGTCCTAGGGGTTGGTTTACATTCGGTCATGCCACATTTGCTCTTTTGTTCTTTTTTGGACATATTTGGCATGGTGCCAGAACTTTGTTTAGAGATGTTTTTGCAGGTATTGATCCTGATTTAGAAAGTCAAATCGAATTTGGAGCTTTTGAGAAATTAGGTGATCCTAGTACTGAAAAACGGGCAGTCTAAATCACTTAGCTAATCTAAATTATAATCATAACTATGAGTAATTTGATTAATTGAAAAAATTGTATTTTTTTTTAGCAGGTTTCATAAAAAATTCCATTTTAAGTCTAATTCTAGAAATTAGATTTTCGGTATTCTCTTATGAAAAAACGTATGAAAAATATCAAAATACTCTTTTTTAACTAGCCTGAAAGAATCTATCTTAATAATCCTCATTTCTAATCAAATCTATGGAAGCTTTGGTTTATACATTTTTGTTAGTATCTACTTTAGGTATAATATTTTTTGCTATTTTTTTTCGGGAACCACCTAAGATTGCAAGCAAAGAAAATAATAAAAAATAATTTTTTTTCTTTTTAATTATTTTCGAAGTTACAGATCTTTATTTTCAACTCATTGAAAATAAAAAAAACATAAAGAAAGGGACCTTTTTCCTTCTGTTGAAGGAAGGGTCCCAATCTATATCAATCTTCATGCTCTTCAAAAGGATCTCGCAGTTCTATCGAAGGTGTACCAAAAGCTGTATATAGAGCGTAACCAGTAAAACTTACTAATGAGCAAGATATAAAAATAGCGATCAAAGTTGCGGTTTCCATTGTTAGATAATAGGTTTATTTGCAATATAATAGTAAATAAAGTTAACAAATCTCAACTAATTTAATAAAATCTATGGCTACAAAGATTATTAACGAAACTAAAAGACGTCAATCAAAAATGACTGGTGTTGGAATTTTTCTAAAACCACTTAATTCAGAATATGGTAAAGTGGCTCCTGGTTGGGGAACCACTCCAATTATGGGTTTTTTTATGGCTTTATTTGCATTGTTTTTAGTTATTATTTTAGAAATATATAATTCTTCTGTGTTACTTGAAGGCGTTCCAATTAGTTGGTAATTATCTAGTTTAGTTTTTACAAATTTTATTAGCAAAAAAGTTGTCACTAGATTTATTACTTTGATTATCATTGAATTAAAAGGCAGTTGAATTGCGTAATTATCTTGAATACGTATTTTTGGTCTATGGGTGTGCGATTCGTTTTAATCAATCTAGTCTAATGGTATAAATTCTATTGCGTATATACACAAATTTTCCCTTCCGCAAGACGTCATTAGTAAAAAAGTAAAAATTTGACATCTATAGCTCGAAGCGATAAAAATAAATAGAAAAAGGAAAAAATTTCAAACTATGATGATGTTGATCCACTCTTCAAGCTCCGTTACCAAATTGATTCAACACTTTTTTGTTCATTCAAATAAATATACAAATGATTGAGATATGAATTTATCCATTATTCCTTCTCAGTAAATGGACAATCATCGGAGTATAAACAACATCTTGGGTTCGATAAAAAAAAGCTAGTTAGATTTGGACGTAAAAAAGCCTATGAAATTTTTTGTTCTTTTTTTTTTACTTTTTAGTAATTTAAGTAAAACGAAAAAAAATAATAGGTTAAAAGATTTCTTTCAAAGCCAACAAAGAACTTTTTTTCAAAATATTCTAGAGCTGACGTTAGATTAAGGCAAAAAGGCGAAAAAATATGTCAAATTGCTTTAAGTTATTTATATATTTTAATCAAACTCTTTGTCCAAGCTGTATGAAAAGAAATTTTTCATGTACAGTTTTTAGAGGGGGTTTCCATTCTACACTACCTATCTCGATAAAGTATACGATTGGTTCGAAGAACGTCTAGAAATTCAAGCTATCGCAGATGATATTACGAGCAAATATGTTCCTCCTCATGTAAATATCTTTTATTGCTTGGGGGGTATTACTTTAACCTGCTTCTTAGTACAAGTAGCTACTGGCTTTGCTATGACTTTTTACTATCGTCCCACGGTTACTGAAGCTTTTGCTTCTGTTCAATACATAATGACTGAAGTTAATTTTGGTTGGTTAATCCGTTCAGTACATCGATGGTCTGCGAGTATGATGGTTCTCATGATGATTTTACATGTATTTCGTGTATATCTTACGGGAGGCTTTAAAAAACCCCGTGAATTAACCTGGGTTACTGGTGTAATTTTAGGTGTATTAACTGTCTCTTTTGGCGTAACTGGTTATTCTCTACCGTGGGATCAGATTGGTTATTGGGCTGTCAAAATTGTTACAGGTGTTCCAGAAGCAATTCCTGTTATAGGTTCGCCTTTGGTTGAATTATTGCGCGGAAGTGTTAGTGTAGGTCAATCCACCTTGACTCGTTTTTACAGTTTACATACATTTGTATTACCCCTACTTACTGCTGTTTTCATGTTGATGCATTTCTTGATGATTAGAAAACAAGGGATTTCAGGACCTCTCTAATCCATCACCAATAAAAAAAAGCCCAAAACGCTTGTTACCATAGGTAAAACTTTAAAGTCCATTGCCTAAAATATTTCTATTTAGATTTTTTATAGGTTTATTTGTAGTGATTTATTATCTTCGAAATTTAAGTTATTTTTAAGACCTTATCTTTTTTCGTTGAAAAAAAAAAAGGAGATGGATTATGGGAGTGTGTGACTTGTATCATTACTAGGGCTTGCAGATTAATAGAAAACTAAAAAAATCTACCGCATTTAGATAATATAATGTGTCTCAGTTCCGATCTCTTCTTTCTTTTTTATGAGAAGTTAAAACTCGGATGTAGATTATACTAGCTTTTGTTTTTCTTTATTTATAACGAGAATTTTAGTTCCAAGATCAAAGTGTCAAATTTCTTATTATAAGCTTCGTCAAATCCAACCGATTCCATTTTATGGTTAATTAATGCATTTATTTCCTATGCATTAATTTTGAACTAATATCGACCATCGGAGCAATTGAATGATCTGGGGAAAGAAGATAGCCCAAATTTTAACAAGTTAATATTCAAAGAGTTCACTTGAAATTGAAACAGTTGTTATTTGTATTTTGAGATAATCCGAGAAGCTTTTGTGATATTATTTTATGTTTCAAGCTAACACGGATAAAAAGCATTTTCCTAATCTAACTAGACTGACATTCTACAGATAGAAAAAATCCTAGTTTGTGCTCGAGCCGGATGAAAAGAAATTTTCATGTCCGGTTCTACAGGGGGGGGTTCCGAATCGTCAGTGGAAGCCCCTATCCCAATAACAAAGAAACCCAATTTGAATGATCCTGTATTACGAGCTAAATTGGCTAAAGGAATGGGTCATAATTATTATGGAGAACCCGCATGGCCTAACGATTTATTGTATATTTTTCCAGTAGTTATTTTAGGAACGATTGCTTGTATTGTAGGTTTATCTGTTCTGGAACCTTCAATGATTGGTGAACCAGCAAATCCTTTTGCAACACCTTTAGAAATCTTACCCGAATGGTATTTCTTTCCGGTATTTCAGATACTTAGGACAGTACCTAATAAATTATTGGGTGTTTTATTAATGGCTTCTGTACCTGCAGGTTTATTGACCGTCCCATTCTTGGAAAATGTCAATAAATTTCAAAACCCTTTTCGTCGTCCAGTAGCTACAACAGTTTTTCTGATTGGTACTGTAGTATCTATTTGGTTAGGTATAGGAGCAGCTTTACCAATCGAAAACTCCCTAACCTTAGGTCTTTTCTAACAACATTTTTCTTTTTATCGACTAGTTTTAAATAATAGATTCTTTTTTTATCTAGGGAGTAAAAGTTCCTCGAGGAAAAAAAACTCCCTAGATTTCTCTTTATTTTTTCTATTTACCTATTGAATAATCAATAAAAAACAAAAAACCTTCTGGCTTTTAAAGTGAATTAAAAAATCTAATTTCATTTTTGAGTAGTTATAATTATAAATAAATCAAAAATGAAAAATTAATAGATATACATACTAAACTAAATTTGAATCATTACATTGGTGTAAAAGGTACTTTTTTATTTTATTTAAGTAGTGAAAAGCTTTGTTTCAGATAATTTAATAGCGAATTTTTTTTGTAAAGCTTCTAAAATCTGTTCTACAGATTTTTTGCCAAGACTTCGAATGTTTCGTAAATCAGTTTCAGTATACATTAATAAATCGGATACTGTATGCACATTAACTTTTTTTAATCCATTATAAGCTCTTGCAGGTAATTCTAACTGATCAATAAAAATGTTTTTGAAAGCAACTTCTTGTGCTATTTTATTTAAATCATTTGTACCTGAAACAGAAGGAAAATTAATATCACTTGTGCCATTAATTGGATTTTCAGTTAACTTATCTCCAATATGTATCAAAGGAACAACTAAATCAATGAGATTTCGAGTGGCTTCGGAAATGGCTTTTTCTGGAGTTAAGCTACCGTTTGTCCAGATTTCGAGAAAGAGTATTTCATATAGTTGTTTATTTTTCTGAAATGAATGAACACTATAATTAGCATTTCGAATAGGCATAAAAATAGCGTCTATAGGAAATTCATTTTCCTTTAAATCTGTTTTTTTTATGCGGTATCCGCGATCTTTTTCGATTTTTAATTCAATATTCAAAGAAATTGATTTTGTAATAGTAGCTATATATTGTGAAGGATCAATAATTTTAACAGAAGAGCAAACTTGAATATCCTCAGCAAGTATCTTTTTTGGTCCTATAACTTGAATAAATCCTTTTTGAACCTCGTAAGAATTATTTTCAAGGACGATTTCTTTTAAATTCATCAATATGTCATGTATCGATTCTTGAATACCTGCCATCGTAGAATATTCATGTGCGGCTCCCTGAAACTTAGCAGAGGTTATACTAGTTCCTCCTACTTCTCCTAATAAAGCTCTTCGTATAGCAATTCCAACAGTATTAGCCTGACCTTTTTGAAATGGTGATATGGCAAAACGTCCGTAATGAAGGCGTTTACTTTCAATCCTGGATTCGACACATTTCCACTGTACCGATCTAACAGAAATTGGTAATTCATCCTCAATCATAATTTTTTAAATTCTCCGTATATACCGGTAAAAAGTCCTATTGTTATACACGTCTTTTTCTCGGAGGTCTACATCCATTATGTGGTATAGGAGTTACATCTCTGACAAAACTCAAGATTAGTCCACTTCTACGAATAGAACGTAAAGCTGTATCTCTTCCAGGACCAGGCCCACTTATCATAACTTCTGCTTGTTTCATACCTTGATCAATTAATGTATTGATTGCATTTTCAGCTGCGGTTTGAGCAGCAAAAGGTGTGCTTTTTTTTGCTCCTTTGAATCCACAAACGCCTGCGGATGACCAAGAAACAACTTGGCCCCTTATATCTGTAACTGTAACAATAGTATTATTAAAACTCACTTGTACGTGAATAACTCCCTTAGGTATCTTGCGTTTTCCTTTTCGTAAACTTATTTTTTTTATATTTTTTGTTATCGTATTTTATCTATTTCTCTTCCTTTTATTCATTTTTTTTTTAGTCAATAGTACTAATAGAAAAAAAAGAATCAGTTAATCTTTTATTTATTTTTTTTTTTTACCTAGCCTTGTCGTTGTTTATGTTTAGGATTAAAACAAATTACCATTATTCGTCTACGTCTACGAATAAGTCGACATTTATCACAAATTTTACGTACAGAGGCACGAATTTTCATAATTTTTTCCTTGGATCCCAGTTGTAAATGTAAATTTCTTTATTACTAACAAATATTTTTTATTTTCACGATTTTTAAAATCGTGAAATTTTTTATGATAATATATCAGAACTCTTCGTTTGATGGTTTCGTACGTAGACGATAAATTATTCGTCCTTTAGTCAGATCATAAGGACTTAATTCTACTTTCACTCTATCACCGGGTAAAATTCGTACATAACTTCGTCGAATCTTTCCCGAAATATGAGTAAGAACTTCATATCCATTATCCAAACAAACCCGAAACATAGCGTTTGGTAAGGATTCAGTAACTATACCTTCCATGTCAATCAAATCTTGTTTGTTCATCGTTGGAAAATTTTGTTTCCCATAAAATAGAGATTTTTTGATAGTTTTTTAGTTTTTCAAAAGATTTTTCATAGATGAAAATTTTGAAATTTTTTCATACAAATTACCATATATAGCACAAAACCTCTCCTCCAACTTGTTTTTCTCTAGCTTCTCGATCTGTCATTATTCCAAAGGGTGTTGATAATATAACAATACCCATCCCACCTAAAACTTTCGGAATTTCACGGTGACCAGAATAAATTTTTAATCCGGGTTTACTAATAACTCTAAGTGATGTTATGTAAGGTTCTTTTCTTCTTCCTCGATATTTCAAAGTTAAAGTTAAAAAATTTTTATTCTGATCTTTATGTTCTCGCAAATTATTTATAAAACCCTCTCTCAAAAGAATTTTCCCAATACGTCGACTAATATTGGTAGCAGGCAATTGAACCGTTATTGCTTTTTTCATATTTGCATTCCTCAGAGAGGTTATCATACAAGCAATAGTATCGTTACTCATAAAAATTGTTATTAAAATTGAAGAAAAAGATTTAGTTTGTTAAGAAATTTTTTAGTTTCTAATTGGTATTTGTTTTTAGTTAATTAAGAATAATAACTTTAATTCTTTCTGTTGAAATTAAAAGACCTCATTTATTTTTTAGAATACTCATAACACTTCTGGTGCTAATGAAACAATTTTTGTAAAATTATTTTCTCTCAATTCGCGAGCAACTGGACCAAAAACTCGGGTTCCTCGAGGATTTCCTTCCTGATTTATAAGAACTGCAGCATTATCATCAAATCGTAAAATCATTCCATTATCGCGTTTAATTTCTTTACAAGTACGTACAATGACTGCTCTAACTATTTCAGATCTTTTTAAAGGCATGTTGGGCAAGGCTTCTTTAACAACAGCAATAATAATATCTCCAGTATTTGCATATCTACGATTACTGGTACCCAAGACTCGAATACACATTAATCTGCGAGCTCCGCTGTTGTCTGCTACACTTAAATAACTTTGAGGTTGAATCATTTTTCATGGGTCCAATAAGTAATACAACTTTTTTTATTCTTAAAAATAGGAGAAGAATAGACTTAATCTTCCCCTAAATAGAGTTTTTAATCACTTTTTTCATATGTTTCTTGTTGGCATTCCATTTGAAAATAGAATTAAATCCAACCCTTTTTTAGTAATGAATCCTTTATTTATTTTTTTATTCTACAGATGTAATAAATTGAGTACGTATGGGTAGTTTATATGCAGCAAGTTTCATAGCAGCCTGTGCCACATTTTCTGAAACTCCACTGATTTCATATATTATTCGACCTGGTTTAACAACGGATACCCAAAATTCTGGTGATCCTTTTCCCGATCCCATCCGTGTTTCAGCTGGCCTCATTGTAACTGGTTTATCGGGAAATATACGTATCCATAATTTTCCACCGCGACGAGCATAACGGGTAATAGCACGACGCCCAGCTTCTATTTGTCTAGCCGTTATCCAAGTCGGTTCAAGTGCTTGAAGGGCAAATTTACCAAAACATATAGTATTACCCCGAGTGGATAGTCCCTTCAATCTTCCTCTGTGCTGTTTACGAAATCGGGTTCGTTTAGGGTTATGGTTGATGACAATATTATAATTTCATCTCTACTACAGAACCGGACATGAGAGTTTTTCCTCATCCGGCTCCTCGTGAATATTTAGTTTTATATATATACTGAAAAATAGAATATATATATAAATAATCTTTTTTTCTTGTTCTTTTATCTTTTTTTTCTATTGTTCAATATTATCTATTCAGATAATTGTGATTATGACTTATTCACGGGCGAATATCAACTCTTATAAAACTCTTATAAAAACAAAATATTTTTTTCAATTTCATTTATTGTTTTTATACGTTCTAGGAATATCTTAGGTTTAATTCGCCATCCCTTCCAGTGAATAAATTAAATTGACTTCTTTTTTTATTCATGGATTTACTCGTTCTCGTAGTTTCTAGCTGGACGTTTAGGTTTTATTACTGCAATGAAGTTTTCAATTTAATAATTAAAGTCACTCTTTTTATTAGTATTTTTTGACTTCAAACTTTGTATTTTAACGAAAAAAAATGAATTCTTTTTTCTTTCTCATTTTTGCTGATGCTTTTATACATAACTAAAAAAAAATTTAAAACCATACGTATATTTTTAAAAAACGGATTTAAAATTTTATACGTTTCTTTAGAAGTTTTTCTTTCTCTTTTTTTATTACAACAGAAGAAAGAATGCTAATCTTTTAATCCTATTTCATTTTTTATAGGATGAAGCTATGAGTTGGTTTGTTTTTTTATTAAAGTCTAAAAAAAACTTTTCCAAAACGAGTCACACACTAAGCATAGCAAATTCTCCTTCGAATCAAAAAATTCTAGTTTTTATTTACTGGATATTATAGATAATAGTATTAATAGCAGATTATTTGAATTTTTATATCGTTTCAATTTTCTGTTTTCAATTATTGTTCTGAAATATCCAAACTTTGATACCTAACACTCCATAAATGGTTTGAGCTGGGTAATAAGAATAGTTAATGGAAGCTCGGAGTGTTTGTAAAGGAATTCTGCCTTCTCTAACCCACTCACTTCGTGCAATTTCATTACCATTAAGACGTCCTGATATTTGTATTTTAATTCCATTATTATTAGTTTTTTCAAACAATTCTATAGCTTTTTTCATTGTTCGTCGAAAAGCAACTCTATTTTCTAATTGTGAAGCTATATGTTCGGCTAATATTTTTGGTTCTCTATATGGTTTTTCCAGTTCTATCAGTGATATATGAAGTTTATTTCTTTTATAAATCAACTCTTTCTGTATAGTAGATTTCAATTGTTCCATGCCTGAACCACGTTCTTCCATCAATAGATCGGGAAATCCTGTATGAATAGTAATATTAATTAAATCTGTTTTTCTCTTTATTTCGATACGTGCAATTCCTCCATAATTAGAGGTATTTTTTATATTTTTACGTACAAACTTTTGTATACAATTACGTATTTTTCTATCTTCTTTAATTACATGAGAATAGAAATCTGTTCCTATGAACCAGATAGATCTATGATTTTGGTTTACTCCAAGTCGAAAACCCAGCGGGTGAATTTTTTGTCCCATGAAAATTCTTTTTTCTTTTATTTTTTGCCTTTCATCTAATCTGGTAATGTTGTTTTCGTGCTAACAGTAATACTTATATGACAATTTGTTCGACGTATTGGATAACCACGTCCTTGAGCTCTTGGACGAAATCTTTTCAAAGTATTACTTTTATCAACCTTGACTTCACTTACAAAAAGATCGGATTTGTTTAGACCTAAATTATGATTAGCATTTGCAGCTGCAGAAGAGAGTACTTTTAAAATCTTCTGACATGCTCTGTAAGGCATGAATTCTAATAATATTAATGCTTGTTCATATGAACGACCTCGGATTTGATTGACTACTCTCCGTGCCTTCTCAACCGAAATATCAATATATTTTAACTGAGCACTTACTTTCTCTTTGGAGTTAACACGAGTCCCCATAAATAAATAATTCTGATTTTTTTTACGACTTTTTAACGACGAGTTCTTCGATCGCTTCCGGCATGTCCTCGAAAATTGCGAGTAGGAATAAACTCACCCAATTTGTGACCTACCATTTGATCTGTTATATAAATAGGTAAATGTTCCTGCCCATTATAAATCGCAATAGTATGGCCAATCATTGTAGGAACTATTGTAGAACATCTGGACCACGTTACGATTATTTTTTTTTCTTTTTTTAGGTTAAGATTTTCAATTTTTCTTAATAAATGATCAGCTACAAAAGGACCTTTCTTGATTGAACGTGCCATAATTAAGCAATATTTATTTAACTTCTGTCTCAATTTTTACGTCGACGGCGAAGGATGAAGATATTACTGTATTTAGTTTTTCTTCGAGTTCTTTCACCAAGTGCTGTATAACCCCAAGGAGTTAATGGTTTTTTACGACCAATAGGAGTTCGTCCTTCACCACCTCCATGAGGATGATCAACTGGATTCATTGCAACACCTCGTACTTTAGGACGTTTACCTATCCAACGTATGGAGCCAGCTTTTCCTTTTGTTTGATTAATAATATCAACATTACCTACTTGTCCGACGGTAGCTAAACATTTTTGAGGAATTAAACGAATTTCTCCCGAAGGTAATCGTATCGTAGCTAATCTTCCTTCTTTTGCTATTAGTTTTGCAACAGTACCAGCTGCTCGAACTAGTTTTCCGCCTTTATCAGGTAGTAATTCTACATTATGCAAAATTGTACCTAAAGGCATATTGGTTGAAGTGGATTTTTTTCACTTAAAATTAGAAAAAAATCTCTTCCCAAACTGTACGAGCCTTTCTCAAGGCATACAGCTTTCTAGATATCTTTTTATTTGTAAATGTAGGTGAGAGGTTTTCTTAATTAGGATTTAATTTAATCTTTGTTTTTATCACTCTTCAATTTTTTAGTTATCTTAGGTTTTTATTCCAGCATTTGGCTTATGTTTTTAAAACAATTAGCAACAACATAAATGACTTTATTGATTAACGGCAACGTATTGATTGTTTTGAATAACTTAGGAGACAAAAAAAATAATATTCACAGTAGAGCTTCGCATTTGCCTTTGACCGCCAAATCGAATGTGATTTCTTTTTTACTATTAGTATTTATTGTTATTTATTCATGTTATAAGTTATAACACGAATAACTTTTTTTTTTTGTTTTTTTTTTATTTCTCCATATTAGAATATCTATAAAGTTTCTAAATATTACTTCAATATTCATTAAACTCTTTATCAGTATCACCCGCTATTGTTCCTTTTTAGTTTCCTTCCTAGGTTTTTTCATATTTTTAGTTGTAAAACTAAAAATATTCATCTAGTGATAGATTTATAGGTTATGCTCTAAACCTAATCAGCTTTCCTGATTCCGTCGATCAATAATTCAATTCGCACTCAAAGGTAAAGCATTCCCATACGAGACTGGAGCTTCAGAACTAGAAATTAGAATATCTCCAATTCTCATTCCCTTAACATGTAAAATGTATTTTTTTTCTCCATCTTTATAATTTACAAGACATATGTAGGAGTTTCGATTCGGATCATATTCTATGCTCCATACTTTCCCAATGATATTTTTTTTGTCTCGACGAAAATCAATTTGTCGATACAAATTTTTGTGGCCACCCCCTCTGTGTCTACTTGTTATTACTCCTCTGTGATTGCGGCCTTTTGCTGAGTGTCGTCCAAAAGTTAATTTTTTGTTTGGTTCAATTTTTCTTTTCTTTATCAAATCTAAATTTGATCGATTTTGTGTACCTTTTTTAGAGGTTTTAGAAAAAAGAATGCCCATATTTTATGTCATTTTATGTCATATAGAATGTTTTAATTTTCTTTTTCCAGAAAATTTGGGATAGAATAATTAGAGTCAACTGTCACAATCATTCGTTTATAATGTTCTACTACAACTGTCCTTTTACGTTTATTGTTAAGGTATCGATGAGTATTAACGGATTTCACTTTTACATTGAAAAAGCTTTCTATCCATTTTTTCATTTCACTTTTTGTGAATTTTGGATTTATATCAAAAGTGTATTGATTTTTTTGTAATAGTTTTATTGCTTTTTCTGTAAATACTTGATTTTTTATGCTTATCATTATTTTTTTTGTTCATTTTCAATTTGTTTTTTTTGTCTTTCATATACTTAAACTTACTATACGAATCTAGTAATAATCCTGTATAGTTCATAAAAAAAAAAGAACTAGAATATATTTACTTTTTGCATCCAACAGGAGTTGAACCTGTGAATTCGCCGATTATGAGTCGGGTGCTTTAACCGTTCAGCCATGGATGCTTTTTTACTTTACTTTTTTTAGAAACAGAAATTAAAAATTTTTATTTCATTTTATCTTATACTAA